>Ga0123342_1001033_pt1 | contig 46287 bp, 21 predicted proteins | sample Turbeawhitnodule_FD_89960 | JGI IMG/M metagenome (GOLD analysis project Ga0123342, IMG submission 89960) | Root nodule microbial communities of legume samples collected from Mexico - Turtle bean Mexico white nodule | ecosystem: Host-associated > Plants > Roots > Nodule | place: Mexico: Nepantla...
AAAAAAAAATCATTTTTCCTTGAAATTCTCCAATAATAAAAAATAAAAAAAAAATAACCCCCACCCATTTCCAAAAAAAAAAAAAAAAAAAAAAAACATGTACTAAAAACCGCACATCCACACCAAACTCACCTAAAAAAAACAATATTTTGCACCAGTTTCCACTGAAAACAAACGGATCAAAGAGAATCCGAATACCCCAGATGAATTTTCAGGCAATGAAGCCAAATCACCCAAAATCTCCCAACTTTGTAGCTTCCAAGTGACAAAAGCAAACACCCCAGTTGAGCAAATCCCCAACAAAATGATAAAAAGAGAAAAACTCAGATCGAGAATTGAGTGGGAGCAAAGAAAAGGTGATGAAAACAATGGTAACTCCCTCTCCCTTTCTCTCTCCCAAGCGTTTGTTTTAGTCAATTGAGTTGCAATGGCTCTATGTATCAATGAATATCTGTTAGCTGTAAATGAGTAGAGAGAAAACGAAAGGCTTAAACAGAGGAAAAAGACAACCACACTACAACTAGTACACTATCACCGACACCTGTATCCTTAAACCATAGACACACAAACATTTATCCCAACATCCATTCTCAACAAATCTAATATTTGTAATTTGTACTTTCATCAAATAAAATATAGCACATGGTGTTAAGGAATAATGAGATAAACAGTAACAATTATATATAATAATAATAATAATAATAATAATAATAATAATGTAACAAAGAATCTATAAATGGGTTGTAGAGTGCAGATGGGAACTGACACAGAAGGTTTTTTTGTCAGAAAATGTTCTTCTTATGTTAAAAATGTTATTTTTAATGTTAAAAAATGTTTTTTTTTAATGTTAACAAAGGTGACAAAGAAAAGAAAATAGATAAGGAAAATATGTTATTGTATTTATTTTTATTTGGTTAGAAATTAAAAACGCATTAAGAATTTACTGCTCAAAGTTACATTTTTTATTTTATGTTAAAACTTATTTATTTTTCTTCTCGTGTACAAAGCAATGCAATGATGTGAAATCTGAAAGAGAAAGAAAACTTATGTTGTTATTTAATAAAATTATTATGTATAATAAATTTACTACTTTTGCAAAAACATCTTAAACTTTAAACTAAATTGAAATTTTAGTTTCCTTTTAACTATTTACTACTACTCTTTGTTTTTTTTATTAAAAAAATCAATAAATACAAATTAATTTTAAAAATTAAAATAATTAATTACTATTAAATTAAATTAAAGATTATTTTATAAATTAAACAAATTATTGATACTTAAATTTTTATTATTATTAATAAAAATTTATAAAATATTTTTTAAATTATTCGTAAGTAATAGTTAAATAAAAAATTTAAAAATTATTTTATAAATTTTTATTAATAATAAAATTATTTTAAATATAAATAATTGTTTAGTTTTTAAATTAATATTTAATTTAATTAATATAGTAATTAATTAATTTTGATGTCTGGTTATTATTTAATAATTTGTTATAATATATTTTTATTCTAAATTTTAAAACTTTTAAATTTTGCTTTAATATTTTAGTCTACCTTAAATAAAAAAATATAGAAATTTAGTTGAAGTGACAGATTTTTTTAAATGTGAACATTTAAATTATTTTTTTTATCCAAAGTGAAAGTGTAAGTTTCTTGTAAGAAGAAAAAGTATACTTTGGTTTTTGACTATGTTACGTTATGTGTACCTTAGACTTTATCACGAAGGAATTAAAACTTTATTTTAAAAAATTATATTTTAATTAAATAAGGTAAAGTGGATGGGTTAGGTAAGAGAAAGGAGACAAATTCACAATTTCATCTATTGAATTCGTATTTTCAACTTAGAGTGCCTTATCCTTAGAATTTGAAGAATGCAAATATAATACTATTCTAACTTAATGGAGTGATTTAATCATTAGTTTAATGTATTTAATTAAATATATTAATTAATTAAAAATTTAACAAATACTTATATAATTAACTATATTTTTAAAATAAAAAGTTATTAGATTAAAATTGTATATTAATGTTTATTTTTCTTTTTAGTAATATATATAACAATTACTAAAATCAAACACGTATTCAATTACATCAATTATTAACGAAATTTAAATAAAACTAATAAAATTATAATTTTTATATTAAATTGTTTTTTGTTTTTATTGTACTAAAAATGAAGTAGATCAATATTTTATGTGAAATATGATGTGTCACACTTTATATAGACCTAATAAATCTATCAGTTTAATTTTTTTTAGGCTTATTGATGTTCATTTTAGTTATTTTTGAACAACTTGATATCATATATGGGTTTGGAATTTCACATAATTTGTCATTTATTGTCATTTTTAAAATATTTAAAACAACATCAAATGAAACTCAAATGATAAATCACATGATGATATATTAGAAAATATATTTTTGTTGATATAACATGATTTGTATATAGTGGTCTTACTAATTCGTATGCACAAAGTAATACGTGAGTACCTTTCAATATACAACCACATTCACTATCAATGCCAACATATCGTCAAACTCTTTAGTAATAATATTCATCAAAACATATTAAGATACAAACCCTTAAAGTCTTTCAGTATGATACCTTAATTTTATTATGTTATAATATTATCGCGTTATCTAGTGCGTCCCAACAAATACACAAGTCTCTTATACTATTTTAAAGTACTTGTTTCAAGTTTCAATAAGCATATTCAATATTTTAAATTAAAAAAAAAAAGATGTAGACCTGACACGATCTACATGTTTATTAATCATAAGTAATGAATATATGCAAACATACCTATTTAATGTTGTATTCCTCAAATCCATCATATTATTTGTCTATGCCTAACACTTTTTTTTCTTGTGTAGAATGATTCATATGTCATTCACATATTAAAATATATGATAAACAGATGACTTCAAAATGTCTCACACACCTTATAAACACATCACAATTTGCAAAATTCATCATAAATGCATATGCATTCATAACAACTCCTCAAGCCTATTGTGAACACCCAATTTCATTTAGGTATTTAAAATTTGTTTCTAAAATTTAATTATTAGTTAAATCTTTTTAAAAACTGAAAAAAAATCATTAATTTTAGATAAAATAAAATAAAATAAAAAAATATAAATAAAAAAATACAAATAGAATTAAAATAAGAAAAAAGAGAGATAAAAGTAGAAAATATAAATCTTTGGATAGAAATATTTCTTTACAAAAAATAATAAAATAATATGCTACTTTAATTTTAATAATAATTCAAAATATTTTAACAATATACAAATATACAGTGTAGGTTTTTTATTATCTCTTTTTTATTCTCGTTCTTTTTAAATAAATATATATAATACCAGGGTCCAACTGATTTGTTTACCCTAGTTTTCACCTAAAATAAAAGAAAAAATGAAGTAGAAAAGAAAGAGGAACAAACAAGAGAAAAAGGGAGAAGGAGTAGTAAAAAAGAAGAAACATAGAAGGTTGATAGATTTTTCTCCTATTAATTTCATTGAAATAATTTTCGTTTTATTTTGCTGCTATTTGTTTTCTTTTCTTTATGAAATTTTGGTTTTAATAGAACACAAGAAACAAAAATTAGTGGTAGTTATAAATTTTTAGCATGTGAATGAAAAAAAAATGGTTGGTTAGTGAAATGTGGTTTATTTGAAATACATTGAATGAAAACACATGCAATGTTCTTTAATTTCCAACTACATTTTTTAAATCACCTTTACTTTACACTTTCTAATTTCATTTCTTCTCTTTTCTTCATTTTTTTTATTACTCACATGTAAGACAAAATTATACAAATATGTTAACAAGGAACATAGTTATATTAATTTTTGTTTCTATAATCGTAATTTACAATACCTTTTTATGTTAAAGAGTTATTTAGAAAAAAAGTTGTTTTATTATATATTATGGAGATAATGAAATATTTGAATACACATACATGTTATGTTATGTTTGTCTATCAAAAATTACATCAAATTATTATCTTATTTCTATCACATACATTATATATCTCCTATCAACTTGTTATGACCTAGGATAATAAGCTTATGAGTTTAGTTTTACTTCACCAGTGAGAAACGAAAGAAGACTTCCATCTCCAAATTTAATTCAGACACAACTCGCTTCTTTTTGGGTGTGAAACAATGTCAAACTATCCAACAAACATGAGTTTTCCCTAAAATGGAGGTGATCCAACCACACATTCGAGTACGATTACCTACCTTATTACGACTTTATTCCAGCACTAACCCTACCTTCAACATCCTCCTCCGTGCAGTTAAGTGTAACAACTTCGAACATGGCCAGTTCCCATAATGTGACGTCGGTGTGTAAAAAAGACCCGAAAACAAATTCACAGTTGTAAGACTGACCGTCGATTACTAACGATTTGGACTTCATACAAACGAGTTACAACCTACAATCCAAACTAAAAACGGATTTATTATTATACTTTTTACATACCTCCATATCAAATATATAATAATTTCAATCTATATAAAAAAAATATAATAATTTCAATATGTTTAGATATATGTATAACTATACATGACATTTTATATCTAGTGTTTATTAATTATATATATATATATATACTTTAATAAATTAAAAAAAGGTTAGAGTTAAGGGCTAAAGAAGTGACGAACCCAGTTTCAGGGTTGTTTTGTGTTCGTTTTGGTTTGCTTCGTTTTGCTTTTTGTCACAACCATGGCATCCTTTGGGTCTCTCAAATCCACCATTTTCGACAAAGAAGAGAGAAAACAGTGAGCACTGTTTTTTTTTTTTTCCAAATATTTTCTTCAATTTCAATCGAATTCTATTTTGATAAACCCGACGTTAACCTAATCGGAATCGCAGGCAGTATCAGTGGCACATTCGAGGCCTCAATGCATACGATCGTCACAAAAAATTCATCAACGACTACGGTAATGTTTCTGCAGCAAAATCTTCAATAATTTTATTATTATTACCAGTATTTTTTTTTACTAAATGAAGTTCGTTTGAAAAATCTCCTGTTTCGTGATAAATGCTCTTTTGGTGTTGTATAACAAATGTAGTTTTGTTTAGGGTTGATGGAGAATAAGGATCTGAACAAATTTATAGCTGTTGATGTGTCTGGTTCCTTATAATAATGTCCTATAGCAAATGGGTGATGAACAGTTTCCTCCACTGAGATGAAAGGAGGCTACAGTCATCCTTACATATGTTCAATTATGTTATAAAAGCTATAATAATTTATTATTTAGTACTTATATTACATCGCTCTTAAAAATAAAATTGAAGTTCTTTCGAAGAATTTTCTGTTTCGTGATTACAATGGTTTTGTCTAGGGTTGATGGACTGTAAGGAACTGAACAAATTTATAGTTGTTTATTTGGTTGGTTCATTATAATATGTCCTACAGCGAATGGATGATGAACAGTTTCCTCCACCGAGTTGGAAGGAGGCTACAATCATCCTCACACTTGTATTTGAATATGGATCTCACTTCTCTAAAGTGAAATGTGAGCAAATTAATCTTGATTGTTGATGAGAAAATCATCTGTTGATATACTTGTTACGACACACCTGCATAAGAAATCATGAATGTGTTAATATATTAACAATATGCACCTTGCAACAATACCTTGGTCAATTCACAGGATCTGTATCTTTAAAACTACCCATCTTTACTGTTACCACTGATTTTTCTTTTATTACTAGCAAGTTTTGCTAATTCAGAGCAAAAAGAGAAGCGGTGTAGAGTCTATATACAAGTTTGTTTGTATTCTTCCTTTTTGTTCCTTGTGTTGGTAATAATCAGAATGTGTTAGCAGCTTTCTTTTGTTTGTGTTTCCTGTGACCTGTTGGAAGTTTGATGGAGCGATAAGTGACCAATAAAAGGATACCTTCATCCGAATGGCCTTTTGGGTAATTTAATTTTCTAGAAAACTACAATGACATTGTTTAATTGGTGAAGCTAACCCCAAACTAGTGAGATTAGGGCTTATGTTATTGCTGTTGCTGTTGCTGTTGCCATTGTTGCCCTGATGGATGTTATTATTTGCAGTAGTTTACTGAAGTTATTTTCTATTTATCTGCTTGTAGTTATATACCATCTAGGTTATACTTCAGTTTTCAGTGAAATTTCAGCTTAGTATTTTTTCTTTGGTTTAACTGTATTCTTTCCTATCCAGAATTTCTTCTTAGATTTTCTCTTTTTGTGACTACAGTTAATTTTTATGGAAAAGAACGACCTTCAAACTTAAAGTTGCCTATTAAAACAGATCAAGATACACTAAGAGAAGGATACAGGTAAGCTTGTTATATTGCCTTATCTAAGCTAAAGCTGGTGGGAATTTCTTTTCTTTTTTTATATTCCTTGAAACTATTGCCTTGCTATAGTTTTTCTTTTCTTGTTCTAACATAATAATTGAGCCTTTCCTCCTTATTTTTTTTCCTGTTAAATTTCAATTATTTTCCTTACTCTCCTTTTTCACATTTAGTGGCTATCCCCCTTATCTTTGAGTTTTTTTATGATAGGATCTACCACATTTCCATGTGTTTTCTAAAACTTGTGGTTTGACCTAGCTATGTTATAATGTGAGTGAAATCATGATCAGTGGAGTACTGGAGGCCTTACTTATGTTTGACACTCGTATGAAATCAGCCTTTTCCTAGCAATGGCACAATGGGTTTCTGTCTTTTCATGCGTGTTCAACTCCATTGAAACTATTGTGAATGCGAATTTTTTCCCCTACATAAGATACTTTTGATGTTTTCCTTGTGAAAATGAATTTCTTTTTTATTATTTGGAACAAATTTTAGCTTCCTGCATTATCATCTCTTCTCTCAATTTGTTTATTTCTGTGTCAGAATTTTAATGTTGCTAATCCAAATATTGCAAGATTCATCCGGTCAGAGGAAGATGATATGAATCCATCGTGGGAACAAAGGCTAGTCAAGCGTTATTATGACAAGCTTTTTAAGGAGTATCCTTTTCAAACATGTTCATTATTTTAGTAGTACTATTTATACAGTATGAGTGATGGTTTCTTTTATTTATTTATGTAATATTAGCATTTGGTTTTGATTTTAAGTTTGATTAAATTAGTTGGTTTTTGAATGCGGACAATGCAGAAGTAAGAGAACAAAGCACATGTAAGATATTTAGAGATTTCTATAGATTAGATTTTGCATCCAATTTACCCAACCTGGTTCTTTTCCATAAAGCATTTTATATAAAATAGCTTATATAGAAGGAATAGGAAGTTATGATTGAAATTGCTTCTGACACATACCGATATGAGAATGATAGTTGTGTAGTGGAGCCTAAGTACTTACCTGCATTTTGTCTGTATAATTAAATCTCGATATTTTCATTCTCTTGAGTAAATTTCTTTCCTTTTCGTTTTTTGCCCTAAATAATTGAACTAAATCTGCAATCTCTTTCTGATGGCACCATGGCAAACAAGACTAAGAAAATACCATCATTAGTTACATATATGATCTGTCCTTCCATAACTACAAAGCATTGCCCTTTGGAATGTGAACTTATTAGGGCCACTCTATAGAGCACTCCATCCTTTTGTTTCTCAATGATTTATCTCTCTATTGCCTTATCAACTTGGATCTTTTTTACTTGGTACCTCATATACCAGGCATTTGTGAATCTGTATTTGATAAATCTTTGCTGACTTATTTCTCATATTTACCTAAAAGTAGTTTTGCCCTGGAGTTTGTTGATGGGAAAATATTGTTTATTTTTTTTTTTCATGGTTTGCAACTTTGCATTAATCAACTAATTTTACTGCTATTGAATTTTGTTATACTTGTTTGCTTGTACCTTAATCCTTTCAAGATACTGCCTAGCTGACATGTCACAGTACAAGAGTGGTAAGGTAATTATTCATTACTTTTAGAATATATCTTTGTGGATTGCTAAATTTTGCAATCTTTTGTGCTTATTCTTATGACTGAAACTCTAGTTTGGTCTTCAAGAGATATGGTCAGTATCAATTGAGCCCCCTGACAATTTTTTTGCATCAGTTTACTTCCTGAAATTTAATATTGCCATTCTGCATTTTTCCAGATGTAGCAAAGTGTACAGAAGGATTCAATCTATTGAGGGCTTGAATGATGCTGACCCTTTCTCTTTGGACATTCAAAATAATGGTTTAATCATATTAATTTAGTTTTGGTAAATCACCCTGGTACCTATGTGCACGGATTTTTGACCTATTTCTCTACCTTTTTGCCTAAACACATTGGCGAGCTGCCACTAGTCAGTAGTCATCATTATGCCCTATATCTTACTGTCTCAACTATATTCTTAGATTCCTATTAAAAAATATTGTAATCCTTTTTTTTTTTAAATATCAAAAGTTATTTTGCATTATTATTTTGTAAAGTAAAACTGCTTAAAGTTTTGAGGCAAAGGAGGTGTTTTCTTCATATCTTTTTGGTGGGATGTTCGTGATGGAGGGGTTTTATGAAGTCTAGAAACACATTTTAAGCAGAGTGCATCATTAATTTTGTGCTGATAAATTGCATTTTTCTTATTAGATTGGTCTCAGGTGGAGGACAGAGAAGGAAGTCATGTCTGGCAAAGGTATTAAAAATTCTTTCACTGGCTAGTATTAATACCAATTTCATAAGTACCCAAACACTTGCGGAACTCACCTCCAAAAGCTAGTTATTAAGGGGGAATAACCAAACACTTAAATACTTCATCAAACATCCCATACTACTTATTGTATAAGTTTTTCTACAGTGATTTTCTAAAAACTAGATTTGCAACTAGATTTGATTTTAGGTAAAGTGAAACTAGATTAAACTTAAATCAATTAGACATTAATTTTTAATCGACGAGTTCCTCTTGCCAGCAATTTGATAGGAACTTGGGTATTATGGGGTGTCCAAGTCTTTGAAGCTCAGACACACATCTTAAATGGTATTTTATAGAGGAACAGAGCATCACAAAGGAGTTACAATTTGATTTTAAAAATAGACCAAGTGCAAGATAAAAAGTTACCCAAGTCAAGGGGCAATGTTTTTTACTAAACCAGGTTTCAAACTTTGTCCGCTATAGAGTGAGAAAAAAGTAGTTTTTTATCATTTGTTCTGTTTGGAATCCTTCTCTATCTTTAAATTGATTAGTTATGCAATTTTGCAGGCCAGTTCATATGTGGTAACAAGCATTGCAATGAGAAAGATGGTTTAGCAAGCTATGAGGTAAGCATTTTATTCTGATAACTAAACAATTGGCTTTGGGTACTCTAATTGCATCAATTGATCCTACCTAGTAGTAGGTAAAGGATTTGTTATTTTATTTTTGTCTTCTTTTTGGAAAGTGTTATGTTTAATATATTTAGTTTCAGTATAAGTGTTTCGGTTCATTTTATAATGGTAAATATATAATTAGAAAGAGAAACACTAATAGCACAATCTCAAATAAACTCTTTATTATTGATTGAAATTTATGTGGGTTCTATTCCCAATTTCTAAATTTCAACTTACAATTGTGATTCTAATAAATTTCAACCAATGATAGCGTGAAAGAAATATGTTCTTAACACTCTTCTAATTATGAATAATATATGTTTGCTTTATTATACACTTTATATAAATATTAATGTTGAATCCATTGGTATAGTCGAAACATGCATTTTTCAACGTCATGGCTAGTTTCAGTGCAAATGTCTTAGTTCAGTGTATCATGTTAATATAATAACTTGAAAGAGAAACACTAATACACACTTTCCAATACATTATTTTATTGGTTGAAATTAACTGGAAATAATTAAATTATGTGGGTCCTGCTCCCAATTTCATTAGTTCCACTTATAATTTTGTGATTCTTAATAAATTTCAACGAATAATAGTGTGTTATTAATGCGGCTCTAATTATGAATATTATATGTTTGATTTATTGCATTCATTCTATAAGTATAAATGTTGAATCCATTGGTATAGTTGAGACATGTGTTTTTCTGCGTATGCTTATATTTTCTCTCTCTTGACACACTTCTTTGTTGGTTATTCTATTATCGGCAGCTTTGTTTGTGTTTAAGGGCCAATGAGATTAATTTGTGAATATCTCATTACGTGTTCCCACTCCTTTATTCTATTTGCTTCATATTACAGGTGAACTTTTGTTACTTTGAAGCTGGAGAAGACAAACAAGCCCTAGTTAAATTGGTAACATGTGAGCGGTGAGTCAGTATGTGCCAATGCTGGTTTTGTGTATATGCCATTGTTTTTCTTCGATACTGAATGTTAGTACTTGTGCTATTAAGGGCTTTGTGTGACTTTTTACTCATTGAAGGTTGTGGAAAAATCAACTGTTTTTCATTTTTTTCTTGGTTATTTTTAATAGATGTGCATGCAAACTCAACTACAAGAGGCAGAAAGAAAAGGAGCACTCAGAAAAAATACAACAAGATCAAGATAGACGAAAGAGGTAAGAACAATGCTCTTAATCATCTTATTTTTACCACTTTTTTGGCTAGAAGACATGAAGATTAAGTCCTTTAATTTATAGGAACCGTTCAAAGAGTGATGATGATGTAGATGACTACCAAGAAAGCAAAGAGAGAAGGAGAAAAGGTTTGAAGTTGAACTGCCTTTATAAGCTTATTGTCAGTTTTACATAATCGCATGAAAATCTTTGTATTTTCAATGTTATCATTTATTAATGGTGAAGAATCGACCTGGATAATTTATCATTTGCATGAGAAAGATTAAAGAGTTTTCCCCCAAGTATCCCAGAGTTCAGTTCCTTCAGGGTGTAAAGCACCTGTGCTCATCTTTCAACCAAAAGAGAAAGAATAGAATGCCAAGCCTCTTTCCTTCTCTTGCCACTACCTTGTTATACTCATTAAATGTGATAGGTTCTCTCAGCCCATAGATATCCTTCCCACCCCTTCTTCAATATACTTGCCAAATCTTATGCCCCTGATTTGGTTGCACCTGTTAATGCCCCCGTCTCAATTGGGTCTTTGCATCTGTGGCCCAAACACATTCCATTCCCGTCGATTCATTCTGAATGTGTGATGCACCGATTGTTATGCTTGATGCTCTAATTCATTTAACGAAGTGTGACAATGCATTTCATATCTTAGTAGGATTGTTTGGTTTTGTAATGATTCATTTTCCATCCTATTTTCTTAAAATGCGATTGAATTGTACTTGAAAGGGACACTGTATGATGTTGAGGGGATTTGCTAAGCTTTCAAAATGTATGGGGATCTGAGGTTATTGTATTGTAGCTTCTTCTACTCTTACAAGAATATCTGCCTAATCTTTGGTCATCGTATTAGCCTCTTTTTCAAAGTTTGTTCAACTTGTTATACTTAATCTTGTTGTAAATTAAGACATGTCTAATGAGCAGCTTGATTATAAAACTGTTTAAAAGCCTTTATCTGGAAATGAAAAACATTGGGATTAGTTACTGATCACTACAATATGACATGACACGTTGTTGTAACAGGATAAAAAGATGACTCGAAGTAATGGGTCAAATTAAAACATACATATCTCTGATTTGAATGGCGATTCTAGGGAAATTTGGTTCTATCTGTGTTTAAGCATGATGAATGAAAGCTCACTGACTGCTTGACTTGCTTCTCTATTGCTCCATCTAAATGTTTGCAAATCCTTTATATGTTTCAGAAATCTTGTCCTTAAATTTAGTTGTATGTTACAAACTTAAACTTTCTTGACCATGTATTACAGGGAAAAAGGCTCTGACTTCGTCCAGTAATCATAATATTGATGATGATGATGATGATAACTTAGATGAGTTTCTTGAGGGCATGTTTCCTTGATTTTGGCTGATTGACTGTCACACCTAAGTGCTTCTGTGAACCAAAGCTGGGCAAACAGAAAAATAACAGGCAGCGATGGAGGCAAGTGGATGATCTGGTAGTAGATTTCTGTCTGAAATATAGGAACAAGGTGATCTTGAATGCTTTCAACGAAATTGTTCATCCTCTTGTACCCTGAAAAATGATTTCCATTTATGCAGACTATAGTTATTTGACATACTTGGCGAGTCTGTATTCTGTACAGGTTGTATGTGTATAGTGTTGTTTCTGAATAATGAAAATTGCATAGTACCACCCCCCATAAATTTTTGTATTCCAAAAATGTCCTTAATATTCTTGATTAGGTAATCCAGAAGTTTTTTCCAGATTCATAATTAACTTTTGGATTATGTAATCCGGAAGTTTTTTTTCAGATGCGTGATTAGTTTCTAGATTACATAATTGAGTAGTCTTTCTTAATATAAGATTAGTTTCTGGATTACATAATTCAGAAGCCTTTTTTTTTCAGATGTGTGATTAGTTTCTGGATTACATAATCCGAAAGTCTTTTTTAATGAGATTAATTTATGGATTAAGTAATCCGGAAGCTATTTCCAGATTATGTAAATCTGGAATACCATTTTTAGTTTTTGGATTATGTAATATAGAATATATATATTTTTTAAATTGCTTTTGGATTTTATAAATCTATGAAAGTGATAGAAGAAGAATAAAAATGTATTTTTCACATTTTGTATTGGGGTGGCCAAGAACGTATAAAACTGCAGGAAGAAGCAGTCAGCAGAATGACCTGTATCATGACCCTGAACTCGTTTTACCAAATATAGCGGACAACTTGGAAACGCATGCAGCCATTGCACCTGTTGTGTTTTTCATTGTTATAGCTATTTTTTCAGTGAAAAGCAAACACCTAAAGAATGTTTTCTTCATTTTCCTCTTCAGCACTGTTTATCACATAAATATATAATAAGTTTATAAAAGAGTTTAAAAGATTAAATCCAATACCAAGGAAATGAAGGATTAGTTAGTTTGTTGTATGACTGTATAAATTTTTACTAAACTTTGTCACAAACTTATACAAATCTCAAAAAAAGGGAGTTTCAATCATAAAATAAAATAATAAACATTAGCATCTATAGTTGACTGGTAACAAGTTTAACGTGTATTAGACGATTAAATTTTAATTAGACAATCAAATTATTATTAAGTCTAATCTAAATAATCTTAGATTAGAGAGTGAAACATTGTAAAAGGTTTATAAAATGTTAAATGATCTCAATAAAACATTAGATCAAGGAGACACTATACCATAAACCCTAAATACTATACCGTCTCTTTTATTCAGTCAAGGTAGGTGAAGAAGTAAAAATGACTTATTCTTTAATTAATCTAATTGTGTCACCACCCCTTTGACTAAAAAGTTATTAATCTAATTGAATTTCAAATTAAATCATTAAAAAAAATCATAAACAATGATTACAACATATCCTATAAATAGAGAACATTTGTTACACCTTTGATAAAAAAAAAGTAGTGTAATAAGAAAGAAAAAAGAAAACTAAAAACATGAAAAGAGAAAGAAAAACAAGTCAAAATCTCTTTTAATCTTCTGAAAGGAAAAAAATAAAATAAATATATATATATATATATATATATATAAATAAAAGTGAAGTTAGTTTGAGTTTGGATCATATTTAATTCAATAATAAATAAAATATAATCCAATAAACACCCCTAAATTATTAAGCCTCACCTAACCAAACAAATTCACATTAAAAAAAGTTTAATTGGTTTTTGAATAAAAAGAAAGAAAAATTATATAATGTAGCGTGTGCCATTTTGTCGCATTTTGCGTTATATTAAGAGAGTGTCGTATGTTCTAACATTTTCTGCTCTTGAGGATAAGGACAAAACAAGTTACCTTAAAAAATAACAATTATAGTATTTTAAATTTTGGCATTTTAATTATTAAATACATCACTATTTTACATCGTTTCCAAACAATAAAAATAGTATCAGTAATCTAAAAGTCGTGGTTATTCACTCAATTACAAAAAACTTTTCTGCATTACTAAAATTTAAATTAAGATTTTATATCATATCACTATTTTCAAACAATTTTATTATGATTTAAGTGTTTTATTTTACATTACATACCAAAAATAATATTCCACATTATAAAGAAGTATTATTTTTTATCATATTAGTTTCTATTATATTTTAAAAAAAAACAGCGAAACAGTGACAGGAAAGATTGTTAATATGATTACGATATTAGATAATTTTATTAAATAAAAATTTTAGACAAATTTTACGAGTGGACATTTCACAAATGAAGAGCAAATAAAGTTTAAAGATTTTGACGTGTCATTAAAAATTTCAAAATACGTGTATATAAAAATATAATATAAAAAGAAGTACGTGGCCTTTTAAAAATTAGTAACAAATTATTTATAAAAGTATATTTTTAACTGTATTAATAAAAATTCATGAATTGCATGTGGTTCTCAATAAATATATGAATAATAATAAATAAAATGGAATAAGTATTAAGTCCTAATTTTTTTTACTAAGTATAGTAGTTGAGAACAAACACAATCAATTACATTTTAATCACTTTTACTCTAGATTAAACTAAATTTAATTTTTATTTTTTGAAATAATATTAAATTTTATCAACAAAGTATCTCATCAATTTAAAAATATAATTAAATAATAATATATAAGTAGATACAAATTTCACATTAAAACATAAACATAATAGTTTAACAAGAGAAAATGGTATTTGAAAGTTTTATTTAATAATTTTTTAATTTTTCTTTTTCTTTATTTATTTCTCTTTTATGTTAATCACACTATTTTTTCTATTTTCTATTTCCACCGTTATATTTTGTAATATTTTTTGTATTTTGTTTATTTAGAAAGGATAACTTTTTTTTTTCACCAAATAATGAGGGTTTCTTCTTTGAGATATCCTAAACTATTTTTTTTATTATTTTATTCTTTATTAATAATAAAAAAAACTCTTTGTTTAGAAGACGACCCAAACCAAGCTCACATTTCTTTTTATAAGAAACAAAATATAGATGCTAATGTCAGCAACATTTTACTTTAATGTAAAGAGATTCTTTGGTCTTTATTTTAGATAAATTATGTACAATGTAAAGATAATCTAAAAAAATAATAATGAAAAAGTGTAGTGTCATAAAGGTTTTTAATATAAAAAATATAGAATTTTAGGTTTTGTGAGTGAGTGAGCTAAGAGTGTTTGTGATGGTGCCACGTTTCCTTTGTCATTTTGCCACAAAACAGAACAAAATTCTTAATCACAGATTCCATCTTGCAAACTCTGTCATGCCAACTGCAGTTAGTTCCCATTAACATGCCTCACTCTTCATACAACCTGTTCAAATAATCATACTATTTTAAATTTCTCTATGCTTCACGTGACCTGTGAGATTTCACCATTTATATAATAGTTTTGTTTCCGAACATTTCACATCGTTTATGAGTTGAGGTGAATAACAGTTTAAATATATTGAAGAAATCGAAGAATTTCTTGGGAATCCTGGTCTTTTTAGATAGAAAAGATTAGTTATTTCAGATATAAGGTTAGTTCATATAAAACTAGTTCATCTAAACCAGTATTCTTAAGAGCAAAGAGTTGGGCGGAAAAAAAGAGGGCGGAAATGCTTCGGGGAGTTGAAAATAAGCGTAGATCCGGAGATTCCCGATATAGAATCTATTCCAAACATATATACCATGGTTCCTTACCTCGACGGGGTACAAATATCTAAATTTCATATTTTTAAATATATCATTCTTTCTTAATTTACTGAAATATATTCTAAAAACAAAATCCTAACAAAACATAACTTTCAAAACAGAAAATATTTTGAATACGATAATCGACCTAATGATATTATCTCTCGAACTTTATATATAATTAAATTATATAATGATTTCTTTTCAAAAGTGATAATTTTTATAATATTTTTATCAGTACAGAAAAATGCTCTTAAAAAATTATTGAAATGAATAAAATTAGATAATATTAATATATTTTATTTATATAAAAAATATAATTATAATATTATACGATTTTAAATAATGTACAAAGTACGAAGTGGAATTTAATTCTAACAAGAAGTGAATTTCCAACATACTTCGTCACACATAGAATACCAATTAATATATGGAACTATATGTTATGCATGATACAATAACGACCTAACGAGTTACCTAATAAATTTAACAAACATTCGTTAAAATAAACAATAAATTATAAAATCAAAATTCACGGGATAAAATTTATATTCACTTATATATTATAAAATATAATAATTTCTAGTCGATCTAAATCTTTAAAAAAAAATATAACACTATTTATTAATGTATGACACAACTTATTTTACAATAAAACCGTAACACGATAACTCTATATACTAATCTTAATAATATTTTAGAAATTTGTCCATTTCCATAATAAGTGAGTGTACAAAATTATACTCTTTTTGAGAAAAAAAAATCCCAAATAATGACAATGACCTAATATTAATTGAATTTAGTATGTAGAAGGAGACACGTGGACGGGTCTTCGTGGTGGGGGCATGCACGTTGTGGAATATATACAGGTGTCACAGTTAGGTCAGACTTTAATTATTATATATTTTAATATTACTTCATAACTTTTCTTTTCATCAATTTTTTATTTTATTATTTTATCACCAAAGTAAACGAAAAACTTGCTCCTAACCAAAGTATAAACAATGTTATTTCTCTAATTGAATTTTTTTAAATTGTTTTTATATAGGATTTCTATTAGCTAAGAATGTAAAACTTTTTTTACATATATATAATCATTTTATTTTATTGGTATAATATAGTTTGCTTTTAAATTTTTTATTAGCATAGTTAAGAGTTAAAATTACATTATAACACCTAACATATGAAAACTTTATAAAAAAAATGTAAAACTTTTTACACTTGTATAATGCATAGGTGTTTTGAACTAAAAGTAAAACATGAAAATTGAAAATGTTATTCCATATTGAGCTAGGTAACATGAAGATGAAGCTAGATATACTTTTCAACAATGTTTCTTCTTAAGTCTCATTCTATAATTGATAAAAGGTGCCATTTTTGTCAACACATCATTGTTCTTACATTGCACTCAAGTAATTAGGTGATGCAGGTTTCACATTTCATTACATTTTCTCTTGTTTTCTTCCAAAGGGGAGACATCAGACACTGACAAAGACCTTTGCGTGAAGTAGAAATTAAATATATTTCTTACATTTTCATCTTAGACAACAACAAAACATTATTTATTTATTTATTTCCTAAAAGTTAATTCTTATTTTCATCACTGCATCATGTTCTGTTGTCTCTCATGAGGTTGCAGACTAGATGCAATTGGGATTCTGAAAACCAAAGCTTTTCATAGTAAGTTCTTCTGAAGTTCCTGCCTTTATCTCTTAAATCACACCATCTCTGGTTTTTTGTTCCAATTTGACTTTAACTTTCTTAAGGGTATTTATTTCTCTGCTTTGTTTGTTTGTTTTTTTTCTTTTTCTTCATGATAATTGATTGGAAAATTTTGTTTTCAGCATGTGAGTTAGGTTGGGAAGAAAACATGGGAAAAGAAATTTTGAGTTTACAATGAAAGAGGGTAGTCAATAGCATTACTTTTGTTTTTTTTACAGTATAGGATTCCATGCTAGCAACAATCCCTACTGAAGAACAACAACAGAACTTGATAAAGCTGAAGTCTTTCTGGGATTTTGAGTGAAGGGTAAATCTTGAAAATTGTTTTATTTCTGTTATAGATTCATTCTCACAGCATGCAATTTAGTCTCAGCATCATCAACCTTTTCCAGCTTTGTAATGGAGTTAACAGATTGAGATTTATCTGATCCTGAGCATCTTTCCATCTTTTATAGCAAGCTTTTTCAATTTGATTATGTTCTTGTGCTTCCATGGTTTTTGAGTTTGGTTGTATCTCTGTGTGGTTCCAGGAAAAAGTTGTTCTAAGATGCCAGGAAAACCTGACACTGATGATTGGCATGAGCAGATTCAGTTTCATCCTTGGTGGCGCGCAGTTGGGGAAAATGCCTCCAAATCATCTTCAGCTGATCAGTTAAATGGCTCTCCTTCACTGCCTGGAACTAATAAGACAGGTGCCATTATTTTTGGCTGGCATCTTATAAGACTTGTGCTTGATAATAATGTTACCTTGTTACTTCTTGTTGGAGATACCACCACCTATATTAGAATAAGATCGATCCATAGTATATAAGTGGATGCAAACTTTACATTACAAATCGATTTTGTAAGATTAAATTAGACTTAAAGTGTACTTTTTAACTTTTTAAGATGTTATCATAGTCATTTAAAATATTTCCTTGCGAAAGTTTATCAGATCCATAAGTATCTAAACTTGTGCACAAGTTGGCAGTCTTGACATAGGGATGTGTTAGATCCCACATACACCTATTTTTGGAGTAACCATCTTGCTAGTGTTAATTTTCCACCATCTATGAGGTAATTGAGTGATCCAAGGGATGAAAGAGGTTTGTTAGCCAAATTGGCATTGGGATTCAATTGATTGAGATCCCCTTTCTTGCTTTGGACAGCACTTTAACATTTGTTGTTGTTAGCAAATGACTTTCATGTCTTTCAAATCAGGGGTTAGTTCTAATAACTTTAAGGGAAGAGAAACTTCCATGCACACAGCAATTACTTTTTTAAGGGAAATTCACTGACAAAATTCTAATTGTGTTAAAAAAATGAGGAAATTGTGTTTCAAATAGTGACTTCTAATTGGTAAATTAAGAGTTCACCTTAATGCTTCTCTCCACATGCATCAGCATTATATATGGATATAATCTATACTGATAAGTTCCTTGTTGGCCTCAGGTGGATGTGTTGCTAAAGAGTACCAAAACATCAAACATGACACGTCTTCAATTCCATTTACCATGGACAAACACCTTGCTCCCAATCCTCACACGGAATTTGTTGGTCACTCAGTTGTAAGACCTTTTTTTCTATATAAAGCTTTCATGTTCGACAAAAAAGTGAACTTTAAACCTAACTCAACCTTATAAATCGGCTTACTCAGTTGTAAGACCTTAAAAATTACTTTTTGTAAGATATTTAGGCAGAGAACTTCTGTCACACACTGCATGAACCTTTAATTTATAGTTATAGCTCCCTAATCTCTCCCATATTATGTAATTTTTGTTAGGGATGTAAAAGTTAAGATTATAAGCTTTCTCAATATGTGATGCAGGTTTTAACATCTCCTTATTTAGATGCACAGTATGGTCAGATGTTGACTACGTACGGCCAACAAGTTATGGTATAATAATTTTGCAATTTTCAGTACAGTATTTATGAAAATCTCATCCATTTGAATGTCTCTTAAATCTGTTTTTAATAGGCTTCCTTCTAGTCTGTTTTTTGAATTTTTTATGAATATGTGTAGTCTACCTATATACCATTTTTATTAACATTTTTTCATGATTGTGTGCCATTAGTTCTGTTCTTTGTGAACATCTAAATTTAAATTCAACCACCCTTTCCTTTCACTCTTTTTCCCGAGACTTTTTATGAGTTCTGATATTCTTGTTGAACCAAGTAAATGCAATACTACTTTATTGCTAGTTCTAACAGCTATTGGTATGATGCTAGATAAACCCTCCATTGTATGGAATGCATCAAGCTAGAATGGCTTTGCCACTTGAAATGGAAGAGGAGCCTGTTTATGTCAATGCAAAGCAGTATCATGGTATTTTGAGGCGAAGACAATCACGTGCTAAGGCTGAACTTGAAAAGAAAGTAATTAGAAACAGAAAGGTATGATTTATATCCAACTTTTTTTTTTACCAGCAAAGAATAAATAAACTAAAATGAGACAACCCTTATACAGATAATCTCAACACAAGCTATACGACTCATATTCAACTTATTTAGGACAACTAAGGGGAAGAGCTTCATGTTGGATAGGTTTTTATGCATTCAGTGTTCATGTTGGATAGGAAAAGCTTACCCTGAAATGGTTCAATATTTTCCTTGGTAGGAGGGTTTATTTATCTTTGCTATTACTTTTTGCACTTCATTCTTGTGAGTGATCATCTCTTTACCTTAGTAGCAGTATAAATTTAGGAAATTTTGTTTAGCTTGTCTTGGATTGTATGTTGACTTGCTGATGTTATTCTATGATTTTTGTTCTATTCTCAGGATTTCTTTGGTTGTTTTGCTTATGTCTGATTCTTGTGGCTATCTGATTAAGAAACAATGGAATATTAATTCCATTTCCTGCTGTGTTTCTATATGATGCAACAAGCATTAGGGTTCAAATCCAAGCAGTCTAGTTGAGTGCACTGTTTGTGTGTCTATCACTGATCTCTAGTTGTATGTGAATTTCTCCCTCTAGAGAACAAGAATCCAAATTATCTGATTTTTGTATCAGTTTCACACCATATCCCACCCTGCACTACAAGAAAATCATTAAATAGAAGTTAATTTTAGAGACAAAAAGTAATTAGTTGTTATATTGACTAAATTAAAGACCATTTTAGAGACTAAAAAATTATTGATTTCTAAATTAGTTTTTATTATTGACAAATAGTTTCTAATTGATATCTAATTAGCTACCAAGGTTTTTCTATCAGATCTAGAATCTAAATAATTGATAGTTTAATGACTTTCTTGTAGTGCTGGTTACTGGTAAGGTTTTTGTGAAGGTTTTGTATTCATATAGTTTTATCTCACTTCATGCCATTGTTGTAGAATTGGTCATTGTCATGGCCTCATAGGTGTTTGATTCATTTCTTACAGCCATACCTCCACGAATCCCGGCACCTACACGCCATCAGAAGGGCAAGAGGCAATGGTGGTCGCTTTCTGAACACAAAAAAGCTTGAAAATAACAGTTCTGGCATCACTTCTGACAAAGGCAACAATGGTGGTTCAAACCCCTCAACAAACTCATTTCACACTCTACATGTGCTCTCCAACAATGAGAATCTAGGCTCATCAAAAACAGTTCAGGACATGCACAGAGTGCAGAGTTTCAACAATGGCTACCATAATGAAAATGGTCTTACAGCACTATACCTTCCACAAGTGAATGGAAAGAAGGAGAGAGACCCTCTTGGGACTTTCAAATAGCACTTCCCTCTGCCATACAGCAACAGTTAGGTACCAGAAAAAAAAATTATATACTAAACTAAGGTTTATATTATACTAAACTAAGGTTTAATAGTTACTTTATGGGTCAGTTAGATGTCAAGTTGCATAATCAGCTAACATAAAAGCTTTTGTAGAAAAAAAACTAAGATTTAATTGAAACTTTGGTCTTTAACTGCATGCTAATTTTAGCTTATGGAGAAACTCATTTAATTTTTTTCATTCCCAGAAGTGCTTATAGAAAAAATGTGTTTGTTGTTGTACACAAAGCTTTTGTTGAATTTCTCTGATGTGTCATGTGAGGTTTCATATTTTGCAGGTGAAGAAGTGCTTAATCTCATCCAACTTATGATGCTGTATTGAAGGCAAATCATTCTTGGCTCAGTTCAGTGGTGAGAGAGCAGTGGCATGGTGTACTCTATTCCTTGTTTGGTCTCTCCCCTTGCTTTTGCTTCTCTTTGCAAGTCCATTTGTGAATTGGATGACAAAGAAAAGAAAAAAAAGCACTTTGGTTTCAGAACTTTTTTATGCTTTAAACTATCTGACAGTTGATTAAACTGTGAACTCACTTGTGACATGTGTTCCACAAAACCTTAAAAATTTTCTGTTTCGTCCTATATTGTCTTGCACATTATTATATGCTTAAAGTTTGCATGCATCATTTTGGATGAGAAAAGTTTTGTTCATACTATGAACAATAAATAATAACATACATTTGACATTTGACATTTGACATTGTTTATAATAATATATTTAAAGTAAATAATAAAATAAAAATAAATATAATATTAATTTATTAAGATGTGAAGTGTATGTTTTTACAGGTAAGTGTTAATATATAATCACCCTTTTTGGATCTTGTTGGCAAGTGCTGAATAGGAATAAAGTTTTAGCAGAAAACCATGGCTTGCTGAATCAGATTACTAATGATATTCATTCGGTCAAAATTTGAGTTTAATTTATATTGCTTTCTTCCCAGATGTGTAATTCAAGATTTTTATGTATAAATTAAGAATAATGATAAATATGTTTTTTTATGAATTTATTTTATTGAAATACTTTCATATTTTTGATAAATATATTATATTTATTTCACTTATTAATTATTTATTGAAGTAGTTTATGTGAGGCAAAATTAAAAAAAAATGAATGTAATTTATGTGAGAAAAAAATTGAAAAAAAAATTAATATTACAATGTAAAATGTGAACATTAATTATTTTTTATGTAAATTATAAATGGTATTCCATCTAATCCTTTATAACCGCGTTTAAGGCTCTTAACACAAATTAAGTACTTATTTTATTTTATTTTTAGTCCAATTTTAAGTGAGCTATGGTATTACTTGTTTTTTTAAAAGAAAAAAAAATCCTTTTTATTTGTCATCTTTAAAATTGTAAGAAAATATGTTTTTTAATTTGACTATTATTTTCATTTTTCTTGTACAATTGAATAGGCAAAAATGAAAGCATTATAATAGGTAATTTATTAAAAATGAAGACTTTAATATTTTCCTTTGAATGAAAGAAGCTTAAAATATTATTATATAGAAATAGAGAAGGTATAATTTTGGGTAGTTTTCCCATTTCAGTGTATATGCCAATATATTTTTATTTTATATTACCATAACTTATTTTCTCTATTCATGTTAATTAAATCAAAGGTATAATTGAAAAAAGAATGTAGTATCTTGAAATTCAAGAAATAACAGATAAAAAAAATATTTCTTTGTTAAAAAACTGATAAATAAACAGGAAAAAAGGAAATAAAATTGCAACTTGGGATGCATTAATTTCTATATATATCTTCAATTAAAATTTACCTTATTGTTACATATTCATGAATGATTTGACCAATTCATGAGATGTATTAATATGTATCTAAATTAAATTTTCTCAATTTCACTTTTCATTTTCTCTTATTTTAGTGGTTTTTAGTGACTTTATTAAGTAATTACTTATAAAGGTTAAGGAAATGAAAAATAAAAATGTGGGTTTAATTAATGTTATTTTTTTAAGGCAGAAACCCTGTTATAAAAAATATCAATAATTATGAAAATGAATTTTTCATATGAATATTTCTTATTAAAGTTGTGTTCTTGTGAATACCAAGTATGAATATTCCATTATCTTTTAACATTGCTTAATATATTATTATCTTAAAATTAAAATAATATTTTATTATAATCTATTAAAGTATTAGATCACTCAAGCTTCAAAATTAGTGTCTTCATGGACTCATGATTTGATTTTGTAAACATTGGTTTACTGTGATACTCGATAATATGAAGTACATTCCATTATTTGTAGAAAGATGTATACAAAGTTTGAGGCAGAACAACACAGTGAAGCTGCCAACATTATCACAGTTTTGCTTGTTCTTGCAATTGTTCCTGCTCAAAGAGAAACAATAACAGTAATTAGGAGCATTCTCTAAAAATTGGAACAAAAAATAAGGGTAATATTTTGTAGTATAAACATTTTCAACAGAATAAAAGTAAGCAATGAATGAGGAACAACTCAATACTTTTAAAAAAAAAAAAAAAAAACTATCAAAGCATCACTATGCAACTTAACATCTTAGGTAGCTGAGACCTTAAGTAACAACAATCATCTGTCATCACATGAAAAAAATATTACTAAAAAAGAAAAAAGAAAGAAAATATAAAAAAATGGTAGAACTAGACCAAAACACATATGTTAACAAAACGATGCATAAGTAAACTATACTCATTCATAAAGAATTCTAAGAACAGATTAGAACAGACAGATTAGATGGAAACTTTTTATACCAATGAAATACTTCTTTTTTAAAAAGTGGTTTTTATCAGCTCATTCAGCAGCTAACCCTGATGCTTGTCCATGGAAATAGTGATTTTGGCTGAATGCAGAAAAGGGTACAATTTTTTTTACTTTATTTCCTGCATATTTCCATTCATCTCTATCTTTTTTTGTTTATTTCTTTACTGATTTTCTTCAGCCAAACACTCTTAATTTTCACTTATTTCACTCAGATTTTAGATTCCCAGAAGAAAATGGTTACTTGATAAACATTCTGAGTAATGTGGAGGAAAGAAAGAGATGAAGAAATGCAGTGTAGAAATAAAATACATGAAGCAACACAAACCTCAGTCACAAAGAAGGCATGGAAACCATATGGAACTCTATTGGGCAATTCCACAACCGCAACAGGATCTGCTGACATTGTTTTTGCATCAATGACATGCACAAATGATTTTCTGCAGTTTTGCAATTTGAATTCTGTTAATAAGTAATTATTAAACAATTTTAAGAGGATTTCATTGTCTTCTTAGTACTATAGAAGGCACTTTCAATTTGTTTAAACTTAAAAATAAGTTCCCAGAAGTCACTGCTTGAAGTCACTTCTTCAAGTGTGTAGAGAAAGGTTGCATAGTCATGCCTAACATGAAAATTTTTATAAAGAAAAAAATTATAGAAAAAGGTGATACCCGGCATTTTCATCATGTACAAACAACACCAAGTATCCATCATCTTCTTCAGACTCAATTCCGGGGACACGAGGAATATAAACAGCTTCAGAGCCAAATTTTCCTGGTCCTAAGTCATAGAGACCCTGAACATTTCCTCCAACTTCAAGTTTTTCTTTTCCATGATCTGGTTCAGCATGCAAATCAAATTTAATAATACCAGTAACTTTTGCAATGCTGTCTAATGTGGTCCCATACACATATCGCTGCTTCCTGGTGAAATGAAAGACTAATGTGTGACCATGAAGATTACAATTATCAAATGATAGAGAGATGGACTTGTTCATAAGTTATTGAGTAATTTGACTTCACTAAATTAAATTTTCTCAACTTGGAGAGAATGAGCTTACCTGCCAGTGTAGTTTTCATTCACCCTGGGAAAATCTACAGTAGATGCTGATAGTTTCTTTTGAGAAGCTTCACCAGTTTTCATGTTGAATCTCATTTCATACCTGGAAAGAGTTCAATTATCATAAATAAAGAACAATTATGCAGTAAACTCTTTTTTTCTCAAAAATATATATGTAAGAATGAGTCCTTTACAGCTCATTTGAGAAATTTTCAAGCTTTTCCTGGACAGTCCCACCAACATTGTCCAACTTTGGATTCTGAAGGCGGCATGTGATCAGAACAACTTCATCTTCCTCCTCCCATGCATTGGCTGAAAAAAATGGCATGAAATTTTACAACTGAGAAATCTGTAGAAATAAAGAGTTCAAAGCACAAATTGAACCTGCTTTAGAACTCAAACATTTTAAGCATATAACAATGGACAACTTTATGCAATGTTACTGCAGGAAGGAACTGTTAAAAACTTTGACATTATATGATATACAGCCTGAACACATTGTCATCCTGTGGCAGGAAAAATATACCAGATTGCCTAATCTCTATTCTTTTGGAGGACAAACACCACATCTAGCACATTTTGATAAATAAAAGGAGACCCTTTTCGAGGGACCAAGAACAAACATCGCACTTAAATTATGGACTGTTGAATTTGTACAAAAATATGTCATCTCGTAATATTAACATATCATTGTGGAATCTCGAAGAACGTATAATATTAAGGATAGACGAAATAAACAATCATACCATTGTGAAATATGAAGCAGTTTGGTAGCTCAAACCATCTAATATGCTGTTCATCCTTAGCATACCGAGGTAGCACACCGAAACGGGCTTTCTTGGTTGAATCAAATGAGAATATCAATGTCTTATTCTTCACCATTTCCTGAAAAAGGGTTTCAGTACACAATGAAATATATTAATTGTCACCAATTGATGTGCAGAGTGTCAATAGACTCTATATTATCGTACCATCCTTGACACAATCCTCCCCCTGTCCCACACACACAAAAGAAGCTCGCAACCTTCAATATAAGTTTTTTCCAGAATATAAGAACAGAGACACCTGCAATACCTTTGGCCTAAAAATCAGAGGAAGATCCATGAATACTGCATAATTCTCTGTGATGGCAAAGTCATGCATCATGATGGGATCTGAAATTGTTATGGGTACAGGATCATGCATATAACCATCCTTTGAAATTACTCTGTATGTGATATATGGTGGTGTATGTGCATAGCCAAATGAAAACATCTCCCCTGCATACAGAAAATTTATTTGTTGGAACAAATATTCCACTAAACCAGACAATTTAATCACTCATTTAAAGGGCTTCACCAGTAAAAGGGTCAACTTTGGGATGAGCAGTGAAGGAGTGACCCAATCTTTTATCATAATCTAGCATTCCAAGTGTCTGCAAATCACCATCTTCAAAAACTTTAATAGCATCTGCAAAATTCAAAAATGAAACTATTTCAGTCTTGGACTAGAAGAGGTAAAAACAACTATAACTGGCAAGTCGTTAATTGGACTGCAGTTACTTCCTCCATGAGAAAGGAAAGAACTCTAGCCGCTTAAGATCAGAACTTGATGAATCTTTTGATTCCCTTTGTTCTATACAGTCCATGGCATTTCAGATATAATCAGCAAGTTTATATCATTCATAAAAAAAAGGTGGACACAAATGGTACTTACAGGGTTTATCTGCTTCTGAGAGAGCTAGAAGCTTCCCGTGATGATATACGAGAGCAGTATTGGCTGGTAGAAATTGGAGTGTGAACACAAGTTAGTTTAAGCACTTCCAGTGTTACACAAGAGCTTAATATTCTCAGTCAAAAACCACCAAGAGAATTCACCAAAACATGTGTATATCAGTAATCAGCAAAACAAAGAACCATGTAATGCATTCTCCAGTCATTTGGTAATGAAAAGTGTGCGAGTGTGAGAGTGTACGTGGATGTGTTTGTAAGAAAATTGCAGAATGTAGAATGTAAGAAATTCCTGGGACCATAAATTTGAAAACAACCATAAAGCAAAATTACCTGTTCCACCTCCATAAGAAAGATCCAACACTTTCAATTTAGTTCTCAGCATATGAATGTTGACCATTAAAAGTCCAAATAGACCCTTGAGATCTCCAATCTGAAAATGACACAACAAGCTATGTTTGTCTAGGGAATCTAAAACAAATTATTTTTAAATTCTAAGACTACTAAAATTTTCACTGAGCTTCTAGGCTTTCACTTTCATTTTACCTTCATAAATTTGGACCGTCCAAAGTATTCTTCTTGTTTAAGACGAGAAGTTTCCACAAAACGTGAAACATATGTAGCTTTTCCATCTTTGATACGCAAACCATGAATCATTCTGCAATTCATTGTTACATAGATCAATACCGGAGGAACAGACACCAGAACTATGAATTTTGTGCTGTATAAACTGACTGCCCAAAACTAAAGAAAGTCAAAAACAGTGAAATTGCCATTTTGGTGAGCTGCAGAACGTCAGAAAATGTATAATTGGAACTGAACTGGTGTTTGATTCACAATTGAACTGAAATGTGTATGAGAATTGATTTGTTATCTACAATATTATGTTAGGCTTAGTTAAGATTGTGGACCCTATACTTTTACTCTATGTTTAATTTAGTATCTATTTGCTACTTCTCACATGATCCTCATAATGCCCCAATATACTTAACAATCATTCAATATAACAAGCTCTATCATACTTCAAAAGAATACATCATAAGTAAATTAAATTTCAAATTAACTGTGTCATAACCATGTTGCATTAAATCAAAGTGGGAACAGTAGCCACAATCAGCTTTATCATTTGAAACGTTGTATACTCACAGTATGTTAAAGGATACAGTTATCTGAACTTTGATGGCCAAACATAAAAAAATATAGCAAATGCTTTGAAAATAAGTTAATACAAACAAACACATGAGTGCCTTGTATGCAATTGTCATGAACGAACTTCCCAAAAGTTTGAGTTGTTGACAGTTTGTGAACAGTATGTATCAATCACAATGAAGCAAGAAAAAGAATAGGCATACATGCCAGATTTCAACATAAAATCAATTGGCCTTAATGGAAGTTATCCAACATATATACAAGTCGCACTCCAAGAATTGAGACAGGCAGCGCTGTGGGACAAAAAGAATGCAAATATGCTTATCCTAGGGAATGTAGCCGTGTAGCTCTAAGAGAACTGGGACCAATACAAATTTAATGGTAATCACTGATCCAAAATGCAAAAAAGGGATTCTGCAAAAAAAGTGTGGAGATTGATGCTAAATATCCCCTAGCATTTCCAAATTCCAATGACATCCAGAAAATATGGCCAGTCTATTCACACAAAAACTCATTTACAACAAACTTGGAAGAAATATATGTCTGCATATAGGAAGAGAAGCACACACCCATCTCCATCAAACCTGCAAAAACAGTGAGAGAAAGCATAGTATAAGCCTCAAATTTCCACTTTAAGAACACATTTTTTAATACAGACTAACTAAAAAAGTTCCATCTTAACACCAAACCTTTTGCATAATAAGTAAATATGGGAAAAAGAAAATCAATATACTTGTAAGCTACATGGATCACCAAAAAATGCATCTTTTTGCCAGGATTTGTGCAATATCTCATAATATAGAGTTCAAAATATACAAATAAATAAAACTTCACCAGTGATATCCAGCAACAGGAGCAAACTTTGGATTAGGTCCAACTCTGACAAACTCCCCGTTCAAGCAATCCTGAAAGACACTTCAAACGTATAGAATGAGTGGCTCTAGACCATAGACTTTTAGTGACATAGTGTATTACATTAAAACGTTTCAATTATATATCAGTGAATAGCATGGCAACATTTTTCAAGAACAGTAATCAGAAAGCCAAATATACACCACAAATTTTTCATGAACAGTAGCACAACAAAGTGTTGCATTCAAACAGAAGCATAAAGCAGCATTATACAAGTGAAGTTATAAAAATCAAAGAACTGCCAGAAAGATGGACATGGACTACTTCCACGGTGATAAAAAGATTACAAAAATCTAGACACTGTAATTCTTAAAATAACGAGATCTTGGTCAATAAAACAACTAACATTCAACTTTGAAAATGATGTATAAAACATGGTATGATTTGATGTTTGATTAAAGAACTTCACACCATGTTAGAGAATAAAAAACATTTTTTTTTCTTTTCTCTCTTTCCTGGTCATCTAGATTCTTTTGTTTCCCTGTCTAAGTATTCTACTTTAAATTCAGAAGGACTTAAAATTGTCATCAACTTGTCAGAAATTATCCTGAGTAGGATTTTTCAGATAACTATAACAAAAAACAACAGTTTTTCCCTGCATGAAAAAATCTATGATTAGATAACACTAAACACTGTCAAACAATCTATACAGCATGAGTACACTTCAATTGAGTTGAATAAAGCAAAAAATTCAACAAAGAGGCAAAAGTACTAACAGGGAGGTGCCCTTTGACAGGAAGATCCTTGGTGGGAGGGGTCTCAGTAACAGGACCAAAATTACCAGTGAGGTAGTGGTGGGGCAGTGAAGAATCATACAAAAACTTCACCAGCAGCTTCTCCAACAAATCAATGACTTTTGAGGAGAAGCCATTGGTGGGTTTTGGGTCCACCTTCACCAACCCCCCCTCTGCACCGTTCTTCTTTCCATCATCCCCCATTTGTCAGAATGATGAAACTGCCACAAAGCTTAGAGCTTTACGCAAAAGGGTGTGGAAATTGGTGAATGGGTGTCACTATTTGAACAATTGTTTTGGCATGATGTGGCTGATCTTCCAATGGTTCATTTTTGTTAATGCCTTGTTTGGCACAGCAATTGCCACGTTTTGTCACAATCACATACAAATCCTCATCTTACAATTTTAGTTTATCCTCATTTAATTTTTAAACTCTTCGTATTTAATTTAATATTATTACAAAATGTGTTTTTCTATCGATAAGATAAATCATCATATTTAATATATTATATATATTATTCTTTTCAAAATTAATAAAGAAACATCAATCATCATATTTAATGTTTTTTTTTTAATTTAAAATTCCGTCACAATTTTATTTTTAAAAAACGTTTTTATGAATTTTAAAAAAAAACTAGACCCATAAACAATGTAAAATTATTGAAAAAAAAACAAAATATTTCAACATTTAATATTATTAATAAATGGTATATTTAGTTTAAAATGCCCTTATATAATATCTGTAATATTAATTATTATTCAACCCCATGATACAAAAAATATGACAATTTGAGACTTGAAAATTGTAAATCACACAAAATTTAGAAACAAAATTAAAAATTAATATATAAAAAATACAATAAGAATAAAACATTAATGTGTGTCCACATTTTTATTATGTGATTTTATTTTCTTTTATTAGCATTAATTTTTTTAACAATTTAAATCTACTTTTTAAGAATTATTTTTTAATTTTTTTAATTTTTGTATAGTTTTATTTAAATTTGATATATCATTTGATAAATATAAATTTAAGATTAAAAAATTTAAAGTCATTAGTTAGTGAGAAAAAATGTGGAAAAGTTCAAAACTTCAAAAAATATTGAAAAAACAAATCAAACTTGCCTGTAAAAGATAATCAATTTTATTTAATAGAAGATAAAGCGTAATAAATAAATAAAACAATGTTACATAATAAAAACTATAGTATATTTAAGTATAGTTATAAATATATACACTCGAGAGAATAACATCGTATATATAGTTTATTGTTTTAAAAGTAATTCTACACATGGTTTTGTATTAAATATTTTCATAATGTAATTATTAAATAATTAATGTATTATTAAATGTATGCATTTAATTTTTTTATTAAATGTAATAGGAATTTTTAATTAATGTAACTATTAACATAAATAGGGTAATTTAGTATATTTATTGCATAACTTTTTTATTAATGTAGCTATTAAGTGTGTTTATGATTTTTTATACTTTAATAAAAGTACATAATTATATCAATTATGATAATTATGTGTAGTATACATATTTTACTGAATCTCTTTGTTATAATATAATAACTTACGAACCAAGCTAAACGATAATTATTTTAGTTTGATGCTTAATTGAAATAAATGCATTAGTTTGGTCATATTTATTATTAAGGTTCCTTTCACAAAGTTTTAATTTATTTTTCATGGATTACATATTACATTATTTTAAAGGTATTTTTATATAAATTTTCAACATCTTTAAATTTTATATGATATCAAGGAAGTCTTTTGTAAAACCTATGTTGCAACTTTATAACTTTTTTTTTTTTACTTTTTGCAATGAAAATGATTTTGTTTAGAGTGTAGAATTTAAGAAATTAAATTATATTATTTTTTTTATCAAATATTATGTTATTTGTTGTTTTTATATTGAAGTGTATTTTTTGCTATTGTGAATCTTTATAAGATAATTAAAATATGATTAAAATATTTATATTAATTTGTTTTAACTCTTGGTTAATCAAACTTGTCACGATTTTAGTCAAGTCTAACACGGTTTAATTTCAACATGATTCATCTCGACCTAACTTTGACTCGATTCCTTTTTTCAATCTTTCATTTCTATGTAAGAGTCCAAAAGGGAACAAATCATTACTATTTCAATTCATAAGGAATTTCTTTCTCATATATTCTCTTTATCATATTCGAAGTAAAAAGAGTTTATTACTTTTCATTTAAAAGAGTAGTCTTTTACAAAAAAAAAAATGACAATATCCTTCCTTTTTTTATTTGACTTTCATCTTTGACTCTCTAACGAATATCCACAAATAAAGCTAAATTTGACATAGGAGTCTAATATCAATCAACTTGAGTTAACTTGAAATAAATCCAACTTGACTTTATTATACATAAACATATTCTTACGTGTATAAAGATTTTTTTTCAAGTAGTTCTTTTGTTATTTTCATTTTTAAAAAATATTTTTTACTTGAAAAAAGTTGACCCATGGTTTGCCTTGACTCATGGGGCTTTTGATGGCATCTTGGTTTTGTGAATTTTTTTATTTAGCCTTTCTGCTGTGATCAATTTGGAGTAGGGTCAAGCATCGTGGACTAGATAATATTATTGGGATGGTTGTGATTTTATCTTTAAAAATGTCTTGATCGTGAAATGATTGACATTGCACCATCCACTAAAACCTCCATTATGGTGTTCAACAAATTTAATTTTCAATTGTGAGGGAAATGTTTATTCTATAAAATCTTCACTCTAACAAAATGATCATGTAACCATTATTATCACTTTCTCATTTTTGGTACAATTTTAAGTAAATATTATTTCTACCGGAGTTCAAATATAAAATATCACCCTTTTTAGGATTTTTAATATAATATTTGTTAATTAGCTGAGAATAATATACTAAAATTTTTATAATTTTATGATAATTTGTGACATACAAAAGGTATTCACATCGACAAACGATAAAGACGAGTATATAAATGTAGACAAACTTCACTTTACAAACTGATTTGGTAAAGTTTAGTTAAATTTAAAATTATTTATTAAGATGATATTAAAAGAATTTATAATCTATTATAACATGTGTGGAATATCTCACGTCAATTAGCAACAATACACACTTATAATATATAAATAAATATAAAACTCATTTTACAAATCCATAAAGTTATACTTAAAATTTACGTTTATTTTTTTTTCTTTTCTATCAAAATTTGTATAAAGTTCATTATGGTAGCAATACAATTATTATTTTATGGAATTTAATTTAAAAGTTATAATTATTGTTAAAATTGGTAGTATATATTATAATTAATATCAATAATTGAAAATAAAAATTAAATAACAAATATTTATATACTCTTCTATGAACACTTGGGATGAAAATAATGATAATTTCGATGAATGACATTTTTTTTTCTATGATAATATACGCACAAACTTATAACTTTTTTTTATGAGAAAATAAATGCTTTAATAATTTTTTCTTGTTTACAATTCTTTATGTATTTACTGTTTATAAAATTTGTTTACGAAACCAATATTAAAACAATATTGGATTTTATTTATTTATTTTGACCACTTTAATCCATTTATTAACAATAGTTTTAAGTTCTTTTAATTTTTAGAAAATATAATAATATAATTCAAGTTTTAAGTTATTGAAAACCAATTTCAATGCATTTTCAACAAGTTTCAAATATTTAAGTTGAATATCACCGATGTTATTTTTTACAATTGTATCAATCAAACAAATTTTTACCATATAAAACAAATTAAATAATAATATAATAAAATGACTTTTAAAATATACATATGTTTTAATTGTTAAAAGATAAAATTACTTTTAATTTTTTAATTTATAATTTTGAATCACATAGAATTTCGGATAATGTTTTTTAAAAATGTTGTATTACTTGAAAGTGAACCTCTATTAAAAGTTTCATGCACTCCAATCACTAAGGCAAAATAAATGTTAATAAAATAACCCATCAACTTAAATTTATCCAGAAACTTTTTTGTAAGCACTTTTTGCAACAAATAAATGATTTTTTTCACCATAATTTAGGATTATTAATTAATAAATAAATAATTACATTTATCTCATTATCACCATCTTACAATAGAATAAACCTAGAATAGCTAAATCCAACCTAATTTTGAAAATTTTCCCATATTTCTTAATAATAAATTGTTATTGTTTGAGGTATATTTTGTTTATATTTTTTTAATAATTTTTTTTTTTCATATAATAATGATGGGTACTATTTGAAATGTGAGTTATAAGTAAGATGTTAAATTGTATAATAATGTTAATATAAAAATTTTTGTAAAAAAAATTAAACCTCATTTTGAATTTCTCCTCATATTTTTTATATGGTAAAAAAGTTAATACTAATATTTTTTTATATAAAATGATTATTATTAATTAAAATGTACGAGATGTCAAATTAAATAATAATAATAATACTAGTACGAAGAAAAAAATAACCTAATTTTGAATTTCCCTAAATTTTCCCGCCTTTGATTTGCTCTTCACTTCCTCAGCTTGAAGGCCCCACCAGAGAAAGCATAGCAAAACCCCCAAAAAATCTCATTTTTATTATTCAAATTCAAATTCTTCGTTCTCTTCACTCTCTCTTCCTCCTTCAACCAAACGCCGCCGTTTCCCGTTCCGATCTGCGAACCTTTTCGCCATGCACATCAAGGAGGTTTGCTTGGAAGGGTTCAAGTCCTACGCCACGCGCACCGTCGTTCCGGGCTTCGACCCCTTCTTCAACGCCATCACCGGCTTGAACGGTTCAGGCAAATCCAACATTCTCGATTCCATCTGCTTCGTTCTCGGCATCACCAATTTGCAGCAGGTTAGGGCTTCCAACCTCCAGGAACTCGTCTACAAGCAGGGCCAGGCCGGAATCACCAAAGCCACCGTCTCCATCCTCTTCGACAACTCCGACCGGTCGCGAAGCCCTCTCGGCTACGAAGGCCATTCTGAGATCACTGTCACAAGACAGGTTCCCACCTTTTCCTTTTCTTTTCTTTCTTTCTATTTTTTGTGTCAATTTCACTGTTCTCAGTTAAAAAGCTCAACTTTTTTTTTCTGCTTAAAAATATGACATTATGAATCAAAACGAGTCATTGAAAATAGAAGCTTTGTCTCTACATTTCAGGTTTATTTATTTCTTAGTTTTATGCTTAATTTCATTTTTAGAGACCTTGTTTGGTTGAGAGAAAGAAAAGTAAGGGGAGAGAGGGAATTTTGATATTTGAAATGGTGCGAAAATGGAATGAAAGTAAATAATTGAATTTTTATTGCTAAGTTTATCTCCTTTTTTATTAATTTTCTCTTCAACTAAATAAATAAAAATGAGAATGTATAAATATCTGCGTTTTCTTTTTGTTTCTTATTCAAATATGCCATTAGATTATTTTAGCGAGAGAGAATTATGGGTTCAGTTTAATAGTTGTTTTTTTTTTTTAAATAATTGTGGGTTAAGTTATGTGCTACCAACTTAGCAATTTTTTTGTTGAAATAGTATTTAACTTATTTTTAATATTTAATAATTAACATTAAAAAGCTTAAATTATAATTTGAAATGGAAAATTAATATTTTTTTTTGGTTTTAAGTTTAGAAGCTGCTGGGATTGATTCACTGCGTTTACCTTTTAAGTTTCAAGTTGTTTTGTTTTGTTCTTGGGTTGAGTCACAGTTCCATTTTAAAAGAAAATTTTAACCATCAATGATTAACTGTGTGCATTATCGTTTTGTTTATTATGTTATGTGTTGGGGTACTATGCAGATTGTTGTTGGGGGAAGGAACAAATATTTGATCAATGGGAAGCTTGCACAGCCTAGTCAAGTTCAGAACCTTTTTCATTCAGTACAGCTAAATGTTAATAATCCACATTTCCTTATAATGCAAGGGCGTATCACTAAGGTTTTGAATATGAAACCGCCAGAGATATTGTCTATGCTTGAGGAAGCTGCAGGGACAAGAATGTACGAGACAAAGAAAGAGGCTGCTCTAAAAACACTCGAGAAGAAGCAGAGCAAGGTTGACGAGATTAACAAGCTTCTTGACCAGGAAATACTGCCTGCTTTGGAGAAGTTAAGGAAAGAAAAGACACAGTACATGCAATGGGCTAATGGCAATGCTGACTTAGATAGGCTGAGAAGGTTCTGTGTTGCTTATGATTATGTTCAAGCGGAGAGGATTAAAGACAATGCTGCTTTGGAGGTGGAAGAAGTGAAAGCCAAGATAGCTGAGATTGATGATCTTGCTAAGACAAATCAGGTGGAAATAAAGGAAATGGAGGTCAAAATAGCTCAGTTGACTGTTGAAAAGGAAGCTAGCATGGGTGGAGAAATGAAATCTCTCTCTGAGAAGGTAGATGCGCTTTCCCAGAATCTTGTGAGGGAAACGTCTGTATTAAATAACAAAGAAGACACTTTGAGGAGTGAAGAAGCCAACAAAGCAAATGTATGTTAGTGTTGTTCTCAATTCATTGATTGCTCAATTTGAAGATTATGTAGTTAATTCTTTGCTACAAGTTTTTTGAGATATTTCTGTTTCATGAAGCTAATATTTGGTTTTTGAACCTTTGTGTTTTAAGATTGTTAAAAACATTGAAGAGTTGAAGCAATCTGTGGAAGAGAAGGCGTCTTCTGTTAAAAAGGCTGAAGAGGGGGCATCAGATCTGAAAAACACAGTTGGCGAGCTTACAAAGAGTCTAGAGGAGCATGAAAAAGAATACCAGGTAAACAGGTTTAAAGTTGTCTGACTCTATGATGTCTATCAGTGGGATTTCTCTTAGTGTTTATTTTATCCTGTTGCTCAAATTTTGACAGGGTATTTTAGCTGGGAAGAGCAGTGGTAATGAGGAGAAGTGCTTAGAGGATCAACTAAGGGATGCAAAGGTAGCAGTTGGGAGTGCCGAGACAGAATTGAAACAACTGAAAGCCAAGATTAGCCACTGTGAAAAGGAACTGAAAGAAAAATCAAGTCAATTAAGTTCAAAACGTGAAGAAGCTAGTGCTGTCGTAAGAGAGCTGAACTCCAGACAAAAAGATGTGGAGAATATTAGAACAGAGTTGGAGTCTCTTTCATATAAAGAGGGTGAGATGGAGGATTTACAGAAGGTTAGATTGGTTTATCTTCTGCTAGTTTTTTTACCAATTTAATTTTTTTATATAAGACTTGTTTAAATAAATTCTCTTGTTAAATAACTCATAGGAGCGTATGACCGAGATGGACTGTGTGCAAAAGTGGAAGGATGAAATACGCAATCTTTCAGCTTACCTGGCGAATGTTGAATTTACATATCGTGATCCTGTCAATAATTTTGATAGGTCAAAGGTGAAAGGTGTTGTTGCAAAACTCATCAAAGTAAAGGATAGGTCCACGATGACTGCCCTAGAGGTTGGATATCATGATAACTTGTACCTAAATTATAAATGAAAATTCTTAGGTTAAGCCCTGAATTATTGCCCTTTTCAGGTTACAGCTGCTGGAAAGTTGTATAATGTTGTTGTTGACACAGAAAATACTGGAAAGCAACTACTACAAAATGGAAATCTTAGAAGAAGAGTGACAATTATACCTCTGAACAAAATACAATCCCATCCCGTTCCCTCAAGAGTTCAACAAGCTGCTGTTAGATTGGTTGGTCCCTGCAATTTTTTTACTTTTTAAACTACTTATCTACTTATTTTTTCGTCACTAGAAGCTGAAGATTTTGTCACTTCCATTTAAGGTGGGGAAGGGGAATGCAGAAGTAGCCCTTTCTTTGGTTGGTTATGAGGAAGAATTAAAGGTTTGTTCCTTGAATTGCAATTTTTTTTATAATAATGTGGTGGTACCTGCTACATTGCTACTGAGCATTTTCCATACCAATTGAAGGTTCTAATAATCTTCTCTGGTTTCATTTTTTGCATTTTATCTTGTTGGCTTTCTTGATCAATGATCTGGAAATTTTGCTGCTCAGATTTTATGTTTCGTTCTTTGTTAAACTACACATTTTCTAACTTAATTTTATAATTTTTGCTAGACTGCAATGGAATATGTATTTGGTTCAACCTTTGTTTGCAAAACCATTGATGCTGCAAAGGAGGTAACGACCGATGAACCTTTTCTAATGTTGAGTTACAATTAGCATTAGATCAAGATGTGGTAAAATCCTTTATTGATATTGTGCCTTCAACATTTTGCAATGTAAATCTGCTTCCATATGCATTTCCTTACTGATAATGTATGACTTGAGCCTTGATGGTCATTTCTTTGAGGTATTTGGCTATTGTTTACTCAGCTCTTAATGTTTTTTTGTGATAACCATAATTTTCTTATTGTATATATATTTATCTAATGTGAAATACAAATTATTTTAAAATTTGGCGTACAATCTCTCTGTTTAGTTAGGCGAGTTCTGTTTGTTTCCATTATATGATACTTCATCTGGTTATTATTGCCCTTTTACAATCATACTCTTCTAATCTGTCACATGATCATCTCGCTCTTATTCTGTTGCATTTTTTTGTGTGGATGTATAATAGGTGGCGTTTAATAGGGATATTCACACAACAAGTGTCACTCTTGAAGGAGATATATTTCAGCCAAGGGGTCTTCTGACTGGTGGAAGCAGGAAGTATGGTGCTATATGAGAATGTGCATATTGTTTTCTGTCCAATACACTGATCAGTAAAGCATAATAGAATAGAGTTTTTCACATCCTTATAGAATTTCTATACTTCTATGTTTCTTGTAATTGATGCTGCCACTTAGTTATTCAATGTTGTGACTGGTATGTTGTAACAGGGGAAGTGGTGATCTTTTGGGACGACTTCATGCTTTGGCTGAAGCTGAGTCTAAACTTTCAGTGCATCAAACAAGGTTGTCAGAGATCGAGGCAAAGGTAGACTCTGAAGACCCCTTTTTCCAGAATTATATGGAAACTTATACGATTTTACATTGTCAGAAAAATTGTATATTGATATTTCGTTTTATTTTTCTGCTAATGCATTTACGAGTTTAAATATAGGATGATTAGCCTAATTAATTTGGGTTGGGGTCAATTGCTAGTTCGTTTGACTGACATTGTTTCGGCTTAGCATCTGTTAGAAATGGGATTGGTCCAAATAACCCCAAAAGTTCATCTTGGGAGGATGGTTGCCCAAAGCCTTATTAGGAGTACTTTGACCGTGTTTTACAGATTAGACAAACAAAAATAATGATGCATATATGAATGGATCTGACCAAATTATGATTTTCTTTTGACTTGGTAGTTTTTAGTATGCATTTATTTTGATATTTATTACTTTTGACAACCTTGAAGCTTAGTCATTTTTCTAGGCCCATTTTTTGTATACGAGATATAAATCTTTGATTTGTCTCTGTATCTTGATATCCAGATCTCAAAGCTTCTTCCACTTCAGAAAAAATTTATAGATCTCAAAGCACAATTGGAACTGAAGTTGTATGACCTTTCACTGTTTCAGAGCAGAGCTGAGCAAAATGAGCATCATAAGGTTTTGATTTCTTTTTCTTTCTCTAAATTTGATCTATGAACAAACATTGCAGTTCCATGTAATTTGTAGTTATATTTTTCTCCGTGTTATTCATCCCTTTTGTCTGCTCTCTTTCACCGCAATCACCATCTCATTTTTCTTTGTAGCTTGGAGAATTAGTGAAGAAGATTGAGCAAGAGCTAAATGAAGCAAAATTGACAGTCAAGGACAAACAATTTTTGTATGAGGAGTGTGTCAAAACTGTTTCGTCTCTTGAGAAATTAATAAAGGACCATGACAATAGCAGAGAAAGTAGACTAAAAGGATTGGAGAAAAAGATAAAATCTATAAAATCTCAAATGCAATCATCTTTAAAAGATCTGAAGGTATGTTTGAAATATTATTATTTAAATCATATAATGATTCATTTAACTGATTTATTACAACTGGATAAATAACAACCCTAGGATGATGGTCAAGATAGTTAGTTGTACATGTAAAACTCAAGTTGTTAGAATGAGTCAAAATCATGTTAGGACAAAAGGTTGGATTTTCTTTGATGGTCTGCTGGACATTTTCATTATGATCGAGATGGAATGGAGCTTTTCATGAGCCAATATTTAACATTTATTGAAAGTAGTTTTCGTTCTTATTCTGTTCTCTTGAGAATACTTTCGATTGGCAAGTTTCTCTTATTTGACAATGCTGCCTTCAATTGTTGAAAGTACATTGCATAAATGAGTCTGTAGAACTTCTATACGTTTTTGGCCAGATCTGTCTGTCCATCTGCCTGAGACAATTTTTGAATGAATAAACTAGTATCTTGGGCAATATTGATATAGATTGTGGATTCAGCTAGTAGCAAGAATGAAAATAAAATCATGTGCCTGATCTTAAGTTTGAAGTGGGGAATGCGGGTCTGTAGTTTGTTGAAGAAAAAACATGTATACAATTTCAAAAAATTCAGCACTCAAAATTAATGATAATATACATAAATAGTGTAACCAACTAATATTGGTATAGAAGATAAAAATATAGATGATAGAAATAAAAAAGATGAGTAGAAATAGATGAAAAATAAAGTGAAAGTTAAATGTGTTTAGTGTAAGAGAAAGGGAAATGAGATACGGGGAGAGGGAGATAAATAAATGGAGCTAGGTGAGAAACAGTACAACTAATCCTACTATTTTTAAAATTATTTACACCATATTTCTCCCCTTCCAAACACTTCAACTAATTTCCGTGTCCTCTCCCTCTAATTCTCTCCTACCAAACACACCATAAATAATCATTATAGTTTAAAAGTTAATTGGTTGCTTGCTGGTTTTCAGGGGCATGATAGTGAAAAGGAGAGACTTGTAATGGAAATGGAAGCTGTTATCCAGGAGCAAGCATCGTTGGAGAATCAGTTAGCATCATTGGGAACACTGATTAGCAATCTTGCCTCAGAAGTAGAAGAACAAAAATCCACAGTAAGTATTTGTATTTATTTTGATCAAATCTTTTTTTGTAGTGCAAGATTGTTTTCTCAACCCTATGAGCAATAGATTGTTGCAGTACGGAATAATCTTGATCAAGTTCAGTCAGAGTTGAAATCAGTTCGCCTGAAAATGAAAGAATGTGATAAGGAAATCAGTGCTATTGTTAAAGAGCAACAAAAGCTTGAACATAAAATTACTGAGAATAATCTAGAAAGGAAGAGGATGGAAAATGAGGTAATATTTTAACAGCTCTTGCCTGTAACACTTGGAATTGTGTGCTTAAGAACCATCTCTTCATTCTATTATTCCAGGTAAAACGAATGGAGATGGAACAGAAAGACTGCTCTGTTAGAGTAGATAAATTAATTGAGAAGCATGCTTGGATTGCTTCTGAAAAACAATTGTTTGGTCGAAGTGGGACTGATTATGATTTTTCTTCCTGTGATCCAAGTAAATCAAGGGAAGAACTTGAGAAGCTTCAGGCTGAGCAATCTGGGTCTGATGCTTTGAAACTCTACTATTATTGACTAACGTGCTTACTAAAATTATGTTCCTAATTTACTGACACTCTTGTTTTTATTGTTTTGCACCCTTAAGGCTTGAGAAAAGGGTGAACAAGAAAGTGATGGCAATGTTTGAGAAGGCAGAGGACGAGTACAATGATTTGATGTCCAAAAAAAACATAATTGAGGTGAACTTTAAGGTCTTTCCACAGTTTCTTTAACTTTCTAGTATAAGTGCTTAATCTTTTCTTTTCTGGCCTAGAATGACAAGTCCAAAATCAAGAAAGTGATTGAAGAGCTAGATGAGAAGAAGAAGGAGACACTAAATGTTACCTGGATCAAAGTGAATACGTGAGTTATTAATTGTTTAATATAATTGATCCACTTTATTTATGTTTGTTGTATATATTATAAGTTCAGATTTTTGATAGTTGAGTTGGTTAACATGATATCAGATCCGTTGTGCTCAAATAGTCAAGAGGTCGATTCATTATAGAATTTTTTGGAAAGTGGTATTTTCGTTCCTCTCATGAAAAATAGGATCACAGGATGGAGAATAAAGGAAGCTGTACACAAACTTGGGTGCCATAAAAAAGAAAGTCATATCCCTATCAAAGAAAATAAATCTAATCTATACTCTAATCCATTAAAACAGAATGGGTTTTGTAAAAAAATGATCCATTTAATACACTGGTTGAGTATCACGTTTTTTATTTGTTCATCCAGTGACTTTGGGTCCATCTTTTCTACACTATTACCGGGAACAATGGCTAAGCTAGAACCACCAGAAGGATGCAGCTTCCTTGACGGTCTTGAGGTTCGTGTGGCATTTGGAAGTGTGTGGAAGCAGTCGTTGTCTGAATTGAGTGGAGGTCAGCGATCACTGCTTGCACTTTCTCTGATTCTGGCACTGCTTCTGTTCAAACCTGCTCCACTTTACATCCTTGATGAGGTATGTTTTTCTATGTAATTTTTTTGTAGAATCCCAGTTATGTTATTGTTACAGTAATTACAAGAGATTGCATTGAATTCATACAGCGAAATACTGAAATCATATAAGTTCGCCTCTATATACACTGGTGAGATCCTAAAAAAACCTTAGGATCTGAGTTGTAGATGTAGGGCACATAACTTATCCCGAACAAACTTTTTTTTATTTTTTTATTTTCCCTTTATGCATTTTGTGTATGCCTATATTTAACTACAAAAGATGTTTGTTTAAATGTTTGTATTTTGCTGTAAAATTCAGTTCTATTGATCCTTCTCCGTGTTAAACTACAAAAGATGTTTTATTGGAACTTAGAGTGATATGTCAACCTGAGAGGTGCCATCCTAGAGCACTAACCTTTATGTTTACTAATCACAATCCTAATTAATTAGGGGAATATATCGTGATCAGAATCAGAAAACATGGGAACTGATGTCAAGAGAAAATGTCGAAATAGAAAAGCTAATTTTAAAAAAAATATGAAGATATGATTGGACAATTTTGTATATTATCGAATTATCATATATTCTAACACTCCTCTCAAACTAAACCTTACTGTAAGCTTGTTACAGATAAACCCGTTATAGAAAAATGTATAATTGAGTTGAGTTGAGACCATAGAGTGGAGAGAACGGGATGATTATCTGTGACTATTACCTTCAATTTAAGGATTGATGGTTTATACTGGATGGTCTTATGCTCTATACATTAAAAAGCATTGTCTTATTTCTCTACCATTTACACTGGGAACCGTCTTTTTTATGCATTTCAAGCAATGATTGTTGTTGGGCCAAATGTTTATTGTTTAATTCTTGCAGGTTGATGCAGCTCTTGATTTGAGCCACACACAAAACATAGGGAGAATGATAAAGGCTCACTTTCCGCACTCTCAGGTAGAGTATAATTGTTGATATTGCCGTGTGATTTCTTGCAATTCTGTCTTTCTAAATCTACAAATATAATTGCCAAGAATCTCTTATTTCAAGTTATAAAAAATATACATACGTGTCTTCTTGTCCTTTTCACATATTTGATCATGTGAATTTTGATTGTTAACTTGTTATAGTTTGCTTCTTGGTTTGTCAATATATACATGATAAATGATTAACATTAGTGTCTTTCTGAATCCATGTAGTTGAACCTACCAAGTGGGGGTGACCTTGTTTGTTGTATAATTTTCTTTTGTTTTCCTACTGTTAGTGTGTGTTTGAGACCACTACAAAGATGAAATTATTTCAATATTCGATTATATGTATAATTAGTTATTGTTACAAAATATTATAATCTGAATTAATTTATTTTAGGTTACTGAAAAATAATTTTAAGATAATTAATTCCGTCTGAATGTAACAAAAAGAATCAGATTTTTACATTAGAAAAAATATGTACGAGAGTGTGAAAGGAAAAGAAAATGTTAGAAAATAGTCTTATCTTAAGTTACAACTTTTAAGATCAAAGAAAACAATTTATTTTTCAGAAAAAAGACTTGTTATAAATTTAATCTAGTTTCAGAAGACTTTTCTGCTAATCACCTTTATTTTTTTTCACTAAAAGAACATTTGAAAATATTTCAGCTTGCAAGCATTTTTGAAATTCACTGTCTCTTGAGGCTATTTATAAAGCTCCAGCTATTACCTCATTCCTTTGGTTATTTTTACTTGCAGTTTATTGTGGTTTCCTTGAAGGAAGGCATGTTCAATAACGCAAATGTTCTTTTCCGTACAAAATTTGTGGATGGTGTTTCAACTGTTCAGCGAACAGTTGCCTCTAAACAAAGCAAATGATGAATTTGCTTCAACTGTTACAAGTCTTGTACTTAAGTTCATCTTCAGGGATAGCGTAATGTAGGCAATACCTGTAATTTAAGTGCTTATGTAATTTGAACATCAGTATAAGCAAATGATGTATTTGCTTCATCTGTTATAACAAGTCTTGTACTTATGTTCATCTTCAGGGAAAGCAGAAATGTAGGTTATACCTGTAATTTAAATTCTTGTGTAATTTGAACATTAGTTTAGTAGGGTCTCTACATGCTCCTGATGTAATTAACTATTTAACACTAATGATTGGGGTAACATGAATGTGTTTGAATCTGGATGATAATGATCTGATTTTGTACAAGAGAGGAAGTTTATAGAAACTAATGAGCAGAGACCATGGAGGAATTGAAGATAAGATTTGAGTTTTAGCATGAAGATCACTTCTGCATGTGTACATTTCTTTTCTAATTATAAATTTGTCTTTGTTTTCTGTTTTTTTCCTGTTAAAGAATATAACCAAAAATAGAAAAATGATTAAACACTATTTATAATTCTTAAAATGTTAGATCCGATAATATACTATGTATTTAGTTTTTGGATTGGAATTATGAAGTTTAACATAACATGCATAAGAAAAATTAACATGAAATAACAATCAATACTGAGTATAATATTTTGCTTGTGTTATTCTTTGATAGCATCTAAGTATATATAATTTTTTGACCAAATTGAACCAAACATTAATGACCAAAACAGCATTGTGATCCCTTTTTCAAATATATCTTCAAGAAAATTCAATGATATTGGTCACGCCATCCAAAGTCCTTAGGCTTCACAAAATAGTATTTGCAATGTATTTTTCTTTTCTAATTTATTAATCAACGAAATAGAAAGAAAAAAAACTAAACCATTGACCCTTTAATGTACAATTGTTTGTATATGTGTTTTTTTTTAAAAATAAAATAATATTGGTTACTGAAATTTTATTGATCATAATACTAATGGATAATATTTTTTTAAATTGTTAATATATATATATATATATCACTTTCTTAGACAAAATGTTGGGTGTGGTGGGACCATGAAGAAAAAGGAAGTTTATAATTAAGAAAAGGACAATTTTATTGTTGTAATTTTTTAATAAAATTATATTAAATTGTTGACTCTCTTGTTGGGATATTTTCCGTTTTTAAATCTACGAAGCTCAGATACTCCTCTTAAATGGTGTGTCTGTATCGGACACATGTATCAGACACTAACACTCGTAGCAGACGTCCGTCACTGTGTCTATTGAGTTTTGACTGAGATTTGAGGCCCAGATTCGTCCCACAAGATTGACAACAAATTTTTTATTGATCACTGCTAAGGACGAAAGGAAGGTTCGTTTGTGTGTGAAACTGTTTGATTTTTTTCGTGGGCGAATACTTATCTGTTTGACCTGAAATTTGTCGCGTTTTGTCCCAAATTCAGTGGAGATTCTTACGTGGATTTCAAGAAAAAACTATTTCGGGAAATTTTTTCGGGAATTTTGTGCAAACCAAGACTATTCTCTACCAAAACTTGTGAAATTTCGCCCTACTTTCTACAATTTTTATTTTGGGTCCGTATTGCGCTGAAAAGGTTCACACAAGTACTTCCATATGTTGTTTGCACCCAGGTAAGGAGGCACGTCCATAAAAGAATCACAAAAAGGAGATACGGGGAAGAAAATCCAGGACATTTTGTTTTCGGAAAACCAGTTTTGTTCACTCTCGGTCTAGAACTTACTACACCTTACTCCTTGGGTGTTTTGGTCTGAAATTTTTACCAGACATTTGTCACTGTGTCTATTGAGTTTTGGTTGAGATTTGAGGCCCAGATTCGTCCCACAAGATTGACAATAAATTTTTTATTGATCACTGCCAGGAACGAAAGGAAGGTTCGTTTGTGTGTGAAACCGTTTGATTTTTTTCGTGGGCGAATACTCATCCGTTTGACTTGAAATTTGCTTCGTTTTGTCCCAGATTCAGTGGAGATTCTTACGTGGAATTTCAAGAAAAAACTATTCCGGGAGAATTTTTTGGAAATTTTGTGCAAACCAAGACTATCCTCTACCAAAACTTGTAAAATTTCGCCCTACTTTCTACAATTTTTATTTTGGGTCCGTATTGCGCTGAAAAAGTTCACACAAGTACTTCCATATGGTGTTTGCACCCAGGTAAGGAGGCACGTCCATAAAAGAATCACAAAAAGGAGATACGGGGAAGAAAATTCAGGACGTTTTGTTTTTGGAAATCCAGTTTTGTTCACTCTCGGTCTGGGACTTACTACGCCTTACTCCTTGGGTGTTTTGGTCTGAAATTTTTACCAGACGTCCGTCACTGTGTCTATTGAGTTTTGGATGAGATTTAAGGCCCAGATTCGTTCCACAAGATTGGCAATAAATTTTTTATTGATCACTGCTAGGGCCGAAAGGAAGGTTCGTTTGTGTGTGAAACTGTTTGATTTTTTTCGTGGGCGAATACTCATCCGTATGACCTGAAATTTTTCGCGTTTCGTCCCAAATTCAGTGGAGATTCTTACGTGGAATTTCAGGAAAAAACTATTTCGGGAGAATTTTTCAGAAATTTTGTGCAAACCAAGGCTATCCTCTACCAAAACTTGTGAAATTTCGCCCTAC
>Ga0123342_1001034_pt1 | contig 46286 bp, 32 predicted proteins | sample Turbeawhitnodule_FD_89960 | JGI IMG/M metagenome (GOLD analysis project Ga0123342, IMG submission 89960) | Root nodule microbial communities of legume samples collected from Mexico - Turtle bean Mexico white nodule | ecosystem: Host-associated > Plants > Roots > Nodule | place: Mexico: Nepantla...
CTCTTATTCAAATAAAGATCATAAAAAATATAAAAAGGTATAAATTCATAAATTAGAGATTATTTTATATGTAAATTAGCAATAAATCCTCATAAGTGCCTATATTTTAATATGAAATATTACAGAAATTAGACACTTATCATGTCTGCAGCACATTCAAGATCTCAAAGAAGTCTTTAAAGGTGTCAAAGATCATTGTATGCGACTTAACCCTGACAAGTGCACGTTCAGGGTTGAAGGTGGAAAATTCCTAGGCTTCATGCTCAGACATTGTATCATCGAAGAGAATCCAGAAAAATAAAGGTCTATTACAAAAATAAGAAGCCCTGAAAATATGAAAGAAATATAAAGGTAGATCGGCCGATTGACGACCCTAGATTTGTGCCAAAGATGGCAACAAAGACCAAGCCTATCGTCCAACTTTTGTGAAAAACGGATAAGTTTAACTAGATGCCCGAATGTAAGGAAATCTTTCATTACTTAAAAGTATTCTTTGCAGCCCCTCCGATCATACAAAAATCGAATGTTCAACGACCAATCATAATATACCTTGCGGTATCGGAGGAAGTGGTCAACACGACTTCAGTACAAGAAGTGAAAAAAAAAAGAACGATCGGTCTATTTCATTAGCCGAGTCCTACATGGTATAGAGATCTGCTATCAGATGATTGAAAAGGTAACTCTAGTACTTGTTGTCGCCACATGAAGAATGTAGATATATTTTTAAAATCATCGCATTATAGTGGATACCGACTATCCTATTATGAAGATCCTAGCTAAACCTAATTTGGTCAGACGAATGATTGGATATGCGGTTGAGTTATATGAATTTCACATCCAGTATCAACCAATAGGGGAAATTAAGTCTCAAACCTTAGCCAACTTCATGACTAAACTTAGCCCTCGACCGACCGAATACAAAGATCTCCAATGGACCTTACATGTGGATGGTTCAACCAATGACTAGTCTTCTGGAGGAGGGGTAGTTCTTGAAGGTCTAGGCGACATTCTCCTTGAATAATCATTGAAGTTTGATTTCAAAATGTCAAATAATCAAGCATAATATGAGACCATTATGACTGGGTCACTTTACCATATGACATAGAAGCTGAACAATTTGTGTAGAAGCGACTCTCAGCTAGTAGTCGTACAAATTAAAAGAGAATTCGAAGTGAAAGAGTCTTTACTATAAAAGTACTATCACCTCATTCGGAATTTGATTACTAAATTAAAAAAAATATTTAAATCAAAGATATTCGAAGTGAGCATAATGTTAGAGCCAACATGCTTTCAAGGTTGGCTACCACTAAAAGAAAGGGCTCCATTGGTCAGTCATCTACGTAATCCTCAAGAATCCCAGTGTCAACATAGATGAGTGCATGAAAATTGTCGAAAAAGAAACCTGGATGACACCTATTAAAGAGTTTTTATAAAATGCTTAATGTGAAGCACAAAAGGAGAATACGATGAGGCAATAGACCGCTCGGTCTTTCCTCGTCGATTTCGACCTCTATCGACGAGGATACACTTGGCCATTATTGAAATGCATATTAACGGATCAAGCCGACTATGTCATGCATGAAATACATGAAGGCATATGCAGGAGTCATTCAGAAGCAAAAACGATAGCTGCTAAGGTACTAAGGGTAAGGGTATTACTGGCCAACCTTCCACGGTGAGTGCATGGAGTTTGTGCGCAAATGCTTAAAGTGTCAGGAGTATGGCACTCTATCTTATCATAAATCTGAGAACCTACATTACATCCTGTCCCTATGGACTTTTACAAAATTGGGTATGGACATTATCGGACCCTTCAGCCCAGGTAAAGGATAGTGTAAATTCCTCTTAGGTGGAAATGACTATTTCACTAAATGGATAAAGACCCAACCCTTGGCAGCCATTAATGCATGAAACGTTCAAAATTTTGAATGGAAGAACATAATATGTAGTTTCGATATACCACATGTTATCATCATTGACAACGGTCGGCAATTTATTGACCGTGAACTTGTTGAATTCTATGAGAAACTCAATATCAAGCACATCACCAGTTCAATGGAGCACCCTCAAATGAATGGACAGTCTGAAGCTGCGAACAAAATAATTCTCAATGAATTAAAAAGAGACTCGTTCCAACTAAAGGAAAGTGGACCGAGGAACTTCTTGAAGTCTTGTGGACTTATAGGTGCACGCCACAAACCACCATTCAATAAAATCCTTATAGTCTAACATACGATACTGAGGCAATAATCCTAGTAGAAGTCAGGGAACCTTCCCTACAATGTTAAATGTTTGACATCAACATCAATCAGGACAACTTATCAGTTGGACTTGACCTAATCAACGAATTTAGAGACAAGAGCAGGATAAGAGAAGAAGCTTGCAAGATTCAGGCGGCTAGAAGATACAATTCAAAGGTAGCACCTCGAAGCTTTCAAAAGGAAGATTTGGTCTGGCGAATGCACAACGATGCTAGGAAGACACGGCGATTGGTAATTGGAAAATTTTCAAGCAATTGGAAATGACCTCTCCGAGTTAAAGACACGGCGATTGGTAGAACCTATTATTTAGAATTTTTATCACGCAAATTTGTATTGAGAACATGGAATGTCATGCATCTCAAGTTTTATTATAGTTAATATAATAAATAGTGCACTCTTTCCTTGCTCGGTCGTTTTATCCCTAAGGAGGATTTTCGACTGAGAAGGTTTTAACGAGACACTTTAAATTTATATTTGTTGTTATTTCAGTTGACACACACATTACATTAATCTTTTCAATGGGGCAAAACACCAACTTGAAGTTAGAAAGACCTAGTCGGATAAGGCAGTATTAGCAACCCCATACCGGACCCACACATACAGGATCAAAGAATTTGCCTTAAAAATGGCTATCGACTAAGGTAGTCTGCTTAACAATTAGCAGCCCTTACCAATTACATGCGTAAAAGCATTCCCACAATTAGAGAATTTGGCTTAAAAATGACTATCGACTAAGACAATTGCTTAACAATAGGCAATCCTAGCCGAATGACTACATAACGAGGTTAATATGGACATATGTTCGGTTCATTAAACGTTCTACCATGAAGCCTAACGCATAATTTTGTTGAAGCAAATCATTACAAGATGTGCGTCAAAGTTTAAAGCCCGGACGACATAATAAAAATCTTAAATGATTATTTGACTACAAGTTATCTAAAGAAAACTCATGAAGATTATTTCAAGCATGCGTCACGTCAGTATTTATTTAATTTTATCTAAGCGATCGAATTCAATATCATTCGGTCGGTACTTCGAACTATGAACTTTATTATAACTTAAAACGTGATTTGGCGCATTTTATCTTCTAGTGACCCATAGCTTTAAGGGTCGTTTTCAACGAGTTGGAGGACTCGTTCAATTAAACTTTTAACTTCGCCACCGCTATAGCTAAATTTCTCTCCAACTCGCTTCCAAGGGTTTGGCTCACCACGAGCGACTGACTTAACATCTTGATAAGGCTCGAAACCAAGTCGTTTATAGGAGTTGTTGCCATAATTCTCTCCTCCTTGGGGGTAAGTGCAATATGTACACCCATTTTGCTGTTTGGTCGCTTTCCTCCTAGACTGTTTTACCACATTGATGGAATCAGGGTTGACGTGTGACATTACCTTTGCAAATTCAGAAAAAATTAAGCATCCGATCAACATATTAAATAAAAGTACAAGTACATAAAATGAAACAGACCAAAAAGTTATGCCCATCGATAGGCTAACTCGTATACAGTTAAGATCTTATGAGTAGGAAGTCTATTGGGGAGTTGATCGAATACACAAAAAATCTTTTTATCTTGCAAAGTCCTGGATGAGCTCAACCAGTAAGCATAACGGGTAAGCGACCGAGTTTAATGAAATGGGAATTTCGATTTTCCCTTCGAGTCATAGAAATATGGCTCACCGTATAGTTTAATGAACATTTTAAAGTACCTCTCCTTGAAGTTTTTATAGGACGAGGTAAAGATAACCAACCCACAAGATGGGTCGCCCGAGAATTATAATAGAAAAGAAGCGATTGAGGGGACGACCTCAACTTAAAGGCATCATAAATCAACCTAAAGGCTTGGAGGGTCTCCCAGGAAGTGGGATGAAGTTGGGTCAAAGCAACATTAAGGATCCTAAGGAGCCCCATGGTAAACTCGTCGAACGATAGTGTTACGTGCAAATAATTAAAAAGACAGGTATATGCAAAGAAAAAGTCTTGAGGATGGTTTTCTCAAGCGTGACAGACTTGGTCGGTATGATTACAACTATCGACTGCAACCACATCCGAGGGGGAGTCGGGTTTTAATATAGAAACATTAGATAGAAAGCCCAACCCCTAAAACAAGTAGGGATATCAATGACACATGGATCAACTCACTCATATTCTGGATAACAAGGCGGTCGGCTAACAAGGTCGAGCACCTGGTTAGAGAATCCTACATCCCTTACCTCATTAGGTTCAAAATGTGCACACTCAGAAGAAAAAGAATATGAAAGAAGACTAGAAGACCCATAAGAGGAAGCCATCACTAACCTCTTGAAGCACAAACACAAAAAAGGAAAAAAGTTGAAAAGCACTCGACACTCGGACAACTCTATTTACTTAGAAGCAATGAAAGCAGAGGAAAATGTAGCACAGTTCAACCAACGCCTCTATTTATTGATTCGCAAAGGGGAAGAATGAAACGTCATCCCATTTGGCACCTTTAGATTCACCTCCATCCAAGGGTGCACAATGCTCAACATTTGAAATGGCGCGGCTTCCCAATCGTTAGATCTCTTTGATCAAAAGTGAAAGCTCGAACAACGCGTTGAAAGAACGCACGTCGCATCTCTGTCATAAACATTTAATAGATCCATGCCACTTCTCACCTCGGGATACCCAATAGTCACATCTCAGCTCTTCTGAAGTAAACGTTCCTCAAACCTAGGGGGCAAGTGTATTTGTCGGTACTGGACAAGCCATGTCACTCGACCTCAAAATGTGCGATTGACCGACCGAGTTAGAACACATTTAAAGTAGTTATAATAAATAGCAATTAAGGTAGTTGTAGAGGCTCCTTTAGAACATTCAACTAAATTCGGGTAACGTCCCAAGAAATCAAGGAACCTCCCTAAAAATAAGTTAATACTGATATTTCATAAATCTGGCTCATCACAACAAATGGCTTATGACCAAACACTATAAATAAACCCTTTACAAAGGAGTAAGATACGCTTTGAATCAATTCTTAATATACCCTATGAATACTGACTACTTACTTCATCGTCAGATTACCTTTTGTAGGTCAATCCCAACAGAGCGCCAACAAATTAAGGAAAGAGTCTTAGAGTATTGAAGAGCAAGGAAGTGACCGAACAACCAACACCTCAACAATTGTACAACCAGTCTCAGATACTACCTATGCCTACTTTGTCTATACAAGTACATGTGATAGATACAATCTTTAGTGTAAAGATGAAGGTTTTCAAGCTTACAACTCCAGACAAAGTAAACATGATATAATATTTTAGACGATTGAGCATATATAACTGAGGACGAAGAAGGGGATGAAAATTCTAAAACTAAAAGATGTTGAGTTTGAAACTGATGATGAAAATGAATTAAATTCTAGTTTGGGAGGTTTTGAACATGCAAAACAAAATAAAATTGTAGTCAATCATTGTGGTCTTGCACATTTTATTACATTTCTAAATTATATAAGTTTTATTTAAGTTATTTTTAATTACAATAATTTACAAATATTGATTTAAATATCTTTAATAGATTTATATACTTATTTCGTTAAAATTGAATAAATAATATTTTAATAGTTTAAATGACTTGTTATGTTTTTATTTTACAATCTAAAAATAAATTGGTGGCTTAATGTATTAATAAATTTTTTAAAAATATTATAAATATCGTCTAAAAGAACAACTCACATTTCAAAATTATTACAAGGTAAATGTCGGTTAAAATACAACTTCAAAAATTACATTACATCTGTAAAAAATTGTTTAAAGACAATCGTAATAATTAACTACATACAGTTATTGTTGCTTCATGACACGACTAAAATATGTTGTCTAAAATTATAAAATAAACAAAAGGTTATCTAAATGTTGGTGACATATTGTATTCATATAAGGTAACAGATTTAAAAATACTTGTGATTATAGAAAAAAGAAGTCGTTGTCTTTGAGTAATGACCACAACTATGATTAGAAAAATCATGATCAAATTGTTATAACTAATGTTAAAAATTGTTGACTAAAGTTAAAGACCACCATTTTTTTTACTTAAAACAATATTTTTAAGTTGTTTGTAAAGTGAAAAAATTGTATAGTCCCTCGAAACGTCAAATAATTTGTCATAAGCTAAAACTTTAATTTCTATTTAAATTTGATGTTTCTCCAGTAATTCCATTGAATTATTTTAGGAAACGAAAATTTTGGTTTTTTCAATATCTTTTAATTTATTATTTTTAATACTTTTATTTTTAATATTTTAAAATATTAATAATTAAAAAACATTGTATCACAATCTATATATTATTCATCATAAATGAAAAATGTAATTATATAGAAATATTTACTTATCATGCATTTTAGTTATACAAATAAATATTTATTCCGTACCATACAGTTAAAATATTAATTACACTTGAAATAAATAAAAGAAATAATATAATGTGTATTTTTTTAGTTTTAAAGAAAGTTGGTTCAATTCTCGACAAAGGTGTGGTTATCTGGTGTTAAAAAACACTTTTGATAAAAATTAAAAAAAAAGAGGCTTCGGTGTTGTTGCACCTGTTTTAAAGGCAGCTTTGGGGTAAAATTATAAATCATTTTGTTTTACAATTTTTTTTTTCAAAATATTTTTTAAAAAAAAAAACATTAAGCCATTTTTAAAAAAAAAAATTGAATTTAAAATCTTGAAGTCAGTTTTTAAATTAAAGAGAAAGTAGGAAAATATAAATAGTACATTATTGTATCAATAGAAATATGAACAGAAGAAGCAAGAAATAAAATAAAATTTTGGAATAATACAGAAAATGAAGTATAAGTTGCATAGAATTGGATGGGTTGAGACAGCAATTGAGAGCTAAACCACTGACAGATAATTAATTAGATTGTTTGCATTATTTGATGAATGTAAGGTGCATATATTATTGGTAATAATTAATGATCCACCATGTCCATGTCCATGCATGGATTATCCTTAAAATTTTCTTGGAGCTATAATTTAAAAGTTTGGGTGGGATTCTCTTAGTGTTATTATAGGAGGGTCCACCAAAACCAAAACCAGTGAAGAAGAACTCACTCATCAAAGAAAAACTAATTAAGTGGCCCACCCTCTTAGAGCCCTCAGGTTTTCATCAACTTGCTATGTGGACCATTCTTTCCCATGCCAAAGGACTCTTTCCGTACATCATGTATTTGCCCAATAATACGGAATTTTGTTCTACATGCTAACAACACAACACACCACACCACACCACAACACCAATTTCAATTCTCTTTTTTCTTTTTTATCCATAAAAAAACTATTACAGTCTCATCCTATCATTCAAACTGTTTCCCTGTTCATAGCATGTCTGGCTCTCATTTATTCCCACAACTCACACACAGCTATATCAATGATAATACTACTACTTCCACTACCAATAATAATGAAAGTATAAGGTTCTTTGTCACATGAATTATTAAGCTTGTTTTCAATAGATAGATAGAATTGTGAGTGATGTGATTGTAGTGCAAAATGTATTAGGAAGATGTAAGGACAGTAATGCAATATGTAAACTCCAAAAGGCTAAATTATGGTATGTATATTGTAGGTGAGGGTGACAATAATTGTCTGAATGACCCAATCCTAGTCATTCTAAGAAGTAGGATTGTGGATAAAGAAATCATGGGACAAACAATAGAAATGAATGAAGGATGAATATTGTGGTGAGCAAAAGGAGGATAGTGCAATGGATGTGCTTTTTCTTTATTCGTTTTCTATTTTTGTTAAAATTGTGGAATAATACTGAGGCGAACCTGGTCGAAAAGACAAACTGGAACTGGATGTTAAGTTAGGTGGGGACTGATGGATGGGGAAGAATTTGTTTTTGGTTGAGAGCATGCATCTTTTAGGTAAAAAAAAACACACACACAAGCACTTAATTGGGAAAAATACACCATCATTTATTGTCACTAGCTATTATTGATGATGGTGATGATGATGATACTTATAAACACATGGTTAATATGATAATTGTAGATTTTGATGTTGCAAGAAAAGGTGATAAGGTGTTTTGGTTAAGATAAGGAAAGAAGATAAAAAGAGAAGAGTGGGTGTGTGTGGAGACTAGGGTAGCAGGAAAGCTTAGGGGGGATGAACTTGAGAGAATGAAGGTCCACCCTCCTCGTGAACCCCATCATGTTTCTTATATGAACTTCACCAACTCATGGTCCACACCCTCTCATGTGGGTCCTCCCTCACATACACAACCCACATCTCAAGCCCATATTCACCACAAAATATCCTATTCATCCATATGTATCTACTTCTATTTTCCCTTTTATCACCTCTTCTCTAATCTAAATTCTACTTTTTATTTCTATTTTTTTATCAACGATAAATTAATAAAATTAAAATAGAATTTTTAAGAGTGTCTCAACCCTTATACAATATTTTTACTCAAATACTTATATTTAAATACGTGCATACTCAAGCTCTTCATCAATAGCTATCAGTAATCTTATATAGACAATCTTAATACCATATAATTATAGGTATATCATTGCACATGACCCATACTAATTTGTGACCCGCTACATATTTCTATAATAAGCTAATGCTAATACCCTCCTCCTTCCAATATTGTCACAAAATGTTTTTATGTATCTTTGGGTGTAAGATTGATTTTTATTTGGATATAGACAAATTTGTTGTCATAAAGTGATCACTCAAGTAGCTCCAAATGGAAATGTCATTTAGGTTATTTTCCCTTCTCATATAAACTTTAGTTCATTAACATTGGGCAACTATAATTTGGCCCCATAAATTATTGGTCCATATTATTTGTTATCCCGTACGGGTACTGATTGGGAATAAGTCCTTTATTAGTATTTTCTTTATTTACTTCTAAATTAAAAATCGAATGATAGTTTTAATTAGTTTATTTAAGAAAATTGCAATTGAATGTATTTGATTTATGCTAAAATGTTTTTATTATTGTTTAAACATAAGCAAATATTAATAGTAAAAGGGCATCTAAAATGGAAAAGCTTAATAGTTACTATTACGAATAATAATCCTCCCACTTTACTTACATAGAGTATTGACCATGTTTTATATATTCAAGATATCAAAAAAGTATTTTTTTTATAAGGCAATAGGAGGATTTTTTTTACACAATATGATGTGATGATTTGTTCAAAGAAATAACATTACTTTGTAATTACACAAAACTGCTATCCAATTAGATAAACTAATTTGAAGTCGTTTTGGGTTTCTTGTATTTTTTTTTTTTAATTTTGTGTAATCTTGATAATTGAGGTCATGACAATCTTTAAATTGTAAAGGTGGAGAGGTTGATGTAAATAAGGACTTTGAGATTACTTATAGGTTAGGTTTTGAAGTATACATAGTTGATGTATACAAGTTTTGATGGTTTTTCTTTTAGAGTTATCATATACACATTCTTCTGCTTCATTATAATAGGATTGAAATATTCCTAAAATATTTCCTATTTATTTCTATTCTTTATTTACTTATTAAAAAACTATTTTAAAAATAGAAGTGTTAATAGTCCATTGACACTTCCTTACGATTATTGTTTTACTAATAACTATAAAAAATATAAAATTATGAGTCAAAGTCATTAAACAAAAAATAATATCCAACATTTTCGGTGATTTCTATCACCACTGTGTTAAAAATTACATGCATTGCAAGCATTTCTTTTTTAATTTTAATTTTTTATCCTACTCTTATGATTTCACAAAAACCTGTGAAAATCCACTTCGAAAGTTGAAGTAACTATAGAAAGAAAAATGACTGTAGATGACTCGGAAACCCACTTACCTAAGTGACTATGTATGAAGAGAGAATTATGCTAAGTCATAGGTGTAGATACGCAATCCAAATCTGTTTTTCTATTTCCTGGTATTGCGGGTTGCCAATGATTGGCGTTAGATTATTTGTTTAAATACTACCATGATGAAAGGAATGAAAAGGAAAGAAAAACAAGAATTATTTCCTATCTTCTCTTTTATATGTTTTATGGAGGTTTTTTCCCTTGACCTCGAAACTTAGGGAGTGATCCTAGCTCTATCAATTGCTCTGACCTGCCCTCTCACCACCATGACCTAACACAATGCGTGCTCCAAAGTCACCACCGATCGCCTAGAAGAGGCCATTCTTCACCTCACCCAAAATCAAACCACCCTCACCTCTAACCAACATGAACTTTTCCTCAAAACTGATTCCATTCTCGAGCAACAGAACTCTCTCAGCACCACAACCCACACACCCACCACCCATCCCCACCCACCACCACCGCCACCGCCCTTTACGAACCGACCACTTATTAAGCTTGAGGTTCCACGTTTTGATGGTAATGAAGCCATGGGATGGATCTTCAAAATCTCACAATTCTTCGATTACCAAGGGACACCCGACGAGGACCGTATCACAGTGGCATCATTCTACATGGATGGCCCTGCTCTGAGTAGGTTTCAATGGATGTTTCGCAACGGCTTCATCACGTTGTGGCCTAGCTTGCTCCAAGCTCTCGAAACTAGATTTGCGTCGTCGTTCTATGATGACCCCAAAGGAGCCTTGTTCAAACTTACTCAACATGGTATTGTTAACGATTATTTGAATGAGTTTGAACATTTGGCAAATCGCATTGTTGGCCTCGCTCCTTCATTTCTCCTTAGTTGCTTCATCTTCGGGCTCTCACCGGATATTCATAGAGAGGTTCAAGCATTACAACCTTTGTCTCTTCCTCAAGCCATGGCCCTGGCAAAACTCCACGAAGACAAGATTGAGGACCGCCATCGCGATTACAGGGGTAAACTCACTACATATGTGCCTTCCACAACCACCAACACTACCACAACCCCACTTCTCCCCACCCCACCCAAAATCCATTTTTGTAGGTTGAGCCCAGAGGAAAGAGTTGCCCGTAGAGAGAAGGGTCTTTGCTTTAATTGCGACAAAAAATTTGGCCCCAACCATAATTGTAAGGCTCGTTTCTTCCTATTAATCAGTCAGGATGATGATCAATATCCTGACCCCGACCCCTCACCTCCTCTCATCATTGAATACCTCCCTACATACCCTGACAACACGGACGCCCAAATCAGCTTCAACGCTCTTTTGGGTTCCTCTGCACTTGAAGCATTTCGTTTATATGGTCAAATTGGTCAATCTCGCGTTACTATCCTCATCGATGGTGGTAGCATGCACAACTTTGTGCAAACTCGGGTAGCTAAATTCCTTGCACTACCCACAAAAGTTACGCACGGGCTAAAGGTCACGGTAGGCAATGGAACAGTACTAGACTGTTTGCACATGTGTCCTCACACTACTGTGTCTTTTCAAGGGTGCACTTTTGATGTCATGTACTCCCTATTAGTGGTGCAGATATTGTATTGGGGATTCAGTGGCTCAAACGTTTGGGTCCCATCATTACTGATTTTGACACAATGACAATGCAATTTATCAAACACGGGGAGCTCATCCAATTTTGTGCAGATGCTCCTACCAAGCCTGTGGACGCCTCTGCACAACAAGTCAAACGACTCCTTCAAACCAATCCCGCATCTGCATTTTTTCACATTTCAATCATTGAAACCAAATCCCCAAACACTGACCCTACCTCAAACCAACATATCCCAGAAATAACCTCCCTCTTAACTGCATACCACACCATTTTTCAGACACCTACTCAACTACCTCCTTCCTGCAATATTACCCACAAAATACACTTACTACCCAATTTTAACCCCGTAAATGTGCGACCATATCGCTACCCCCATTTCCAAAAGGGAGAAATAGAGAAACAGGCTGATGAAATGCTATCCTCGGGTATGATTCAACTCAGCCACAACCCATTTTCTTCCCCTGTTTTGCTGGTTAAGAAAAAGGATAAGAGTTGGTGTTTTTGCGTGGACTATTGGGCTTTAAACTTGATCATCATAAAGGATCGTTTTCCAATACCGATAATTGATGAACTTTTAGATGAATTGGCCAATGCCTCTTAATTTGAGGCAAGGTTTTCACCAGATCCTTATGGATGAACACGACATCCCTAAGACAGCTTTCTGCACCCACTAAGGCCACTATGAATATAGGGTCATGCCATTTGGACTTTGTAACGCCCCTTCCACTTTTCAGGCAACCATGAACGAGCTTCTCAAACCATTCCTTCGCATGTTTGCAATTGTGTTATTTGATCACATTCTTGTATATAGCAACTCATTCAAAGAACACATTTCCCACTTGGAGTGTGTTTTTCAGGCACTACGAGATAGGAAATTCTTTCTCAAAAATTCCAAGTACCTTTTTGGTAAACGTCAATTGCAGTATCTCGGCCACACAATGTCCTAAAAGGGTGTGGAACTTGATCCATAAAAAATACAGGCCATGTTGGATTGGCCCGTTCTCTCCACCATTAAGTCCTTGCGAGGATTTCTTGGACTCACAGGTTTTTTCTGCAAATTTATTAAGGGATATGCAACTATTGCTTCACCTCTAACTGCTTTGTTGCATAGGGATTGTTTTCAGTGGAATCCGAATGCACAATTAGCATTTGAACGCCTCAAGAAAGCTATGACAGAGGCCCCGGTTCTTGCTCTTCCCGACTTCACTGTTCCCTTTGTTTTGGAAACCGATGCGTCAGGACTGGCCATGAGGGTTGTTCTCATGCAACATTCACATCCCATTACATTCTTTAGCAAACCTTTTTGTCCTAGATTACCACGCTTCTACATATGTTAGGAAGTTGCATGCGATCACAACGGCTGTGCGCAAGTGGCGCCAATATTTGTTGGGTCACCCATTTGTCATTCTCACAGATCATAAGAGCCTGAAGGAATTGATGTCTCAAGTAATCCAAACACATGAGCAACAAGTGTATCTCTCCAAACTACTGGGCTACGATTATTCCATCCAATATAAAGTGGGGAAAAGCAATATTGTCACAGATGCCTTATCTCGCATCTCTGAACACATTGAGGGTCAATTTTTTGTGCTTTCCATGCCCAATTTCACCTTATTGGAGGACCTGTGCAAGTCCTTAATTGATAGCCCCGATTTCCATAAATTAGTCACACAAATACAGCACAACCCCGCCTGTTTTACAAATTATAAAATTCAAAATGGTATCAATTTCTTTAAAGGAAAGATCTGGCTCGACCCTACTAATCACTTTAAACTGCTATTGATGGAGGAATACCACAAGAATCCTTTGGAAGACCATATGGGGGTAGCGAAGTCCTTACATAGGTTGTAAGAAAGTTTTTACTGGGCTGACATGCGCAAGGATGTTGAGCACTTCATTTCTCAGTGTAGCACTTGCCAACAAGTCAAGTATGAGACCAAGAAACCGACAGGCTTACTTCAGCCACTGCCAATCCCAACAGCCATTTGGGAAGACATTTCTTTGGATTTTGTCATTGGCCTACCACCATCCCAGGGCCATACTGCTATTATTGTTGTGGTGGATCGTTTTTCTAAGGGTGCTCACTTTGGCGCACTTCCTCCAAAATATGGGGCTTTCAAGGTGGCTTCTGTTTTTTTGGACTTGATGTGCAAACACCATGGCTTCCCTCGTAGCCTAGTCTCAAACCGTAACCCCATTTTCATCAGTCAATTTTGGCGCAAGTTGTTTAAAATATGTGGCACAAAACTACGCATGAGCACTTCATACCATCCCAAAACTAATGGTCAAACGGAGGTCCTTAATCAAGTACTTAAGCAGTATTTGTGTTCCTTTGTTTCTGATAAACCTTCCACCTGGTATAAATTTCTTTCTCTATCAGAATGGTCTTACAATACTGTTGTACATTCCTCTACTGGAGTCACACCTTTCGAGCTTATGTATGGCAAAAGTCCTCCATCCATACCTCACTATTTGCTTGGTTCATTTTCCATTGAAGTTGTAGACAATTTGTTGGCTTCTAGACAAGAATGTTGCTCAAATTAAGGAACTGTTTACTCAAGGTTCAAGTTGCCATGAAACTACAAGGTGATAGCAAAAGGAGAGATATATCCTATAATATAGGAGATTGTGTTTATGTCAAATTGCAGCCTCACCGCCATAGTTCTATTTCTAATTTGACATATCATAATTATCTAAAAGGTTTTATGGTCCTTTTCACATCACAGAACAGATTGGGGCAGTTGCTTATCATTTGAATTTACCCTCTGGTTCAAAGATACACCCTGTGTTTCATTGCTCTTTGCTGAAACTTCATAAAGGTCCACTCATTCACAATATTGATCCATTACCACCAGATACCCACGATAACCATCCATTTGTTCAACCTTTGGCTATTTTGGACCGCAAATGGGACACTTCTACTTCGCCACCTTCTCTCTTGGTATTGGTGCAATGGCTTGGTTTGGCTCCGGAAGACACAAGCAGGGAAAAATGGGATGATCTTCAACACAAGTTTCACCTTGAGGAAAAGGTGATTCTCCCAGAGGAGGGTGATGATAGGAATGCAAAGGCCCAATCATCTAGAACCATTAGGATGACCCAAAAACCCACTTACCTAAGTGACTATGTGTGAAGGGAGAATTATGCCGAGTCATATGCAATTTTGTTTTTCTGTTGAGTCATAGGTGTAGATACGCAATCCAATTCTGTTTTTCTGTTTCCTAGTATTGCGGGTTGCCAATAATTGGCGTTAGATAATTTGTTTAAATACAACCATGATGAAAGGGATGAAAAGGAAAGAAAAACAAGAATTATTTACTATCTTCTCTCTTATATGTTTTCTGGAGATTTTTTCCCTTGACCTCGAATCCAAGGGAGTGATCCTAGCTCTATCATCTTATGATTTCACAAAAACCTGTGAAAATCCACTTCGAAAGTTGAAGTAACTGTAGAAATAAAAAAGAAAAATGTATCTTCTTAAAAAAAAATTCAAATGAAAATCTTCTTTAATTTTTAAACAAAAATTATATATATATATATATAACACATATAAAGTATGAAGTAACGCATCTTTTATTTATTTCATAAGGTGGACACATTTTTTCCCCATGTTAGAGAGGAAAAAACTAATTATGTTTTATAATTTTAAATCAGGATGTTAACTTTGATCTAGATGATAAGTGTCATAATTTAGTAAAATTTCATGTAAAACTTTAGGTATTTGTAGATTTTAATTGTTAATTAATCTATGACTCAACCCTAATTTGAGAAGTTTAGACTTGAACGATATATTTTTTAATCATGATATTAAAGAAGCCATTTGATCCCAACTTTGTGTTAATTTCAGGAAATTAAGGAAAGATAGAGCAAAGGGCTAGAGGATGAATAAAGAGACTTTAGAAGATAGAAAACAAGGAGTTAGACATCCAAGAATCTCGCTCAGGCAAGCGAGTCTCGCCTAGGCGAGAGTGGTCTAGAGGCAAGCCTTATCTCATTTCCAAACTTGCTCAAGTTCGCCCAATCACTAAGATCTTGTGCACTCGCTCAAGGCTCATCCAAGCGATAATGCTCTAAGGACCATGCTTCCTTCTAGTGCCAAGCTCGCCCAAGCGCTCAAGCCTTGCCCAGAACTCGCCTAAGAAAAAATGCTCTAGAGATAAGGGGTTTTAAATTAGAGGTCTCTCTTAAGCGAGATATGGCTAGCTTGAGCGATAAGTCACTTACCAAAAGCTTGAAAATAGGCTAATACGAAGAATGATAGGAGAAGAGCAATCTTGAACAAACCCTAGTAGTTGTACATGAAGAAGAAAATATTTCAACTCTCTTCTTTTGATTACCATAATCTTTTGGAGTGTGTAATGGTAATCATTAGTGGCTAATTTCCTTCCTTTGGGATTTAATGTAATCCTTTCAAACTCCTATGTATTTTGATAATATTTATATATGTTTTTTTGTTCCTATTTGATATTCGTATTTTCATTTTATGCTTAAAGCTTGATTCTATTCTTGAATTAGATCTTTGGATGAATGGAAAGTATTTATGAGAATCTGACATAAATGAAAGTACTTTATATATATATGCTAGGAATAGGTTTCGATACATCAAATGCTTTATAACATATTTTCTTCATGCCAAGAAATCTACTAAATAATTTAGGAATCTGTGTTTAGGAGATGATCTTAATAATTTCATAATTGAGGAATCAATGTGAATGACTCTTTTTTGTTGCATCAATATCTAGTAGTTTAGAGTATTGTATATTTTTATGTATTCAAAATACAAATGAGTGAGAAATATTAACATCAATCCCAATCTTATTAACTGAATTCTTGTAATCATTTACTTTGTTTTTATTTAATTTACCAGCAAAAATTCTTCAAATAATGTCGATGTATCTTGAATCAAATTATTTTACATATTGTGATACTTAGTGAGTGTTACGAAGTAAAATTTTAAGAGAAAATGTTCCTTGTGGGTTCGACATTCGTCTTTTGAGACAAAATACTACATTTGACTCGGTACACTTACCGAAAGAATCAACACTAGCTTAATATTTTTTTTACGTGTTAGTCAGTAGATTGACCATGTGTCTAAAAGGGTGACCCTCGGGTATCTCTCTTATACATTGTAGTTGTTGATGGACTTGTTGAGACGGTTAGACAAGTGGTTAAAAACAATCTTCTTCAAAGTGTCTTGGTGGGGAAAGGGGATGTTAAGATTAACTTGTTAGAATACGTAAATGATACACTATTTTTATGCAAGACCACAACTGAAAATATTTTTGTGATTAAAATCATATTGAGATACTTTGAGTTAGTCTCCGGTTTAAAGATAAATTATCTTAAGAGCATAATAAGTGGGAAGTATGTTGATGTAGGGGCGATAAATATATTTGCAACTATATTGAACTATGATGTTATGTCTACCTCTTTACTTATTTGGGCATGCCTGTTGGGGAAACCACATGTTTATCTCTTTTTGGGATGGGGTTGCGGAGAAAATTAGGTGTAGATTATAAGGGTCAAAAGGGAAATACCTCTGCAGTAAGGATCTAACTACAAAAATTGGAGATTACATCTCTTCCTCTATTCTATATGTTTATCTTTAAATGTTACTTGTTGTTGTGTCCTCTATCGAGAAAATGTAAAGAAAGTTTCTTTGGGGTTGGGGAAAGACGAAAAGAAAATTAACTAGATTGCTTGGGATAGAATTTGTAATACAAAAGAAAATGGTGGTCTATGGGTGAGGGATTTAAGAATCTTTAACATTTCTCTACTCGAAAAGTTGATATGGAGGCTTGGTTCAGATAAGAAAGGGTTATGAATTTATATTTTGAATTCTAAATATAGGGATTTTGGAGAGATTTATAAAATTTATAGGAGGATACCTCTCAATCTCTTTATTAGAGAGATCTTAGGGATGTAGGAATGATGTAGGAATGGTGCTATAATCTAGAGGATAACATTGATTAGGAAATTGGGTATGGAAAAAACATAAGGTCTGGAAGAATAAATGGATTGGAAACGAGTTGTTAAAACATAAATTTGCTAGGTTATATAATTTTTCTAACTACAAAGATGAAAGGTTGTTTGAGGTTGGAAGATGGGAAAATAACAGTTGAATTTGATCACTCAAATGTAGAAGAGAACTGTTGGAACGAGAATCTGAGTTGAATGATAAGTTAATGAGTAAAATTTGAGGTATACAACTAACAATTGGAAAGCAAGATAGATGGATTTGGAGACACGATGCAAAGTCTTATAAGGTAAACTCTGCGTATAACTTACCGCATAATGAAATCAATGGGGAAGACGGTTCAATCTATGATAGTTTTTTGTTGGTTAATGCCCTATCTCGTGCTCAGTGTTTAGCTTGGAGAGTGATGCATAATAAAGTGGCTACTATTGATAATCTTTGTAAGAAGGGTCGAAGGCTTGCTAGTGCACTTTGTGTTTTTTTGTGGCTTATGTGATGAACTTGTTAATCATCTCTTTCAAATTTATCTTTTTTCTATTATTTTTTGACATCATTGTCTTAACTAGATTGGAGAGGGCACAGTAATGTATTGTGTACAAAAACTGTATTTTAGTCAATTTAGGTCATGTAGGCTAAAAACAGCTGGAAACAGAGTTTTGGGTTGAATGTGGGTAGCCATCATTGCTAAAATTTGGAATCAAAGGAATCACATTGTCTTTAGGAATGCTACATCTGATCCCATGGAGATTTTTACCTTGCTCAGCTCAAATCCTAGTCTTGGATAACTGGTAAGACAAAATCTGCAAATTTCTCTTATTTTGAATGGTGCCTAAATCCTTATGTTTGTCTAAGTTCTATAAAATAAGTCAGGATCTATGTTATAATTGATGTTGTGACACACTTTTACCTAGTTTTGATTTGTCTCCTGATCTATGTCAATTAGTTGTGATGGTGTTTTTTTGTGTTTATAGGGTCTGTAGATTCTGAAATGGAAATCAATGTTGCAGAAGGTGATTTTGTTGATTATAGCGGGCTGCAAATTTTTCAAACAAGGTTGCAGAAATCTTTCTTTGTGTTATGACATGTACACAAAATCTTTATTTATTGGTTTACAAGTTACCACTCTAATGACTTTTGGAATTTTGTTGTTCTTTGTGTAGGATAGACGATTTCATAGTTTCACCTGTAGGGATTCCAATTTTTCCCTGTTTTGTGTTTTGGAGGGGCGAATGAGTTATTGTAATTTTTGTTTTCATTTTGAGGCAGGGTCATGATGTACATATCGTGTACCATATTATATTTTGCTATAAGATTTTTTTTTTTATATATGGGTTAGGTAGTCCTGGTACTCCCATTAATTTTATTTTTATTGCCAATAAAAAAATATTCAAGAGATTAATTTTGTAATATATTTAAGTTATTTAAAGTTTTACATAAGGAAAAATTTAAATGACACAAAAGTAATATTAGTAGACATTATCGGTCATTAAATTGTTCATATATATATATAAAATATCAACATGGTATATAATATGAATTTAAAAGAGAGACAAAATAATAAACATTATAAATAATATGATTTAAAAAGAAGATGAAGAAAATAGTGAATTGTATTTATCATTGTATAATTTTACGAATGTAATAAATTACCTCCATGTGAAATCTAGTGATTTTCTAGTGTAATCTTATCTCTCTCTCCCTATCAATGAATTTTTCTCCTTCTCCAATGGTTGACCCACCCACACCACATATCATGCATCCCTCCATACCAAATTCATTGAAATTGAAATGCTTAAATTTCATGTTGCATTAAGTAACACAACCTCATCTTCCTAGTTCCTTCTCTATATAAATAATATCCACCCACAAATCAAACCACACCTATTCTCCAGCTTCTTTTACTCTCTCAATTTCCTCTCCCTCTGTCTCTTCATACACTACTTCATCCTATACTACTTTAAATACTCAAGTAACCAAACCAAACCAAACCCATTCTCTTCACTCACTCCACACAAACCAAATTTAGTTAGTTAACGGTTACAAACGCAAAATGGATGCAGGCAGTTCAACGGATGAAACCACCACCACCAGCGACTCTCTTTCCCTTCCTCCCAACCAATCTCCGCCGCCTCTCATCCGCGTCGGAAGTGGCGGCGTCGACCCCGACGCTGTTTCCGGCGAGGCCGAATCCCGCAAACTTCCTTCCTCCAAATACAAAGGCGTGGTACCGCAACCCAACGGTCGTTGGGGCGCTCAGATTTACGAGAAGCACCAGCGCGTCTGGCTCGGCACCTTCAACGAGGAAGACGAAGCCGCCAGAGCCTACGACATCGCCGCGCAGAGGTTCCGCGGACGCGACGCTGTCACCAACTTCAAGCCTCTTGCCGGAGCCGGCGACTACGCAGAGTCTGAGTTTCTTAACTCGCATTCCAAGTCCGAGATCGTCGACATGCTCCGCAAACACACCTACGACGACGAGCTCCAGCAGAGCACTCGCTGCGGCAGGCGCCGCCGCGCTGCCGAGGCTGCATCGAGCGGCGCGTTTGACCCGCAGGCGCGTGAGCAGCTTTTCGAGAAAACGGTCACGCCCAGCGACGTCGGGAAGCTGAATAGATTGGTTATACCGAAGCAGCACGCGGAGAAGCACTTCCCCTTGAGCACTGGATCCGGTAGCGGAGTCTCGCTGTGCACTGCGGCGGCGGCGGCGAAGGGAGTGCTTTTGAACTTCGAGGACGTTGGAGGGAAAGTGTGGCGGTTTCGTTACTCGTATTGGAATAGTAGCCAGAGCTACGTTCTTACCAAAGGATGGAGCCGGTTCGTGAAGGAGAATAATCTGAGAGCCGGTGACGCGGTTCGGTTTTTCAAGTCAACTGGACCGGACCGGCAGCTTTATATAGACTGCAAGGCCAGGAGCAGTGGCGGTATTTGTGAGCTTAATAACAATAATGCTGGCGGTTTGTTTGTCCCGGTGGGACCAGTTGTTGAGCAGGTTCAGATGGTTCGACTTTTCGGGGTGAACCTTTTGAAACTACCCGGTTCGGATGGTGTCCGGGTTGGTTATGAGGGGAAGCGAAAAGAGATGGAACTGTTTGCATTCGAATGTAGCAAAAAGTTAAAAGTAATCGGAGCTTTGTAACATTATAGTTTTTACGTTTGTTTTTGTGAATTTTGTAATTGTTGAATTCATGGGACAATGTTTGAGGAGGTAGAGCTAGTAGATTGATGGACGGTGGCCATGTTTCAAGTTGCCACTTGTTACAAGCTGTATATTCTTAGACAAAAAAGAAAAAGGAAATATTAGGGCAAAATATATAACAGTTTTTTCGTTTTAAAATAAAGGAACCTTGAGTACAACTGCTTATTTTTGTATTGTTTTCTGTGAGAGTACTTGTCTTTTAGACACAGGGACATTAACTGTGAACAGCTATTTCCTACTCCAAAAATTATTACTCAAATTCATCTTCTTAAGAAAAACCAATTGCTTATTGTCACTTGTGCATGTAGTTTGCATGTGCGGTGTTCTCCATTTCATGATTTCAGCTTACTTTACCATCATCTCGTCATCTGATTCTTGTTTAACTTGTAGCATTGAGTATAAGATTTCGATCTTTTATGTTTAATATAAGATTTAGAAGGAAAAAATCTTTCACAATTGTTATTTCATTAATTTTTTAATCATTGGTTAAAGCATGAGATTATGGCTGAAAACCTTATTAAGTACATACAGATTGAGTATTTTCTATCCAATTAGGCAAAAAAAATTATTTCACCTTAGGTTAGGTTAATGCTTGTCGGTGAATCACTGTTTTTTTTTCATCCATAAATATGGAAATAATTTAGAAACTCTACATTCAACTAATTAAACTAGATGTCTTAATATTAAAAAATAATGTTAAGATTTAATCAAATTATATAATTATTTTCGCAAGATTAACAGAATTTAAATTTACGCTTAAACTTTTATGATGTAGAAGATGATATGGTTGGGATGACAAATTATAACGTTTTATCTTTCATTTTTTCGAATGTTTTAATTCTGACGTTTATTTATTTTCCTTCTCTCTCATTTTCAACTTACATTTATATTCTTTTTTTTTTCTTTGTATGGACCTTTTCTTATGATTGTGAAATGAAATATGAAATTTTGTACTGTGGAGAAAAATTGGCAAAAATTGAGAAAGTTAATAGACATTGAGGAGGGGTCCATAGCATGACCTAGGAAAGTGTGAACAAGTTGATAATTAGACATTTGTCCAATAAAGAAAGAAACTGAGAAATGGCTACTTGGCAAGTGGGTATGGCGTACTGTGCATGCCCATAGCTTTTTCTAACATTCTTAAAATTTTAGACCTTATCAGTACCTTGTTTTTTGAATAGTCAACTTTCCATGAACCTACCATTGCTTGCATCGTTTCTGCACCACTAAACAATTCCCATCTCCTTCGCAGAAAAAGAGAGTGGAAATCTCAAACTCCCATTTTGTTTAGAACTTATTATGATACATATATTATAGGTTGAAGATTTCACTTGAAATAAGTATATTTAATAATATATAAGTAATGTAAATCTTATTTTATATGTTTACTTAGTTACAGTTAAAATTTATTTTTTAATATTATATTAAAGTTATTTAAATTCTATTTTAACTAAAATTTGTAGAACTTATAAGATCACCCACTATCGAACCATCCATAAATATATATTTTTACACACGAATTGAATGTATTAATATGAGAGAGTATGTTAGACATTTCATATCAACTAAAAATAAGAATATTTCGTATTATATAAGTAAAAATAAATCTTATTTTATAAGTTAGTTTTATAAGATTAAATTAAACTTAAAATCTATTTATATATATACGACTAAATTAGTTTTATTGAAAGTGTCATTTTTAATTCAATCTACTAGTTATTTCATGTTGGGAAGAGATATTTGTAATGATTCCTATATGAAACCAATAATAATAATATAATAATATAATCACTTTCAAATTTTACTAGAATAAATTTTGAATGATTTTTATATCATTTTATCAAGGTGAGAATTATTTTTAATTATATAATGTATATTGGTTTGTATGATTAGTTGAGTTGTAATCTCCATCACGTTGAGTCTCTGTTCTTTTTACTTCTTCCATACCACAACACCACCTTCTATGTCTTTACTAATAATGATATGTACTGGGTTTTACGACTTTGCGGGTATAGAATATTCAACTCTTTTATATAATTTAATTCAATGTACATTGTTTTGGTTTTAAGTTAATTCATCATTTGCACATCAAAATAAATAACAAAATATATAAATTGATTTTATTACAAACATGAAATTTCATATATAACTGATACCATTTACAGTGCAAAATGATTAACAAATAGCATTATTTCTTTAACTATTCAATTTTAGGTTTGTGCGTATGAAAATAATTTCAGTATTTTTGAAGAATTGGCCTTTTTTTTTCTTTTGACCGAAAATATCTTGGATTAAAAACAAGAATAACTTTAAATATAGTTCAAAATATAATTTCAAATTGCAAGTTGCAGATAAGATCACAATATAACTATGTATAAATAATTTAAGAAAAATAGTCTATTCTTTATCTGTAATATTGAGTCACATTCACGCATCAATTTGGAAAAAAAGAAAAGTAAGAGTTTTTTTTTTTTTAGTTTAAATTAAAGAGGAAAAACATTTCTTAAACAAAAAAGAAACGTTTCTTTCATTTCCCCTTCAATCATATAAAAAAATCATCATTGTTTATGTTTTTTCTTTTCTATTTTCTTTGCTCTTGCCAAAAAAAACACACCATAAATTTTAATATTAAAAGTTGTATATCATTGAAGCCTAATACAATTAATAAACGGCGAAGCCTAACAAAAAAGAGAAGAATAATTTGTAGGGCAATAAAAGGATATCACCAATTAAGGGTGTTTTGTAATTATTATAACCAATTTTTTATTAAAAAAAAATTCATGACATCTTCCTTTGCTCACTGACATAGATAGATTTAAACAGTATTTGATATTGTTATCCTAAGAATTAAATATTAAATTATTAGTAATATCCATTTTGATAAAGATTATTATTATTATTATTAAAATGCATTTTATTATTGATTTAAAATTATTAAAAATAAAAACAGAACTCATGCGAAGCACAATCAGTGAAAAAGGCAAGAAATTTTTTAATAGAAAAAATACAGAAAGAAAACAAAGAGTGGGAAAAAGGAAAGAAAAAAAAAATGTTATAAAATGTTAACTCCTGTCCAAATTTTTGGATTACTTTTTATATAGTTTAAATCACGAATTCATACTAAGATTCACTTTTATTTCAACAAATATATTTTTTAAATAAATTTGAACAAGTATTAGAAAAAATAATTTAAAAGTGTGGTAACATTTCTTTAGAGATACCAAAAGAAAAGAGAGGGTAAAACATAGTGTGTAATAATACAATAGACGTAATGTTATTCTTCTCCGAAATGAAATGTTTCAATGATGTTGAGGAACACTACTCTGTCTTGATCTGGTGTTGTAACAGTGGAATTGAATCTTCTGGTCAGAGTTTATGAATAATTGAGGCACTATGAAGAAGTGAGGTCCCACGATGCCTCTTGTATAAATATATAGTTTTGAATGCTTGTGATGATAATCGTCTTATTGTTCCATCTAGTCTGCGTAAAGAGCCAAATGATGTGTATATATGACTTCCTCCGATTGTGCCATAAAGCTTCCAGATAATTTCTTGTTAAATGTTTCAATCTTCAACTACATGCATGCTACTTATTATGACGTATTCCACACAACTGTCAATTTAATTTAGGTTCGGATTTAACTCTCATATCCACTAAATTAATATCTTCACATCACACATTACTAATATACTGTATAAATTATATTCTATGATATAAAGAGACACCTTCAGCTTCAAACATTCAATTTATTTTGTACACACTGATAGTTGGAAGTATATTTATAAATCCATACAAATATCCACCATTTTATTTAGAAAAGGGATAGGATGGTAATTATTGTCAATTAAAATTAAACAAAATAGGGTCTTTTTTATATATTAAATGGACTACATTTGCAGTATCAAGACTTTAATATAACTAATTTTTCTTATTGATTTATGATCAAGATTTTAATATATCTAATTTTTCTTATTGATTTATGATTAAGACTCGTTATCTCTAACTATATTAATTACAAAAACACTTATTTTAATTATAAAAAATCTATATAAAATGACCAAAATTCGTGATAAGAAATTACTGACAAAATACCAACAATCCAAAATTCGTAGGCATTCACAGTGTAGGTAATATTTTACAAATTTTTATATGTGGAAAATATAATTTCATGTTTCCTACTAATACTCATCTGCAAATAAATATTATTATTATATTTTATTATTATTATTTATTATTATTATTATTTATTATTATTAATATTTTGTATTTATTATTAATAATTCACGTTTCTTGAGTGAACCAAAAACTTTGTTATCATATTATAACTATTATTATTCTTATTATGATTACATTTATATTTATTATTATTATTATTATTATTATTATTATTATTATTAATATAATGGTTAAATATGTTTTTCATCTATGTACTTTCACGTAAATTAATTTTAGTCCTTAGTCAAAATTTTAGACTACTTAGATCCTTGAACTATAGAAACTATTCGAATAGATCCTCATAATACGACAGCGTAACATTTTTGCCATGTGACAAACAGGCTTTCAACGTGAAGTCTATTATGGCTATTCTGAGATCAAATGAGAAAAATTGAATTTAATTCATTCAATTTATACAACTTTGGAACAATTAGAAAATTACAAAAACGAATCCATTGATTTTGAACAACAAAGAGTGATTAATCAAGTCCGACAGTCTAGGTTAGCATAAAAGTTCAAGAACTAAATATAATTATAAATTTTTATTTTTACATAAAATAATTTTTGTTATATAAAATATGTTCAAAATATTTAAAAGAATACAATATAATTAACATTTTTATTTATATTTAACTCTATTTTTTACATAAAATAAAATATTTTTATATAAAAAAATGTTCAAAATATTTTTTAAAATATTATAATTAAAAAATTTGTTATATTAAAACAAATATTATAATAAATGTTATATATAAACTGCTATTTTTTAGTGCACTTCTTGTATCCAAACCTCCAAATTGGATTATTGGATTATCTTTGACAACTTTTCTCTAGTTGCTAAAATCACTAAGGTGAGGGTATTTCTTGCTATGACAACCACTGAAGGATGGTTTCGCACAATTAAATGTTAATAATGTTTTCCTTCATGTAGAGCTTCATGAGGACGTTTATATGTTGTCTCCTCCTAGACTACTTTCGCCTTGTTCTTTTAAGGTTTGTAAGTTGCACAAATCTCTTTATGGTCCAAATCAATGTAGCTAACAATGATATAACACCTTATTTGTTGCTTTTATTAATCTGAATTACAAATAATCTTTTATAAATAAAGCTTTGTTAAATCAACTCATACTTTCTTTACTATCTTATTGACTTATGTGGATGATATTGTTTTAGCTGAAAATGATATGGAACAAATTGCTTATGTTAAATAAATCTTAGATACCAAATTTAAAATCAAGGACCTTGGATTTATGAGATATTTTTTAAGCCTTGAAATTTCCTGGTCTAAGTCTGAAATAAGTGAAAATATGCTCTTGAACTTTTCGATGACATTAGGTTTGATTGGTTCTAAACCTGCTAATACTCCTTTTGATCCTTCTATTAAATTACAAGCTTATCACAATAAAACTTTCCCTGATGTTGTTGGTTATGGAAGGTTAGATGGTAGACATTTGTATGACACCATCACCAGGCGAGATAATGTTTATTCATTAAAACAATTAAGTCAATTTATGTTGAATCCTCTTGGTATTCACTATAAGGTTGTTGTTTAGGTTCCTTGCTACCTAAGAGGATCACTTGCTCAACGATTATTCTTCTTTGCTTCCTCTAAACTCATATTATCGGTCTTTGTTGATTAAGATTGGACTTGTTGCCTAGATACCAGAAAATTCATCACTGGTTTTTTTGTGTTTCTTGGTTCTTCGTTGGTCTCTTGAAAATTGAAGAAACAAACTATTATTTCTCATTTTTCATTTGAAACTAAGTATATAGCTCTGGCTAGTCTCACTTGTGAAATCCAATAGTTACATTTTCTCCTTCATGATCTTCATATGTCTTTGGATTCTAATTTGGTTTATTATGATACTAGTATCCTATCTAGTGAACTCACAATTTTGCACTGAAATTGACTAACTTGTTTTTCGTGAGAAATTCAGCAAGGATTAATTCACTTGTTTCTAATTTCTTCCTCGGACCAACTTGTTGATGCTTTTACCAAACCCCTTCATCACACTTCTCTTGACATTTTTGTTACAAGTTGGGATGTTGTGATTTTCATCACCCAACTTGAAAGAAAATTTTACTAGATTTATTTTTCTTTAGTTTTTCTAATATGTTGTTTGTAGTATGTTAATAGTTTATGTTAGCTCTTAGAGTTTGTGTTAACTTTATATAGCTTTTCATCCTCCTCTGCATAAATGTGTTCTGTAGTTTTCTTGTTCTCAAATACAATGAAAGTTCTTTATTTTTTCAGTATCATAAGTGTTAAATTATTTGAAGCATTTGTTGAAACCTAACGAGAAGATTCCAACATATCAGACACAAATCCTGTTGTATCTTTAACATATTAATGCTTTAATTTTAGAATCATTCTAATTGATATTTTAATTATTTGATTAGCTAGAATTGGTCTTATTTATGTAAATATTTATATACTTTCCATTATTAGGAGATTGCAACAAATTTGTGCGGGATTTGTTGGATAACCACCATTCGTATATATTTGGCAGCTTAATATTAAAACAGGCAGATTGGCCAATACAGTTTTAGGATGGTATCAAAGCAACGTTTTGATAAACATCATGTACCGCTAAAATGGCGGATAATGGAAATATGTCTCAGATTAAGGAGAATGTGAAGAATCAAAGGGATGGTGTCAAGAAGGGTCCATCACCATATGATTTGAATGCAAGTGACAATCTTGGAAATGTGATTACGCTAGTGCAATTGTGTGGCGAAAACTACGAAGAATGGATGCAAACAGTGAAGGTCTCATTGCGTGCCCGACGAAAGTGGGGTTTCCTCGATGGAACCCATAAGATACCAGATGAGGACGCGCCAGAGATGGAATATTGGTGGACAGTTCAATCCATTCTTGTTTCTTGGATATTGAACACCATTGAGTCGAACTTGCGCTCCACCATCACGTATGCAGAGAATGCGAAAGATCTTTGGGAGGACATCAATGAGCATTTTTCTGTGGTGAATGGATCACGAATTTAGCAACTAAACGCTGAACTAGTGGAGTGCAAGCAACAAGGGGGCCAACAATGGTTATGTACTATGGAAAGATACACACCCTTTGGGATGAGTTGGCAAACTACGAACAAATTCCAAAGTGCACGTGTGGAGGATGCAAGTGAGGCATTGGATCACGCTTAGAGAAGAGAAGGGAAGAAGAAAAAGTCCATCAATTTCTGATGGGATTGAATGGTGTGGGTTACGGGACAGTGCGATCCAATATTCTTCCAACAGAAACACTGCCTTCACTCAACAGGGTGTACGTAACCTTGGTGTAGGAAGAAAGGATGAAGATGATCACCAAAATGAAGGAAGAAAGAGAAGTCATAATGGGACTTTCAATGCAAACGGGATATAAGAAAAAAGGGCGAACTGAATCGAAACAGCTCCTGTGCTCACATTGTGGTAGATTTGGATATGATGACAAGGGATGCTTACAACTAGTTGGGTACCCGAAATGGTGGGGTGACCCCTACACAATGAAGGAACCAGCAACAGAAGTGCCCAAAAACAAAGGGCACGTGGGAGAAGTGGGACAATGCGTGCAAATATTGTACATGTCGAAACTAAAACATGCAGTGAGCAAAAAGGATAATCCCGCGGTGTGGTGACTGGAATTAGCAATGAGCAATGGCAGACATTGATCGAAATTCTTAATGCCAACAAAGGCAACGAAATGGGAAAAGTGACCAGTAAGGGAAATTGTGTTTTGTGGATTATTGATAGTGAAGCTTCTAACCATATGATAGGGAGCCCAAGGAATTTAAGGGAGTAACACAATGTGAAAACTTGTACAGTGGGACTGCCGAATGGGGAGGAAGTTCTTGCAAATACATAATGAACAGTGATCCTTGAAGGCGAGCTCAAACTAAAGAATGTGCTATACATGCCAAAAATGAGATGCAATTTAATCTCGATGTCGCAAATAACTGATGATGTGAATTGTTTAGTTTTATTTACTAATAAATTTTGTGTGATGCATGACTCACTTCGAGGATGCTGATTGGAACGGGTGAGCGGAAAGATGGGCTTTACTTGTTTTGTGGCACTCGAAAAATAACAACGTGTCAGACCAGTGTGGAACAACATGTTGATCTTTGGCACAAGGGTATGGGACATCCGTCCTACAAAGTAGTTCAAATGTTACCTGAAATAAGTAGTAGTTGTAACCTTGAACAATTGACCAAGGTGTGTGGAGTGTGTGAGAGGTCAAAACAAACGAGAGACAAGTTTCCTTTAAGTAATTATCGTGTCGTAACGGTCTTTAATTTAATACATTGTGATTTATGGGGACCTTATAGAACCCCCCTCGTCTTGTGGAGCCTCATTTTTTAACAATAGTGGATGATTATTCTTGAGTAGTGTGGATCTATTTGTTGTCTAAAAAGAAAGAAGTCTCTAAAGTCCTTCTTAATTTTTTTTAATCTCACTAAACGACAGTACAACAAACGAATCAAAGGGGTGTGAAGTGATAATTGAACGAAGTTCATATGTTTAAGCTCATATTTCTTGCAATAGAGAATCATTCACCAAACTTCTTGCATTGGCATGCCACAACAAAATGGACGGGTAGAGAGAAAACACAAGCACATTCTTAATGTAGCTCGAGCACTGCGATTTCAAGGGGGACTACCAATTAAATTTTGGGGAGAACGCATCTTAACCACTAGATACTTGATCAATTTGACACCTTGATCTGTTCTTCAAGGTAAAACTCTGTATGAAATGGTACATGGAAAGCCACCGAAGTATGACCATTTAAGGGTATTTGGCTCCCTTTGTTATGCACACAATCGACTCACCAAGAGAGACAAATTTGATAATCGAAGCCGAAAGTGTGTATTTGTTGGGTATCCATTTGGGAAAAAGGGATGGAAATTATATGATTTATAGAAGAATGTTTTCTTCATATCCCGTGATGTCAAGTTCGTGGAGAGTGAATTTCCTCTTGTCTCCTTACCCAATTGGATGCACGCACTGCTCAAGTACAAAGCCTTCCTAATGTGACTTTCTTTGAGCCTAATCCATGTGACAACCTTTCACTTGAGCCAAACTTGTGTGATACCTCTACTTTCAGTGACAAGGGGGGTCCTCCATGGCCCATGATGTGCAACCCATGCATAACGGTACAATGCCCATTGAAGACGAAGTTCCTATAGTCACTCCCATACAAGATGACGTATGCAGTCCATCCTTCACCGTTAATGAAACCGTATCTGAAGCACCACTTGGTCAATGGCATCGAATTAAACACCCCTCTATGCGTCTTTGTGAGTATGTTACCAATACCCTCCACATCGTAAGCCCATCGCTCCGCTCTCCTCTTCCGTCACATCTCTCAGGTAGATCCTACCCCTTAACTAATTATGTAACTTATGACAAATTTTCTACCAAGCACCATGCCTTTCTTGCAACAATCGGGGATGAACGGGAACCCCGACACTTTTCTGAGGCTATTTGGGACGCATGCTAACAAATAGCCATGGATGTCGAAATCAAGGCCCTTCAAGACAATGGCACCTGGCATATCACCACCTTGCCCCCTGAAAAGAAGGCCCTTGGGTGCAAGTGGATTTATCGCATTAAGTACCACTCTGATGGGAGCATTGAATGCTTCAAAACCCGCTTGGTTATTCTGGGAAATCATCAAGTTGTGGGGATAGATTTCAATGAGACCTTTGCCCTAGTGGCCAAAATGGTTACCATTCGTATTGTTCTAGTTGTAGCTGCTGCCAAGGATTGGGAACTTCACCAGATGGATGTTCACAATGCTTTTTTACATGGTGACTTTAAGGAGGATGTCTACATGCAAATGTCGCCTGGTTTTTCTGTGCAAAATCAAGGAATGGTGTGTAAGCTTCGCAAATCTCTCTATGGTTTACGTCTAGCCCCACATTGTTGGTTTTCCAAACTCTCCACTGCCCTTCTCCAATACGGTTTCCAACAATCTTCCTCTGATCATTCCTTGTTCAACCTTTGTCATTTACACGTCCAACTTGTAGTCCTTGTGAATGTTGATGACCTGATCATAGCTGGTAATGATCCTTTTGTTATTCAACGGTTCAAAGACTATCTTCGTGCCTATTTTCACATGAAAGATTTAGGGAAGCTCAAATATTTTTTAGGGGTGGAAGTTGCTTGATCTCCTACAGGTATTTTCCTCTGTCAACGACCATCTACTCTTATTGAAGAAAATCATCGCTAGCGGAAGGACCACTACTCTCTGATCCTGGTCAATATCGTCGCCTTATTGGGTGCCTCATCTACTTGTGCTTCACTCGCCCAAACCTCTCTTACCGTGTTCATGTCTTGTCTCAATTTATGCAACAACCAAGAGAAGAACATTGGCAAGTTGCCCGACGTGTTGTTCACTATCTCAAGGGGCAGCCTGGCCAGGGCATTTTCTTGCGTCGGGACAGTGTCCTTACCTTAAAGGGTTGGTGAGACTCTGATTGGGCAAGCTGCCCTCTCACTCGAGGGTTTGTCACTGGTTGGTTCATTCTCCTTGGAAATTCACCAGTGTCTTGGAAGACAAAGAAACAACACACAGTGTCTCGATCCTCTGCTGAAGCGGAGTATTGCTCCATGGCGAACACCACTTGTGAACTGAAATGGTTGAAGGCAATCCTTTCTGATATTTGAATCTCTCATCCACAACCCATGCGCCTCTTTTGTGATAGTCAGGCTGCTCTGCATATTTCTAAGAATTATGTCTTCCACGAACGAACCAAACACATTGAGATTGACTGTCATCTCGTCCGTGATGCCATCACTCAGAATCTCATCCTTCCATCTTATGTCTCCACTCATACTCAATTGGCAGATATTTTCACTACAGCGCTCAGATCTAAGAAGTTCATTCTTCTACTCACCAAGTTGAGCATTCATAATTTGCATGCTCCAACTTGAAGGGGGGTAACGAGAAGATTCCAACATATCAAACACAAATCCTGTTGTATCTCTAACATATTAATGCTTTAATTTTAGAATCATTCTAATTAATATTTTAATTATTTGATTAGCATAGAATTGGTCTTATTTATGTAAATATTTATATACTTGCCATTATTAGGAGATTGTAGCAGATTTGTGCGGAATTTGTTGGATGACCGTCATTTTTATATATTTAGCAACTTAATATTAAGACTCACAGATTGACCATTACAGTTTTAGCAAAACCTAAAAGTTATGTTTATAAGTAAGAGAAGGAAAAGAAGACTTTTATGATAATTTTGATTTGAACAAGTACCCTCCGTAGTCGTCTAGCATCAAACAAGATTTGGAATTTTCAAAGGTGAAAAGCATTGAGGTGTTTGTTTGGGACTTCGTCTTTGCAAAATAAATGGACGCAAGTGGATGACTCTAAAGAACAGGGCTTTGTGATAGATACAGGAAGTGTGATGGCTGAAGAACGTTTACTACCCTCACAAGGCTTTTTAGTTTTTAGTCTTTTCTTCATTTTTTTGTCTCCAACTTTGTTTTTTGTTTCTCTTGTTTTTGTTTGCTCAACATTTGACTGAAATACCTTGTTCTCACTATTTCACTGCTAAACATTTCAATTAATTCAAGTAATTTACAAACATCAAATATTTGTTGACTTTAACTTAATTATGAGATGCTATTGATGTCATTAATGAACAATGTTACTCATTTCAAATAACAATGTGTCTGTAAGCCATCAATCAGGAAAATATTAGCTACTACCTCCTTATCCTTTATATAAGAATTTAGAAACGTTTTTAACTGATTATATCACAATTTTATTTTATTTTTCCATAAAATTAAACAATTTATGTAATAATATTTTACGGTATTACTCATAACTCATGATATAATTTTCCAATCCATGAGGGCAACTTATATTGTTACATTACAATATGGGCTTTTTATATTAATATTTTACGGAAATTTAAAACATTTTGAGAAAAAATCGCATAAATACATTTCTTATGATTTTTCATAAAGTTTTTAGAGAAATCTCACAAAATATATAAAAAAAGAGTAGATGAATTTTAATAGACTTCCCAATAAATAAAGATATGAAAAATAATAATTAAAACTTATTTTTTTTTTGTTTCTTATTATAATTAGGACAAAATATTTCTCACGTTTATATATTTTTTTTCGTACAAAAACATTATACAATGGTAAAGTCATGTTTTTAAGAATTATGATGATTCTTTTTTTTTAAATCAGAAAAGTAGGAAATTATTTTAGATTTAAACGTATTTTTAATATGTTAATTTTAGAATAAAACTGCTTTTAGTTGTGCAGATTTTAAAACTATTTTTTTAAATCTTTATAATTTAAAAATATCAGTTTCTATCTCAAATTACATTTAAAAGTACTAAAAATGAATATTTTTAAAGCAAAAATAAACATGTGATAAGGTATTTAATAATATGAAGAAAATCAGAGGTAGATTACTAATAGTGTAAGTATTATTTTTAACAGTACTTGAGAAAGAGAGATAAGAAAACTAACTTTTAAATTATCAGAATTAAAATTAATTTTAAATTTGTATGACCAAGTAAATTTATTCTAAATTTTAGAAAATAGAAAACAAATTCAAGATTTTATTTTATTATATAAACAAGAACATGCCCGAATCCCATCCCACCCTAAAAAGAAAATCAACTTAGACACTTTTTTTCTCTCTTTTGGATCATGAAATGCCTGCACTGTTTCATGCATTTTGGGCTTTTGGTGCTTCAGTATATTACTACTTCTATCTTATTCAGTTTCTCTATTTTGTATTTTTCCTCATCTTTTTGCTTTCTTTTTCATATTTTTTTTAATTACAGATGACAATTAAATCTGTATTTGCAAATATTATCTAAATTCACCCTAATTTCTATAGATATTTTTGCATTAATTGGACTTAGTATAGATAAGATAACACTATATTTTCTTAAGTTAGATATGGGAACAAAAATAAACATGTATATATATCCGTCTCGTATTATATATCTTCATTTTTAAATTTACAAAGCATTTTTAATTTATTAGATAATTTGATTTTTTTATTATTATCTTTAATTCTTTGTTTTTTTTCATATAAAGAACTCTTCTTTTACTATGCTTCTTTCATATTTTATCTCTCTTTAACTCTTTAAATAATTTGATATCTATCAAATTTACTCAAATTTTCAAGTTATTTTCTCTATCACCAGAGTTTCAGTTACATATTAAGAAACATAAACCTAAATTTTTATTGAATTAAATTCTTCTTGAACACATATTTCATTATTTGATTTTTTTATATTTTTATTTATTGTTTATTTTGTGTCATGTAAAAAAAATATTTAACCATCAACTTTATGTTTTTAATTATATAAATCTTTAGTTTATTAGGTAATATAAAAAAATATTTTTTTTTCTTTGGTTCATAATTTTGTTTCAGTTAAAGAACTACTATTTCGTTATACAATTTTTTATTATTTCTCTCTCCCAATGATTTAACTCGATCATATCTACAAAATTTACTCAAATTTTGAAGATATTTTCTCTTACAACATTTACAAAAATAATAAATATATAACTGTCATAAAATTTTAATTATGTGTGATTTTTTTTATAATTACTTAAAAATTATGTAATTATTATTTAGTGTTCTATTTTAAAATTTATAATTTTTTTTTTTAAATTTGGCATTAATAAAAAGATACGTATGTATTTTCAACATTAAATCTCACATGTGTTTTTGTGATTTTTATTATGAGATGGAAATGTATATAAATTTTTATTTAAAAATAAAAGGTTATAATCAAACCCGCCTCTAACCTGGTCACCCATTTTCATTCCTGTTTATAATTTTTATAAACAAACTTCTTTACAAAAAATAATTTACTTCCAAGCCTTTCTAAAAGTAAATATTCTGCATTTTAGTTTTACATATTTAAAAATATAGTTAATTATTAAAATATTATAGTTATAACTTATAAAATTATACGTATTTCTGTCATATTCGTGTCGTGTCCTGTATTTATGTTATATAGGTTATAACTAGTTTACGGAAAAGTAACTTTAAGATAAATAACTTTCTTTAAAGACAATAAAAGAATAAGTTTTTACACAGTAAATTATAAAAAAAAGGAATATGTAACTGAAAGAAAAGAAAAAAAGATGTTGAGAAATTTAAGGATAATATAGGGAAAACCTGTTAGAAACAATAACCTATTAAAAAGTAATTAAAAAGTAGGATGAAATTTTTGGTTTGTCTTTAATATCTCTACCATTTTGTTTGTATAGAATACTGAGAGACTAACAGTATATTTTAATCCAATAAACGGTTTAAGTATTGATATTGATATATAATAATTTACTGCTGCAAAAAATTATACTTTGATATTAAAAATATATACTTAGATATTGTACAAAAAAAAAGAAATAAAAATCACCAAAAAAAAAGTATATACTTCGATCACAATTAAACTCCATTTATTTAAATCTTAAACTAAGATTATTGATTTTAACCTCTGTTATTGTTTCTTTACAGAGTTGAAAACAAAATTTTGTTGGATAGCCCAATACCAAAACTTGATGATGGGCCTGATATTGTTTGGGCGTTGGATTCCCTCGGCCCTTGAAAAAAATGGGCATTTGCTTAATATCCTCTTAGCTTTTTTGAAAAGTTTCTTTGTAAACATTTTTAGAAAAAAATAAAATAAATTTTTCCTCAAACTAAAATTCGTGTATGTATAAGTTTTAAAATAAAAAATTTAAAAAGGTACATAAAAAAATTCTGCCAATTAGTTTATATACAAACAATTTTTAACTTATAAAAAGATTGTTTATTTTTTTCTCACTTATTGTTAGTATTTTTTCTTGGGAAACTGATTTATGAACCTTTTTTTTTCTATATAAGAAAATTTTTTGGATATAGAAAAAATTTATAATTGGTGTGCAGCTTTCACAAATTATTATACACTTTAATAAATTTTAATTGAATAATTTATTCTCAAATTAGCCATTAGATTCAAAGTTTTTTTCCCACTTAAGTCCTATTTACTAAGTTTTATATAAATCCAACTATTGAAGGCTCCATTGTTAAAATTGATATAATATTCACTTAATAAATAAATATAAAATATTTGATTATTCTTTCATTTAAAAAAACTGTAATACAAATTATTTATGTATATAATTATAATTCAAATATCAAATTCGTAAAATTTCACATTTACATTTAGGAAATAGAATTTAGAAAATCGACTTTAAACCTAATTCAAATTTACAAAACTCATTCATAAGATTTAAACTTAAATATTTTTTTAAAAAATATAATTTAAATAAAATTTCATGATAAAATATTAATAAAAATAAATTTTATTTGAAAAAATTGTAGTACAAAGTATAACTTTAAAAAAAAAATATCTTTAAAACCAATATTAATTTTATAAAATTAAATACAAAATAAAAAAATTAAATTTTAAATAACACTAATGCAAAAAGCCCATTTACAATACCAAATATACATTGATTTTACTGTCAAACATTGTCCATCAAAACACGGTGGGTTTAGGAAATTAAAACGCATGAATAAACGATGGTTGTGTGAGGAACCGCCGTTTATTCCAATAAATAGGAGAATAAAAAGCAGTTTAACCCCACAATCGTTGTTTATTCGTGTGAATTATACCGCGGTTTTAGTAATATCGTTGTATATTTTCATATACTTAGGTATAAACAACGGTTTTACCTAATAACCATCGTTTATACCTCTGTTTTTTACCCTAAAACAAAGTGTGTCACTTACACTTTCATTCTCATTCTTGTAATATTTCGTCTTCTTTACGACTTCCTCTACCTCATCACTGCATTGCACTATTGCGGTCTTCCTCTTCCTTTGTAAGTTTTACCTTCACACTCAATGTTTTTTTTTTTTTCTCATTGTACATTCCAATCGATTCATTGATGGTTCTCATTCCATTCCGTTCAGGTGCTTTTGTTCTTTCACTACCACCACCGTTGACACTGCCACAACCATTCTGCCTTCGTTCTCTCACTGTCGTTGCTGCCCTTCGCCACCTTCGATGCTGTAGATTTGTCTTTTTAATATTTTTATTTGTTTTTTTAGTATTTATATTAATTTGTATATTTTAGTGTTTATAATAATTTGTATATTTTAGTATTTATGTTAATTTGTATTATTATTAATTTATATTATGTTAATTGTTAGGTTAGAATAAAATTATTAATTTGTTAGATTGTAATTAGAGTAATACTATTTAGTATTTATAATTAATTTAATGATTTTTAATTAGATTTTGTAATTAAATTATAAATAATTTATTAATTTTTAATTAATATTCTTGATTCAATTATATGTATGATTAAATTTGTTAATTTTATATTGCATGTATATTTATAATTCTTTAACACGTGTTGGTATTGAGTCCGGGGGTGTTTGACCCTCGACAATTGTTTCATATGAGAGACTCTTAGTTTCTTGTTTGAGATTTAATACATGTATTTGTCTACTACTCCTCCAATTGTAATTTTTTTTTTTTTGTAAATATTTTTTAAAAAGCAAAGGTGGTTGTAGTGACGATAATTGTATTAAGTCTTGAATTGTCCAAGTGGGCAGTTTGAGAAGAATAATTACTTTTTATTAGTTTAATAGTACGTAACTTTGTAATTGACATGTCATATATTTTACATAATTTTGGTTATAGTATTTTGTATTGTTCTTCGGGTGCATATTTGACTGTGGAGATTTTGTGTCACCACTTTCATTTCGTGGCACCTGAAGACCAATGCAAAATGTTGTCCAAATTTAATTAAATATAAGGAATGTTGATTAAAGTTATGTACTATTAACTTATAATAAAGTGAATCTTTTCGAATCGGATAGGTTTTGTGGGATGATACTTTTTTTTTAAAAAAATAACATCCCCATGTACTTATACATGTCAGATGTGTTAGAATTTGCTGCTCGAAACCAGGAGCTCAATATAACATAGTTCAATTTTTTTATGATGTATGTATCTTTCACCTATATTTCAATTTACTTTATGTTAAATTATTATTGATTTTGCTTTAACTAATAACTTGTAGGTATTTGTTTGGAGTTTCTATTAATGAAGGGAATCGAGATGTTTATGGATTCTTGTATCCCTATTTGATTAATCCAATTGGAGCAAAGAAAGTTGAAACCCAGTCATATATCACCAACACTCTAATTGAAGAGGGAAAACAAATATATATTTGTCCTTATATTAATGAGTAATAAGTTCAGTTATAAGTCGTCAATTATTAGTATTTCATGTTTTAAATATTTACTAACTGATTTCATGGATGATGTAGTGATGAGAATAAAAAAGATGCTATTAATAGGAGGAATGGTCAAAGACCAAAATACTTGAAGTTCTTCTTATTAGTATTCTTAATATGGAGGTCCAAGCCCAAAGCCCAAACCCAAGAAGGCCAAGTCCAACCCATGAGGGGCAAGGCCAAGCATTAAATAAATGAGCATCATTGGATGTCTCTATTTGTAATTTCCTTTTGTATAGTTTTTAGTAGAACATTAAAGGAGGGTGTAGATATTAAAATAAGGGGTGCCTATGTATAAAGATAGGTCACACCTTCCATGTGACAAAATAGTAGGTGCAGGTGTAATTTTTAGGAGGTGCCAAAGTAGAAAAAGGTCACACCTCCCATGTGACTTGTTTTGGCTCCAAATTTGAATTAGAATTAGGAGGGAAATCTGACTTTGTGTAGCCTTTCATTTCAACCATCTTCTACTATAAATAGAGAGGCTAGGCTCTTGTAATTTCAGAATTAATAATTGATGAAAAGAAACTCTACTGAATTGAGAGAGAGCTTTGTGAGATTTGATCTCCTTTCCTAGTCTCATCTTGTGTGCTTTTGGAGGGCTACAAGTGGCGGCAACCATTCACTCATCTTGGAGCTTCCATCACCAAGTGGCGTGATCATCTCCAACCCCATTCCAACCGATCTTCATCCATTTAAGTCTTCTTCCTTTCATCTTCATTTTCGTTTCCAATCGGTAGTTTAGCTTGTTCTTCAATTTCTACCGTTTATTCTTGTTCTATGTGTTGTCTTAAGTTTCTATTCGGTGCATCTTGTTCCTTTGTTCATTTCAATCGGTAGAATTCCTTCATTACTCAATTCTGTTCGGTTTTAATCATTACATGTATTAATTGTGTTTGCTACTTGTATTCTTGAGTTGTTCTTGCTTTCCTTTCAATTTCGCCTTATGTTTATGTTAAGGATATGGCACTCATGATTCATATGAGTTTGGCTCTTCATTTGGATGGCATTATCCTCCATTGAATTGTCCTTAAGCCTCCTTAATGTGTTGTTTCTTGTTTAATGTCAATCCAACTCATATCATGTAGGGGCACTAATAATTACTTGTGTTATTCGTAGTTGATAACACTGTTGTGTGGTTTTGTTCACTTCACAAAAAGCCATCCACACATCTGAAGCATGACATGATAATATTTAAATGTCTATTAACAAGGTTTTTTTTTCTATTAATTAGGGTATGACATGGATACAACATACTCAGAGATCGACTAATGCAAATTATCAAAAGCTGACATGGTTGAACCTAAAGGTTTGTAATTTTTTTCTTCCTCTTTTCATTGTTTATCAAAGTATCAATATTAACTTTTAATTTATATTGAATTGTATTGTAATAAACAACCGATAGGCTATGAGTGTGACTACTATGTTATACAATGGATGGTTCCCATTGTAAGATTAGGAATTCGAAAAGATTGAGAATATGGAATAATATTTAAATTATTCTTTATAATTCTTTAAAGTATATGTATCTTAATACTATTTTGAACCTTATTTTGTAATACAGCTCTTTAAGAATGAGCAACCACTACCTTTGGATGCCCTAGATTATGTGAGAAATGTTTGGGCTACATATGTCCTTAATTTCTATAACTCTAGGATAGCTAATGAATAGTATAGAAATTAGATAGATAGGAATTTAGTGTTTGTAATACATTTTATCAATACAAATTTTGATGGTTAAGAGTATAAAAAATTTAAACTAAAATGAGGGTGAGAATGAAAATCTAATTCTGATGGTCAAGAGTAAAAAAATGCTACTTCTAAGATAAATTGGACACGAGTGTGAACAAATTTCCCATTAATCACAACACATGATTAAAAAACATAGACAACAACTGTCCATGATGCTCATTGCAAGTATTCCTTAACTTGAGTTATCTTATCCTTAACACATTGTTGCGTAAATAGCTCATCCCTCTCTAGTTTGTCAAATCCGTCAACATAATCATAGATGTAGAAACAAGGAACACAAACAACATATTTGTGGAAAGATTCTCAAAAGCAAAATTTTGTTATGGATGTATAATAGTTTATCTAGATAAAGAATTTGTTAGAAAATTATGTAAATTAATTTTATAATATCATTCATATGAAATAGATTTTGGGCGGAGTCTGAATATGATTTAATAAAATAAAAAAACTTATTGGTTGATATGAGAAATAATATATATATATATATATATTATTACCTAATGAAAAGCTAATCGGATGGAGATTGGGAAAAAATAGAAATAAGATTCTATCTCTGCAAAGAAGGTTGTCTCACTGTTGCCAATCAATAAAGGGTATGACAAGAACAAAATTGCCAAGAGATAGATTGAGAAAAGGAGATTAAAGAAACTGCTCACATAGGAACTCTCATGAATCAAGGTAAGTGTGTATATCTATTATAATTCATGTATGGAATGTGAGAATCATAGTTTGTAAGATTCTTAAGATGATGATGTTCATTACTGTAGGATTTGATTTTACAAGAATTTGAACATTATGATTTTACATGTGGTATCAGAGCATAGTTGCTCAAATTTATGATTCTCCATGAATGATGTTTTCCCAAATTTATGAATCCTAATTTTAAAATTATGAATATTGTAAAGAAAATAATATCTTTTAAGGATAAATTGTAAGATTTAATTTATCCCTTTATTTTGTTGCATTATGAATTGATTTCAAATTAAAATAATAAAAAATCTCAAGTCTTTTTGTTGCATCATAAATCATGAATTTTTATTTTATTTTAAATGTAAGATGAAAAGATTATGAGAAATAAAAGTAAGGGCATAAATATATATTTGTATATATTTTTTATGAATGATATTATTTCTGAAATTATTTGTATGATAGATTTGTAATCACTAAAGTGATCAAATCTTTATGTTTTATTTAATTTCAAATTAATGATGAACTTTATTTCAATTAATGATATTATTTCTGAAATTATTTGTATGATAGATTTGTAATCACCAAAGTGATCAAATCTTTATGTTTTATTTAATTCCAAATTAGTGATGAATTTTATTTCAATTAATAATATTATTTCTGAAATTATTTGTATGATAGATTTGTAATCACCAAAGTGATCAAATATTTATATTTTATTTAATTCTAAATTACTGATGAATTTTATTTCAATTAATGATATTATTTCTGGAATTATTTGTATGATAGATTTGTTAATCACCAAAGTGATCAAATCTTTATGTTTTATTGAATTCCAAATTATTGATGAATTTTATTTCAATTAATGATATTATTTCTGGAATTATTTGTATGATAGATTTGTTAATCACCAAAGTGATCAAATTTGTATGTTTTTATTTAATTCCAAATTACCGATGAATTTTATTTCAATTACCTATGAAATGGATGCCAAATTATTTATTTATGGGTAAAATGAAATTCATTATTATAAGGCATTTCTGGATCACCCAAAAGGTTGATTAGTTGTCCTTATAATTAATGGATATAATTGTTGGTAGTGAGTATGTGTTATTAGTTTTGTTTCTATATCCAAAGATAACAAGTATTTATAGTTAATGCATATGTCTTGCCAAATAATGTTAATATTATTAGCATCATTATGTTTTGTGTATTAATATATCACCCAAAGAGTATGCATAAAATGTTTGTTTGTTATTTGAATTTGTATTGTATTTTTAGATTATGACTCAAAGTATTAATGTTAAACATTGTGTCTTTACATTTGTATGCTAAGTATGTTCAGTCTTTAATGGATTGAATTTTCCTGATTGGAAACATGTCGCTATTATTGATGCTAGCAACATTGAAGAGAAAACTTATTATAGGGCTTGGAAAAGGTTAAACAAACTTAGCGTGATGTTTATGTGAATGAGTATAACAAGTAATATTAAGTTCGTTCTTCCCAAAATTGATAATACAAAAAAATTTATGAAATTTGTGGAAAAGCACTCCCAAATTGTTGATAAGTCTCTTACTGGGACATTAATGAGTACCTTAACTACAATGAAATTTGATAGTTCTCGTACTATGCATGAACATATCATTGAAATGACAAATATTGTGGTAAGACTTAAGTCACTTGGAATGGTAGTGGATGAGAATTTTCTTGTGCAATTCATCTTAAACTCATTATCGTTTGAGTATGGTCTTTTTCAAATGAACTATAATAACATGAAAGATAAATGAAATGTGCATGAATTGCACAACATTTTAGTTCAGGAAGGGACCAGACTTAAGAATCAAGGAAACCACTCCATTAATTATGTGAACAATCAGGGAGTTGGAAAGAAAGTTTACAAGAAACATGGAAAGGCTAAAGGACCATTAAAGATAAATGAGTCCTCTACTAAACTCCAAAATAAAAATGTCAAATGTCATTTATGTGGGAAATCTAGACATTTCCAAAAGGATTGTCTGAAACATAAGGTCTGGTTTGAAAAGAAAGGAAAACATAATGCTTATTATGTATGTTTTGAATCAAACTTAATTGAAGTTTCACATAATTCTTAGTTGATTGATTCAGGATGCACAACTCATGTTTCTAATATGATGCAGGGATTCATTTCAACACGAACAATAAAACCAAATGAAAAGTTTGTCTTTATGGGGAATAGAGTGAAGGTTCTAGTGGAAGTTGTCGGGACTTATCGTTTAATCCTTGACACTGAATTTTATTTAGACATGATGAATACTTTTTATGTACCTAGTATCTCTAGAAATTTAGTTTCTTTGTCTAAACTTGATGTTGCTGGATACTCTTTTAATTTTGGGAATGGTTGTTTCAATTTGTATAAGAGTACTTGCTTGATTGGATTTGATACTCTATATGATGGTTTATATAAATTGAATCTTGATAATTCATATGTTGAAATTCTTATGACCTCGCATCATAATGTTCACACTAAACATAGTTTAGTGAATGAATGTTCTGCTTTCTTATGGCATAAACGCTTAAGACATATTTCCAAAGAAAGTTTGGAAAGATTAGTAAAGAATGAAATTTTACTGATCTGAATGTATGTGTGGATTGTATTGAAGGCAAACAAACAAAACACCAAAAGAAAGGAGCCACAAGAAGCACTCGGCTTCTTGAAAATATACACACTAATATATGCGGACCTTTTGATGTAAATTATTTCAATAAAGAAAGGTATTTTATCACCTTTATTGATTATTTTCACGTTATGATTATGTTTATTTATTGCATGAAAAATCTAAATCATTGAATGTCTTGGAAGTTTATATAAATGAAGTGAAAAGGCAATTAGACAAAAAGATGAGAATTGTTAGGTCAAATAGAGGTGGTGAATATTATGGAAAGTATGATAAAGTGGAGAACACCCTATTTCATTTGCTAAGTTCCTTGAGAAACATGGTATTTATGCTTAATATACAATGACAGGTACACCACAACAAAATCGTGTGTTAAAAGGGCATAATCGAACCTTAATGGATATGGTTAGGAGTATGTTAAGTAATTCATTGGTTATCCAACAAATTCAAAAGGGTATGTGTTTTACTGTTCTACCCATAGTACAAGAATTGTTGAAACTGGAAATGCACGGTTCATTGAAAATGGTGAAACTAGTGGGAGTGAAGCTTCACAAAATGTGAAGATTAACGAAGTTAGAGTACAAATTCCTTTAACTAGTACCTCCACTTCAAGTATCGTTTTTCCTAATGTAGTTGAACCACTCAATGATGAAGAAGAACAACAAATTAATGGTCATGAGGTTAACAATGAACCAGTAGTAGAACAACCATAAGAAATAGTATTAAGAAGATGTCAAAGAGAAAGAAAGTCTACTATTTCGAATGATTATGTGGTTTATGTAGGCACTGATAATGACCCAGTTTCATTTTCATAAGCCATCAATTGTGATAATTCTGATAAGTGGTTAGATGCCATGAAAGATGAGCTTAAATCAATGGCACATAATGATGTATGGGACCTTATGAAATTTCCAGAAGGATGTAAGAGAGTTAGGTGTAAATGGGTCTTTAAGACTAAACGTGACTCTTATGGAAATATCAAACGTTATAAGGCTCGACTTGTTGCCAAAGTTTTTACTCAAAAAGATGGCATTGATTATAAGGAAACATTTTCACATATTTTAGAATTATCATGACATTAATAATTCATTATGATCTTAAGTTACATCAAATGGATGTCAAAATTGCCTTTTGAATGGGAATTTAGAAGATGATGTTTATATGGACCATCCAGTGGGGTTCATTAAAGAAGGAAAGGAACACATAGTGTGTAAACTTAAGCAAGTTTATAATTTTGATTCTATATATTGATGATATCTTGTTTGCAACTAATGATCTTATTCTATTAAGCTAGACTAAGAAGTTTTTCTCAATAACTTTGAAATGAAAGATATGGGTGAGACATACTATGTGATAGGAATAGAAATATTTTGTGATAGATCACAAGGGCTGTTAGGCTTGTCTTAGAAAACATATATTTGATAAAGTTTTAGGGAGATTAAAAATGGATAAATGCTCAACATCTCTTGTTCCAATACAAAAAGGAGACAAATTTAGTCTCATGCAATGTCCAAAGAATGATTTGGAACAAAAACAAATGGAGAATATCCCTTATGCATATGGTGTTGGGAGTTTGATGTATGCTTAAACATGTACAAGAACAAATATTAGCTTTGCAATTGGTATGCTTGGTAGATACCAGAGTGATCCAAGATTGGATAATTGGAAAACTACAAAGAAAGTTTTAAGATACTTACTTACAAGGGACAAAGAATCACATGCTTACGTATAGGAAATCTGATCATCTTGAGGTGATTGGATGTACAAATTCAAATTTTGTTGGTTGTATGGATACAAGAAAGTTCACATTTGGTTATGTGTATCTTTTAGCCAAATGAGCGATTCCATGAAAAAGTGTGAAGCAATCAGTCATTGTTGTATCCACCATGGAGGTTGAATTTGTGGTATGTTTTGAGGGTACAGTTCAGGCTAATTAGTTGCGGAATTTTATTTCAAAACTTGGAATTGTTAACCGTATTGCCAAGTCGCTGAGAATTTATTATGATAATTCCGCAGTTGTCTTCTTTTCTAAAAACAATAAGTATTCGAAAGGTGTTAAACATATGGAATTAAATACTTCGTCGTTAAAGAGGAAGTTCATAAACATAGAATGTCAATAGAACTTATTAGCACTGATCTTATGATTGTTGACCCTTTAACAAAAGGGTTACCGCCCAAAATATTTTCTGGTCCTATTGAGAATATGGGGACTATGTCTACTAGTGAATGATGAATGTTGTTATTAATGCTTATTTGACACTGTGAGCTCATTGATATACAAAAGTTTTTTAAATCTATGTTTTCTACTTTATGTATATGCATGCAAATTATGGTGTTGATGAAAATTACATTATGTTTGACCCCATTATGGACTTCTCATTATAAAGTCATATAAGGGAGAAAGGATGATATAGTAGTACATGGAAGGAAATGTGTTGATTGAATGACATGTAATCGTCATGACTCTTGTTATTTTTGTATCCTTAATTTTGATTGATGATAGAACCAATTTACATAAGGTCTTTGAATGCATTATGATTTATGTAATTATTAAATGATGAATGTATTATAGCTCATATGAGTCAAGTGAGAGAACGTTAGAAAGTTATGTAAATAAATTTTATAATGTGACTCATATGAAATAGATTTTGGGCTTTGAGTCATCTGAATATGATTTAATAAAATAAAAAAAACCATTGGTTAATGTGAGAAGTGATATATATATATATATATATATATATATATATATATATATATATTATCTAATAAAAAGTTAATTTGAAGATTGTCTCATTGTTTGACATAAATAAAGGGTGTGACAAGAAAAAAAGTGCCAAGAGAGA
>Ga0123342_1001035_pt1 | contig 46255 bp, 15 predicted proteins | sample Turbeawhitnodule_FD_89960 | JGI IMG/M metagenome (GOLD analysis project Ga0123342, IMG submission 89960) | Root nodule microbial communities of legume samples collected from Mexico - Turtle bean Mexico white nodule | ecosystem: Host-associated > Plants > Roots > Nodule | place: Mexico: Nepantla...
ATATATATATATAGAAAGAGATTTATTATATTATAAAAAAAAAAATATATATTTTATATTATATATAAAATATTATATATATATATATATATATATATATATATATATATATATATATATATATTTATTTTGAAAAATACTTAGATAGAAAGAAACAACATCAAAATTTTGAAATCTTTATACATGATTCTTGAAATAGCAACATATAACTATTTTTTTTAATATGTAACTCTTATATAAGTATTCAAATAAGAAAACTTCTCTCTAATATGTTTGAAGGATTGACCTTGATTTACGTTATTGATGTAAATTTATTAAAATTTGAACAATCTTTCATAAATATATATTTTTTTAAGAAAATATGTCCTATATAAATATGTATAATAATTTAAAAATCTTCGATGTACTTATAACCTTTTTTAAATAATATAATATATATATATATATATATATATATATATATATACTCTATATAGCTTAATCGATAAATTAAGTTAAACATGTAATATAACAAAACAAAGAGAGATTAAATTAATCACATGACTTTTACTGAATATTATATTATTTAACTTTTTTTTATTGAATTTTGATTTGTTTTCAAAATTTACTACTTAATTAAACATCTCAATCCAATCCATATATACACATATTAACATAACAAATATTTTAGAAACATACTAAAATATTATTTATTTCATCCTCATAATTGTTGTTTAATTTTAATATAATATAAAAGTGTAATTCAACAAGTAAAACTAAACAATTAAATATGTTTTCCGTTTATATATAAATTTTACTTGTAATAATAAAATTGAAATCAGATCTTTACTAATTTATGTGAAAATGAAATATGATCCTAAGTTATAGTTAGGAAATTATTAGAATGAGCATTAGTCGTTTCTTTCTTAAATGAAAAACAAATTTTGACTGATCACTGAAATGAATGTTATAGTGCAGTCAATCTAAAGATTCGTTAATTTTTTTTATAAAAATTTATTTTAATAGTTTTCTTACTATAAATATTCAATATATTTAAAGTTTATTTTAATAATTTTCTTACTATAAATATTCAATATATTTAAAGTTTGGACTAGGAAGAAAATCAATTTCGCATTATAATATAGAAAAAAAAAACATTTAATCCAAAAGTAAATATATTCAAATACCGCCATGAGCTCAACCAGGATTTTTTTTTTGAGGCAGCCTATTCAAGAAAAAAGTACACAATAAAATGTCAAAACAGTTTTTGTAAACGTCCAACGCATGGAACAGTCTTAAATAGTTTTGAAGGAATTGAGGAAAATGTTATGCCAAAGAACAAATGAACATGGATGAAGTAACTGAAATCATCCATTAGAGTTAGATCATTGACAAACAATTATTAACTAGACAAATACCTCATGTCAAGTCAGATAACAACTTCAAATAAAGATAAATCATGTCTATGGACAAAAGAAAACATATAATCTTGGTCGTAATGATCGTCTTTGATATAACGAATACAGTTAGTAGTCAGCGTCGTGGAAGAAAATATAAAATGCAAAGGTGTTAGAAAATAAGCCGTAGAATGAAATTCGACCACTGCCTTAGAACAACGAAATGCTAATTATGAAGGTAGAAAGATGGGTCTAAAAAGGCCACGACACACTAAAGTGAGTGAAGGTAGCCAGCCATTCTGTGGTCATAGAAATGCCTTATCCTATAGCTACCTCCTCAACTACTTCAATTAACATTTTTTTTAGCCTTAAAGGCTCCCTTGGCCATGGCAAGCCACTAATTATTTAAATCACACAAAAATTCGCTTATCAAGCATACCAAATATCCTGGAATCATGTGTACAAAGAGGTCAATTCAACGACGGATGCATTAGCTTAGCATGGTCTTTCAATAGATACATACCTATAATACTAATAGCTCAGCAACCTTGAACTCGGCTAGTTTTTTTGGCCTTTAGGCCCTTCAATAGCAAATAAAGGCAAAACTAACATATAACCAAACTTTTCACATTTCCCACCAAAAGGCCAAACAGGTCACACCGAGAACCAAAGTCACAGCTTGATCGGCAGGGAGTTGCAAAGTGTGCTCCTATAAACTCCCAAACCCCATGTAAGAAGTATTTACAACTGCCAAACCAAAATTTGTAAAGTATGTCACTGCCTTAACGAACCAGTCAATCCCAGACACTGCGAATCAAAGATTCAAAACATGTTAGTTTGAAAACCCGTATTAGAAAATACCACAGGCTTCTCACAGTTCTTCAAATTCAAAAATCACGGGGAAAAACATAAATATCAAGCCCTCCATTCAATGTAGCCTTTAGTGTATTTTTGGACAAACTTTAAAAACAAATTTGAGCGTAACTTACAAAAAAATCTAATCCTTTTTTTGTTCAATATAAAAAAACCTGAAACGCTCTTTTAGGAGGGTTACAAAAAATACCTATAATAAAGTTTCTAAAAGAAAATGCTTAATCGAAACCGACCTAATTCTTTCAAATAGCAATCTATAAGCAATGTAAAATGTTCGTAGTTATGTAAATAATCTCACTTTAGTGTATAGACAGAACATCAAATATCACAACTCAAAAAATTCAGTAATCGATGTTGAGACAAACTAAGCAGTTCAAGTAATAACAATTGTACAGTTAGTTACCACTTTAATATCTATTTACCCGCAAAAGAGAAAAATGTCAGCATAATTTAATGTTGAAAACAACCTAGTTGATCAATTATTAAAGTGAGGGTGACACACAGAACAGAGAACCAAAGAGGATTTTACTGAAGAGGAAACAAACAACAAATTGATTCGGTTGGCAAGAAATATACAAGTGGTGCAAATTCAGTACTAGAAGTGGAAAACTTACAAATTTATTAGCTCCGGAAACCACAAGTCAAGCATAAGCCAAAAATTTGGTCACTGCAAAAAATGTGATACTAATAAAAAAAAATCCAGCACTCTAAAGCAACAGTAAAAGAAGATACAAGGAAGAAAAACTTTCTTTGAAGGAGAATTTACCACTAAAAATATGTATATGGCCAATGGATGTCAGTTAAATTTTAGACTTCAGCTTAGCTTTGAGTTTCCTCAACTGCTCACCTTGTTGCTTAAGGAATAAAAACATAATAAAAAAAATCAACATGGAATAAATAAAACAAATGAATATGATTTATGGGACATTACTGAAAGATTATATACCTGATATAACATTCTCCATGATTTTTTTCCTCTTTCTTGCAGTAAGCACCACTCTATGGCCATGTCATATTCAATATTGTTGGGCTGAGAACAATGTGAAGTAGATACAGCATCTTTCTGTACAAACCAAAATCATACTGATAAATAAATGAAAATGAACCAACTATTTAACCAACATTTCCAAAATTGGCCTAAAATATGAACAAAAAAGAAAGACCGTGTACCATTTCTCGTTGCATTTGCATCATTCTAAGTTGATCAACAACATGATGACCATAGAATACTGGCTTCTTTTCTGGAAAGCATGGAACTCCAAAGCTTCCAACAAGGGGTCTAACAAATAACAAAATTAAATGCTTTTAACTAAGCACTAATAGCTCATACGTAAGCTTTTAAGCTGATAAAGTTCTATTCCGTGACTAATCAACATGGTAAATTAGTGTATATAACAGCCAAAGTTCATTTACTATAAGGTATCACTCTTGCAACTGCAGTTCCAAGTGCTTCCCTCTTTTCCAATGTTGTGAACATTGAGAGCTTAAATAGAATTGCGAGGGGGATCATAACATGAATAGTAAGATATTTTTCCCAAAAGATGTAAAACTAAACAACTATAGTAATTTACTTAATAATAGCTGCCCAAACAAAGTACGTCATCTCAATGTAGTAGGTACCATGGGATACACAATGATTCCCATGAATCAATATGATTCTCGACTCTGACAATGTGAATTACTTTTTATTTCTTTGATTGATAATCTTCTCCCCCCAACAAGAGCAAATCTTGTGCCCCCCACAACCCATCTACTGCAGTCCATCTTCCATCATTTCCTTTCCCTCTTCATTTCTTTTTACTTCATTTCTACAATGGAGCTCTACTCGGTTCATTTGATGCAAAAAGAGTGACCAACTGTTTGTGTCCTCTCTTTTTGTATGTTGATGTGTTGGTTTTGGACCCTTGTTTATGTGTATCTGGCCCCCAGCTTTTGCTTCTGTATGTTGCTTTAATTTGTTGAAGAACACTGCTCAAGGTAAAAAGGAGGAGGTAGAGAAGACATGGTAGCACTACAACAGTCCCCATAGAGACATTCCAATGTTTGTTGGGTGCAGTTGCAAGAATGGAGCATCATCTTACAAAATATGAGTGCCTTTGTTAGTGTTCAGGGAGATGTTATGGAAATATTTGTGAAGCCATGAGAGGTAAAGTTAAGGATTCTTACAAAAACATGAATCCGCTGAGGGATGAAATAATCTCTTCAGCATTAGCATTCTTTCTCATATTTTCACTCTCAAGTTGGTATAAGAGCCTAGTTCGATCCAACCCTTTGTATGTCATTGTCCACATATGATCAGCCACCCCCAGCCATTGTCTCTTTTTTCTCTAACGAGAATATGGTCTTTTTCGTCCCGTCAAGCAATGGAAACCCCACATATAGAAATGTTAAGGGACTCAAGAAATTTGCAATTGCATGAATGGTAAATTGGAAATGAATTACCAATTAATTAGGCACTCCTACTTATCCAAACAAATGTTGAAGGTTGTCGGAGAATATGGTAGGGGTTTAAAGAATCCTATCTATCACGAGGTGAGGGTTTCCATTTTTTGAAAACTCATCATGCCTCGCACCGCCTCATCAAACCTTGCACAGTCGTTCGTCACAATCTCCTAGACTGCCTTTTTCGACATCTTCATTCAGCGCTAGCAACCCATGATGCAAAAAGTAGCAATCATGGGCTGCCATGAGAAATCCACATTGTCACTGCCATGTTGTGGCGGCAAGTAGTAAATCTGCCACCAATTTCCACCATGGCACCTCCATAATCAGTTTTGGATAACACTGTTATATTTGAGAGAGCTTGATCACTCCTTTCACATGTTCTCATATTTATATTGATCATAGTAGTTAGTATCTTACGATTCACAATACGTATCGTACGAAACGATACGGTTTCACCCTCCCACGATACGAATCGTTTGAAGAATCTTTTTTGTCCCTGAATCTTAGCTATATAGTGCGATTCGCACGAAGAATCGCTGAATCGCGAAACGAAACGATTTCGTATTGTGTGAATCAGTGTGGATTTTAAAAAATGAGTAAATAAAAAAAATAGACAGAATTTGTTTAATAACATGTATGCACCACATTATTTTTTTAGAGGTTGTTTTAGTGAAATTGTGTGGTATAAATATGAGAATGTATGAGAGGAGTGATCAAACTCTCTTAAATATAGTCTCTTTTATTTATGTCAACTATATATATACACATGCTATTTTTTTATTGATCACAGATCTTAAAATTCACAATAACATTTCATTCATGATTCAAAAAATCAACTTTCCGATTTATGAGTTGGATGCTTATTCAACTACTTTGCTTCATCTTCAACGGAGCATTGGACTTTTATATTGTTTTATAATCATATGTTAGTAGGCACTGGGGTTTGGCCTCTGCAGCTGATAGTGCATCAATACGTTGACCAATATTAAGAAAATAAATGTATTATGTTACCCATAAATTATATTATCAAGAGATCTCTTTCCTTCCTTTATAGCAGCAGCATAACACTTCCATTTTAGCAGACACAGAAGAACAGAAGCAGTGTTGTTAAATGACAGCCATACCAGTGCCATTGGCAACAGTGATTTTTCAACAAACCATCATGATATAGAAAAGGTGTGGCAGGTTTCAAAATGGTTGCCACCATACATGTGCACATAGCAACCATGGTGGAAATTTAAGAGAAGAAAAAAATGGGCTTGGGCCATGTGACATGACCTAAAACTAAATCAAAATCACTCAACTCTCTTCCTCTCTGACCCTCATGAACAAAAAGTACAAAGTCCAAGCTCCCCTATCAGGAAATGCAGGGAAGTAACAAGACTAGAGCAAAACGCAAAAATCATTAGAGACTTGCATGAATAAACAATGTAAAGACCAAAGAAGCCGATATTGAGGTGTTCCTTGCATGGGTTGACCAGAAGAAATGTGAGATATGAGTTCGCTCGCCATAACCAATTATAAAAATGAAACACAGGATTGGGGTTCTTCCTCACGAATAAAAGTGAGAAATTGAGCATTCATTATACTCACATAAAAGCAGCTGTTAGAAATTTATTTAAATAATGTCTTCATATATTTTTATATTTCTAAACAAATTTTTGCACAAGCCAAGTGCACAAAGACAAACTAATTCATATACACTTGTTTCTAAACACACAATAGGCAAAGACAACTGCAATTTCAGTGTACTGGGCTTCAGAGGTTACTAACCAAAGGAAATCTTTAAATGCAGGGCAACCTTTTGAAGAGTAACTTAATACCATACCTAACTCCTAGCTTCATATGTCCCAAAAAAACCTTTCAAGGGACTACATCAGATCTAAGAAAAATCATCCAATTCAACAACGGAAGTGCAAAATAATTAATTAATAGAGTTAAGGGGAAAAAGAATACACACACTGATGGAAGGACAATACACACAAAGAGACATACATAAGTATATACCAACATTCATTTGATTCCTCTAAAGTGAGATTCCCTTTAGAGAGGGAATTATAAGCATTGGTGAACAATCAAGAATTAAATTATGATTAAATGCACGCACATATGTATAATAAAATATGTAGTTGTTTAAAAATCTCAGACACTGAATGCTATAGTTAAAGGCTACAACTCCTCAATTGAAGAATCTTATAAGTGAAAGAGCAGCAAGTATCGACCATTAAAACTTACCAGGAATGACCATAGTAAAAAAAAAAGACACTGATGTTGAAATAGATCTCATTAAACAGAACGACCAAGTTTAGACAAAAAAAGTTCACTAATATTGAAAAATATCTCATTATATTTCAAATATAGAGAAGTGGACTGAGTTGAATTCATGCTTTTCAAAAATGCAGTTATCATGCAACATGGAGTTGAGTACATACAGTCCATTTGACAATAAGAAGCAGCCCTCGTCTAATTCTCTAACAACCTTCGCTGCTGCTTCCATTTTCTTAAATATAGCAAAAGCTTGACCTGCATAAAAACAATTATTACATCATTGTTATATTCAAGCTTATTTTTTTAACAAAGTTTAGAAAAATGACCAAAGACTCTAGTTCTAACCAGAATGAGAGCTAGTGTAGTCAGTTTTCTGGATCACCTTAGCAGTGCAACGTTCTTTAAAGCCAGTCCAAATAATATTCTGTTACTTAGAACAATTAAAACAATTAATCAATCAAATTAGCGATAGGCAGCATACTAAAGTAACAACACACTGATAGAAATATTAATTGACAAATAAAATTGTAAAATCAAAAGCTATTAATTTTGCTTCCAGCAAGGAGAATATTAAGGTAAAAATACAAAGGTACACGTTCAATAACAGGATTTAAGATACTAAATTTAAATGGTCCTTTTATGGGATGTTGGACTTGTATTCAAGTTCTCCACCTAAAGAATAAGAATATATAAATTACGGAGATACGTAAAATCTCTATAATGTAGGACATGGGGACACGGATCTATATATTATAATTATGAATTATATAAATTGACAATAAAGATTTATGTGCACAAGTATGTTCAAGATTATTTTTTGGAGCAGAAAGATGTTTTTCATGACTAGTTCACAGGGATTTGCTTCTTATTTTTATAATCATAATAACAATTTATACAATAAAGTTTGAATTTAAAAAAAAAATTAATGTATTTTTCCTTTTTAAAATTGTGTTAGAACTGTACTAGAATTGTTAGAAATCTAACAAATACTTTTTGAATTGGACACTTCACCGATACTTGTCATACAAGTGTGTATCGGACACCGACACGCCATTTAAGAGGAGTGTCTGAACTTCATAGGAAATGATTATTACCTGTACCTCGGCAGAAGATAAAGAAGGATCCAAGTTTTGAAGTAGCACAAGTTTTCCTTGCTCAAAAGCAGTTTTCATTTTTTCTTCCCAAGGCTGAAAATGGTATAAATCATCCATAATGTCTCAAGCTTTATTTCATTATATCTCAATCAAAAAATCACCAGCCAAAACAAGCAAAATCATAGATACTATAGTTCATTACATTGCATCCTACAAGTAAATTCAATTAAAGAAAGGCAATACAAGAAAAGAAAAAGAAAAAAGAACTTACAATTTCCTTAAACCATTTGCTTCTATCCTGTGAAAAAACGGAGGGGTAAATTGCATAAGAACACCAAAAGTAACAAACTACTTGAATTGATGTTAAGAAGAAGCACGCAGCAAAATCAACTAAATAGTTACAAACAAATGTCAACAAAAATGCCATTATTTACCAAATTTTAAATGAATAATTCTATTAATTCTCCTAAAAAAATTCCAAGAGGGTTGCCCACTAAAATAAACCTTAAAATGGAAATCATATAGGAGGTGCTCAAAGGAGTTTCTTCAATTCCTTTACATTAACAATTTTAGTTTATTTATTATGTCACTAATGAGAAATGGTTAGACTACATATTTAACTGTGTCATTGATGAGAAATGGTCATGGGTGATCCAGATAATCAACCTCCTTTAACGAGATAAGATTTTTATTGTGTTAGTGAAAATTGGTATAGAAAAAAACTATTGAAAGTAAAAACATGCAAATCCTATCAATAGTACTAAATTGCATTTATATTTGCAGTTGAGCACTATGGTAGAACGATTGCATCATTGCAGCTATAGGCCACTGTGTAGAAGGCCACCGAGTTGCAACTCCCTGTCATACCCAGAGACAGAGAAATCCTCGCTGTTGCTGCTACTGCATCAGCATGTGTAAAGCCCATTTTGACCCCTAAAAAATATCATTTTAAGGTTTTAGGGGGCAATTATGTAACAACAGCCATTAAACCTGTTTTGGCCACCCTGTTGAACTCATTGGTGCACTGAAAAACCTAACTTGTTTTGACCTATGTTTTTAATTTTGGAACAGTCACTAAACCAGTAAGATATTCAAAAGTTCAATGATCTAACCATAGTTAGACCAGATGATTTTAAGTTTAGTGTCCTAGATAAGCAAAATTAAACAAAAAAATAACATAAAACTTGTAACTTCATAATTTAAAAAATAAACTTCACTGATAGATGTCACAAATCATAACATTTACTCAAATTAAAATGAAACCAAATCAAATGTGATAAAATTTAAGTTCAATAACACATTAACACCAAATAAAATTTATTAAAAGGTAACGACAAAGAAAACATAAACAAATATAATTGACGCAATTATCATTACAAGCTTTGAATTATATTAATCATCTTAATTACAAGATTTGAAATTAATTAATAATCATAATTATGAAGCTTTGAAATACATTGATCGTCATAATTATGAGCTTTCGGAATTAACAAAAGAAAAGGCTCCTCACTACAAAACCACTTTGCATTGGTTCAACCCATCTTATACACGTACTATACAATAGTAGAGGTGTCAAAATGGGTCATAACCCACAAACCAACCCAACTCACTACAAGTTCAAGTCAAAATCAATCGAACTCATAACCCATGAGCAAAACTGATTCAAGACAAGTTGACCCCTTTTCATATAGAAAATGAATATGGAGACATCTCACTTGGTATGGTGATTTTGATATTTGTTTTCACTTTCTTTTGATTCTACTAAACTAAAATTGGCTAAATAGTAACTATTTAAAAATTGCAATATAATAAACAACATATATATAAAGCCATTACTAAAAAAGATTAAAAGAATCATATTTTTATTTAAAAAATTGACAAGTCAACCCACCAACCTATGATGGGACAAGCCATCTTGAAAATTTTCTAAGCCACCAAAGACAATTTTTTCTAACCTGTCATAGTGAATTGCAAATAACGACGCAAAGCGACCACCATCCAAAACCATTATACCAAGACAATTGCTATTTTGATCCCTAAGTAGATATAAATTACACGAATCATCATTGTAGCTAAACAAAAAAAGAATGAAGTAAGCCTCGTCAGAAATGTCATTGCAAGTTATTGAAAATGTCGATAGAAGTTGAGAGATAAATACAAAAGGGAAGGAGTGAATTGCAAATGAGGGATGGTGAAATAATAGGGTGAAACACATAGATTATAGTTCAAAAGATAAAATAACCCTTTTATTGATGAAAATAACACCCAAAAGTACAACACCATTTGGAATCGTAATTGTGCACCATACGCTAAATCATGACTTCAATACAACACATCGCAAAAGAAAGAGATCTCTTTGATTTTGGACACAAAACACAACATATGGGCACAAAACCAAAGTGCTACGCACCCTTTCTGCCACTGAGTGGTGTTGCTCTACTTCACACAAACATGATAGTAACAATAACACGTAATATTGGCTACCATGATCTACGTGCTATGCAACCTTTCTGCCATTGAGTGGTGTTGCTCCGCTTCACACAAACATGATAGCAACAATAACACGCAATATTGACTACCATAATCTAGCCAAAATAAGATTGAATAGCAATTTCTTCTCTTCTAGACAGACCAAAAAAACTATGGGAAGCACCATAGTGTGAGACCACAAGATTTTGGCTCTTGGCAAGTCGAGAACTCATAATGACCAAAAATATAACTAGCATGATTCTTGTAAGGCTTGAACAATTCTCACCACACAAGTCAATTTCACAGGATTGTATTAGAACATGTCATAAACACGTTGTTAGGCCAATAACATTGCCCCATTCTAAGCCTATAGCCCTCAACATGAAAAGGGGTGTTGGAAAATTGTCTTAATTGCAATCACACCTAACTCACATATATATGAGAGATCGACGTCTACCTATGAGGGGTTGTTTAAAAAAGTTAATTTAAGAGTTGTATTGTGGAACCCCATGATGTCAACTCTTAGTAGGTTGAAATTTGGTATCAACTATTAGTATGGTCAATGTGGGTAGTCCTTATAAGGCTCGACAATGCTCACCTTATAAGTCAATTATAAAATTACATTAGGCCATTCTAAGAGTTTTGTTTGCATGCTTGCCTTTTGAAAAACAAGAAAGATTATGCGATAAGAAAAAAACTCACAAAACTACCAACTAAAATATAATAACTTGGTAATAAAGCAAAACCATTTTCTTTAAAATTGTAAAATAACCTTATGCGTAAATCATTAAAGAAAAATAAGTTTTGACCTTCAAATGTTAATGAAAGCAACAATGATATCCAAAAAATATAATCCACACCATAAATAACTCCGATAGATAGAATACAAACTTAACCCATAAACAAAAGCAAACTAATTTTGGTCTATTATCACAACAATTTTTAATTATTTGAGTTTGGTATTTACATAAAAATTGGGGCCAAAAGTTTAAAATAAATGCTTTATATAACTCTATAGAATCATTTTAGAATTTTTTTCCTCTATTAGTAGTTTGATGGTAAAATGAACTTATCAGTGTAAAATTTGATGTTATCCATTTAAAAAACCTAAGAATTTAGTGTAATATGTTTTCATGTTAATCTAGTCTCTAGACAATAGTTTTACCCTAGCAAGGCATCACTCTCTATAGGGAAGCACCAACTAAGCCCTAAATGGGTAAATGGAAAGGGATTTATAAATCAAACAACCCAACCCCTTTGTATTACTAGTTAAATTGGCTCTAAAGTAATTTGGACATGGCTAATTATGATATAATATTAGCCCAACCAGATCGTTTTCAAACCCACGCATTAAAAGCACGATTGGGCTAAATGCTACCGTTATAGGTTGATCAGTGACCATACCTCGAAGACTCTATCTTGTTCACTTGGTTGTGTGGTGAAGTAGTAAGGTAAGAAATGCCAAGAGAACAACTATGAAGACAAAGAGAAAGGGCTTGCGATGCAACTTACATCATCTGGTCTTTGAGTAACTTCCATTGGACGAAAATCTCTCTCGTGTTCCACATTCGAAGAAACCATTGATGAGTCTCTGCACAACTTGTCCCTAGTGAGTTTTGTTGTATTGTCAATCTTTAACCTCTTAGAAGGAAGTTCCTCCACCTCACAAGAATCAATTTCACGTTGAAACTTATATTTATCCTTAGATGAAGATGGAGCTAAAGTCTTCACATCATCTTCTTCATCATCAAAGGTAATAAGCTTTCGAGTTTTCCCATTATTGTTCATCTTTGCACTAGAAACATTACCAAAACCACCCCGGTTTTCCTTCTTGGAAGCCATTTCCTCCACTAGTCCCTTATTAAATTGTCCAACTGAGACACCAACATCCTCATGATCGTCCTTTCCTAAATTAACTCTAGACGTAGAAATGTTCTTCTCAATAGTGTCATTTCCATGCCCATCATCCATTTTAGCCATTTCCCTCATTTTCAAACTAGCTCTAGAATTGTGTGATAGTTTAGAAAATGATTTATGTTTCACCAAAGAGGTCTTGTGACCCCCATTTTCTTCAGCTTTAGCTTGAGGTGCATTCTTGTTGTTGGAAACGGTGTGCAAAGCAACAGTAGGTTCACTTGCTTCCTTTGCACCAGTTCTAGAAGTAGATTTTTGTCCCAACAATGATTTAGAAACAGCATTTTCTCTAACTAATGTGTCAAAACACTTGCCATCTGGTTTTTCAATCAAAAGCTGACTGTTATTTTCACTCAAAAGAGCCACAGCTTCATTACATGCCATGAAGTTCCCGCAAACTTCTTTCTTTTCTAAACCACGTTTCACAAGACCAACATGCTTTCGACTATCTAAATTGTTAAAAATATTTTTAACTGCAACAATTAGAGAAGCAAATTCACAATGTATTCAAAAATTTAAAACTAAATAAAATTATACTTATTGCACATGATTTAGGGTCAACAACATCAATTAAAATTCTAGTACTACAACAACAGGAACAGTGTAATTTATCAACTAAACATTCAAAATAATTTGAAGGCTCAATTTATATATACAAATAAACACATCCCAAAATGAAAAATTCACATTAAATTAGAAAAACGTTCAACATGCATTTTGAAAATGTTCACTTTTCAAGTGTCTTAATATTTGCAGATTTCTCCAGAATTCCCCCTAATTAACTGCATTCAATATTTGAATATATACAAGTTCCATTGGTAAGAATCAGAGGGTATCATGTGGCAGTCTTTTCTTTTCTCTCTTTTTTTTTTTTTGACAAAATTACGTTTTTGCTGATCTTTCAAAGTATAGGACAGGTGCATTAAAAAGAATTCTATAGTAATGTATGAGGTTCTCCTAAATACCCACAAGTGTGTGTAAGTGTAATTCCATTTTGAAACTGAGGATTTTTTTAGAATAATTTTCAAAAAAATGGGATGGCATACCTTCAATTCCAGCAATCTTATCATCTATCGTATCCAATAGCTTACACTTTCCAACATCAAAGAAACGATAGAATACAAATTCAGCCATTTTAACTTCTTCATCTGATGGATATGGATTCCTGCTGTCCTTCGAGATGCAAACAATATTGCATTTTCCGGAAATAGCTTCCTGATGCAATATACAAAATGAACAAAAAATAGTCAGTTTTTAAGATGTTGCCAGTCCACTCCAGACCAAGAAAATAAAGTGCATGCAATGGTTTTGCTGCTAAAAAGAAACACTAGTTCAAACTAAATTATACAAACAACAATTTAAGACCCAGGGATTCTACCTTTAAATTGCAAACAACAGACACACGTATTAACATGATTATAAATTAGCTTGAAATCTCCCTCCTCAGACATTGTTGTGCCTCTTTTAGGACTTAAACATATAAGGAGAGTCCTACCCAGAAGACTAGTTTATTAGGTGGGAGAACTCCGAGACTTGATACCACACGGTGGTTTTTCTACTTAATATGAGACTCTTAACATCCACCTTTAAGAACTGACGTCCACAACAGCTTTCACTCTGTCAAGACTCACAATGGTAGCCCTTTTCCCTATGACATTGATTTGCACCTTAACCCAGCTAATAAGTAACTTTTTCCAGGTTTGATTCTCGATGAAAGTATCAATCGTTAGGACTTAATACATAAGAACAACCCAACCCAAAAGACTAGTTCATAAGCTATGAAAATTGGGGCTTAAATATCAAATCAAGAAATTTATTCTATTCAATATGGAACTCTTAACAACCTCCCCAGGAAAAAATCCATTCTATTACATTTCTATCTAAATTCTTCTGAAAAACATAATGCTAACTTCGTTGCAGTTAACTTCATTTCGTTCCACCACATTTCATTTCATTCCAATGACCATTAAACAACCAGACATAGCCTAGAAGTTCACAATGGAGTAACTTAAAGCACACCCTATAAACTGATTCATCATGCTTAAACAATGCACCATTAGTGACGCTAATAAAGCCTAATTAGTAGAAACTAAGCAGTTACCAAGTCACTCTCCCCCGTACTTCATCAAACAGATAGCAGAGAAGAAATTCACATTTAACACAGGATTTTACCAACATCAGAAAAGTAAAGTATAACCATAGTCGAACGTTAAAAAAATCCAATTACCAGAGGATTGACGTTTGCCAGCCCTTCACCTTCACCAGATGCCAGAAACAACTCGTTCTCGAGTGCTTCACTTCCTTCCAAAAAGTTTCCAATCTCAGAAGGACGAAAATACCACAGAACCTTTACTCTCTTGTTCTTATCAGCGGTCTCCCATATTTTAACGATTTTACCAATGTAATGCTCGGGTTCAGCTTCCTTGTATAGAAACACGGAGTCGAAGAGCCAGTATTCCACACCATCGTAGGAAAAAGATTCGTAAAAGCGCACGTCCTTCTTCCTCCCACCAACCGATCTCATATTACCCCACTTGAACTCGATAACTTCTTCCCCTGCGTCTATCATATTCTGACGTACGAAAGTGAAATCCAAAAGCAAAGAAACATTGGTGAGAATGATCAAGAGTCAGTAAAAGCTATCAAGACGAGTTCAATTTCGAAATACAGCATCAATGTCGTGTAACCAAGAGAGAAAATACGGTACCGGTGTAGACACTTGCTGTGATTTGTGGAAGATTTGCAACGGTGTATAACACCGTGTAAGGCAATTAAGCGGATTCCTCTGTCGAGTACACCTGGCCGGTGACGGTGACCACCGTACAACGCAACCCGAGTGTAGCTTCGCAAAACCCTAACGGAATGTGCGAGGAAGAATGCAACGGGAACCTCCTGATATATACTTTTTGGGCTGTTTTAAAAAAATCTGTTTACATATACATTTTGAACAATTTTATTTTATGTTTTAATTATTTTTTACTAAAAACTTTTGTTAATAATATTTTTTTATTTTTTCTTCTTGTTATTAGTTGTACTTATATAAATAAAGTGGGTCTAGATAGTATCTGAGATTAGTTATAACAATTATCTTTAATCTCGGTTGTTTTGTCAGTCTTGCTTCTTCAATACTTTAAGACTCCTTTCTCAATCCAATGGTGCTCTGTCAGAGTTCTTATAAAAGGTACTCTAATGATCAAGTAAGTACTTGGTGTATAGTGTGTATATTAAGAACTCATCAAAAGCGTACCTTAATTTTCAGTAAAGGGTTTATTTATAGTATTAAGTCATGGATCATCTGAATGATGGGTTGAATCTAACATGTATCAACACTAGTTAATTTTTAGGATGGTTATCTTGTTTTCTCAGGACGAATTTGGTGGGATGTGACCCTGATTCTTATGGAGTTTCTACAACTGCCTTAAGTGTTATTTATTATAACTGTTTTAAATGTGTTTTAATCCGGTCGGTCACCAAGGTTGACTGACACGACTTATCCGATATCGACCAGTACACTTACCCCCAGGCTCTTCGTCTTTGGTCGATCGAAGGCTAAGTTGAGCCATGAAATCGGTTAAGGTTTGAGACTTGATTGCCCCCCTTGGTTGATACTAGATGTGGAATTCAGATAATTCAACCACTTATCCAATCATTCATCCGGCTAAATCAGGTTTAGCTAGTATCTTCATACTAGGATAGTCAGTCTTCACAATAATGTGATGATTTTGAAAATACACTCGCATTCTTCGTGCAGTGATAACAAGTATCAAACTTGACAATTTCAACTGTGATGACCATGGGGTCATCACTGAGTTGGGTCAATAGTAGTAAAATCATCACATGTGAAGAAAATTGGAAGAATTCTTTGTCGATTTCTGATTATGGTTGAATGGATTGACTGGATAACCCTTAGATGTGTCCTCTCAACCACATTGAGGGTATAGTTCTGATGAGTTGATTTTAGATGATCCCATTTTACATATGACACTTTACTTAGAATTGAGATTTTATCAATTATATGGTGAGAACCCAAATAAGATCCCCACTGGACACGAACTTAACCAGGTGGTTAAGTAAGTGTTAAGGTTCACTTCTAGAGGGCAAAGGAAAAATACAAGTATATGGTGATTGATGATGAAGGGCAAAAATTAAATGAACATGAAAGGGAACATAAAAGCATGGTAGAAACTGCATTGACAATGGCGGAAAATAAGAACATAAGAACACAAAGATAAATGGAGTAACTGGAAAAATGGAAGACAAGAAGGAAGGAAATGCTTATGTGATGGATTGAGAATGGATCACGCCACTTTGAGTGTGGTTTTCCTCCAAGATAAGTGTTGATGGTCGCCACTTGAGAGCTCTCAAATCACTTAAGACGAGACTTGATTCCAAAAGGAAACAAGCCTCACAAACACCTCACACAAATTGTGCAAAGTAACTTTTATATTCAAATTCAACATGTAAAATACAAGGAGTATGTCACCCTATTTATAGGAGATGGTGCCTTGGAAAACAAGAAGCAAGGGTAGGATGGGAAACCTAAAAATGGGACTACCTTTAGGGTTTGACTAAGTCAAACCACACCTTAGGTTTGTTCTTCTAGAAACTAGGTAAAAAACAAGCTAAAGTGATAAGCACACCTCTCATATTATGCTATATGAACCTACTCTAGCCTATCTTGTTATTTGGACCCCTAGAGTGAGCCTAATTTATTTACAACTTGTTTAATTCTTAAGAAGACTAGCAGGAAGAACATTAGATGCTCTGGTTTTTATTCATTTATCCTTCTAGTGAGGTCTGATAGATCCTTGGTGAGGTCTTCACTTGATTATTGAGATGACTTCTCATGGTGTGAATGGTAATGTGTTTCCTTGATCATCTCCTTGTTGGCTTGGTTTGTATTAAATTCCATACGTTCATCTCTAAATGGATATCGTTTGTTTGTGCTCATGTTTGTCGATTGCACAATTTTACGTAAGTGGCCAGCTTGGACAAGTTTTTTAATCTTATTCTTCAATGCTTGACACTCTTTGGTCGTATGGCCAAAGTTGCGGTGGTAACAACATTGTTTAGACATGTCAACATCTTTTGGCCTCTGTAGCTTTTTCAATGCCAGGATTAGATCGGCATGCAATGCTTCATCCATGATTTTTCCCCGATCACCATTTAATGAGGTATAAGTATGAAACTGAGGACCTTGGTTATCTCTGAATTTATCAGACCGACCAAGCATATATCGGCTACCACGGTCTTTCTTCTTTCCCTTGTCTCCTCCATTGTCTACTTGAGCATTCTTATGATAATCACACAATTCCTTAATTTGCATGAATTTAGTTGCCTAGTTTCTCAATTAATTTAAGTTTTTTGCTAGTTTTTTTATTAGGCTATCAGTGAACTGTCGAAGAGTCGAGATCAAATGATGCATGGCTATCTCTGGCATGAGATTTTTTATGCTTAGAGACAATTTGCTAAATCTTTCCATGAATGTTCGTAAGGGTTCCCCTTTCTCTTGTCTGGCGTTGAGAAGAGGTAGAGATGATATGTGGTGCGGTTGGTTAGTTGTGAATTGAGTACTAAATTTGGCTTACAATGTTTTAAAATTATCCACTGAATTGGATGGAAGTTGAGTAAACTAGTTGAGTGCCCCTTCTTTAAGAGAGGTAGGAAAAAACCTTGCACCATATCGCCTTGTCTGTAATGTAGAGATTCGTCTATGTTTTATAGACATTCATGTGTTCGTCTGGGTCTATGCAACCATCGTAGAGTTTGATGTTTAGTCCCTTCCATTTAGGGGGGAGTTGGGCTTCCATGATTTCCTCAATGAAGGGATGTCCTCTAGGGTCATCCTTCTCCTCAATAACATGAGTTTGTTCAGTATGTTGTTTGGATGCTTGTTGAGTGTGAATCCGAATAATGATGGTTTTTTCTTGATTCTAGGGATGCTCGCTTGAAAGAGATTGTTGTCTACACGCAGATCCGGTTAATCATTGTCTCAACTCTTCATTTTTCTCTTTAAGGAGACGCACCTCCTCTTCATTCTTTTAGCGATCTTTTCTGCTTTTTTTACGTATCTCTTCCATCTGTTTTGAAGAGTTTGAAACATAGCCATCTAATGTTCAGAGATCCATTCGTTGTTTGTTGTGTGTCTTGTTGAAACCATGATTGCTTGTAATTTTATCTCGACCCCACACTGGGCACCAATTTTACTTGTATAGACAAAGTGAGCTTAGATACTACATGAGATTGACTATAACAATTGTCTTTAAAGTTGGTGGTTCGGTCACTCCTTGCTTCTTCAATACTTTAAGACTCATTTCTCAATCCACTGGTGCTCGGTCGGGATTGACCTACAAAAGGTAATCCGACGATCAAGTAAGTACTCTGTATACGGTGTGTATATTAAGAATTGATCAAAAGTGTACATTAATTCTCTATAGAGGGTTTATTTATAGTATTAAGTCATGAGTCATCTAAATGATGGGTCAAATCTAACATGTACCAGCGTTAGTTGATTTCTAGTGTGGTTATTGATAAGTGTCTAATTTCAGTAATATTTCATATTAAAATATAAACACTTATGAGTATTAATTTATACAATTTTATACAATTTTACATATTTTATGATCTTTATTTGAATAAGAACATTTTATTCCCAAATTTGGTGTTAATTTGAAGTTTTTATGGCATAATGGAGATGATTAGGCTAAAGAAGAATAATATAAGATGAAAGGAGAAAGTTGGAAAGCCCGAAACACACAAGTGCACAAAAAGTCCATCAGCGCCATGCAAGAAGTCACTTAACCCTAGCAAGTTAGATTAAGTAGGGGGCTTGAGGCTCAACCCTGGTGGGTAAGATTGAGGAAAACACCATTGAGTGACTTGTAACCCAATTGGGAGAATAAAAGGTGTTAGAAGATGTGTGGCTAATTCTACCCTGTGGATTTGGGAGTACTCTATTGAGCCTCTTATGCAACGAAGTGATATCTGAATATAATATTTTGTTATTGATTGATTATTAGTATTATTGTTTTGCTTCTAATTCTTGATCTAGAATTTCAAATCTTAAAAGTATTTTTATGGTTTTGACCTAAACAATAATACTTAACATATTTAAGTGTTAGAAATAGACTTGAAAAATTAATTGCTATCAACGTATGATTTTGATATTAAGTTGTTTTTATAAATATGCGAGGAATCAATATTTATGAAGCATCTTAAAGAAAGATTTTTTTATGCGAGAAATCGATATAAATGAATTTTATACGAACATCAATATCAATCAAAAGACATAATGTTACCATGCTAATCAAAATAGATAAAAGTGAAAAAGATAACACCAAATCTCTATTTTTCTAATTGAAGCAACAACTTTTTGCTTTGTTTTCTTATTAATCATTATCATCCCAACAAACTCTCAACAAACTTTTATTATTTTGTTTTATATTTAGCGAATCTTTTACTTGAATATTCAACTGTTGGTTCGATATTCGTCGTTAAGGATACATTATTACTTTTGACAACGTGGTGTACTTATAGTAAAATGTGATGAGTCATCATATTTTCTCATTATATTACTCGGATTTGGTGGAATAACACCTTAATTATTAAGGAGTCTCTACAACTGTCTAGTGTTATTTATTATAATTAATATGAATTGAATAACAACAATATAGGAGAATGCATCTATATCAATTAATTACTATTCAAACACATAATGCATCATCATAGTTATTATACATAGGAAGCCACTTAAAGTATCTAAACAAACAAGAGAAAATTATACGTATGAAGAGAACTACATAGTACAATACATGCATCAAGTAGCTGATGCTACTGGAACTAGTTATTCTGATCTGGTAGATGATAAAGGAACTTGGATGCAAATCTACTTTTGAACCCAAACAACATGATCCTGAGGAAGGAAATGGCAGATAGGAACAGTTCCTGGCTTAACGTTGAGCACTTGAAAGGCCAAATGTTTAGGGTTCCATTGCGATGTGTCGGTGTGGCACACTGCCACAGCTTTAACTCTGATCCCGTTAGCACCCACCAAAGGCACAGAGTAAGTTCTAGTGCTCTCAGTTTTGTGACAGTAAAAAACAGCATAAGGGTAATTCTGCTTGTGGCATACAACAGCCGTGTCCCCTGATATCTTCTTCACTCCCGGTGCCACCGTGTATTTCTGCAACCCCGTTTCTTTGTCAACTTCTGTGGACAAAACCTCAACGTTCTTTCCAAGCTTGGAAGTGCTGAAATCAACCATGGACTCAAGTGAAGTGGCGCAGTACTTTTCCTCACCCTTGATACCAGTCTCTTCACATTCACTAAGAGTGTTCTCTATGATATGAGCTTCCTCTGAGCCTGGTTTGATGGAAAACTTGGTGAAGACATCGTCCACCTTGTCGGATGAAAAGGGTATTGAATCCGCAACTTGGCGTGGCAAGAAGGTGGCTTGGTTGGAACTTGTAGTGAAGTGCGCGTCCAACTTTGTTCCGTAATGCAAGTCCTTTTCCAAGAAGAAGAGTGCCACTTTGGTGGCATCGTGTAATTGGGTCGCGGTGGCAGCGTAGACGTAATCAAATGGCGATTTTGGTCCAACTGAAACATGCACCGGTTTTTTCTTGTGGCCTGCGTTCACTGAAACCCCTCCACCTTTTCCACCAACGTTGACGTTGGTGCCACCTCCTTTTCCTGCATGCACGTTCACCCCTCCCTTTCCAACGTTCACTGCTGTGCCTTTCTCTTCAACCCAATCTGCAAACTCATGAATTCACTGTTCTTAGTTTATCACAAACCAGACCAGGTTCTGCAACTCACAACCCTCTTATTCTTCACTTCTTTCTGTATAACTTTATGTTATCAACTTAACAGTACTAGTTAAACATTGATTTCTCTCTCTACCAAAATTTAAGGAATTTTCTACCCAGAAATTAATGTTTTTCATTTTTTTAACTAACATGTATGAAGATTTTATTTAATAATTGTGATAACTATTTTATTAGGTGAGGCAACTCTAGATTCATTATTTATTATATTATATAAAAACCATTTACAATGAGATATTTTAATTAATGTAAAATACACTATTTTTCTTTTTTTAATTATAATTTAAAATCACTTTCGTAATTAATAATATTTCTTATATATTTCACTATCCAAGTACACATAACAGAGAAAACTATTTATATGGGAAAAACAACTAAATCACATATTTTTAAATACTTTAGCATGTAATAAGTGTTACAGATAAGGGCACATAATTTAAGTTCAGGGGTTAAAGCATCACATATTTTAAATACTTTTAAACATATCTTTATATTAACAAAATAAGTTAAATTCGATTATTGTTTAGAAAGTTTTAAGCAAAACTTTCTCAATTAATATAAATATTTAATATGTTTAAAAACGTAACACTATTTATCATATAAATTTGATTCTAATATTGGACATGTGTCCTTGTATAGCATATCATTCTTTCTATGAAATAACAGAAGCCAACCAGCAAGTGTACAGTGTTGTTATTTATTATTATTATTATTACTTCTGTTATTAAAACTTAAAATATTTTTATTAACTTGTGTCAATAACTTTATTTTATACATTTTATTTTAATTAGGGTTTAATATAATTAAGAAAGGAGATGATAAACATATATATAAAGTAAAATAAGTGATGTCTTAAAAAATAAATCATATTTTTTTTAATACTGTCTTAATTTTTTTAATTAGAGTTAATATTATTTTTCATCTCACTTCAATTGATGGATTGACCCACTTTGTTACTCTAATTATCATACTTATAATGAAATCTTTACTGATAAAAAAAAATAATGAAAATTGTAGATAGCTAAAGAGAAAGAGACAGATATAATAACAACAGAAGAAAAATAAATTCATATGTAACAAGTGTCATTTCTTTTTATCAGTAGAAGCCACACAGAAGATATAAAAAATTAAGAGAAAAATAAAAAAAAGAAAGAGAAAGAATGTTTATTTTTAACATTTCTAACATAAAAGTACCACTTTTTAATACACATACAATTAAATTTATTTGAAGTTATAAAACTATATACAACTATGACTTATATTATGTCATACGAAAAAACAATTATAACTTCATGTATTAACCTTATTAATAATATTTATAAGAAAATTGATTGATAGAATTTATTTTTTTTAATTTTCAAGTTGATGTTAATATTATTATGTAACTTGACATCTTAGATAAACTATCTGACACCTCAAATAATAACAATTATTTTTTATCAATAAAAAAAAATTGTTTTATATAATTGCTTGAAAGTTTTAAGAATTTGTTTAAAAAAATGTTTGAATGAATATAGTTAATTTTGGTATAAGAAAACAAAAGGAGGAACAAATATTTTGGTAGAAAGTTCAGAGAAATCTAAATCGAGGACACTGAAAAAGTGACATTTAATAACACTTACCTACATGCATCGTACACACATAAGGGTTTTATAAATGTAATAAAGGCTATTAATAGAGTTAGGAGAGGAAGATCCAATAAGGATAATAATATAAAAATAAGTATTAAAAAAAACACAAGAGAAAAACCTGATCTTAAAAAGCTTTTTAATAATAACTAAGATTTAAACTTAGGTTATAATATTAAATATAAAATAATAATAATAAATATATTTGAAAGGTATTCGAACTAACCGGGGCGAAGGATACGAGTGATAGCGTTTGGAATTGGAGTAGTGGGAAGAAGCGACTTCCAGTAAAGTTGAGGAGGCAAAGCAGCACCATGGGTAGCCACCACTGCAAGCTGCAAGAGAGATATAAAGAAAAAATAACCTCATAAGTTGTGGTTGCAGTGATACTAATGAAAGTGAAAAGCATGTTTTTGGATGTAGCTCTCACATTGAGTAAAGCAAAAATGGGTAGGAGAAGATTTTCCATGTTGAGCTTGGTGATTGTTGTTGAAACTGCAACCAAAGGTGGAGAGAAGAATGTTGTTTGGAGTGTTTGGCTCGCAGCATATTTATATGCCGAATATACAGTTACAATAAGTAATTGGGATTATGTTATACCTTAATATGAACTTACCACCAATATTATCATGCATTATTTAATACTTCAACTGCCCCGGGTTCCATGGTGTGGACGGTCACAGTATGTCTTTAAAGAAGTAGGTAGAGAGATGGAGGACGTGTCCTAATAATATGGGACCTTCCCCAACTATTTATAAATCTTTTTCTATGCTACACTTAATTATATATACTACTATATATACTTTCATTTATTTTCGTAATTTCTAAAAAATAAAATACATTAAAGAAATATTTCTACTCATTTTTTAATTTATTAATTTACTACTTTTGTTGGTGGTTGTAGTTTTTAAAAATGCTGCTGATAAGTATTGGTGGATTCTTAATTATATTTTATTTCCGAACTTGTTTCGTAAGGACTATGATTAAGCTATATCAGAATCTTTAGTACTATGGTTTGATTATGGTCTAAGAAATTACTTAAAATAAATAAGTTTTAACAACACAAAAAGAATTTCATTATTGGAAAAGTAGTGTTCCTGGATTTTGCATTATTTCTTTATAGCGAGTGAAGATAATTATAACTGAAGTATATCCTTTTCTACTTCTATATTTTCTTTCTTTATTTTTAAAATATTTCTATACGTGTTGAATTTTGACTTAATGTCTCTAGTTCTGCTTATAGTACTGTTTATTCCGCTTTCTAGAAGATTTGATTTTGCAAAGATTAAACCCTATATAAAAACTGTCTCTCTTTTGTATAAAAAATTTTTGTTGTCGGCGCCAATTGTTTTTTAGCAGGTTTGAAAACTTAGAGAACGATTGTTCCTATCTTTATACTCAGTCAGCCTGATACTCTCGAGACTCCTTAATATCTTTATGTTTCTTGATGTGCTTCTTTTCTCTCGGTCGTCCTGTCCCACAGGCGGGGATGGTACCTACAGAATGCATTTCGACGCTCAAGTCAGTTAGAGTGTCGATATTTGGTTGTCAGAGTACTGTAGATAATGACGTACATTTTCTCCTTGAAATATGTGCTATTTATATTACCTTAATGGGTCTTTACTGTTAAACAAGTTTAAGGGAGTTGGATTGCGCTTGAGGTTCTATAAGTGTTGAATTTTGACTTAATGTTCTAGTTCTGCTTATATTACTGTTTATTCCACTTTCAAGAAGATTTGATTTTGCAAAGATTAAACCGTATATAAAAACTGTCTATGTTCTGCATAATATTTTATTGAATATATAGAATGAACTATTTTAATTACGTGTGAGTAATATATATAAGGTTTTGATATAAATAAAGTCCTAATTTTGGATAGTTTTTAATACTTGTTTTATAGAGATTTTCGAGTCTTCCTTATCTGTATTTGAATGTATATGATGAGATACTTTTACATGAATGTATTGAATTTTTTTTGAATTTTTTCTATTAATTTAAGGATGTTAGGTATAATGTTTGAATTTTATATGATAATCATCTTTTAATGTATTTTTTTTATCGACAATAAAAAATTAATAAATGTGAACCGTTTTAGGGGTGATTCAACCCATATAAAAAACACTCAAGCCAACTCACCTAGAACTTTGAGATCCAACCTAAAAGAACAAACTCCTAGAAAAAAAACATCAACAAATCATCCTCATACAGACTACAAAGTCAAGACACCAATTAGAAAAACGTAGCATGAGACTTGACAGTAATACACGACCAAGCGTCCTAGAAAAAAAACATCAACAAATCATCCTCATACAGACTACAAAGTCAAGACACCAATTAGAAAAACGTAGCATGAGACTTGACAGTAATACACGACCAAGCGTTTAATTGAACCAAGGCAAAAACTTCTTAAACGTTAGTCACACCCCTATTAAAAATTACATTATTCCTATACTTCCATAACTCGCTTACCACTACAATCCAAACCGCTCCCTTATCTAAAGCATTTCTGAGTCTGAAATGTCATAACATCTATACATGCCAGCATATATATGTTTTTGTAAAAGTAATCTGGTCCAGGATTTTATGTTTATTTTAATATGCCTTTATTGTATATGCTCATATTTATAGTTTTTAGTTTAGTTTAAAACAAACTTTTATCATGAAATATCATTCCTTATTATGAAATTTTACGTTTCAAATTTTTCGTTGTTTAAAAAAGATTAAGATTAATTCTGGTAATAATTAAGAAAACTTACTGTAAAACTACTGTAAGATTCTTATTTTCATACATATAGTTAAGAGTAATTACTGTAACACTACTTATATTGAAAAGGCATAAAATAATTAAAATTTTGAAAGTGTTTTTACTAATTTTATGTTAATTAAGTATTTATTATTTAGTGAGTAAATTTTTGAAAACATTTTTTCAAGTTAAAAGTGATTCGATTTCATTTTATTTGATGTCACATTAAAACACGTGGTTTGATTATGTTGACTTTAAATGATAGTATGAAGATACAGCAGATAACAAACAACTACTGAAAATTTAATAGTGGAGGTTGTGTGTCAAAATCAGGGCTTCCATACTTTATATTTGAGTTCTTAGAATTTGAATTTTGTAATATATATATGTGTGTTATTTTTTATTAAAACTAATCATAAATAAAATTAATATAATTAAAAACATTAGAAATATACTTTAACTATTATTTAATGAAACTATTTATTAATTTTATAGTTTATTGATTCTCAATCAATTGAAAAGAGTTTCTTCGAAGAAAACTTAACAATAAATGAAAAAAAATATATATATATATATTTTAACACTTCTTTTGAAATAAATAAATCTCTCCTACTAAGAGTATGATATCATTTATTTCTAAAAAAAACGCGTATTTGTTTTAGTATTAATTATTTCTTAGTATTAATTATTTACAAAGTTTAATCATTTTTTTTAAATTTCTTGCCATAAAAGCCCTGTCTTTACGTATGTACCAATTGGAGATAACTAAAACTCAATTCATTAATTAGTTTTTCGTGTCAAGTTGGCTTATTTATGAGCAATTCTTTTTGTTTTGGTCCTTTATTTGTAGTCTTTTGTTTACCTATACATAGGTGTGTTTAATGGAGTGGGTCTTGGTTCATTGATGGGATTATGTGTTTAAATTAATTACAAAATCTTTTGATAAATGATTAAATCTATCCAATTTTTTTATTTACACATGTTTTGAAAATGATTAAGTAAAAGTCGAGATATAAACCGACATTATAAGTTATAAGTTGAGAGATGTAACCAATGCTTAACACAAATAGTTTCTAAACACATTTAGTCGAAGTCATAATGAATCTTAATAATATAAAATGTTTATTAAAGGATTTAATCATTTCACATTGCTAGTAATTAACCTATGGAAACAAGATAGTTCATACCGAATATGAATATACAGATTTTTTTATCAACAATATAAATATAAAGACATAAGCATAATAAGGTACGTTTCTAATGCTTATTATTCTGAATATCGAAGGTTAACTTAAACGTAAAATAACTTATACTTTTCACTTTTATTAAGACATTTCAGAATGTCAAGAAGTATCAGGTTAATTTTTTTTATTTAAATTGAAAATAATTATAGTAAAAAAAATATTACAGTAAAAACTACTGTTTGATTAAAGTGAAATAAAAGATAGAGTTGTTTAATATGAAGAAAATAAATTACAAGTAAATTTACTTATTTAGCCTTAAGTATATGTAATATTATTTTTTTTCAGTTGCACCTTTTTTTTTCAGATAAACCACATCTCTCTCACGAGAGACACAAGAGAAAACAAACAAGTAAAATTGGTCTTAACATGCATCTCTACTATTTTCTCCACAATTTCAAGAGGAAAGTGCAATGGAACTACTTAATGCTACCCAAACAACCTTCATTTTTTTTTTTATTTCTTCACGCTTTCTTTTCTTTTAGAAAAATGTTATTTGATCCTACCAAACAATACATTATTAAAAGCGTGAAACTACTAAAAAAACTTAAAAAATGGTCTAATAACTCAAACTTGTAATTTTTATATGTATAAAGATTAAGAATGTTTTTCATATACATTAAAGTATATGATGGTAATAAAATAAGAGAACATTTAAATTACAAAATACAAATTTTTTTAAAGAGTTTTCTCGTAACAAGAAATGTATAAAGACAATATGAGATGTGTTGTAGTTTTGTAAAAAGAGTGTAAGGTGTTTTTACAAGGTCGGGTTACTCCATGAGTGTTTTTTTTTACTTTCGATCTCTTCACTTCTTGACTACACGATTCTTTGTTCTCCAGTCCTTCCGCTCTTCAGTTATTGTCAGTGGTAGGGGTACTTGCAAAGAAAATTCGACACTTGAGTTTAATTCAAGTACGATTTGCAAGTATTAGGATTGATTGATGGTTACTTTGTCTCTTAGGTGCCTTATATTTATACCTTTTGCTTGGACCTGTATGTTGGGTCCAAAAGGGACCTAATAATTACGTCTTAATCATGCTTTGTAGATAATTTGACTTATTACTAGTTAATAACATTTTAAGGTCCCTTGTGAGGTTTGTAAGATGTGTTGAGATGTCGAGGGGGTGTCAAGAGGGTGTCCGTTACTCAACATCTCGGTAGTATACAAGATATGATAAATATTTAGATTTGTTAACTCTCATATAAACTAGTCTTACATAATTCATGGCTTACGAGGGCAAGATAGGAGTTGGTTCATCCCCTCCCACAACTTGCATTAATTTTGTTGTTGTTATGTTGTTTGTGTGTTGAATATATATAACTAAATATTTTCATTGATTACCAATAAAATATATTTACAACAAATTTAGATTTTATTTCGTGATTCAGTTTTTTTTTAAGTTTTTTTTGTGTGATTGTTATATTAAGAAATATGTTTTATTAACACCCTCTGTCACTAACACAAACTTGACACCGCTTGCGTGACATTAATTGACGTTGCAGACGTGACATTTGGTGAGAATGTGACACTAGCTCTGTATTATAATATATGACCCGTAGCACACACAAAACTGGTTACCCGTGTGTCTGTAAGTGGTTACTTATGTGACGCACGCAAAACTGGTTATCCGTGTGTATAAGTGATTACTTATGTGACGTTTATGCCCACTCACTCTTCATGAAAAAAAATCAATTTTTTTTAATAAGAACCATATATTACATCGGTTAGATGACTTAACTGGTGTAATAACCCTACCAGAACTACGCAGTCACAGGTTCCTCCACATATACTGGCACACACAAAACTGGTTACTTGTGTGTCTGTAAGTGATTACTTATGTGACGTTTATGGCCACCCACTCTTCATGAAAAAAAAAACAATTTTTTTTAATAAAAAACATATATTACATCGGTTATATGGCTTAACCAATGTAATAATTCTACCAGAACTGGTTACCCAGCCACATGTTCCTCCACATATACTGACACACGCAAAACTGGTTACTCATGTGTCCGTAAGTGGTTACCTATGTAACGTTTATGACCCACCCACTATTTATGAGAAAAAATCAATTTTTGTAATATGGGCCATATATTACATCGGTTAGATGGCTTAATCGATGTGATATGGGTCATTTTGAGTAAAAAAAATATATTACATCGGTTGTTTCTAAGAACCAATGTAATATATTCTATTTTATCCTATTTTGAAGCTCGCATTGCTCATTCGCGCACAATCTCACTTTGTCACGTCATTGTCACTTCTGCAGCGTCAAATGTGTATTATTGTCAGGGTGTCAATATATCAGGACTTTTATATTAATCGTAAGTCTTTATTTTTATAAGATACTCAAAACTTGGATTACAAAATTATAAAAAAAAAAAATATTTAATTTATGTGAATAAGCTTGAAAAATCGATGTTATCAAACTTATTAACCTGTAAGTTTTATGAAACTACTCCAATATCTTTTTAACATATCAAATGTGAAATGAGAAAAAATAGAATAATCGAACATCTCAAATTCTCAACCTTATTAAAAACTATATAGAAAAAATAATATAGAAATTACTAGAATATTCTTTTAATACTAAAATTATTGACAATACTAAAATAACCAGCATTTTGTGGTTAGTTTTGAATTAGCTAATAAAGAGGTGGGGATAACTTGATTTCCTTGTCGTGTAATTAAGGTGAAGTTTGGTGGAGAAGGAGTAAGTTGCGTGGCTACAAAAAAACCAATATCTTGCTACGATCATATATTTGACAATGGCTAATCAACCACCTTCTAATTAATATATGCTGTCTTGTTCATATCAACAACGCATTTCTTTCTCTTTACCATGTAAATATGGCTACGATACATGACAAGATCATTATGACACATCAATGTCGCCTCTTTCACCATCATTTCTTGGAGTTGGTTCAAGAAATATATCATATATCATGCAAAAGGTAATCTTAGGGGCAACATTTTTGGAATACTAAAGTAAGAAGATGGAAGATAAATGAGAAAAGAAACTGTTTTCTACTCTCTTTCGTGTCTTCTTCACACCATTTTCAAAGCCAAATAAATGCTAAATTTAGAGTGTTCAACCAAACTTTAACTCCACAATTTTGTTACCAACATTATATATATCTTTTAAAAAGCGATTATGATAATTCAATTTCTTTAATAATTTGACAAACTATCATTGAATATTATAATGTGATGGAAGTCCAATATTACTTGGATTAAAATCAAATACTGAGAAAGTAAGAAAAAGTAGTATGATCTTTTAAGATGGTTTTGTACAAAAAAGTGCCAAAAAAATATCATTTGCTTTAAGAAATATGTAAAAGTTTAAATAAACTCTCCCCTACCTTCCCTACCTTTCTACATTATTCTTTCATCTTCATATTAATAGTGAAAAGACGGTTTTAACCTATCTAAATGAAACATAATCTCATCTTTTTAAATAATCTCTGAATCACGCATCCTCATATCTTTTTTAAAGTCATAGTGTTTAAGAGAACAATTCCATTATTTGAGCGTGTGAGAAGGTTGACGAGAAAATTCATTGTATTGGACATTTTTTAGTGAAACACTATTTTTTTTTTAATTTTGTACTCTAATTTTGCACTTTGTTAGTTTTTTATTTTGTTTTGTGACTTCCAAATAAAGAACAAAATTAAGCACACGAAAACATAGTCACCACCAATAAAAACACCATAAAACTTATCTCAATCACCAACGTTCATCACCAATCACCACTCGCCACTACTTGTCAATGAAGAAGAAAATATCACACTCTTTACCTATACTAAAAAAAAGTATTATTAGAATTAGAATGACTCGGTTTAAACCGTTTTTGTTTGATAAAAATTAAATTATTAATGTGAATCAATTAAATAATGTTACATGTTAATGTAATATACTAACAATTACACTAACAAAATTGTATGCCATTACTATAATATTGTACTAAATTATTATCATTATTAACAATATAAATTTTATTAAATAAAAATTATATCCACTAGCGGGAACACAATACTTGTGTATTCGAATTTTTTATTTGTATCATTTGTATACATAGTGTTAAATATGATGCATATAAACCTAATTGCTTCACAATCTTCACAAACTTAAAATGGGAAAATAGTCATTTTCTGATTGCAAATGACAAAAACAAATAGGTCATAAAATGGTAAAATAGAGTCTCAAGAAAATTTTCAATTCAGCGTGGCCAACCTTGGCTAATTCTCTATTTTAAGTTATCAAAATTATATACAGTTACATGGAGACATAACAAATACTCCATAAATCTGAATTAGGAAATAATGATTGGCAAAGCACAGGTTTTTCCAGTAATAGCTAATAAAAAATCTTTAATTCAAGAGCAAGAGTCATGTGATAGTGCCCAAAGAGAAAGGAAGAGAGAAGCAACAATAAATTCCAAAAGTAGAAGAAACCACGATGTGATTATCCCGACTTGTAATTTTTCTCGCACAATGTGGCAGTCTATCTCAATGTGTTTTGTGTGTTCATGAAATACTGGGTTTGTTGCTATATGTAATGTCGCTTGATTGTCACATAAAAGTTGAGATGACAAGTTACATGACACCTTTAAGTCCTACAACAGATATCACAACAAAACTATCTCCAAACAAGTATTGGTCATTGCGCGGTATTCTGCTTCCTTAGATGATCTTAATACGTTTGTCTGTTTTTTTGACTTCCATGAGATAATAGAAAAACCAAGAAAAATGCAATACCCAGATACTGATCTCCGAGTTTTCTGACAACCTCTCCAGTCTAAGTCGCAATAAGCTCTCAATGTCAGATTATTCTCGGATGGCAATAACAATCCTTGTCCCGGTGATCTTTGATGTACATTAGGACTCGAATTGTGGCATCCAATGAGGTTTCCGTGGAGCCTGTATATATTGACTTAGGGTCCAAACCGAAATTACTATGTCAGACCGAGTAACCGTGAGGTATATCAGAGTCGTCCCACAAGTCGCTTGTATTTGACTGATCCTTTAATAACTCTCCATCGTCTGATGTGAGTTTTAAATATTACTCCATTGGAAATTTGTTTGGACGAGCACCTGTGAGTCCCGTATCCTGCAAAATATCAAGCGCATATTTTCTTTGTGACATGTAAATACCAACTTTGGAACGAGAAAATTCAATCCCTAGAAAATATTTTAAGTCTCCAAGATCTTTAATGTGAAATTGTTGTAATAAACAATCTTTAATAATTTCTGTCAAATCATTTCCTATCAAAAGAATATCGTCCACATAAATCAAAAGGGCAGTAAATGATGAGTTATTCTGTTTTGTGAATAGAGAGTAGTCTTATGCACTGTCTTTGACCGTTGAAATCCTGCATATTTAATCACATGAGAAAATGTTGAAAACCATGTCTAGATGCTTTTTTAAGACCATAAAGGGATTTGTTGAGTCAACATACAATGTTCTCCCCTTGTCGATGATGCCTGGGTGGCATGTCCATGTAAATAATTTCGTGCAATTTGGCAGGTAAGAAGGCATTTTGCACATCTAGCTAATGAATAAACTAATTTTTGGTTGCTGCAATGGTGAAGAGATACTTCAAAGTTGTTAATTTCGTTGTTGGTGAAAAAGTTTCACAATAATCGACACCTTCAATCTGAGTGTACCCTTTTGCGACAAGGCGCGCCTTATATCTATCGACGTTGTCACCTGAGTTGTACTTTATTTTATAAACCAATTTGCATCTGATGGGTTTCTGCTCGGTGGGTAACGGTGTCAAAGTCCACGTTTGATTTAGCTGCAAGGCGGAAAGCTCTTCGTCCATTGCTTTTTGCCAATTTGGATCAAGGATAACTTGAGCATAAGTGTGAGGTTCTTTGGTGGTTGTGACGTTAGCAAGATATGCACTATGTGTAGAAGAAAATCGTGAATTAGAAAGAAAATGATGCATATGATACTTAGTTCCATTCGACCGATCTTGGGAAGTGGTCGAATGATTGACTTGGGATCCCGTTATGCAGTCTTGAAGCCAAGAAGATGGGGTTGATGTGCGACTGGATCGTCGAACAGGAAGGTTGGTTGGAGAAGGTTCAGTAATGGGTGCCAGACTTCCTGGCGTGGCAAAAGAAGGTTGGTCTGCTGGAGGTTCAGGTGCATTACGACGAATAGGAGAAGAAGGTTGGTTTCCTGAAGGTTCAGGTGCATTGTGACGAGTATGAGAAGAAGGTTGGTTCGGAGGTTCAGGTGCATTGTGACGAGCAGGAGAAGAAGGTTGATCGAGTGAATATTGGACAGGAGTGGGTAAGTCAATGTTAATAGCGAGCAAAATACCTTGTAATGGAGGTAAGGATTCGGCTGAGATTGTTGGCAGAATAAGAAAACACTTTTATGGAAGGTGACATCCCAACTTGTAAAAAAAGTGTATGCATCTATATCAAATAATTTGTATCCTTTTTTATTGAGAGGATGACCAATGAAGATGCATTGTCGAGCGCGCAAATCAAATTTTTGCTTAGGTGAAACAACAATTGCGTAACAAAGGCAACCAAAAGTTTTTAGGTGAGAAAGTGAAAGTGGTTGATTATATATCATCTCAAAAGGTGATTTATTTCTCAGTAAAGGTGATGGCAAGCGATTAATGATACATGTGGCTGTTAAAACACATCCCCAAAATTCTAATGGTAAATGGGACTGAAATAAGAGGGCTCGTGTTGTGTTTAAAATGTGTATATGTTTGCGTTCTACTAAAAAATAAGATTCATAATAGATGCCTGAAATTTATTTTGTGCAAAAGTAATGAATGATTTTAAGAGATGTTGGGTTTCAGACTTGTGATTCACAAGAAATAGTCAAGGTAAAAATTTGAGATGTGTGGGCTTGGTTTGGAAGAGGGGACATGTAGTATAAGCCTGCATGTTATTTACCCGAGCCAATCATCGTTAAGCCTAATTCAACCCCATAAAACTAGCTTATAAGGTGAGGTTTGCACCCCACTTATATACAATGGTATGTCCTCATCTCTACTCGATGTAGGATATCCAACACCCCCTCACGCCAAAAGTGATAGCTCGTGCGTGAGATAAAATATTATGGGTGATCTGATAACGGTCCGATAGCGGGTGACCTGATAAATCCAACAAACATTAGCTAGGATAGGGTCGAAAATGACTCTGATACCAAAAGAAGATGGTGGTAATAAAAATGGAGATCTCTTTATTCTATTGTGTATTTACATAACTCTATAAAATATGAAACTTTCTCTCTCCAAACTATAAGCATTATAAACTAATTATGTAGGGATCCATTAATAATTGAATTCTATCATTATTAAATTAATTGCATATAATTGCGTACAATAATTGCAACAAGTGGGAATCTTCTTAGGATTCTCACCATAATTGTTAAAAATCAAAATTCATAAACAAGAACAACCAATAAAAATGTGCAATCTTAAAAATCAACTCACATCACTCTGTCATCTCCGAGGCTAGTGACGGTGGTGCGTTGGATGAAGGTTTTTTGCAACCTCTAGACATGATGGTTACGTGAACGCGGTGACGCTTCCTACGAAAAGGTCGGTTCTCACGAGTGGCAACACAAATGGGGTGGTGAAATTGTGAGACATGGAATGAGGCGTTAATCTTCATCATGACTTGAGTTTTTGTCCCTCTCCAAGTAATGTTTGAGCATGTACAAAAGAGTCGTTTTTGTGTTTGAAAGAAAACATTTCTACTAAGAAAAGGAATGATGTTTCTCTTTCTTTGGCCTTCTTTTTATTCTTCAAAAACAATTTCTCTCAAAGAACATTAAAATTGAGAAGTTAAAGAGAATACGTGGAAGTTAATGAAGACAAAGAGAAATAATGAATCTTCAAAATTTAAAATTCAAAACTGCTCTTTCAATTCAAAATCACCCTCTCCATGTATGTCAAATGTTTTAGAAAAAATACAAAATGACGGAATACCCATAATACTGAAATAAAATCAAATATTAATATAAGGATAAAATAGGAAAAAAATTTGAGAGCAATTAAAGAGTTAAAGAGAGGAATCCCTTAATATATAATTATAGATAAATTTAATTTAATGCTAGAGTGTCTACTTGACATTTTTGGTAATGAATTAATGGCCTTTATTTATTTAACATTGTTTTAATTTTAAAGAAAATTCTTTTGAATTTGTCTTTTTAAAAGAAAAACTCTTTAATATATAATTTTATATTCAATATAATATCATGAATATGCTTCAAAATATCTATACTGTCATCTTTCAATTATATTATCATATTAATTAATTATACTATTAATTATAACTGTCAATTTTAGCTCGACATTAATTGCAATGATGGCTGAAATAGTGAGGAGGGAACAAAACGTGGGACGAAAAATAAAATAAAAAATCATTAATTAAAAAATTAATAAGTTTTTTAAAGATCTAATAATTTATAAAGGGCGAAAACATATTTTACCTTCAAAAATATATTTAACAATATAGGAAGGTACATTTGAAATTCCACTTATATCATGGGTCAAACACTTCAGGTGCTTATTGTGGCCATTAGCCCATGGGTAATTTCCTTATTTGGGCCTACATTCAGGAGATGCATTAATTAGTAATGAAAGTGTTATTTATTAGTAATTTCATGAACATAAGTCTAATATAAAAAAAAGCAAAATATTCCATAAGCTAATTCGTAAAGTTAATTTTTTTAATTAAGCATGGGAATTTTTTTACGAATTAACTTATACAAAAATTTATAAATTCTAATTATTAATGAGAATTGTTAAAAATAATTAAATAAAATTTTGGTAATAGTTAAATTTAAGGTTTAAAAATCAGTAAAATTAGAAGAAAAATAAACGAGTGGGGTAAAATACTGTAAACAGAAAAGAGAAGGCAGTCTACAGTCTAATGATATAACAACATATTAAAAAATATGCATAAAATTAAATCACATATTATACTATAAAAAGAGAACATTTGGGCTTGGGCCGTTTTCTGAGCCCTTTATTGGTTTGGTTTGTACCTCAGAACATCTCTCCACGAGAAAATGAGTCAACTTCTTCCTGCACCTCTACAAATATTTTCCTGCACCCCATCATTTTCAGAGAAGACTGTTTTGCCCCTTTAAAAAATGACTTTCGAATTATTCTTTCCTTTTTATGAATTCCAGATTTATCAATCCGGAAGTAAAAAAAGAGTGTTATGGAATGATTTTTTTGTCATCCAGATTTTTTATTCTGGAAATACCCTTTGCTTACGGAATCACAACTTTGAAAACACCTAAAACTGTGAGGGATAATTTCAGTATTTTAAAAAAATGTAGGGGTGCAAGAAGAAAAATATAGAGGTGCAAGAAGAAATTGCCAGAAAATAAAAGTAAATTATTCAATGTTATTTTTTTTTAAAAATGTAATATTTTTATGAAAGAAAAAAATGTAATATTTCTTATAAAAGAAAAAGAAAAAAAAGGTAATATTTTTTTATAAAAAAAGAGAGAAAAAGGTAATGTTGAGTTGAGTGGTTGATAGGTCCACCCTAGATAAGACCATACAAGTTATAGATAACTCATGGTTAACCTAATGAAACTCAAAGCAATGAGTTAGGCAATTTTGGTCCATTTTTATATTTTCTTTTACTTTACTCAACATGTTTTGCTTCTCATCCTACTCCAATGAACAATGGCCAGCCACTATCTTTTCTCCCACTATCTCGTTCACAACTACTTTTTAAATAACCAACCTAAAATATTTATCAACTTTAATATCAATGAATCATTTTTATCCCAAAACCTCATTACTTTTAGTGTAATATTTCACCCTAGTCACATTTTCTATTTATAAAGCTTGAAATATTTATTTTTAAATAAACCTACTTTCACCCAAATCAAATGATATTTTTTTTTTTGTTTTCTTTTGATAAAGGTTATAAGGAGTAGCTAATAACTAAGCATGTAGCTCACAATAACACTTTAGTCCACTAATGTGTCCTTTTGTTAGGCTTTAGTAAAACCCTATATTTTAAATTGGTACTCTTTGGTGGTGAAAAGTGGTATCCACTAATTGAATCTAATTTTGGTTTATTGGTTTTTAATTAAAATAGGAATTGATGGAATGAAGTGTGAATTGGCATTGTTTAGATGACATTTGGCAGACCAAGAGTGGTGGGGCGGTTTACTCTTTTCATTGGCCATTGTTGGCAGTCACACTAAACTAGGTTTCAAATCCCTATAAAACACCACTATATGCAAATACTACAATTATTCATCTTCCAAACCTTCTTCATTATTCAAAATAACCCATATTCACTTTTTTATTTTTTTATTTAAGCAAGTAAGACAACCTAATTGTTTTGGATTAAATATATTTCTTAAGCAATTAAGATAGCCTAACTTTTTTTAATTAGATATGCTTTTTAGTCTAAATTTTAAATTTTTTAGATATTTATTGTTGCTGCAAGAGTATAGGAACAATCTTCTTTCTTCCGAGTCTGTTAACTTCTCGGTCTTCTTTTTCAATCTGACCTTTCGGTCTGGACCTCTCGATCTGGGCTTTCGGCTTGGACTAGATATGACTTGTACATTCTCACTTATCCGGGCTAGGTCAACTGGATCTTTCGATTCTTGGTCTCGGTCTTCTCTCACGGATATGTGTATGTACCCGAAAGGTGTTCCGATACCAAAGTCAAAATTGATACTAGTTAATTATCAGATAATTAACCTACTTACCTTTTAGGTTCACTTTAATTACCTTTTAGATTCACTCTACTTACCTTTTAGGTTAAACATCTATTTATAAGGCTCTCTTATTGAGTTTAGAGACTGCTTGAGTCTTTTCTTTTTGTACCTAATATTTTTTAAACACACACCTGTATCTTTAGGTCTGTTTTATGGACTTTGCTACTGTAACTAATTTAATTTAATTAATATTTTTTATATTCAACCTTTTGGTCTCACCTTTCAGCCTAAACACAACACAGTACATTTATGATAAAAAAATTATTATAATTAACTTTTATCAGTATTTTTTTTATTTAATAAATAAAATTTCAGCATAGGTATAATATAATATTATAATACAGTTTAAGTTAAAAATTCGTTATATTTAATAAATTTAAAATTAAATTTAAAAAAACACAGTAAAAGTAACGTATACATAAAACATATTTAATACAAATGCTACGCTACAAAAACGATGCATTAAAAAATAGTTGTAGTCGAGTTTATACAAACAGTATCTGCTTTTCTTTAACTCAGTCTATTTCTTTCACGAAAAGTTGACAATTGATTCTTGGAACTTTGAAGTGCTAAAATATATTTTACACAGTTTTTTAATACATAATCTTTTACAGAGGAATATATTATTTCGGACTCATGTGTTACTACTACTATTATTATACTTAGAGAATAGTTAGCTAGTGACTATACCACGTTAATTTTCGTTTTTTAATAATGAAAATTCTTCCTTTGACATGATATAGTTACAAAAATTAATTCATTTAAATTTTAAAATGTATTTAATTAACTTTTATAATTGATATTTTTTAAAATATTATTTTCTATATTTTTTAATATAGCACGCAGATACTCACTATTTATTAGGGGTAAATAAAAAAACTGAATAAATATTATGAAATGCAATATAAACGAGTGAAATTTAAAATAAAAATTAAAAACCAATATCCAAGTGAAAAGAATATATACCAAAAACACTTAGATATATTAATTTAAGAAATGAGTAAACTTTTATTTCATGGATAGTTTTGGCAATATAATTTAATAAAAAGTAAAGTTATTATTTTTACTCTTATTCTCGTGCACTTCATTTGTTCTCTTATTGGGACACTAACTACAAATATTAATCACGTGCTTAATTATTTATAAACAATTATTTTCCTAAAAAAGCACAATAATTTAATAAAAAAATGCTAAAACTTTGTTAGATAAGTTCGCAACTAAACACTGAATATAAATAAAGAAAAGACACAGGTTCAGTCCTTTTGTTTTAGTCTTTTTTGCAATAAATAATTCATAACTTTATCCCTTTTTTCAAACTTTACTATTTCTTTTATGAAAATAAGTTAGATCCCTGTTGGCTCACTGGATGTTATTTTGTTATCAACCATAAAATTATGAAAAAATATGTTTTTAAGTTTCCTTAACAAATTAATATATATATATATATATATATATATATTTATAGGTGGCCACTTTTATAGGGCCATTTATTTATTTTCTCTATATATTGAACACTATTTTAACAAACCTGCATTTCAACATGATTGATTCTTTATTTATTTATAAAAAATCAGCCTGATAAAACATCATTATTTCTATTAAATGAATTAGGTTTTATTTTGTATAAATTTATATATTTTTTTCAAATCTTTGGTGTAAATCTCTCTGAACTCACTTACAGTTCTATAATATCTATAAATATATAAAAATGGGATTTTCCATTATAACCATTTTTTATTTACACAAATTTTTTTCAATTCTACCCTTATTTAATATATATCATTTTATTAATATAATGGAGCATTTTATCATTTTATATAAATTATTTAAAAAATAAAATTAATTTTTTAATTTTTTAAATTAATATTAATGTACAGTTTTTATATTACTCTTTACTCTTTCCTTATTTTCTTATTTTAAGACAACAACAAAAAGAAAGATAGAGTATACTCTCACACATTTTTACACTAAATTTTACCTTTAAAATAAAATAATCTTTATTTTTAATTATTATCTGCCCTTCATTTTTTGTTTTTAAATTTTAACTCATAAAATTATTTTTGTATGTATATATTACATTTCTATCATCGTAAAAGTAAAAATTAAGTAAAAAAAAAATCTGTAGAAAGTTGGGTTGTGTTTACACAAGTTACTTTAAAAAATATTTAGTAAGTTTGTCATAACACCTTTTCAATAAGCTTACAGAGTTAGTTTTACAAAAATAATGGGCCTAAACCCATATATAAGTTAGTGGACTCGAGGCTTTTTTAAATGTGGTAAATCTAACTTTTTTTAATTAATTAGACTTTAAAACACAGTGTAAGTTATCTTTTGTTTAGTAAATAAAAAATGCGTTTTTTATTATTTAAATTGAACACATATGAGTTTCACAACAACACATTCATATGAATTTTTATGAATGTTATGTATTGTATTTTATAATAAAAAATATTTATTATTTCCTGAATAACTTTAATATTTTTGTTATCAATTTTTCATTAATCAATAATTAAAAAAGACACACCCGCATGTAATTTTTAATTGTGAAGGATGGGTAAAATGAGCTTAGCAAGTAATTTAGCATTCCATTTTCTTGAATATTTGAATTATACAAAAAAAAATTACTTTTATATACAAAGCATTTTTTTTTTATTAAAATTAGATGACCATAGATTCCTTGTAAATTTAGTGAATAATTTTGTTTTCGTTTTCAAATTGGTGTAAAGTTTCTTTAGCATGCTTTTGCACCAACCTTTTTATTTTAGACTGATATTTTGCTTTGTTTTTTTATGTACTTAGCAGGTTCTCAACACTCAACAGATTCTTGATTAGTCTTTATTTATGAGTTGAAATATTCTTTGTACTTTATCAATAAATTTTTGGCTTATATAAAAAAGATAGAGCATAAAGTTCTAAACTCATATTTTAGACCCATACAGAATATAAATTTAGAAGCAATTGGCATATAAAATTTCATGTGAAAGGAACAAGTGTTATATCTATGCACCACTTTTTGTTTGATTAAAAGTTACTTTAAGTTAAAGCTCAAAACAAAAACTTTAAAACACAAAGTATAACCATATTCAATAATTTATATGTTTTTAGTTTTTGAAGTTACTTTTAAGTTAAAATTGGTCTAATAAAAGTGTCAGGTAGATTATACACAAAATTATTAAATAAAAATCAATAAATTAGATATTATTTTAGAGACTAAAAAAATTATTTGATTTTTAAATTAGTTTTTATTATTGATAAAAAGTTTTAAATTGATATCTAATAAGTTACCGAATTTTTTTATCAAATTTTAAATCTAAATAATTAAAATTTTAGTAGCTAATTAGATATCAATTTAAAAATTATTTATCAATAATAAAAATTAATTTAAAAATCAATAATTTTTTTAATTTTTAAAATAATATATAATTAGTCATTATAACAACTATTTATTTATTTTTTCTAAAATTGATTTCTATTCAATGATTTTCTTATACTGATATTATTTGTCTTATATAAAAATATATTTTTAGAAAAAAAATAATTTATAAATCAATTTAATCAGCATAAATTTACGCATAATTCATTATGTATAATACACATAAGGATAAATTCCAAAAGATAAACGTTTAGAAAAATCTATGTTACTCTTCAATTATATTTTTAGAACATAAATATTTTGTTGAAACATAGTTCAACGATGTGGAATTATATTTAAGAGCATTTAATAAATAATCTTAAAATTATTCGTTATAATAGAAATTTAAAACATTAACCACAAAACACTAAAAAAAGTCATTAAATAAAAATTAATTTTAAAAATAAAAAATAATTAGTTATTATATTAACTAAATTAAATAGATTAAAAAAATATTGATATCTATAATAGTTTATATTATTGATAAATAATTTTTAAATAGATATACAATTAGTTAACAATATTTTAATTACCGATCATTTATATAGATTCTAGAAACAATTAAATCATGGGTAGTTAATTAGATATTAACATAGAAATTATTTATCAATAATATAAATTAATTTAAATATCAATAATTTTTTAGTTTCTAAAATAATATCTAATTTATTCAATATAGTAATTAAATATTTTTTTTATCTCTAAAATAGTTTTTATTTAATGATTTTTTTATAGTTAAATAAAAATAATTTGGCTGTGCAGATTTTATTTAACTTATAATAATTTTTCTCATTTCAATAATATATATTAAAAAAAATACTATATATATATATATTTTATTTTTTTTAAACTTTTAGATAAAACAATTTAGTAACAGATTAAGATCTCTTTCCTTCTATTACAAAAGTGTTTCACAGCCCAACAAAGAAGATAAGTTCACACGTAAAGGCTAATTACTGTATACATTCCCATTACATTTTTATAAAAGGAAAAGAAAATGGGAATCAACTAAGTTTTTGGTTGTACCTTATATGTTATTATATTTGTATAGTTGAAAACTTAGGGTTAAGGAGAACCCTAAGCCATCAATGGAAGAATATATATAATAATTGGTTAGAAACTATGATTGTTGGGAACTCAATTCCTTACTTAGCAAGAATAAATGGCATGAAACCAAGATTGTGAACAAAAGTATGTAGTTGCAATGCAAATGATGCTAATTTGATTAATAGTTGAAACCCTTTATTCTCATATTATTAATTGGAAAAATGTGCTTTAAATCATGGGAAAGTTGCATCCCCATGCCTGTCTAATCAAGCTTATAGAATTGTAGCAATGATTAAAGTTGTTTTTGATATTTAAAGATGTGAGAATAAGTGGAGAATATGACCCAAGCTGATTTTGTTTCTAATATATATATATGTTTGTGTTAGTTGCTTCATATGAAGAGAGTGGAAGCAATCATTTTTCTTGTAAACTCACGTCCTTTGCATCCTATAATTAACCATCATCCACTTCTTCATCCCCTTTTCAATATATATATCATTATTTTCAAAATTAATATTCACATGAATTAGATATAATAATATTTTATAGCATGTAAATAATTACAAATCTTCCTTGTATAAGTATTTATTAACAACATAAAGCAAATAGACTAAAGTGATTTATTTATTTATACTTTAAATTCGTACGAAATCAATAGAATAAGTTTAGTTTCTCTAAGTTTATCTTTTTAACAATTTGAACTAACTTAAAAGACACAATAAACCATTAATGTGTAATTAGAGTTTAGAGGGTTTTTTTTTTTCTTATACTTGTTAACTTTTGTTTTTTATTCATATCAAGTGCTTTATAATGGTTTAGTTTGGTATTGTTTATTATGTGTTTTGCTTATTATATATTTTTTTGCCTTGAATATAAAATTTAAAAATATATAAAATAATTACCAAGCGAAGACAAAACTTTATAAATAAAATAATTTTACTTTTACTACAATTTGGTAGGTGTAATTTGGATTGGTTCAAAAATTCACGAGAAATCAAAGTTTAAAAACTTGCTTTGTGGATTGAATCAATTAGAAGAAAGGATTGTTTGTGAGAAAAGTGAATAAAAAATTATCACACAAATCGGTACAAAAAGTAAAACAAATAATTATATAATATTTATGCTTTTTTGGAAGTTAATGTGTTGGTATATTCTATTATTGTTAAGGGTGGATTTGTGTGTAGGTTGAAATTTGAATTAGCTGACACCTTTTTTGAGAGTTTGGTTTAGTTTGGGGTTTAAAGTTAGGTTGAGGGGTAAGATTTTATTTTATTTTTTTCTTTATTTTTTTATAAGGGTTGTGTAATCTGAAGTGATCCATATTTATTTATTATTTTTTGTTGATAAAAATAATAATATTATATAAATATTTTTTTTATTTACATATAAACTAAGCAACTTGGCTTGATGATAATTTTTTTTTTATGTGGAGTGTTGAGCTTGGTTTCCAAGTGATTTTTAACATTTTTATGGAAGTGATTTTCTCATTTAATAAAGTGTGAATAGGGTTGATTCGTTAATACACAACGGGTTAGACAAAAATGATGAAGTCAATTTTTAAAATACATTTCAAATAAATTCAATTCTAATTAAATATATTTATTTTGAGTTTAATTATATAGCGTCATCTTATCATAAAATATATACATATTAAAAATCATTATAACATAATGATAATATATATGTAAAAAAAATAAATTTTAATTTTAATTGATTTATAAAATTAACTCAACTCAATTTAAATTTTTTTTCTTAAATTAAAGGGTTATTTCATTGGTTATTTTTTACAAAGATAGATATGTTTTTCATTTTTAATTTTTTTTTATCCTTCAAATTTAAAATTTGTCTTTTTGAAAATATCTATATAAAAATCTTAATGTTCTTACAAGAACAAATATCTGTTATCATGTTCCTTCATGCTCTCTTCCTCTAAGTCTCCTCTCCTCTATTTTGGTATGGTGATGAGGTACCTCTAATGACACTCTGACACCCAAGTCAGATCTAGTTATTAGTTTACAGGTTGAGTTCAAATTTACATTACCTTTTATCTTAAGTTGTCTTTTATTTATGATTTTTCCATAAACCTTTCCATGTAAAAGGATTATGATAGTTCCAATACATACTTAATTGTGTTCTTTAACAACTAATCAAATTTTACTTTGTAATTGTAAATATAGTTATGCCTTACTATAAAGCAAGTATAGTTGGTAACATATTTAATTTTTTTGTTTTAAGTTATTGGACTTTGTTTGTTTGATCCAACTTTCCTTTTCTGTTTCAACTAGGTTTTAGTTTTTTTTCTTATATATACACCATGTATTTTACTCTCTAATACACAAGTAAATAAAAATTTCTTTTATATTTTTTTTTCTGTTTTTATCTCTTTTATGCTTAAGTCGTTGTCTCTTTTTCATTTGCAATTAGGGTTCATTAGAACCTCCCTTTCTCCATTGTGATTTCGTGCGATTACGTGCGCTACATTTAATGCACCACATCAAATAAGAAATATTCATCTTCATTAATTGTAATAATAGTGACTAGAAGCTCCTACATTTACCGGTTACTCCACACTTCGACACCTAATAATACACTTAATATTTAAATGTAAAATTTGCTTTTCTGTTTAATAAAAATAATTTTGGAAAATAATAAAAAAATTAAAATTCTAACTTTAGTGTATAAAAAATGGATATTTATTGTTTTAACGGGATGGAGACAATACTACAAAAGTGACTTCTCTTCACCCAATATGCTTTTCAGAATCTTAGATATATTTCTTCTAGTTTCTCATTGGCTGATCTTCTTATGAAAACACACGTCCAAATAAAAAAAAGAAAAGAAAAACTAAGTGAAGTAATAAATGTACAATATGAACCATGTATATTTTGTCATATTCACTTATTTATAATTCTTTAGAGTCTTTTATACTAACAGAGAGTTAGGTTAACTATCCATCTCATTCTAAATTTTAATAGATTATTAGTCTTATATTTGGTAATTAGGTGCATAATGTTGATTATACCACTAATCTAAGATTATGTTTGTTGGCTGATATCATATTTTGAATGTCAAATGATATATTGATTGTTTATTTATTTATTTATGAATTTCATCTTCTCTTTCAACTTTATTTTTTAAAAATTTTCACTAACTTCTTTTTAACTTCATTACACGAAAATCATTAAATAAAAATTAAATTTAAACAAAAAAATAATTAGTTGATATATTGACTAAATTAAATAATATTTTACAAACTACAAAAAGTATTGGTATCTAAAATATTTTTTTATTATTAACAAAATTTATAAACTAGTTTCTCAATTAGTATCTAATTAACTATCAAGATTTTAGCTATCAATTAATTTATATTCTAAAGTTGGTAAACTAAAAGCATGTAAGTCTTTTTAATATTTCCTATATTTATTGTTACACATAACTTACTGTGGTTGTAACTTGTTCCGACCTTAAGTTTGTTAAGATGATATCACTAAGGTCAATTATTGCATTCGAGGTATTGCCTGCACGACTTTGTTCTTAAAAAGCGTCTTAGAGAAGGTTATGGGAACAATGGTTCATCTTTGGACTCGTTTCGATTTTCACAAACCACGTCAATGTTTCGACCTCAAGTCCATTTAGATAACATCATTAGGTCAATTACCACATTCGAGGTATTGTCAACTTTAGAGTTCGGAGCTTCGTCACGATTTTGTCATTAAAATGCGTCTCAAAGAATTAAATGAGAAAATTGTATTTAAATTTCTTTTGACATCGACTCCTAAACAATGTTAGACTATTGAGCTATGGAAACATAACTTTATTTGTAACGATTCAAATTGAATTAATTTTTAATACATATTTTAATTTAACTAATTGATGAGCATATATTTATTCACACTCACTAGCCTTATTCATAGATTATTGGACTATAATAATAAATAAATTCATTGTTTTAATTAATATTCTTATAATTGGGTTTATTTGGGCATTAACTATTATTATTGTTAATTCTGTGTTTTTAGAGTAAATTATCCAGAGGAAGCATCTACCTTTGTGAATAGGTCAAATATGTAAAAGTCCAAGTTGCTTCTTGAACCAAAACAGAAAAAATATTCTGAGGAGAAGAAAGAGAAAATAAAAGCTACAAGATTCCAGAAACAGAATTGGAAGCAAATCTTCTGCA
>Ga0123342_1001036_pt1 | contig 46252 bp, 30 predicted proteins | sample Turbeawhitnodule_FD_89960 | JGI IMG/M metagenome (GOLD analysis project Ga0123342, IMG submission 89960) | Root nodule microbial communities of legume samples collected from Mexico - Turtle bean Mexico white nodule | ecosystem: Host-associated > Plants > Roots > Nodule | place: Mexico: Nepantla...
AATCTTCGTCATCTTCATGTTGACTAGTACGAAGCAAACATACAATATGAGACCGTTCCTATATATTGGTATGTACCGACTAGTGCTATGAGTTTATAAACCTCAAATTATATATTTTTGACTGAATATTATTGGTTGTTTACAGAGCTTTTTGCAACTTTCTTTGTGGAAGTGCTCATTATTCGTTTAACAAGTGACAACATTGAGCACCAAACCTGGATAATAAATGTGGCCAGATTATTATTCTTGGTAGCTGCTTCAGTTCAACTGCTACATGCCATTTGCACATACAAGTAAGTAGACAAACATTAAAAACGGCTATTTTGAATATAAACTTTATATCTCAGAATTGTTTGTTAATCGTGCAGGAACTATGAAACTTTGAACTATCAAATGTTGTTAACTCTAATAAACAAGGTTAACACCCTGCAAAAAGAAAAAGAATTGTCATGGGACGTGGATACTGATTACGAGGATTGGTCTGAATGGGTGGATGCTGATTTATCCGATGATGTGAATTGCCTTGATGATCCTGATTATATACCTCCAGAAGACGTTGCAGAGAATTCAATCACAGCTATAAAAAATTATAACCTACGTTCTCGCAATCTTTTTCATTGATTGTTATCAATACTAATTTAGTAAATTAGAACTTTGAAGTCCACCAGTGAACATCAGTTTACTCTATTAATTTGTTTCATGATTCTGGATTATGTGTGTAGTGGTGTTTGTAAAGGTATGGGAAAGTTCTTCCTTTAGAGTGTTACTGAAATACAGTGTCACCACCACTGTGCTTAATTGATTTGTGGTAATATTTTTGCTCACAAATAGATAGATGACATTGATGTTTATCTGTACGCAAAATTTGGAAGCGAGAAGAGCAAAGGTGGAGGATTCCAAGTTACTTTAGTTTGAGGTAAGCCTATTGCTGCCGCAATGCAAGATAGTTGCCTCAGTGATAAGGATGATTACTGATAATTAGTTTAATATTTATCTGATTGGTATGTTGACCTTTTCTGTGAATACTATGTATTTCATATATTCATCTCAAAAGTAAACCGAATTCCTTATTTTGATTTGCTTAATTCTTTCTCTGGCGCCCTCTTTCTTTGAAGAATCTATTATTCACTTCTTTTTCAAATATTTCTTAATAGTATTTTACCTACTCTAGGACTAAATTAAGGATCCTATTATACAATATTTTGTACATAATTAAGGACAAACCTATACTTTAACTAATCAAATATCTCTATCTCAACACTCCCTCTCATGTTTGGGTAAATGAATACATTCTGAACTTGTTTAATAATCACCCAAAAACCTGGTTTGTCCTGAACTTGTTTAATAATGAGAAGAATTGACTTCTTTATATAACAATTTAAACTTTCTTTTGCTTTTACATTCTTCACACCCAATCACCGGGCCAGTTTCTTTCTATCCTTTTAAGTCTGTATTCCACTCTCTCACCCTTTCATTAAATAAAGAGGTTCCTTTAAGGTCATGTCCTTCATGTTGGGATTTTTTTTTGTATTTGCGCTCTTGAATCTTTTCTGTCTAACTTGCATTTATATATAACCTATATGCAATCTGTAGTTGTTACTATAAATTATCCTGTTGTGGAGATGTATTTATGTGATTCCTTTTTCCTGTATTTTTTAGTATAATTTTAATATTTTTCATTTATTTTTTGGTATCTTATGCATATCTCATTTTCATCTCCTGTTTTTACTGCATGGCTGATAGATATTTGGTAGCTGAACTTGTTGTTGAAAGGTTTTTGGATCTAGTATTTGGTTGGTAAATCAGTTAACTTCATATCATTCCCTCTTCTCTGTTTCAGGTTCAATCTTTCTTTTGAAGAAAGCTTAGATGATATTGATGGTTCTGATGAGGGGAGAGATGAAGCTGGAAAGCCCTGTTTTTCTGCGATAGAAAGAAGTGCTGGTTTTGTAGATAGGGAACTTGCTGCCAGTGGCTTTACTAGAAAGGAAGAGGAAGATATTCAAAGGGTATAGTGTTTTTCTTGTTTAGAGGGGGAAGAAAATATAGGGATCATTTTTCTAAAGGCAACATAACTTTGCTTTTATATTTTACACCTCGTTTGGCTTAGCTGCTAACACCCTGCATGGACCTCCATTTGGCATCTGGTGAAGCATAAAATTGTCTGTTTTTAGTAATTGTGCGTAGATTGGTAAGCTTTCATTTTTGTATTTGGTTCAGCCTCAAAGGTATTTAAATCTCTATGTGCAGTTCATTGAAGGCAGGGCAGAGAGTGATACAAATTCAGACAGTGAAGATGTTGACTAAGTAGAAGACGTGAATGAAGGAGGCACTATTGATGGTAATTCTTCAGACTTGTTGGAACGGGTAATGCCATAAAGCAGATACAGACTATGTAAAAATGTGCTGTTATTTATTTATTTCAATAAAATTAATTATAAAAGATGTACATGTAAATAGAGATAAAATAATAGCTAAGCACAAGCTGACATAAAACAAATAGGCTTACCTGTAGGGGAGATTAATAGTGGGAAACTGAGCTATGAATCAGGGGGAGTTAAGAAAGTTGTACCCCAATAAAAGAAGTGACTTCATAACACAGGCCCTGCAAGTAACAACATAGAAAGTCTAAGAACTGAGATGTGTTCTTGATAATGAGCATTTTTTTCAAAACGGAAACCATAATATAGCATAGGCGGCTGAGATTATTTGTTTTAATTAAAACCAAAAAATAACTATCACAAGCTGACATAAAACAAACAGGCTTACCTGTAGGGGAGATTAACAGTGGGAAACTAAGCTATGAATCAGGGGACGTGAGAAAGTTGTGCCCCAATAAAGAAGTGACTTCATAACAAAATCACTGCAAGTAACAAACAACGTAGCATACCTAAGAACTGATATGTGTTCGATAATGGGCATTTTGTTCAAAACAGAAACCACAATATAACATTGGCAGCTGATAGCTCATTTTAATTAAAACCATAATATAGCACAGATAGCTGAAAATGAGCATATATAATTCATGCGGATGGAAGGTTAAGGGTATTTTGTTTAGCAGATCCGTGCTGAACTATTCTAAACTTTCTTTCTGCACTTGAGATGGCGGAGCTTGAAATTTTTCATTGTCCTGAATATATCATTAAATAAAGTATCTAAGTGAACAGTGATAGCTAAATTTGAATTTCCAAAATTTAGTCTAGTTTTAGTTTGTCCATTGACTAGCGGGCATATATACACTCTACAATAGTTTTTTGAGTTTATTTCATTAGTGTAAGTCTAATTCTGCAATGTTGGTTGAAGGATTGTTTTTTTGTTCTAACCAGAATGAGGGATGTGAAAATCAGAGGAAAGTGGAGAGTTGTGAAGCACGTGAAAGCAGTGGATCTTAAAAAGAAGATGCAAGTGACAATGTGAGCAATGTTTACAGAGCTTTTTGCATCTTTCTTTGTGGAAGTGCTCATTATTCGTTTAACAAGTGACAACATTGAGCACCAAACCTGGATAATAAATGTGACCAGATTATTATTCGTGCTAGCTGCTTCAGTTCAACTGCTACATTCCATTTGCACATACAAGTAAGTTGACAAACATTAAAAAATGCTATTTTTGAATATAAACTTTAAATCTCAGAATTGTTTGTTAATCATGCAGGAACTATGAAACTTTGAACCATCAAATGTTGTTAACTCTAATAAACAAGGTTAACACCCTGCAAAACTTTGGCCTTTGCAGAATGCAGGCATCATTTCAGCAACTTCGGCCTTCCCTGTAACAAGTGGAATTGCCGATTCACGTCCCAGATCTTGAAAAGAATTCAGGTCCTGCGCTTTTTCACTCAGTGGTCGATATTCCTAAGAAAGAAAAAGCAGATCTTAGTAGTGAAATTATTAATAATATTGCGAGTTATGGAACAAACAAAATACTATTGATAAAGTCTTCAACTGAGGTGTTCCAAGCTCTGCACAAATTCGAATTCCCCGTGCTGCCTCCTGAAAAGAAGAGAGGATAAATAATTGGATATAGAAAATTGCATGCGGAATGAAAGCAAGCTAGCAGGAGGGAGAACCTCTCTGATTGTAAAATTTTCGTCATTGCATGCTTCCAGTAACTTCGGAAGATAAATTGCACAGTACCTATCAAGTAAAACAAACAACAGTAAATTTCAAATTTATCATATCATTTTGAGATCCATAAAATGTTTTGAGTATACAGGAAGGAAAGAAGATTAAAAAGACTACTTGTGAGCAACTTCTTCACACCGTTGTACAACTGTATTTAAAGTTGACAAAGCAATATTTTTTAGCTTAGAGCTTTCTTTGTCCTGCGGAAGCGAAAACCCGAAAACAAAAAAATAAGATCCTAATGTAGGTATGGCAAGATCCTACCAAATTAGTAATGGTAAATTATGTGATAACCCTCACACGGACATTGAATCCAGCATAATGTAAGATAATAACTCTTACCTGAAGCAAAGGCAAAAGTTTTCCCATTACCGTATCCGCATTATCATTCAGCGTTAAACTTTCTGGCAACGTGTTATTTAGAAAAAATTGCATTGCTGATCCAGCTTGCTCCTAGAAAAGCACATGAGATTGCTAGCTTATCATTGTATGTTTGAAAACGAGTTAACGAGTAGAAGACACATATGCTGATGATAACAATACGTTAAATATGTGTTGAGGACACTGGAAATGTAAATAATTGAAGAGTATGAAGGGAAATGAGCAAGATATTTTAGGCAAGGTTCATGGTTCATGCTTCCAAGCATAAGCGTTTCCCATGTTCACACCCTAAGTATTCATTTCAAAGCATTAATTGCCACTTCTTTTTTTCCACTCCTAGATATATAGTAAATCTTTCTCTTGCTACTTTCACACTATTCTACCTTCACTACAATCATTATTATCATCACCTCTCTTTTCATTATTGTTCTACTATCATAACAACCGTGTTTCCATTTCTTATCACTCTCACCATTTTTGCCGTCACCATCACTATTATTATTGTACTACAATACATCATCATTATCATTGTTATACCACCGTCTTTGTCACTACCACCACAATCATAACCTCAACATATTGTTATTACCATCCTGCTATTATCATTGTCGTTTTATCAGTCTCATTGTCATCATTCTCGTTACCATCACTATCATTAAGACCACAACATATTGTTATTTGATCTTTATTATATAGTGTATATATGACAAACATTTTATCTTGCTCTCGTCTATTATGTTATTCTCTTATCCTTATATCCTATCATATCCTATTATAGTTTGACGGCCAAACAAGTACTTGTTATATTCTATCACTACCAAACAAGGATTTGCATATTCCATGCAAAATATTAAATCACTCGTTAGTTAAAAAGCAAAATAAAACAAATAGAGTGAAACGTTTTTTTGAAGATGAATTGCTAGTTGGAACAGAACAGCAAACATTTAGAAAGTAACATGCTATAATGTGGACGAGATGTTACATATCAAAATCGAAAGGACTAAGCCATAAGAGCATAATTTCTTTAAGAAAGGTTAAAAGGAAAGGATATCTTCCGTCACTTAGGTTAAAATAAACTTTGCATCGTGCACTATCGGGGTATTATTTGTGTGATGATTTATTTATTACTTTCAAACCAACATTTAAAGCTTGTTTATATTGCTATTGTAGTTCTGGTAGAGATTTAAAAAATGAAAACAGATGAAAAAATTGGATTTCAAGTGTCCATCGAACACTTCTCATTTCACTGCTAAGTGTTTATTTAGTTATGATTGGCAGACCCAAAAACTACTAGAGAAACTACTTGGGAGGTAGGGTTTGCATCTAATAACACATCCTCCAACCACCACCGAAGCATCACGAAACCTCTACCTCCAAAGAATAACACCATCATCTTTGTACAGTCTGAGATAGCACCAGAATATACATAAGCAGACCAAGAAGATGTGGAATATGATGAAGTGAAGTTAAAACTCAATTAATTCAGACAAGCAGTGAATATAAACTTTAAAAGGTTTTCCAGGTATTAATATTTCAGGTAAGGAGCAACCACCAATGGTTTATGGAAGCTGCGACAACGACAACAGCTTGAGCATGATATATATATATATATATATACCAGTCAAACACAGGTACCATACCTTTACATCAAGGTCTTGTTCATTGTCAAGTGCATTGCAAAACACATGCACGAACCTTTGATGGTAAAGGAGTTGCACCGCCTGAACAAAGTTTGAAGAGGCCGTCATGAATTTGAAAGTCGCCATCCGAACCTGAGCATGTGAGTCTTCCATCAACTCCAAAACTTTCCTCACTACTTCAACAATAAAGCTTCCCATCATTACCTGCACAGCACACGAAAATCATTACTAACAAATCATCACTGTGATAACAATCTCTATAAGAAATAATACATATATACAATAATATTTCAATATTTCTACAAATAAGTTTCCTAAATTTTTATTACAGAATGCTAAAATTATATAGATCAGGTCACCATTTCATCGGAGAAGTCTTCTACGAGCACACTCAGCATTGTGATTCCTGCACGGCGCAACCTCCATTCCATATTATCCACGTGAAGAAGGAACACTTCACATGCAAGAGGCACTGCTTTACTCGCTCCGAGTGCGGAACTAAGCTTCTTCAAACCCTTCATGCCAGCCTTCTCAATTTCCAATTCACGCTTGCCATCACAGCCATCCTCGGCAACGTACCGTAGCATCTTCATCGGAACAAAGAACAGCCTCTGCACAGTCTCGTGAGGAAGATTGACGAACACGTGATCGTACTCCTTCACCTCCGTCATGACCACCACTAGCTGAAACGCTAAACAGTGCGTTTCCTCGCTCAAACTATCGCTCTCCGCGATCTGAAGCACGTCGAGAACCATGTCATTCATGTACTCCTTCAAAAGCAACGGCTCTTGAGAAACCAGATTTATTAACTCCGCAAACGCGCTTCGGAAATAGGAACCTTCGGAGCCATGCAGGAGCGTGAATACGCCAACCATGATCGCGCGGAGGAGGTCGTGGAACATCGCCGGTTCGGAGAACAACCGGACGAGACTCACGACGGCGCCGAACGACGCGACCTGGACGTCACGGTTAGAGGAGGCAAGGCAGCTGAAAAACGACGCGTGCAGCACGCGGACGGTGTCGTTTTTCTCCCCGAGAGCGCTGGAGACGAGAAAACGAGATTCGTTGGGGAGGTTCTTGAAGACGAGCGACGCGAACTCGCGGCAGTTGTCGTCATCGGAGGCGATAAACGACACGAGGAAATCAAGAGCCTCTGGCCAGTTCTGGTGCGTTGTGTAAGTAACGGAAAGGATTTCAGCGAGGAGGATTGAGGTGAGGCGGAGGACGTGGAGAGAAGATTCTTTGGCGAGGTAAGCGAGGAAGTGGGCCTTGAGGCGGCCCTGGGCGATGGGCTTGAGTTTGGGCCAGAACTCGGGTGGTTTGAGGAAGTGCAAGGCGCGTGCGGCGTTGGAGCGTGTTTCGAGGAGTGTATCGGTGCGTAAGAGGAAGAAGAGTTTGATGAGGAGGAGATCAGGGTGGTGGTGTTTGCAGCATTGGAGGAAGGCGAGTGCATGGGAGCGGAGGCTGTGTTGGTTTTGGTGTTGGGGAGAGTAGATGTGGGAGAAGAGGGTTTCAATGGGTGTGTTGTCGTTGGAGCTTAGTATTTGGAACGCTTTGCTTTGCAATTCCAATGGGAACTCTGAGACCTCCATTCAAATCTCTTCTTCTTCTTCTTCCTCTTCTCTTTTCTGTTATAACTAACTCAAAGGGGAAAAAGACAACAGAGTATAGCGGCTGAACCTGAAACAGAGATGATAGTCACAAATGGAATTCCTGATCTGCATTGGAACTGCTTAAGCGAGTGTGATCTTGAAGAGTGCGATTCAGTTGCGCCTTGTTCATAGAGTTCCGCCAGTGGAACTAAAAATAACGCGGTTTAAGGAGAAGTTGTTCACCATTGACAAATTAAGTGATTATTGATGGTCAATGATCTCGTTACTCAATTTGGAACGTCTTTTAGGTAATATGCATGCAGAGAGTGTTTTTGTTTTTATTTACCAGTATTAAGTTTGTTGGAATTTGGCTACAATTTCTTCTTCAAGTTTTATAAATTGACAACGATAATTGGGAGATTGATTTTATTAAAGGTTATTAGTAAAGTTTTAAATAGATAAAGCTGAAGAATATTTTATATGTATTCCAATACGTGTAGTTTAAGAAAGAAAGTAAGAATAAAAAATAAGACTGTTTATGGTAAGGGAGAGAGTGAAAGAAAATAGTTTCGACTTATAAAATAATGTAATATGTAATACAAATAAGGATAATTTTGTAGTTTATCATATTAGATTTTCTTCCTTTAGAATCTCTACCTATATTGTGAGTTTGGTACTTTTCAAATTTGACAAATCTAAATATATATTCATAATTGAATTGAATAATATAATATTTTATTTAAAAAACGGTTATAAAAATAATTGTTTTGTATTATTAGGGTATTAAACAAACCTTATTCATTAAATAAAAGTCAATAAGTTGTTTCTCATCTTTCATGGTCTTCATATTTATCATCCTTTGACCATACAACTCCGAAGGGTACATGTGATCCAACTAAGTAACCAAGAGATATGTTATTTTTAATCTAATCTTTAGAAAATTTATCGTAGTGGTTTCTTGATGAGTTCCTTAACTTGGAAAAATAAATCTACAATTAAAGATATCCTAAACTACATGAATAGTCTTTTAAACAAGGTTTTAATGTAGTTTTGTGCATCAAGCTAAATATTCCTCTTTTAGTCTTTAGACCACGGCTTCATCTTCATGAATCATTGTTCATCTCAAGTGAATGTTCATCTTTTATTACTTGTTTGTTTTGTGAAATATTCGATATAATTTTTTATTTATTTTCACATTAATAAAATGATATTAAAAAAAAGTGAAAGAAGATGTTATCATAGTTTCTTAACCATTTTCTCTATAAATATGTGAATGGGAGAATGTAAAGTAGTATATAAACTCTATCCTATTAGAAAAAAGTTATTAATTACAATTGTTCTTGTAAAATATAATATTTTTAATCACTGAATTAGAAGTTAAAGTTTGTGTCTTTACTTAAAATGTTTGAATTTTTTAAACATAAAAAAATTATTGAATAAAAATTAATTTTAAAAACTAAAAATAAAAATAAATTAAATCAAAAATTGATATTTAAATTAATTTTTATTATTGATAAATAGTTTTTAAATGGGTATAATTAGTAGTTTTATTACTATTTTTTTAAATCTATAAATAATATTTAATGTAGTCAATAGCAACTAACTTTTTTTTCTAACGTTAACTTTTATTTAATAATTTTCTAATAGTAAAAATTGGAAATTATGATTCGTTTGCTTGTACTAAATTTAGTATTGTATGAAAAAAAAATTGTGGTGAAAGTGGTTGATTTTCTTATATTAATTTGAAAATAAATTAAGAAATCAAATGAAATTTAATGTCCTTTTATAATTATATAATTATTATGTCGCATTCATAATGGATTATATAGTTTCATTATAACAATAATATTATAAGATTTTAATAATCCATTGTCTATAACTCATAATTGAGTTTGTAAGCCTAAAATACTTATGGATTACCTTAGATTTTTTCCATATTTAGTATTTGTTTCCCATAATATTTTGGTCATTGTACTTAAAATTTATATTTTAAAAGATTCTTTCAACATAATCTTATTTAAAAAGTAAAAAATAAAATTATCCTCAAGTATTGAAGGACTTTATCCAATAATTTTTTTTTTTCAAATGAGTACTAAACAAGTAACCAAACAATTTTTTAAAATGAAACAAATAAGAAGTATTTAAATATTTAATGATATTTAAATATGTTTAGTTTCTTAATATAATAATACTTTGACAGTTGTTTAAATTACTAAATTATCACATCTTATTAATCAAGTAAATTATAAATTATTTTTCCAATATTTTTTCTAATCTAATCTACTTGACTTTCCATTTTATTTTCCATTCTTTTAACACTCTAAATGAGTTGAAGCCCACCGATCCACCAAACAGTATCTGTGGCATCTCCGTCACTGATATCCTATCCATTATCAAGAGATAAAATAAGTACTCAAATACCTTGCGCCAAAATCTCCACAACGAACGAACTTACCTGAATTGAAAGACCCGTGCATAAATCATGGTCCATAACACCAAAACGGTGCGTTTCGGCATCTTAGGCTGCGCCAACATTGCTCGGAAAGTGGCTCGAGCCATTGCCCTTGCCCCCAACGCCACTCTCTGCGCCGTCGCGAGCCGTTCCAAGGAGAAGGCAGAGAGGTTTGCCGCCGAGAACGGGTTTCCAGAAAGCGTGAGGGTTTACGGAAGCTACGATCAGGTGTTGGAGGACCCAGGCGTGGACGCCGTGTACGTGCCTCTCCCCACGAGTCTGCACGTGCGGTGGGCGGTTATGGCTGCCGGTAGAAAGAAACACGTGCTGGTGGAGAAGCCCGCGGCTCTTGACGCGGCGGAGCTTGACCGGATCCTGGCAGCGGTTGAATCCAACGGCGTGCAGTTCATGGATGGGAGCATGTGGTTGCATCACCCTAGAACTGCCCACATCCAACACTTGTGCTGTGTTCCTCGCTCTGCTAATTGCATTGGACCAATTCATTTTGTGAGTAATCCAATTCATTTGATTTGTTTAGTTATTATTATAATTTTGTTAGTTCAAGCATTGTCACATAATGAGAGAATATTTCATTACTCTTTCTGATTTCGTGGAAATTAAAGTCTATTGATAAAAAATCTGACATGTTTATAATCTGCCAATTTTTTGAAGATCCACAGTACATCAACTATGGCAGCAACACCTGAATTTTTAGCGAGTGATATTAGGGTAAAGCCAGAGTTGGATGGTCTTGGTGCACTTGGTGACTTGGCCTGGTACTGCATTGGTGCTTCCTTGTGGGCAAAGGGCTACCAATTACCAATCACTGTGACTGCTCTTCCTGATTTCACAAGAAACAGTGCGGGAGTCATCTTGTCCATCACAGCCTCTTTGCTGTGGGACCAACCAAACCAAACACTAGCAACCATTCACTGCTCCTTTCTTTCTCACACCTCCATGGACCTGGCCATATGTGGTTCCGATGGCTCTGTACATCTCAGGGACTTCATAATCCCGTACCAAGAGACTAGTGCCTCGTTTGACCTCACATTTGGAGCCAAGTTTGTTGACCTTCACATTGGGTGGAATGTGAAACCAGAGGAGGTTCATGTGGTCAATGAGCTCCCTCAAGAAACTCTAATGGTGCAAGAGTTTTCTAGGCTTGTTGCAGGTATTAGAGATTGTGGGTCTCAACCGTCTACCAAATGGCCTGAAATCAGTAGAAAGACCCAACTGGTAGTTGATGCAGTAAATAAGTCTCTAGACCTTGGCTGCAAACCTGTTTCCTTGTAGAAGGATGGTTGCAAACATGTAGCAAATAATCCAACACCTTCTTAAAACACCCTCATTGCCAGCAGAAACGCCCTTAACCCAACCGAGTGTTTCAAAATTGGAATAGATCACCATGGTCTAGTAAAGAAGGCAGCTTTTGGAACAGCTATTCCAGATCAGTTTCGAGGAGTGATTGTAACAAGAGATATACTCTCTCAGAATCGTCAATGTTCCTGTAAGTAGTATGTATGAAGATAAAATTTGCCATTGGAACCATTTATCACTTCCGTTAATTATAGCTTTTCAATTCAGTCACTACTAAAATTAGGGGATGTGCTGTGGAGACGTGTGGAACTTTAGGACAGAAATCATCATCCTTCTGGATCTAGCAGATTACTGTTGGGAAAAACAGAGATTTAAAAAATTGTTTTCGTAGGTTTTGAATTTAAAAAGTTTGCAAATTTGATGAGTATAGTAGACAAGAAATTCAAAAACATAATAAATTAACTAGAATTCCAATTCTTGAAAATATGGGACTGCAATACCTGGGATTGCAATGGAAACTGAAGGCATCTGGAAATTTTGCAAAATCTACAATCAGTGCCATGGAATTATGTTGAGAAACATGTTGTCTGAGTTGCACAGCAGCAACCCACTTGTAGGGTTTAGCCTGGACTCTAGAACAGGATTCACACATATGCTCTTGTTTAGTCCACAGATAAGACTGTTCAAGAATTCCTCTATGATAACTCCTTCAGAACTTTGATCCTGATTTTTGTCCATCTGGAATAGGGCTCAGTCTAAATAAACTCGCTTGCGTCAACCTCACTTTACTTGAATTCAAATTTTTCTGCAATTTCTCAAACAAAATGTCAGCAGCTCCTTCGTAAATCTCTAGCTGTAGTTTGACCCAACTTGTTGGTGGCTGCAAGCAAATCTCACAGTCAGGCCAATGCACCAGCACTGGCGGCTTCAGTAATCCTTCTGTAATATCAACTTTCGAGCACAAACTCTTCACACATTTTAATAACATTTGGTTGCATCGGAATTCTAAGCTTGCAACACATAATACTGTCGGTTGTTTGATGAACCTTAGACATATCAGTTTCCTCTGCCATGTCTGATGAACTAAACATGTTGATGATTGGGTAAGCAGAAGGATTAAAGGAAGTTTTCAATTGAAAAAATAATAATAAACAAAAAGAAAAGGGGTTCTTTGTAAATAAGGAGGAATTATAAGACCCTGTTGAAAAAATCCAAAACTCAGTGTGAAAATTATTTGGTAGGACAAAGACACAAATATGAATATAGTCTATAGAACGCAAGGTTAAGAACAATCAGTAAAATTTATAAGAAACATAAATATTTAGAATCTTTCTCACAAAAATGATGAGAAGTAAAGTTCAAATTAATAATAATTAGTAAAATAATTTATATTTTTTATTTAATTTTTAAATGTGGTTTATTTATTTTAAGTTGTTTATATTTCAGATTAAATTAAAATTAGAAATATGATTATTAAAAATCCAGTTTAAACCAGTTTTTAATACTAATTTTGAATACCTTTTACATATTATTTTTATCAAATTAACATATTTTTCGAATTGATTATGAAACAATGTTCAATTATAATATTTTTAGACTTCAACATTATATTTTGCTGATTAACAAAGATATAATAATATTTATAGTATACAAGTATATATGACTGAATATGTTCAAAAAAATATATATGTATATTATAACAATAGGTATAAGTGCAAGACAAAATAAATCACAGCATCTATATTCGCATACATAATATTTTTCCTATTTAATATTTTATGTGAGTTCAGTGTGGTCGGAATAGAATAGTCATTCCTTGTTTGTACCCCTGATTTTTATACTTGTTTAATAATTTTCTTAAGAAAATTATGCATAAAATATATTTAAATGGATTTCTCAAAAATACTCATAACATTAAAAGAAAAATAAAAAAACCTACATAAAATAAAATTCATTTAAACACACCTCAAAAATAAAAAATAAAAAAAAATAAAAAATAATTAAAGGTTATTTATAATTAAATTGTATATAAATTAGTTAATTGATTAAAAAATTAAATTCATTTTTTATATTAAAGTTGGTCGAATAATGTCATAAATTAACACTGTCCAATATCTTCATTCTTATGAGAAACTCAGACTTATATTAGAGGTGTAGACCATGCATGAATCACACCGTCCACGTGGAAGATAAAGCTCAAAAGATGCTGCCGAAGTGCTTCTCGCTCTATGACGTGTCCATCTTCACACTAAATTTGCAGTCACACGTGGGACCCACCTTGATGCAACTCTTCTCCCCATTCTTAACAAAAAAGATAACAAAAAATAGATTCGAATCACATACTCTTTCTCCTCTGCAATTGAAAATGGCAGAAAGTTCCAAAGCCAATGGTAATGGTAACGACTTCGACGTTAAAGAAGAAGAAGAAGAAGAAGTGAAGTTGAAGCAGAAGAAGAGAACAGTGAACGATTCCTTGCCGGAAGTCCTTAACCGCATCGCCTCCGCCATTCTCTTCCCGGAACCCGGTGACGATGGATCTGTAATTCATCGGATCAAGGTCTCCGTTACGGAAAACGCTCCGCTCCTTCCGGAAGCTTCCAGAAACTCCGCCCGCGACGTTCTCCTCTGGTCTCGCGGCGGCACTCCCCTCCGCGCGCTCTTCGTCATCTCCGTAAGAATAAATTATTCAATCGAGTTGTATTTCTTCGATTTATTGATTGAATGACGTTGCCTCACCGTTTAAGAATCTCTTCGTTCTTCTAGCTTTTGCAGGATGTGACTTTAGCTTCTGCATGCGTTTCTATTGGTTAAATCTTTCAATCAAGTAGATTGACCTCAGTGTAACTAACTGATTTTTAACTTGAAGCGTTTTGTTTTTAAAACGTTCAGAATTTAATTAGGACGTGCATAGAGGTCTGTTTACACTTTTACACTAATATCTAATCACGAATTGGTAGGTTTTTCTGTCTGTTTGGATTAGTGTTTGCAACATTGATTTTAGTTGAAATTGATTTTAAAGTGAAATTTAATTCTATTTTGACGTTTTTTATTTAAAAGCAAATCAGTAGAAAAATTTAGTGTAAGAATCTTGATCCAATACAAATTGTACCTAAAGTTGTTTCACCTCAATTTTGGATACAGTCGATTTCGCAAAATATGAAATCAAACTTGCAACCTTTGTAAAAAATCTCGTTAAGAAATCCAATAAAGATGCATTGTTTTGTATTAAGAAGTAGTGGTTTCGAGAAGTTATAGCATTGTATTGTAGATGTAAAAGTAAGCTAATGATAAAATATGCTTAAAGAGATGTTCTGATGGAGTTGTTAACACGCAGATTATCATCATTAGATTTCAAAGCATGCAGGGTTTGTTTCTTTTCGTGAGATTGAACATTGGAGTAATCACAAGGAAATGCATGCGACATGATTGTCACTTATCAGATTTGTTGTCGTTTAATTACATGTTACATACGTTTCTAAAAGATTAAGTTGAAGTAAAATAAAAATTGTATAATATTCATGTCAAGGAAGATTTATGATAACATAATTTTCTCTTTTGTTTAGAATGTTTATGATTTTGTTTTTCCTCACTGCTGCAGGCTGGGACAGTTGCTTTTGTTGCTTTGACAGGACTGCTTGTGTTTATGCTTTTCCTTCTGTCTGCGACCATAAATGCCATAGTCATATCGCTGCTGATATCTTTGGCAGCTGCAGGAGGATTCTTGGCTCTTTTCTTTGCTTTTGTTACGGCTATATACATCGGAGCATTATCAATTGCCATATTTGCTATTTCAGTTACCACATTTTGGGCATTTGTGGCTATTCTGATAATCACAGGTAACAAGTTGCTTGGTCACCATCCTTTCCTCTTTCATTTTCCATGCTTCGTGTTTTAGGTTTGATTTTGTTTGCGGTTACGTTGTTATAGAAACTTTAATTAATTCTGTGAAATTCAATTGTTTGAATTCAACTATAGACATATATCTCTTCAACAAGATGTGCCTCTGAATAAAATTTAAGATATAAACTGCATCCTTTTGTTGCAAATAGGCAGACATTTGTCAGATTAAATGGCTCTACTATTGGTTGTTTTCCTTCCCCACTGTAGAAAAGTTCTTCTGTATACTGGCAGTAAGATTGTACTTGTTTCCATTCCTAGTCACTGAATGTATATACATTGAACAAATGGATGTTTAATTTTTTTGAATATAATTGCACTGGTATTGCCATTTTGCTTATCTTAGTGAAAATACCACCTACTGAATTCCTAATGAACATAGGTAATGTAACGGCTTATATATATGTCTACTATCAGACTTTTGCTTCACTCAGGAGCTTACCAATTAAACACTTTCCATAGACCAATATTTCCTGATGTGCTGGATTACCGCAATAGAATTTCAATAAAATTATAGAATATTTATACGAAGATCAAAGCTACCAGGGAGATTCTATGGAATCACTCACTTAACTGCAGCTGATTTTATCCTCTTCAATCTAAAAATAATATTATGTTGATGTTTCTTTGATGGATTTTCATAATGTTGCTATTTATTTATCATTCTTATTTTTTCTGTGGGTTAACTCTACTGAACATGAAAATTAATTTGAATCAGGCTGGACTGGATTCATTTATTCGGTGTGGGTGGTAATTAGAAAGAGCTTTGGATTTGCTCAAAAATCGTTGGGCGTGACTGGCTCTGCAATTTCATCTTACAGTACTGCACGGCATGCCCGCTACCTAATACACACAAATTCGAAGCAGTAGGGGATGATAACAAATGGAAACTCGTGTACAAATCTTAAGCTGCATGTCCGTTTTGGAATGACACTTGCTTCTGTTGGCTGGTATGAAGCCTTGATCTTAGATCCTTCATATGGTTTCAATCCCTATCCTTTGTTCCATATCAATGAATTGAGAGATGTTTAGATAAATAAGCCAGGTTATTGTGTTGCAACTTATAACCGATATGAAATTACATTTCTGTGTAAATGATGTAATTTTGGAACGAGGAATGTTTGCTGCATTTGTGGGAACAAAGATGTACATGCATGCATATAGTTGTATATATTTACATTCTGTTTTAAAGCTAGTATGCAGAATTCCGGATTGGCATTCCTCTTTTTTTTTATCTTTTTACCTGTGATAGAGGACGGATTTTATTCCACCACGAAAACAGGGGTTGGACAAGCACAAAAGAAAGGGCAAACTTAAAAAGTGAGAAATACTCCGAATCCTGGAAAACAAGGCCTTTCTTTAAGGCTTATGTTGGTGGCCCTTTGGTAATTTACTGAAATCAATTACTCAGCCCGTTATATAGTTTGTATTTAAAATTCGTTTTTGAAAATCTGAGATTAATTTCGGAATAAAATTTGATCAAATTTAACCTTTTAAAATAAGTTTTATTAAAATGACAAACAAAGTATAGGGTGAAAATAGTGAAAATTTGAGTGAGAATATCAAAGGCCTATATAGGTTTTATGATTAAAACTGATAGGCTGACCCAAACTTGTTAGTTTGGGTTGAGTTTTTTGTTGTTTGGGTCAAATTCAGCAGTTGAGTAAATCAAATTTTGGTGAATTTGGACAAAGAGTTTATGTTTCAGCTACAAGATGGAGCTTGCATTTGCACTAAAAAGTATTTCATGATAAAACAATTCTTGCTGAAAGTTTGTTTAAATTCCTCAAGTTCTTCGGCTGTCTCTATAAAATAACTATGAAGAGTGCTTTACGTGTATAAAACTTGTAATTTAACATCTTCTCATAGTTTATTTTCTTGTTTTATCTGTGTTTATTATGCGTATTGAAATAGATTTAATTTGCTTTAAGTTTTAATGCTAAAATCATTGTTAATAATATTTTAGATTAACATTTAAGTTTAATGCACCAATATAATCTTAAGCTTAAATAATATGTATAAAGAAAAATAAACTATTTATAACAATAAATACTTTTATTATTAATAGTAACTACTTTATTATAGTAATTGTGGATAAATTAAAGAAATAAGGCATTCAAAAATGAAAAGGAAATTAGGGAATAAATTATTAAAATCAAGGCACATCACTTCTATTGATGTGATGTAACATGATTCGAAATTGATTTTTTTTTTATTAAGAATGTTTAAAATTACGCGTGAAAATTCAATTTATTAAATATGATATACTATATCAAAACATTAATTATACAGGAAATTAAAATAAAATGTAGTAATATAATTTGTAATGAATAAAAATTATAAATTAAATACTCAATACGGAAGTGACATCTTCATTCTGATTATCTTATTCTAGGGAATAAGAAATCCCGACTTAAAGCTTTATTTAGTAATTAATTACATGCTCAATTAAGATACTAATTTGATTTATTAGTTGCGTTTGTTCTTATTTTTCTGCGAATTGAATATTCATGGATAAAGTTAGACACTTATTATAATTACTTCCAATTTAAATATTAAACTAAGTCTCGAAAATGAAGTTAGGCAACGTAATATGATAGTCTAAGAACAAAGTTTATCAGTAATGAAATCACAATGGATTATATCTTGATCTTAATTAGCATTTGCCTGATCATTAAGAAAATGGGATTCTAAGTAGGAGAATATAGTGAACTAAAGGAATTGAATTTCAACTAACATAGTAAATTTGGTCTTTAAGTTCATTTCTAAAACTGGGATTAAGATAAATCTGGATTGCCTGAATAAGGATGGTGAAGACGTATACTCTAACGTTTCTGTACTGTAAAATCCTCTATTTTAGTTAGTTTCATCACTTCCTTCTAATTTTCTATATTAGTTTACGTATTTCATTACTTTACTTGTCCAAATCGTAATCAAATTCCTCACTGCCCATAAAGTTGAGTTCGAATAAAAATGAATTTGTAATATTGATTCTTTGTACACAAATGTCTTCGCACAACATTTTTTACTCACTTTATATTCTGTGATTCGATATTGCAATTGTTGAGTTTGTATCAATACATTGATGTATCAATTTTCACTTGTATAATTTAAAAAAAAGTTAATGTTAAAAATAAATCCAAGTTTTCACTTTTATTCTTTTAAGGGTTATATTGTAAGAATAAGTTTTTTCAGGTTTAGAATGGATAATTTTAAAAACATAAATGATAACATTTTAAGCCGTGGTAATAAAGAATATAATTTGGAATCCTAACATTTAATTACTTATTTATTAAAAAGTCGCTATTTCACTAAATTCATTTTTTTTAAATCTTCTTTTTAATTTATGAGACTTTTTGTAATCTTTTAATTTTTCAATAAATCTTTCCATTTAGGAGGTGACTGAATTAAAATCAACTTTTGCTGCCTGAGTTGGTCTAATTCTTTAATGGTATTTTATTTGGTTAGGTGTATTATAGGGTTTTTAGAGTTTTTGAGGTATTTTCTAGTTTTTCTTTCCATTTAGAATTGGAGTTGCTATCACCTTAGGAAATAAGAGTTGAGATAAGATTTAGTACAAGAGCAATTGTGATTATAGATTATTGTGGATAGTTGAATGATAGAGTTTAGCAAAAATTAGAGAATTTCTATGTGTTACATTATCTTGTATGTCAACACTACAAGAAAATCATGAAATAGAAACCAATTTTTAAAGACAAAAATAATTAGTTGTAATAGTAACTAAATTAGAAATTGAAGAAAATTGGTTTTAAATTAGTTTTTATTATTGTTAAATAGTTTCTAAATTGGTATCTTATTAGCCATCAATGTTTTCGTTACCAAATTTAGAAACTATTTAATAATAATAGAAACTCATTTAGAAACCAAAAAAATTTTAATTATTATTGTAACTAATTATTTTGATCTCTAAAAATTAATTTTTATTTCATAATTTTCTTATAGTGGCATTCCATACCATAATTAAGATTTTTTTTTCCAAAAAAATAAATAAAATTAAAGTTGTGTTATGTGTGATAGGGAGATTAAGAGTACATATAACTTATTTTTCACATGAAATGAAGTCGTAAGAATTTGGAACGTAAATGCTAAGTGGTTAGGATTTGTTTCGATACATCATGGAGCAACTCATTCGACTTTGCGAGTTTTAATAAAAAAAGAAAAAGAATATTAAGTTTTTTTGGATAGTCTGCTCTAGAAGATATGGAGTTTGAGAAACAATATCATTTTTCACAATCACACCAACAAATATTTACGATGCTACAAGTAAAATCTTGATAGGGCTAAGGTTGTCTATATACACTTTTCCTTCTACTCTATAATCCTTTGCACATTTTTGCCTTTCTTTTTATTCTTTTCACATGTCAAGATCTATATACATTTCTTGATCTTCACCACAGTCCCTGTAACTCTACAATGAGCTCGAACTACTACGTCAATGCTGTCTTCATATGCATGTTTATTTATGAATAATGGTTTTATTTCACGAGACTCGACAATCTATTAGTTTAAAATTAGTACAGCAATCACTATACATTATTTTTCATTATTTCGTTTTACCATTTAGATATTAATATGATTCATGACTTAAGTCATTTGGCAATGGTTTTCTGGTCTCTTTGGTTTGAACATAAACCTCTTATTGTTGGAATACTTCTTATGAAGTTTCAATCCTGCTGATGATTTTCTTCTCATGTGAAATGCCATAACTGTTACTGAATATTTTAGTAGGGTTTGATATATACGCTGAGAAAAAGAATGAGAGCAAGAGAACAAAAAAAAGAAAGGAGAATACGATGAGTTTTGTATTTCTTCCCCTTCCTCTCTATGTTTCTTCACTGTTGTTCTGCATTTGCAGCTACATAAGTTTGTTGCTGTATCTCCTCCTCACCAATAAATAAAATATAAATACAAGAAAAGGTTAACCAAAACTGTTCAGGAACCAAGGAAACTTCCAAAATGAACTTACTAGAATTCTATATAGGGCTTTTCTTCTTCTGCTTGAATATATATTTATAGTGATGATGATGATGATGTTATCATTGTTACCGTGGGTGTTAATTAAACTAAAGAAGCACACTAGCTAGCTACAATAAGAGAATTAAACCAATGAAAATTAGGCTTGTCCTTTGCCATTCCAATCTGGTCTCCCTAATGTGAACTCCAAGCTTGGGTTCTTGCATTCTAAATTTGATGATCCTGACAAGCTGTTCTTCAGTTGGCTTGAATCACAATCCTGCTACACAAAACAATCATTCGTACACCAATAGTTTCAAACTACTACATTCACTAATTATGTGAGATCAGTTACCTAGATCACATCACGTTATCAGTCAAAGTTAAAAACTAAAGTTTTCCAACAATCTCGAGTTAAATAAGGAGTACCAAATGGTTTTTTTTTATCAAAAAATGAGATAATTTAAGAATATCTTATACAAATACTTCATGATAAGAATGTGAAATGGTCACAACAAATCAAAGTACATAACCTATGGTAGTACCTGAATTTGATGCCCTCCTGATATTTGTTGTGACTGGAAGATGGGGGGTCGGAAACCATTTATGTCGTTAGAACTGTTTTGTGGCCATGCTTCTCTATTGCTGATATCAGATTCATTCATATATCAGAAGGACACAGTCAAGAAAGAAGAAATTTCATTAGTGTCATTGCTCCTACAGATCATATACCATATATATCATCACAAACTATTTAAACTTTTTTGTTGAATTGTAAAACTTCTCTATATGTGTGCTTTGCAATAAATAGATTAATCTCCGCAATTCACACCGCAAAAACTACAGGTAAAAACTGTAGAATGAACTAATACAAAGGAGCACTCAAGGTACTTCAATCTTTATACAAAATAAGATTCTTATCAAACCTTGCACACCAAAAGAGTAAAACAACTAGTTACAAAACAGTAGATTGTCCTTAACTGACTACCAAACACTCCTTCCAACTGTTACCCAAAGCAAAACAACACCACTGATGAACCTGTTAAAAGCAAAGTGACCATGTCTAGCCTAACAAAAGTAACAGAAAATGTGCCATGCACATACAAAATACTATGCTTTGAAAGATAACTTCGACTGCTGCTACTGCATTTCACTGCCATATTACCACTGTCATTGCTTTGAAAAGTTTTTGGTGTATTAATTTAAGGACGGACATAGTTGGTAGGAGAGGAAATTTCATTTCTGGGCGAAGAAAGTTATATATATGCTTCATATGTCTTAACAGAATTCCAAGATCATAGCATTCAAATCATGGTGGTGCAATGGAAAAAAAAGTGAAAACACTTGGATAAAAATCACATTCTAGTCTTTTGGGCTCAATCCACTCTACATTGTTGGCGTATATGTGTTTGTATACTTGTTCTCCAAATGAGATAACCTTATATTCAATTCCGGAATATCAACAAGTAAAGACTAACCCAGTTGAGTTTTTCCTTTCCATACACAATACTTGAAATTTAAAACCTGTTAAACAAGAATCAGATATGTATCAACTATATCTATTGATATTCTCCTATATATGAGTGTCTTGAGAAAAAAATCATGAATATCTTTCACTCATTTTTTCTATCTTAATCATGACACCCTAAACCACTTTAATGAATTACATGAATCTATTATAAAATCATCAAAGTCATATCTGATCATAGCATAAAGCCTGGCAGTCAACACAACTACACAAGAGATTGAAAAAGATATATGTCGTCTAATCACAGTCACGAAATATCTTTTATATATTTAATGTTGTCACTTCATCTCAGAGGTAGCTAGGAATGAAAACCAGGAGGAGCAAACTAACTTAGCTTCTATTAACTTCTGCTTCTGGACTTAATTTCAAAGATAGAATCACACATGTTTCAAACTAGAATCGCATGCATATATATAAATTCGAAAAGTGTCTTATATTTGTAATCCACACAAAAACATAGATTTAGCTAATATAAGCTGCGAAAATTTTAACCCAACTTGTAAACTTTGGGTGTTGAACTACTTTTCTTGGTATGAAATTTTTATTTTTATTGCATTGAAAGGGAATAAATTAAAACAAACAAAAGCCTACATATTGCAGTCGTGACAAACACTATATAAAAAAATGATGTAGTTCTTTCCAGAAGTACTGTCAATAAACACTGTATAAAAAAAAGTAAGAAAAGACTCATTACGATATTTTGATGTGGACAGGCAAGCACATGGTAACTGCCAGTTACACGTACAATAAAACTCCATTATTATAACATAAGAATTATGAGCCTTTTTCTTCCACCAAACGTGACGTTTATTTTGATGTGAATTTTTTAGATCAGAGTTTAAGTTTACTTTCAATCGTACGCCAGACAGAAGGTGTGGTGTTAGTCTAAAGTTTAGTAAATCCAGAAACCGAATAAGAGAGTGAATTCATGGTCATGATGAAGGCATTAATTAGATGCATGAATATTAATATAGATAGTTGAAGAGAATGAATGAAATAAAATAAAATATTTAAGTGATCTTCTGACCCTTAAAAAACGAAATAGAGTAACATAATGGAGAAAAACCACCTAAATCCTACTGAATAAAGCTATTATATGTATAGTAATTTGTAATTAAATGAAAGTATATATAACTATTTTATCTTGTAATAGCATAACGTTCTTCTCTTTTTATATGAAAGTACAAACTCAAAAAGATAAAAAAGGTTACAGACTATCTTTACTTGCAAGAGAGGCAATTCAACCACTTGGAGTATATAAATCTATCTTTTGCTCTTTTTTGGGGAATATAAACTTATGTGGATTCCGTTGCAACGTTAATCACTTAGTTATTCAAAATTAATTGGTGCAATAACTAATTAATTACATGTTAATCTATCCAGCATTTTCTGTCACAAACTCTTCAAGCTAAAAGCAAAGAAACACCATTTCAAGAGAAAACTTAGTCAAATAAGAACATTTCCCCACTTTATACAATATTTTTCAAAATACATTATTTTCTAAGTAGAAAAAACCTTGAAGGAAAACAACCTCAATACGAAGAATTTAACCACTTGTGTTTTATTCTAACAATCACAATTTTGACAGCATTCGATAATTAAGATCGAATAAGCATCGAGAGTAGTTACTGGTTAGTGGGTAGCAATCGAGAGACACAGTTCTAAAGGGAGAAAAGAGAGGGGGCAAAAAGAAAAGTGATTGAGAAACTGAGGGTTGCTTTCCTTTTATGCTGATTAACGTTGGATTATGTCTTGTAGCTTTCTTTTGACATTGGCTACATATATCTAAGGCGAAAAAATTAACCAAGGTACAAAGATATATAAAGGAAAGAAAAGAAAGAAGAAAATCAAACACAAGTAAAGCAAAAGCTGCCACAAGAACCCTTTTTATTCTTCATAAAAAAGAGTGAGGTTGGACGTGGGTTTGCGTTGATTTCTAAGAGATACCATGCAAAAGCAAAAGCTAACAAATCAAACAACGCAGTGTCCCAAAACAAACCAAAAACGTACGTCCATGCAAGCACAAAAAACATATGAAACCATTTTTATAGTGTATAAAATGAGAAAGAGGAATTGATAATAATGGTAATATATTTACCTTGAAGAGTTACTCCATAGAGTATTGGCGGAAGAGTAATCCATATCTTGTTGCACTGCTCGATCTGAAAGGCTTCTTTGATCTGAAAATTGACGCATTCCACCGCTGCTTCCCATTGGAGACATGTCATCTTCTCCTGATCCATCTGAAAGGCCTGCAACAAAAACAATCACACATTATTCACATTCAACATCTTTGTATGTATAAATATTAATTAATATATGTGCGCATGCATGCACGCATCTTCATAATTTTTATATAATATGTCTTGGAGTAATGTGGAAGTCTTCTTGGATATCTTTTTTATATATATATATATTTGTTGAAAGCCTTAGTTAGAAACAGTATAAGGCTAAGAGAGTACGGTAGAAAACAAAGGGAATATATAATACTTGCGGTGAAAAAACCGAATAGTATAGTAGTAGAAAATGTCTGAAAAGAACGAGGTAAGTAGCATTTTCATTTATTTAGTTTTACATAAAAACGAAATAACTATGAAAAAAGGGTGAAAGTGGAGCAATATGAATTACCTGAAGAAGCAGCAGCAGGCTTGTCAGTGGTCTTCACAGTTCTATACATCTGGAAAGAATTAACACAAAAACAAGGCATTTTCATTTCCACAATTTAAAGAGAACTTAAACAAGTACACTCACACACGTATATATAGATAGATAGATAGATACATAGTTAGTGTATAATTATTGGTGACATAAATTTAAGAAAATTAAATAAAATAGCTGGTGATTCCCATTTAGATCCCCTTGCATTGTCTCTCTATCCCTATGTTATAGCTGTGGATTGTCTGAGTTTCCTCATTAATCACGAGGTTGATGTTTGATAAGGTGGTAATGAGAGGTGTATTATTGGTAAATGATGACTTTTGTCTGTTGTTTTTCTCTCTCTATAAGCAGAAGCTGTGTGTGTCTGGTTGTTTCAGACGATAAAGCCTCCAACTAAGCTCACTTCACAGTCTTTAAATTCATCCACTCCCACATTCACTGCTTTCTTCATCGGCGAATGTGCCTCTTGGAGAGACCAAAAAACCGCCCCACAAACAAGATAGAGAGAGAAACCAAACATACCTGCAAATGGCTTTTGACATGAGCTAATGTGAGATCCTTCACATCCATGAGCTCTAGAACTGACTTCGGTGTAGCTCCTAAAATTCATCATCTAAATACATTAGCCAAAAGCCTAAAAGAGGAAAAGAAGAACATGAACCAGAAGAGAAATAAAAAAGAAACCTACCTAACTGTCTAATATTGCACATTCTTTGATTACAAGAAAAGAAGATATAATATGACAAGTGAAGCGAAAGTCAAAAGTTTTTAAAATAAATAAATAAATATTTTTATAACAAGGGAGAAGAAACAGTGGAAAAAAGTTGGGGGAAAAAGATAAGTAATTTATCTTTACTTTCATGGCCACCAAGAAGCTCCACAGCATGGACAAATCGAGCGTGTAGTGTGCTTGTCCACCGCATTCTCGGTGCTCTCATGCTTCTCTTCGTTGGCAACTTGGGCAAAAACCTTGATCTCATCAACCCTGAAGAGGCCTCATGAGACCCTCCAAGTCCAACCCCATAGTGTGATGATGAGTGATGCTGGTGCAATGGATGATGGGATTTGAAGCTCTCCCCAGAAATTCCATTAAACCTTGTGGCCGTGGCAGCCCTATAAGCCGCCGCCGCCGCCGCAGCGGTGGTCCCACCGGAGCTCAAATAGGACATGGGATCCGGGCTACCTGCCGCGGCGGCAAAGTAGGGTGTAGGAGAAGAAGTGAAAGAAGAAGAAGAAGAACACAGAGGCGAACAAGAGGAGGACAAAGAGGGATATGTAGGCATGTGATGATATAAACACATTTTGGCATGATGATCCTTGTCTCCCGAATGTTCCATGGGCAAGAAAGGGAATGAACGGTTGTGATACACCGGAATCCCCTTGATTGGCCTCAATCCTTCCGATGACACATCAAGCAAAGAAACCCCATAATTTATGTGAGCCAAGTGATTAGTGGTGCTTGTTGTTGTTGCTGCTTTCGAAGCATTCCCAGTGCTGGAATGGTTTTGAAGATGATGGAAATGAGCCTGTTGTGTTTGATAATAAGGGTTGCTGTTGTGCGGTGGCCGTTCTTGAATACCTCCTCTTCCTCCGCCACTGAAATTCCTTCCCAAAGAAAGCTCGGTGTGAGCTGGAGAAGCGAAATTTGCGCTTGTTGAATTGTGAGCCTCATAGTGGGTGGCACCACCAGATGTGGTGTTGTTGCAAATCAGAGAAGAGGAAGATGAAGTGCTTGGTGGACTTATGTGAAGGGAAAGATCAGGTGTAGAAGTTGAAGTAGGTTCAATGAAAATCCCTTCCAAGGGCATCTTCTTGAGAAGAAGGGTATATAGCTTGATGGTTACAGAATATATAAGAGAAAAATAAGTACAAAGAGAGAGATGAAGAGATAGAGAGAGAGAGAGAGAGAGTGGTTCTTTTCCTTTATTAAAATCAGATTTTGAGACAAAACAATTAAAGTGCAATATTCAGAGGCAAGAAAGTGTGGAAGAATCGTTTTGTTTTGTTGGTGAGAGAGAGGGTTGAAGAGATGGAATGAGATGAATTGTTTTCTCTCCTCCTCTTCCTCTTTTTAGGCTTTCCCCGGGAAAGAATCTGGAAAGCTAACTCTTGCTATCTGGGAACAAAGCTTTGTGCTTTTGAAAGAAGCAAGAAAAAAGAAAGAATTAATAAGAATAAGAGAAGGAAGAAGATTGTACAGAGAGAGAGAGAGAGAGAGAAAGCTAAGGGGAAAAGGAAGAATGATAGTAAACAAAAACAGACATAGTGAAGAGAAAGCGGAAGAGTGTGAAGAAAATAGAGAGAGAAAGAGAGACAGATAGATAGGAAGAGATAGGAGGCAGTGATGTTCAGCTAACAGTGGAGAGATGAGAACACAATTTTATTTATTTCTCTCTTTTTTTTTTCTTTAAACAATTCAACAAAGAAAATATGGTAAAGAATTCCAGAAAGGCATGGAATAGAAAAACAGGAGGATTTGCGTTTTGTTTTCCTCGAGAGTATATCTCGGAAAATGACACTAGTGAGACGTATGATACACAAACATTATTATTATTATGATTAATAATAATAATAATAATAATATTTTATTTTCAAAGTGTTGAAGAGAGTTTTAAATATCTAGAAATGAGAGATTAGAGGATAAGAAGACTACATATGCGGAATTTCCCTAATTTAATACACATTATAGGCGCAATCATCCAAGCTTAAATCAGATATAGGTGATCAACATATGTATATATGTTTGGTTTAGATGAAAGAAACCCCAAATTTCATAAACACGTGATCTTCATTTTAATATTATCACTTTCATCAACAAATTAAATCCTAATATTTTACTTTTTTTTCTACACATATTCACATCTAGTTAACTACCTCAAATCACAATCTAATTGGTTACTACCCAATTCATTTCAATGTTTTAAATTTTCTGTATCATTTTTTTGCAATTATAAACGTTAATTCCTTCATCTTCACTATTATATATTGATTACTGCTTAGTATTTCAGCCCATCATAAACATATGTAAAATGATAATGTATTTATATTAAAGTTTACAACAATTCAATTGAAAACCCTCTTTAGAATATATTTATTAAAAAAACCGCTATTTTCTTACAAAATTATGCTATTTGTATAATTATAACACTGAGATCATTTATTATAGGTATAACTTTCTTTTACTTATAAGAATTGAATGATTTACATCAACAGTTGAATCCATATTGTAATCGATATTACAATGTTAAATCACCTCTTCTTAAATAAAGATATATATATATATATATATATATATAACTTAACTGAAAATTCCTTGTTTACAAACATTAAGGGCATTTATTGTTTTTTTACTCCAATATTAGAATAAAACTTGAATTATAAAATTATTTTTAGTTATTGCATTATATTATGTATTACATCATTTATCTCTGTCTGGTTAGATGAAAAACATTTAATATCCAGGAATAATAATAATTATTATTATTATTGTAAAATCCAGAAACTTATTATGTCATAATATGAGTATCTTGTACCTTGTATCCATTAAATTGCAATCCACCGTACGTACTAAAGGCTATTTCATTAGATCTATCTTCCATTGGACACTCCCAAGATTTTTTAAATATTATTACAGCCATTTTTTTCATTAAAAAAGATTAATTGTATTAATACAAATTAAACCCAGAAATTTACTGTACAAAAATTATGGTGATTCTGTATGAAGCCTTTTTTTTTAAGTCATGTATGTATTAGAAACATAACACAGTCTTGAATAAACAGTTATTTCAGCTTATTTGCTACAGTAATTGTGATGTAAATAAGTTACAGTGCTACTTAATTTACCTGTCTTTCAGAAAAGAGTTAAAATAGTGGTTTGAAAGGTTACAAAATTGAATAAAATAATTACCATATTATCATATTGTAATAAACACAGAATAAAACATATGTATTTTAAATTGATCTTAGTACTAATTATTTATTTATTTTAAGTTGAGAGATATCTGTATTAAAAAAAATTCAAATAAAAGAGTGCTAATTAACACCCATTACAAAGAATAACATAAACAACATGTGTGAAATAAATAAACAATGACAGATAAAAAAAAACATCGTAAAACTGTAAAATAAAATAAAAACATAAAAATGATGTTGGATTTAAATGAGAAATTAAAAACATAATTAAATATAACAAATAAAATTTAAACACTTAATTATTGTTTGAATTTGTATCGATGATGACCAAAAATATTGATAACATCCAAATTGAATAAATACCAGACAATAATATTCAAAATTAACTGGATGCAGTTAGAGGTATAAGTAAGCCATAATTTTTTCAATTTGGTACAAGAAAGATGATGAATATGTAAATATATCTCATTTTTATTTTCATACTTACTTATTTCTGTTATAAATTATTAAAACACCTATACTATTTTAAAATTTATATATTTACAAGTTTTTCTTTATTATTTGAGATTGGAAAGAAAAAAAAAATGTATATTTACTAGTTTTTATTATTTATAAGTAATGATTTGACATAACTTTTGTTGGAGATCTCATATCGATTAGAGATTAGAGCCTTTCATTGTATATAAGTGGGTGCAAACCGAGTCGGTTTTATGGAGTTGAGTTAGGCTTAAAGTCCACTTCGTAATAATTATTAAATCTATAATTTTCTAATAATGTTATATTAAAAGGCATTTTGAAAAGCAAATAGAAATAAATGTTGGGAAATACCAACCTTTTGCTTTAAGAGATAGAGAAAGATTGGATAAGAAGCAAAGAGGGAGCATAGGTTTTCATAAGAATATAAAGCAACAATATAGTCCATATGAGATTAAATTCATGTTCATAAAAAGATTTTTTGACATATTTTAAGGGAGTTTGTTTTTCTTGAAAGAGATTAAAAAGGAATGGTAAACTGGTGAATGATCATACAACTTCTTTATTATTTTAATTCTCAAAAAGTATACAATCCTAATACTTTAGGATATTGTTTACTATGTTCTTAATTAGTTTTATGTATAAGGTGTGTTGTTTAAGGTATTAGAAATAGGGATGGCAAAGCGGGCGGGCCGACACGGCCCGCCCGCGGCCCGCAGGTAGGATGACCTTTTCAACCCGTTAACCCGCATTAGCTCGCAACCCGCGGGCCAGTAGCGGAACAGGGCGGGCTGGTCCGCAAACCCGCAAGAAAAAAATATTGGCACTTAGTAGCAGCAGGGCAACGTAAACTGGGTCATGCCAATTAAATCAATTTCAAACACGATAAAGGAGCAAGACACCAGTCAGAGAAGGAGAAGTAAGCAGAGAGTATTTAGAAGTTACCCATGACCAAACCTTCAATTGAGCCAAAAGTTATCTTATTTTTGTTGTATTATTTTTATAAAAAATTAATTAATTGTCATTGTTTTAATATATGCAGATGATGAGGAAAATTATAATTATGAAAAAATGGATGAAAGTTCTACTACAGTGACATCTAATGTTACTGAAATGGAAGAATAGTGATATTTGATATTTATCTTAATGTTTTGATGTTTGACTATATTTGAAAAGGAAAGAAAAAAAATTAGATTTGATAATAACAAATATATAGGTTTAATTTGACAATTTTTTAATAACAAGATGTAAAAAAATAAATATTTAATTTTAAAAAAAAAAGAACGCAGGCTGACCCGCAAACCTGCGGGCCAGCTCTTATGCGAGACGGGTCGGGAATTCTAACCCGCAATAACTTTGCGGGGCGGGCCAATCCGTCCCACATTTTTGCGGGTCAAGCGCGGGACGGGCCAATGCGGGGCAGGCTGACCCGCTTTGCCATCCTAATTAGAAATGTTGATGTTTCTTATATCATACTTTTGTGTGTATAGAGTTTAAATATTCCTTAAATGATCTAAATAATTTGTTGATAAACAAATTCCTAAATAAAAAAAGTGTTCTGAATTATGTTTTGAAAAAAACAAGAAAATAAGTGTTATAATGAAAAGAAGAACAACAGGTAAAAAATACTAATAATTAAGTAATATTGATAATTTTATTCCATATATGCATGAGGCATGTGATTAACATATACTTCATAAATGGTCTCAAAAGTAAAAAGCAAAATGGTAGGGAAATTATTAAGTTAGTTGTGAAGTTAATTTTAGGTTTTAGAAAATAGGCATTGATGATATTTTGATCACATGCATGTCATTTATTAGTTGTCAGGTTGAGAAGAATGTATGGTGGAGAATATGGAATAGGCTGTAGCATCAGACGTAGTATATTCGGTACAGACCCTATACCATTCTAATCATGTTCCTTCTTCCTTCATCAATCACACACCATTCATCAACCCGGTCCCACCTAAATATGGAATAGGCTGTAAAATTCATTTTGCCTCCATTTTTTAAACATATTTTTACTTCATATAAATACCATTTCCTCTTCTCTAGTTCCTATCATAAATTATCATTACATTTAATCATAAAATAAAAAATATTAATATAATTAAAATAAAAAATATCTTAAATTAAAACAATTATTTGTATTCTTACGTAATATAATTAAGTAATTTGTCTTTAACTGTTGTACAAAAATCGTAGATAATGACTAACTATATATAAAAGAAAAAATATAAATCAAATTACATTTTTGTATTTTTTTATATATTAAAATTGCTATTTTTACTTATACCAACTATTACAGCATAAATATTTTTTTTATAAAAATCAATTTAATCAAATCGAAAGTTTTATTGTAGGTTTTTTATTGTATTAGTTTTATTTTAATTTATTAAAATGGATAAATTTTAAAAGTATTACAGAAATGAGATAGATAATATGTTTGAAGTAGAATTTTAAAACAAAGACTATATTTTTAAATCACATTTTTCGTTTAATTATGTCTTCTATGAATGGTGCTTTAAATTCGAGTCTTTTTTTACTTTTAATAAATTCATTCTTCGTATATATATATATATATATATATATATATATATATATATATATATATATATATATATTTATTTATTTATTTTTTCTATTTTTTAAAGCTTTTTAAAAAAAATATTTATTTAAGACCAACATATTCTGTTACTTTAAAATATTATCATATTGTTTTCTAAATATTCACATATATATTTTTAATAAATAATATATATATATATATATATATATATATATATATATAACTTTAATAAAAAAATTATATAAAAAAATTATGTTTATATAAAAATAAAAAACATCATACAACAATTGGAATGTAGCAAACAATTCAATTATATTGTTACAACTTTTATTAATTTTTACATCTTTCAATAACTTTAAATTGGATTGTTTTTACCTCAAAATTTACTATTAAATTTAAAAATTCATTGATTATACAAAATTTTATAGTGGTACAAAAATATTTGAGGATTAATTATACATATAAAAATTTATATAATATATCTCTTTTTTAATTTATTAAAATATAAAATGATTTCTTTGTTTATACTACTATAATACAATTTAAAATATTATTTTAAAATGATATTGTTCTTCGCCAAAAATTTAATAATAGTCTTGACACTGAGTTAGCTATACGAACATTAAACTCACGCTAAATTATTTTGCATTGAGAAAAAATATTAAATATATTTTAGTTGGAGTTTATTATGTTGAGCTTAATTTTAAAATTTTAAAATTATACAATTTTTCTGAATTTTAAAGTTAATTATATCTCATAATTAGAGTAAGTAACTCTAATCCTCCTCGGTATATATATTTTTACATGTTACACGTGGATCACACTTCTTGCAAAGAGCGCATCGCGGTGTGGAGATGGTTAGTGGCATAATAAAATAGTAGTAAAGTTATGTTTTTTTCCATAGTTAACATACTATTTTTTTTTCATGCAACATTTTTTTCATGCAACATTTTAAGGAGTGTTTAAACCTTTATATATAATGTTCAAAGTTTCTTATTAGAAGGCTAAGAATAAAGAATAAATATTGTAAATTTGTAATTTTGTAATGTTATACCTTTCAATCTCTGAACTAAATAATGTACACGAATTTCACAATAGACTAGAAATATAAGCTCTAAAACACAACCGACCAATGCAACATCATCACCTAATAAAAAATCTTTCATCCAAAAGATCCAAATAAAACACGAAACATCAATCCTTCATAACAACGATAACTAACTCAAGAACCTGTAACAAACACCAAACTCTTTTGTTAGCCAAAGACCAATGTTAGTAACACCCAACCCGACAAATAAAAGATAGCATATATGTCACAAAAAATAAACCATACCTAGCGATTCCTCAGAAACTTCGACCCACAAAGATTCCAACTCTACCCTCACTTTTTAATTGACTTTAAACAAACCATTGAACGTAAGTAAGTGAAACACCGTTTATTTTACTCGTGAGTCATAATCACACCTTAAGTTTAACCAAAATAAAAATCTTCAAATAATAATAATTCTAAAACTATATTTCTTTCTAATAGAACAAAGAAATACATAAATTTCAAAAAATAAGATAATAAATTTTACTTCTAATTTTTCACAATTAATTGTAAAAAAAAAGTCAAATATAATTTATTACTTTATAGATATGTTCGTATATTATGTCATCAATATTTTATTAATATTAAAAAAATGCAGTGATAAGTTTACACAAATGTTTACTTATTTATTATAATATAATGAATAATTAAACAAAAATATTGCAATAATAATAAAATTTTAAAAATGTAATGTTTTATGAAGTAAATTGTTTTAAATATTTAGTAACTGAGTTTATAAACATTTTTAAACTTAATTTTATTATATTTTAACTGCTTTATACTTTCTATGTGAAAAAAGTATACTTTATTTACAATTAATTATTTTAATTAATTCAATTTAGTTTAATTTTTTAAATAAGTTTTAATATTATTTCCAATTTCATAATTACTTTTTTTAAATTTAATTTTATTATTGTTTTTATTATATTTTAACTAAAGATATTTTTATGCAATTCATTATATTATCTAATCAGGACACATTCAACAAAATATAGTGTAACAATAATGATAAATTAGCTTTTTTATTGAACTCGTATCTAAGTCTAGAAGTTTATAAATACCTTTAATATCTCAGAAAAATTTAATCTCTTCTACTATTTACAACTCACCTATATTCTTACTTATTATCGCGCCATCCAATGTTAATAGTAACAAAATAGTTTGCTTTATATCTAGTTTTGTGCCTCAGCAGGTTTTCCCACCAAATAATTTTGAATTATGTTTACTCCTTTGTGTACTGAATTGATTTCAATTTTTGTTTTTAATTTCAACATGAAATAAAAGAGCGTTAATAAAAACAATATAATATAAATAATTAAAATGTTGATATTTTAGTTTAAATTTGTTTATTTGTAACTAATTTTTTAATTCTCAGTTAAATCAATATATATATTTGATATATATATTATAACATGAGCCTTCGGCCGACAAAATGTTTTTGACCCCATAAACTATAAGGTCCTCAAAACATCTTACTCAATTAAAAAAAAGGGAAAATTTCTACAATGAACTATTAAACTGTACCGACACTCTATGAATATATTAAAATTCAGATATGACATATTTGATTATTTACGCTGGAAAATATTTCTGAACAAAAAAAATTATATGTAAGAAGAATTATATCTTCTTCTTTTTTACACACACAGATATATATATATATATATATATATATATCCTTTAATCTATATAAAATTTTTTCAGAAAAAACATTATTTTGATATTTTGTCAATAATTTCCTGTCATGTGGCCTCTTTATTAGGGATTTAATGGATTAAACTTAAATGATTAAGATTAGGACCACTTTATTAAGCTTAAGAAAATATGTGAAAATAAAAATATTGATGTTAAAATGTTGGGAAAATACTTACGTGGTAAAATTTGTGAAATAATAACAGTGGAATGGTAAAACACGTAATTTAACATACATTAAAATATCATTAAATGATGGGAATACAAAACATTAAGATAGATTAAGAGAAAGAGAAAATTCTAAATAAGTGTATTTCTTTTAATTCAATTAAATTCTAGCTGATAAAAAATATATAACTAAATTACACCCTAAGAAAGTAAATGTGATTAACTTAATTTGGAGATTTTAGTTTGTATATATTTATATAATGATTGATCCTTAGGTAGTTGGAAGTCTTTACATGTAATGAAAGAAAAAAAGTTGTAGAAAAGAAGATAAAAAAGAGAAAGGAAACGTCCTAATATGTGTCCTTGATAAAACTATGGTGATAGTGTTGGTTAGGCCTATGAGCTGAAAAAGTTATATATATAATTTCATAGTCACGACATTCACTATATAATGGTGATGATAATATTAGAAGGAGTTGTCTATTCTAAAGTTTGGATGTTAGGCCAAAGATATTTCCTTCTCTTAAGGGGAATTATACTGTAAGGGTCCCATGACCCAATGAGCTTCTGTGAAAAGTCCTTATTCATGATGTATCTCACTACAATACATATGGCTCAAAAGAAATACAAACCCTAGTGATGGTGAACTATCATGCACTACAACTGCATATGTTGCCTTTGATATGATCCATTCATCAGAGTAACTAGAACAATTTTCTAATTATTTTATTATCACCATTTTGGACCACAACATTTTACTAACAATTTTGTCATTCCATGTATCATATATACCCAGCCATGCCCATCAATAATTTTTTTTGCATTTTCTCACATTCTTATCACCACTGTTTTTCCTTTTTCCATTTCTTTATTTGGAGTTTTATGATTCCAATTTCATGTCACATACCCTTTTATAATAACAAAAATTTAATTTCAATTTTCAAAACTTGGCTCCTTCTCAAGATCTCTTGTGAGGCCCACCATATATTCAAACCACAAGTGGGAACAGGCTGGTGGTTTCAGATGAGTTGCCATACCATTTGTTATCTCAACTTCCAACCATATTATATATCCATTTTCTTACTTTCTACTTTCATTATTATATTTTTTAGTCTACCAATTAAAGAGTTAGATTAAAAAAAACACAAGATTACTTTTAGAATATGTTGATTATATATGTAATGTATTAAAACTATAAATTTGAGTATATATATATATATATATATATATATATATATATATATATATATATATATTACCAACAATAAGACTAGTTAATGGTGATGTGATCCTTAATTCAGTATTGAATATGTTCTAATATTTATTTATTTATTGTAACGATAAGAGTTTTTTTATAAAAGAGAATCATTAAATAAAAATTAATTTTAGAGAAAAATAATTAATTACACTAAATTAAAGACTATTTTAAAGATTTTTTTTTTAGTTTCTAAATTAGTTTTTGTTATTGTTAAATAGTTTATAAATTGATATATGTTCCTACTAGGGAGATGGGACTTAGAGAACTATTGATGAGCTTTGTCTTCTTTCTTCCTATCAAACGGTTGGTCAATGCATCAACTTCCTCTTCTGAACCTCTTGCCACTCCTTCGATCTCAGTTGCTCGATCACTCAATATTCTAGGAAATATCAAATGAGGGCACGTCGACGCTCAAGTCAACAAAGAGGGTTTGACATTCTGGTAGTCAGAGCACCGTAATAAATGACGTATCTGTTTCTTGAAATGTGCGCTATTTATATTATTTTAATGGACCTACCTTGTTGGGTTGGATTAGTGAGGTGGACCATACTTAGAGGTGTATTACATAATTTTTAATGATGACTTAACTTTATTGACGTTGATTGATCGTGATTGGATCGAGAATATCGGTCGGCCCACCTGGATGTGGGTCCATCGGTCGGCCTATACCGGTACAATATCTAATTAGTTACTAAAGTTTTTGCTACCAAATTTAGAATTTAAATAATTGTTAAAACCTTTATAACTAATTAGATACTAATTTAAAAATTATTTAACAATAATAAAAACTAATTTAGAAATAAAAAGTTTTTTAATCTTGATACATTTACAAAATTTATTCTTCGCAAGCGAAACAACCCCTCCTCCATTCCCAATTCCACACCTATCTGTAATTTTTCCACTATCCCAAATCCTCAACCTTAAATCACTATTTACATCCTAGTCTCCACCTCCATTTCCCAACTAAAGCCATATTAAAAAGTTTTAGATCCTTGATAATTAGACGTCTTTCATTTTTTGGCCTGCAAATATGACTGCATTTGATCCATGCTATTTATTTCCATGAAAATTCCAATCCCACAAAAAATCTTTTATATAGTTATTTTTGCATATAAATGTTAGAAAAATACTATTTTACTTTTTCTAATTTGGTTGAAATTTATTTATAAAAGTTTACAATGTGTTATATCTTAGTTAATTTTCGCTTATAATTTTCACGCGTTATTGACAATAATAAAAAAAAAGTGTATTAAAAGAAGTGTGTTTATTTTCTTGTTCTTCATCATCTTTCTCATGAATTATATTTTTATTGGTAATAAATAAATAAAATAAAATAAAATATTTTAAGAGTGTTCACTTTTATACAAAAAGTGATCAAGATCAACTTGTTTGCTTAATAACATATTTCGAACTTTACAAACCACTAAACCAATTCTTAATTGAAAGGCCTAATAAACCACATCAACAAAAATAATCATCTATCCTATAAAGATTCTTATAATCAGTATTTAGTCAAAACAATACACACAAAATATCTTTTAATATAATATAGTATATTGTTTTCTCTATGTAATAAAAGAATAGTGATGATATAGGTATGTGCGCTTTTAATATGATAAAAAAAATTGCATATGAATTTACGTGTATACGTGTATGTTACCTCTCTATTTAATGCATTTGCTAGGTTGTATAATGGTTGTACATTGAGATTCCTTTGTCCTCAAATTCTAAGTATGAGATAGTCAATCTACCCCAAAAATTGTGAAACAATTAAAGGAATTGATTCTTAGTTGTTTAGTTGTGTAGAAAAGAGACATCCAACTGATAGCAATCAAACTAGAAAATCACAACCAATTTGTTAAAAGGTTTGAGTTTTCTTCCACTTTAGGAATAAGTAGGTCAAACATCCTCAAAAATAAATAACATGGCAAAAAGTATGTATAAAACCAAAAATTTGGTATTAATAAATCATACTGATTATACAAGAAACTTCAATCCAAAATTTTAAGAAAATAAAATTATAATTTTTTTTTTCTCTATATATTACACTACAAGAAATTACACTACAAGATTTAGTATTGACAAACTAGTTAAAGTGATTACAACTCAGATGAATGCCAACATAACTTAATTCTAGTTGCAAGAACTTCATTTTGAGTAAATTATAAAAGATGAACGGTATCACAGCACTAACTTAAACATTGTAGTACAATGGGCTCTTATGTTCACGCATCGTTTACATTTTGAAAGATTTCAGCTAAAGGAGCTATTTCAGATATGGCCCTGTGTCTTTTCCGTATCTTTCATTTTCCAAGTTCCGTTTCCAACCATCTTAAAATGAATTGAACATGTATAAGTGTATAAAAAAATGAATTGAAGGATTGAAGAGAGAGGATTTTGTATTATTGATACGGTTTCAGAGCAGCAACAACCATAGATATAAAAAGCAAAAAGAGATGTGGTTTTAAAGAACTGAGACACCCAGAAAGCATAATTCACTGAAATGACAATAATGGACCCCCAGATAAGACCAAGCATAGACAGGAATGGTCAGGATAAATAGCAGAAGCCACCATTGACAAGCTTGGAATCTACATCTGTAATACCAAAATGGGTCTCTTTTAATTCACCTTTCTTTTTTTCCCTCTAAATTCAATTCCCATTTTCATTCCCTTTTTTGTCTTGGAAATTCACGGTACGTGAACTTAATGTTGCAAAACCAACTAACAAAATTTAAAGTTTTGAAATAGATATATAGTTTATAAAATAATTCAAAAATTTTATTATCTGGGTCTCGATCTTCGACAAGCATCTATTCTTGCAGGAGAAAAGTTAAATTTAAGTACAAAAATAGATGAGTCTGTACATGTATTTGCTACTATATTTCAGCGACCTAGGTGTTGAATAGTTTGAATAGATGGACCACTAAAAATGTGATGTGAGTTTTAGTTGTGGTTCTGAACGAACATGCATGGCTACGAATTAGTGGAAAGCAACTGTTGGTTCATTGTAAGCATAGATATTGATTGTATAAAAGGATTGACTTTGTGTATGAGTGACATTACATACACAAAATGACGGAGACACACATTCTGAAGAAGATGTACTGAAGAAAAATGAAAGAAACCCAATTTTTAATATTGGTCCCCTCATGTGAAGCAGTGAGATGAAAGAAAGAAAAGAAGTGTGTGACAAACACAATAGTCCAAATTGAAGAAAGGGAGACTTCTTTTACCATGGAATTATATGAAGCCACAAATGAAAAATAACTGCTCAAGAAAAGTGCTGGTGGAAACATTATGTAAAAGGAAATAAAGGGTACCAAAGAGAACAAAAGCAAAGCAGAAAGAGAACATGAATGCTGCTGGCTGAGTCACTGTGAGAGTGTGTGTAGTAGAAAGAAAGATAGAAAGAGAGAGAAAGATGATCAACAAACAACATCCACCTGCCACGTTGTCCCTTACTCAAGGAATTTCCAACTTTAAAACCAATAATTGCTGTGATGATGGCATAAGAGTCAAAAGAAAGAAGAAAAACTAATTGTATTTGTTCGGATATGATTTTCTTAGAAGGAGAATGTGTTTGTGTGTGAGAGAGAATAAAAGAAAGATAGTTCAGTGTTGCTTCCAAGGACAAAATAGTATTGTTTTTCATTCAATAAAATTAGAATTAATTGATTTTAAGATTTATGAGAAGCTAGATTCCCGGAGCTCGTTTTTGGGAGAAAACAGTAAAACATTAAGAATCTCAAATCTCCTCCTACTAATAATCATTACCTTAAAGAATTTAACTTAAATTTAAATCATTATTAACATGATACTCTCCAAATATTTAAAGTTGGATCAGAAGCTGACTTTTTTATTTAAGCAATTTCTTCATTTAATTATAGAAATAGGTTAGTGTAATTTTGAAAAGTACATTTGATGCATGCATATGCATGTTGAAGTTTGTTTGTGTGAATGAGATGTTTATGAGAGAGAAACTAAGAATATATTGGGGAATGAAAGCCTCCGATGATTCTGCCGGACCCTACCTTTGACCCTTCTAAATTGAAACTAAATAATAGATAGAGAAAGAGAAAAAGATAGATAGATAGATGAAGAGATTTTGAAACCATTCTATTCCAATCGCCATGCACACACTCACACACTACAGTGGTGTTGTGTTGTGTAGTTTGATGCATTCAACTTTTCAACTCTAAACATAAACACAAACATGAACATGAACATGAAGAGGAAGAGTAACATTGTTGTGGATCGAAAGTCCAAACACACATGTATTCATACGGTCTGAAACAGCTGTCCCAAGTACCCATCTCTAGTTGCTTTTCCTTTTGGTCCCACTCTGTCACGTATCCTAATACAACTTTGGAAAAACTTGTGCGCTTCCCCATTCTTTCTTTCTCCATTAGAGAGAGAAATAAGAAAGAAAAAAGCACTTTCGTAATTCCCAAAACAAAAATGCTCACTGTAGGAAGAAGCTCCTTCTTCTTTTTCTTGCCTCCTCTATCGGCATGTAAAAAACCTCTCATTTTTAGCAATGCTCACACGACTAAAGCTAATTAACCTAAGGCATTTTCTCATGTTTGCATGGGGGAATATTATTGATTATATATTTTCAATCTGTCTTTTGTTCATCTGCATGTGATAAAGCATTATGTGTAAATGTGTACGTTGCCTGAATAACAAGTCAAGTGATAAAGTTAGAGCTTACTTTTATTTTTTGTGTAAACTAAGTAGCTAAGCTAGGACTCCCCCACTTCCTTTGAAAAGATATTCCACTACGCCATGCATATATGGGCACACTTTTAGGCAACAACACCAAAATTACTCTTCTCAAACTTTAAATGGTAAAGTGAAGCTCCACCAACCACTTTTTTGCATTTTTAGTCTTTTCATTTTCTGTGCAGCTTCTTTCGATATTCAACCTCCACGATCTACTTCATTATTTTTTCCTACTCATGATATGTTGAAAATTATTTATCATAATACAACTGTAATTTTTAAAATTACATTAATCAAATCACAATTATAAATTGGTAATATACCATTGTCAAATTAATATTTTCCTTTTTTTTCTCATTTGTCGATTTTTTAAAAAAAAAATACTTTTTGTAGTGCAAAAATTAGGAGGAACTATATGCTAATTAGTCTTTGAGTTGTCTATTTCATCTCAATAATAAGAAAGAAAATATATTCAAATATACTACCACCGTCCCATAATAATGATCGTGTAAGAAGAAAACTTCAAATAAATGTTTTTTTTTCTATTTAAATCAATCTTTTCATTTGCTTTTTTATTTCCTAATGACTACACATATTAAAGTCTTTTTAACATAAGAATAATAATAAATATAGTATTTTTTAAGCAGTTTTACTAAAAGAAAAAAAATCATCAAATATAGATTGTTTTCAATATAATAGTATTAATTTCTCTTTTCATTTAATTTTTTTTATCCTAATGACTACATATTAATTTTTTTAAACATAAAAAATAATAAATATAACACTACCAAGCAACTTAAACTCAATTTTGTTCTAGCAACTTTTTTTTAAACTTTAACCAACTCAAAATTTTATAAATATTTTTATATTAGACCTGATTATTGCACACAAGAATGTTTTTTATTTTAATGAATAAAATAATATATTTCATTTGTAAATTGAATTGTTTGAAATCGGTGGAAGAAACAACTACAAAATATTTTAAGTAACTTTAAACTGTCATATAAAATTACGCCAGTAAAAGAATATTTCAAGCAACTCAAATCTCTAAACATATCTAACTTGATATACTTTTATCAAACTTATAAGCCAAATAAGTTTGAGGGTATTTTATAAAAGAAAATAATGCTAAAGGTATTTTAGATTAAGTATTATTAAAATGCTCGAAGAATACTTCTAGTTTAGATTAGACCTTTTAGAAATGGCAAGAGAGTATAACAATATTTTTCTTGAGAAAAACTTTACAACACACTCTTTATTACACTTTTCCTTGATGTAGAGTGTGTAGTTGGTATTTTCTTTCACACGATTCATGAAGAAAAAATTTTAACTGTGTGACGGGATTCAAGTTTTGTTTGCAAAGTCTGACAAGCACATGTAGGAGAGTGGCAAAACAGATTCTTAAGAGCTAAATAAAGTTAATTTCTACTATATAAGTTTTGATAAATTCATAAAATTCACTAAAAAAAAAATTCATGAAATAGAAATCAATTTTAAAGACAAAAAATAATTAGTTGTTATAGTAACTAAATTAGAGATCATTTTAGAAACTAAAAAAAAATTGATTTCTAAATTAGTTTCTATTATTGTTAAATAGTTTCTAAATTGATATCTAATTAGCTACCAATGTTTTAACTACCAATTATTTAGATTCTAAGTTTGAAAGCAAAAACTTTGGTAGCTACTTAGATACCAACTCAGAAATTACTTAATAATAATAAAACAAACAAAAAATTAGTGTCTTTAATTTAGTTATTATAGCAACTAATTATTTTTAGTTTCTAAAATTTATTTCTATTTCATGATTTTCTTGTAGTGATTGAAAAATATATCACTATTACATATTTTAATTTTAATTTTGTATTACTTATAAATAATATATAATTAAATTATCAATATTTAATCTCATCACTTTAAAGAGTAACATCTAACAAATAGAAAAACAGAAATAAAAATTTAAACTCCTGAGACTGAAGGGTAGTGTTTTTGTTTTCTTAATTGAGAGTGGTGATGGTTGTAAATAGATAATTCCGAAGATATCCATTGACTAAGTCACGTGAAAGATTTTAGAAATGTGTAACAGAGATGTGGTTTTTTCTGTGTGAGTATTTAATATACTAAGATTGACCTGTGTTTATGATTCCAACAACGATAATGTAATCCTCCTAATCTTTAGGAGAGCATCTCGGTGATTAATTAATTAATTAATTAAACCTGCAGAGCTTATACAAATAAACTACTCCTGAGTCTATTTAAGAACAATGAATTGAATTTAAGAGAGAATAAAGAAAGGTGTAATATGTTTTTGATTAGTGGTATTATGAACACTAAAAGATGTTTGATGGTTGTGTTTGAAAAAGATGATGATAAAAACATTATGAACAGTGGTTCCTGTGAATCCGGTCATTTTCAAAATGTACTATACTATCTAGGACAATATACTGGCGTGCATTAAAACGAAAGGACAAAAATGATGTTGACTTGAAATTGTCTAACGTACAATTTACACGACTCGATGCCATCTACAGTTATCACAGCTTTTAATAAATCATCTTCAAACATGAAAGTCTAGTACCCTCTCTCCTCAAATCTTTTTTAATCTAATATATTCTTACACTTTTTAAATCACCACAACAATTTATATCTATATATTTATCAACTCTCATTGCTAACTCTGAATTTTAGTTCTTTTCACACCCTTTCAGCTAAATGTTTCATCTGAAACTCACATCTATGTATCTCAACACAATTGGGATTTTGTTTTAATCAACAACCATATTTATTAAAATGGAATATTCTAATCTTTCACATACAATATCAGAATGTTGTACTGGTTCAGAGAGGCACTTTTCAATTCACACCCCTATATGCAAGGTCTATTTTAAATGCGTTTGGAAGTTTTTTTTGTTTCAATTCAATAATTTTTTAAGATGTATAATTGACTAAAACAGTTTTTAGCTTATATCAAAACAATTTATATACACTTCGGAATGTTTTTTCCTAATGTATTTAAAATTAATTATTTCTGGCCTTAATTAATATTATTTTTGAAAGGGGTATAAAATAATTGAAATGTATATGGTATATAGTATGGGATATGATTGAGGAGCATGGAGAGCTAAATAATTGAGGCATTGAAAAGAAAGTGTGGTGGTATTTGGTAGGATAATTTTTTTAATGCATTGATTGGACTATGCATTAATTCTCTCCCATTCGTACTCATGGTGCAGCAAAGCAAGTTCATTGGTTGATTGGACCAATGGAGAATTTAACTCTCATTTTGGACACATTTCAAAGAATGAATATATATATTAGAAAATTAAAGCAGGGAAGGGGGCAGGGATGTCTGTAAAACCTGTGACATTTTTATTGATTTCACGTGCCAATTTGGGCATGGGATTTGGCTATTCCCAATATTCTCTGGGTTTTACTTGCATCCGGTTCATAATTAGGACAAAACACCAATGTCAATCTTCAACTGTTCCACATTCAAATCAAAATCTATTCCCACAAAACACCTATATTTTTAACATAATGAATCATATCAAATATTGAACTATCATTATCACTAACTCTAAGCTTATTCTAAATGCTAAACAATACACACTATGATTCTAAGTACAATCAAATTAAAAACATGCATTAAAAGGTATAAGTGGTACCAATAGAAAGTCTTGAACCAAACTGAAAAGCAAGACAAAGTAAACCAACCTACAACAACTAAACCAATATAGTAAAACTGATACGAGAATGTCAAAAGTTCTTGTGCTGCAACACAAGGCTACCAATCCAATCAGATTCAGATAAGTTGAAACCTGAAGACACCATGATAATTGTACAATAAATCTAACTTGTTGTTTTTTAAATCAACCACTCTTTCGCCTAACTTTCTACTCGTTTCTAATTATTTTTGTTCTTTTCTTTACCTGATTTGCAACCAAACACACATGGTTAAGAACAAGTATTGAAACAAATTGTAGATTCATTAGAGAAGTGAATAGGGTTTATCTTGTAGAAACAGTAAAGAGTGGTTAAGGATAATTAAAGTGATTATAATAGCGGCTAAAAGTATGTCTCTAAAAGCAATGATAAGAGTAATGCTCATTTTTTGGCCTGATTTTGTTGTGTGACATGACAAGAAAAAAATGTTTGAAGGGGAAGGAAATAATTTTGGCAGTGTGTTGTGAAGGTGAAATGAGAATGAGGAAGAGGGTGTGTGTGAAAATGGAGTTGAAGTAGGGTCCAAAATTTGATCCCTTATGACAAGCGAATAAATTGAAGGTGAAAGAGCAGCATCCAAAGAATGTACCGTACAATGTCCACCACCTACATACCCAACTCAACCACCCACCTTCCCATCAGTCACAGAATTTCATTTCATCCACCACTTCCCTCTCGTACAATTGTACCTCTTTATTTCCATTTCTCATTCATCTCTCTTTTTTTTTCTTACCCTTTTTTTTTTTTATTAATTAAATACCTAATTTCTTTTTCCTTTTTCTTCTGAGAACCATTGTGCTCTGATCATACATTATTAGAATTCACACATGGAACAAAGTTGAAGACTTTGACGTTGACATCTTAATCAGAGAGAGAAGCTGAAAGCGTTGAATAGTAGAGTAGAGAAGATAATGGCGGTGCACGATAGTGACGGTAAATCTCAACCTCACACCCATTTTTCTTTTCTACTAAAAAATGTATTTGAAAGTAAAAAAAAAAGAAAAAGAAATTGTGGGTGTAAGAAACAGGGTAGAAAAAGAGATTGTATATTTAAAAATAAAAATAAAAAAAAGTATAAAGAGAGATAATTGAGATGGGGTATTTGGGGCATTGGTGGAAAAGAGAATAATAAATGCAAAGGGCCCGAAGCATAGAGAAGTTGTTTGGCAGAAGAGAAATGGAAGTGGTGATGTGAGAGGTGAGGAAATGATTTTGTAATCGATTGCTTTATGATTGATGAAGATTGAAAAAGTGTGCAATTGACAGTGAGATAGAGATAGAAAGAGAATAGTGGGGGGGTGGAAAAAGCTCCTTCTTCTTTTTTAATCCAAAGCTCTCTCTCATTTCACCTTTCACTTTTTCAACTCTGACATACAAGAAAAGTGATCAGAGAAGGGAGCAATTAATTATGAGGTTATGATGACTCTATGATCAACAATGCAGGCCATGCATGGTGTAGTTGGGTCGTTTAAATGCAGTACCGTTTGTACTATATATGCCACTAAAGGACACCATGCTCTGCTTTCTAATTACATTTTTTAAATTACTTTTCCCCTCTCAAATCATCTCTTTCCTTTTTCTTTTTTATTCTTCACTTTCTTTACTTCTACACCTTCACCAATTTCATTTCTTTTTCATTCTTCAATTTCTATAATGAAATCCAAAAAACCATAATCATTGTTTGACATCCCACATCGACTCGAGATAAGGACATTTCATTGTATATAAGTGGGTGCAAACTTTAATCTTATGAGCCGATTTTATGGGATTGAGTTAGACTTAAAGTTCACTCCTTAACATGGTATCAAAACCATTTCGAGTTTATGTGAAGTGGGTGTAAACATCAACTTTATAAGCCAGTTTTATGGGATTGAGTTAGACTTAAAGTCAACTTCTTATTAATACTTTGTTAAAAGAAATGTGAATGACAAACTCTCTCTAACTTTTGCCTTCTTCCTTCAAATACTACCTTTTCATCTTTCACTGTCACTTCCTTCTTCACATGCCCCCAATTCTTCTTTTTTTTTTTTTTTTTTTTTTATTTTTTTATTCACTTTTTTTTTTTTTTAAATCATTTAAAAAA
>Ga0123342_1001037_pt1 | contig 46208 bp, 18 predicted proteins | sample Turbeawhitnodule_FD_89960 | JGI IMG/M metagenome (GOLD analysis project Ga0123342, IMG submission 89960) | Root nodule microbial communities of legume samples collected from Mexico - Turtle bean Mexico white nodule | ecosystem: Host-associated > Plants > Roots > Nodule | place: Mexico: Nepantla...
GGATATATATCCAACAATTACCAGCATAATGAGCTATGAAATTGGGGTTCTCTATTTTATTATTACCCATAAAATATTCCACTGTCAAATGTTCTTCTTGACATACCGATCCTTCGATCCAACAAGAATTATATCAAAAGATGATTTCGCCTTCAGACACAACGAGAGAGAATTCACAATAAAAACTAATCACAATACAAATCACTCATTAAATAATATTAAGAGAGTATTAGGCTTTTATGGATTTGAAATAATCCTTAGGTCCATATAAAAACTATAAATGAGTAAGGATCCGAAAGTAAAAGATAATGATTTTTTTATTATAATACTCGTAATCTAGACATATTCATAACTTGATTGTTGAAGTCTCTTTACATATACTCACCAACAAGAAACTAAAGATAAATCTTGATAATAAAAAAATCTCACTATAAGAAGTATTTTTTCACTTCTAAATTGTTTTTTATCGCAGTTTTTTTAACTGAAATATAAGACAAGAAAAAGAAATTGTTTTTTTAATTTTGAGTCGCACTTTTGAGATGAAATCATACGAAAAGAATAACAAAGTTAAAAAAACAAAACAGAATTAAAGTATTACATACGATGTTACTGATTGAAAGAGGAAATGTTATGACTATAATACCGGTAGATTGAGACATGAGAAACAATAAAGGCTTATTAAGAAGCCCGTTATCCATGCGAAGCATTGCTTGATCTCTAACAACATTTCACACAGAATATTTCCAGCAATAAATTTGCTTTTGAATAATTTCCCACGTTCAAATCGAAGCTTCTAACAAATCTTCAACCATTAAAATCATCCCTTGGTCCTTTTTTCTAACAAATAGTTCTTATGTTTGAATATTTGGTAACAGATCATCACGTTAATCTCCCAAGCAACACGCCACTCAAAGGAAAAAAAAAGCCAACGGTGGTGGGGGACGAAGAAAAAGTTGATGCGGTGACGAATTCTGTGCTTAGTATTCAAATGCAACTATTCCCCATCAACCATGCTTACATATTTATGTTTTCACAAACTTTCCTCAATTTATAGTAAGATATGTGATTCAAAGAGTGAAATTGCTAATTCAATGTTTAATACTTTATCATCTTTTTAACCAGTAGCAATTAACTTTATATTTTTGGGATCAAGAATAAGTCTACCCATGTGAATAGACATACCTTCTCTACATTAGAGGTAGTTACAATTACAACCTATTTAACTGTTCGACACTGCACTAGCCCAATATAAACATGTTGTTTCAACATATTGTAAATTTCGTATAACAAAAGCAAGAAGAGATTCAAAAATTTATCTAGATAAACAGATCTAAGAGAACAATCCCATTGAATAAAAAGTGTACAATGTTTCAGGTCCATATTGCTATACCACCATCAGCATACCACTTTAATCGATTGAATTACTTTATCTTTGTTGAATATATTTCTCCTTAAGAACACACTGTGTTATTTTGTCTTTATAGATTCTGAGATCATAACAATTTCCATTCAGTTTTTCTTTTTAATGGAAGACCAGTAAAAAATTCATCTAATTGTTACAGGTTTGCCATAACAGAGCAAAAAATAAAACATGACTATAGCAGATTCCAGTGTTTGTAGATAGTAAATTTATATCTTTTATATTATACAATATTTTACCAGTAAGACAATACAAAATTATTAGAAACGAGGATTAAAAATATGTAAATTAATTAATATAAATGGCTAAATTGTATGCTTTATAAAATAAAAATATAATAGTTGACAAAATAACTGAAACTGATATGAAATACAAGCAAGTACTTTTATTTGTGTTTAGAGCTATTTAAATTAAATAAAAAAATAAAAAAATGAAAAGTTCAGTTTAAATTGATTTTTTGCATTAGTTTTGAGTTGTTATAGTTTTGCGGAATTAACAGACTGCTCTTCAAACCGGCTTCCTATTGGTTTGGTTGAAGTAGTTAGTTTGGTCTGGTTTTAGAAATAGTGTGTTTCCGGTTTCAAATTTATATATGAGATTGATTGCATGAGAAATGACTTAAAGAGTTGTGACTGAATCAAGACAAACAAAAATTTGGGATTCTCATATCGAATTTGAAGGTGTACCACTATCACATCAAACTTTAAAAGTTATAAAATTTGTTTTTGTCAATAATATTTTAAAATCATATTTGTAACATTTTATATAAAAAACCTTCAAATACTATATATATATATATATTTACAATTGTATATTTAATCTATGTTTTTTTTATTATAATTTTTTATTTGGGTCTGTTGGTCACTTTCTTCCCTTCTCTACTTCATTAAAAAAACTCTCTTTGTGTGAACTGCTCTAGTAACATTTTATATAAAAAACCTTCAAATATTATATATATTTATAATTGTATATTTAATATATGTCTTTTTATTACAATTTTTTTATTTAGGTCTTTTCTACCTCACTAAACAACTCTCTTTCTCTGAACTGCTCTTGTAACATTTTATATGAAAAACCTTCAAATATTATATATATTTACAATTATATATTTAATCTATGCCTTTTTTATTATAATTTTTTATTTAGGTGTGTTGGTCACTTTCTTCCCTTCTCTACTTCACTAAACAACTCTCTTTGTGTGAACTACTCTCCCTCCTCATCTTTTAGTTATCTTTCACTCCTTCGTAAGTTTCCACAAATTTTCGTCGGATCATACCTGCAAGTTAATACATGATGATGATGTATTTTTTTTTTTTAGAAACTTGTAACTATTTGTATGAATATTATGAATAATTGTTAATAGGTGAGATTAACATTTGGAATATGATTAAAGAGATATTATCTAATATTAATATTAGATAATATTTAGTTATTGTTTTCCGCTTGTTAATCTTCTCTAAGCTTAACGAATTTGGTCATCGGCACTGACCAATGTTGAGAACTCTATCCTTCCTCCGGAACCGGTAGACTATTAATTAAACATGGACAAATTTTGATAGTAGCTGATAGATGTATTATAATAAGGGTTTTGTTTCAGTACTTTTACAGGATCGATCATTTTGTTTTTCTTCTAACAGATTAGTCATCCTTTGAACATTACACACACGAAATAACCCACACCCACTCCTACAATAACCCCTTCTTCCCTCTCTCATTCTCTCTGCCACTTCCTTCAACTTCAGAGTGCTTGTTTGTGTTGTGTTTACTACAAGCAGAAGCCAGAGAAAGAAGGAAGTGTAAGGTGTAACAACATGGCTGGAAATTTGAGGCTTGCATTATCTGTGTTGATCTCTCTCCTTCTCAAATCCTCAGCACAGTCACAGACATGCATGAACCACACCTTCACAGACAACAAGGTCTTCACCTCATGCCGTGATCTTCCCCAGTTAACCTCGTACCTCCATTGGACTTACGACCAGAACACAGCCAAGTTGGACATGGCATTCAGACACGCTGGAATCAACGCTTCGGACAGGTGGGTTGCATGGGCCATCAATCCCAACAACAACCTCAATTCAGCTATGGTTGGAGCACAGGCTCTGGTGGCTATCTCAGAATCCGGTGGTGCCCCGAGAGCATACACTTCTTCCATCCAAGGTTACTCAACCCAGTTGGCAGAGGGAAACATCTCTTATGCCATCTCTAGTTTGAGAGCTACCCGTCAGAATAGTGAGATCACCATATATGCTATCCTCACTCTTCCAAACGGTACCACCAATTTGGTCCACCTTTGGCAAGATGGTCCTCTATCTGCTTCTACCCCTGCACAGCATCAACTTGCTACTTCTAACCTCCAAGCCAAGGAAAGCTTGGATCTTCTCTAGTTTAAGGTAGCCAAGATCAAGTGGGAAGTATATATTCACTTAGAACAAGAAGAATAAATTAATGTAAGTACCTGGCTTTACCAATCTTGTATGGATACTTTTTGTTAATTGGTTTCCTTATGTGCATGAACAAAGTTATATAAATTCTCTCCCATGCATGACTTTTTGTGTGCATGTGCTTTTGTGTTGAGGGATTGCATGCCTTCAATCTAACTATTTATTGATTTTCTTTATATACATGCCGAAAAATACGTAAAGTTTTGTTCTTTGGACTACTCTGCAAGTCTTCAGCAATGGTATAATAAGGATATGAGATTGGCAGCCACCAACAAGAGATTTAAAGTCAAAATTTCATTGATTCTCTTACACAAACTTCTGGAAAAAGAAAGTGTTTTTTTTAACAAATCACATGTGTATATCTGTATATTTTTATCACATATGTATTTGTTGTTTTTGTCCTAAAATGCATTTCAACGTGTATATTAATAATTTTTAGTTTCGACTTTTAAAGTGGAGAGTTTTCGAATTATATAAAGAATAATAAAGTGTATCCTGATTCAAATTGTTATATATTTCTTTTGCAGGCAGTAAAGAGATTTTGTTCGTTCCGTTGTGGCAGAAGAATAGCAAAAAGACCCAAATTATCGACGACACATCCCTCGTGCATGACGAAGTGGAAGTTTTTTATTTTATTTTTTTGTATGATTCAATATAATGGTTGCAGTTATAAGCATAAATAACACTTGATCTATATGTACTATTCATAGATATATTGTATATATTATTACTATGTTTAAGTGTGATTTGATTAAAGGCATGAACGATAATTTTTTTGTTAACAAACAAAAATAATTTGTCAGTGCAAAAGTCCAATCACTAATTTTATTTTAATAAAAAGGAGGAGGATCCCTTGCCAAATTTAGAAGAGAAATTATGTGTATAGATAAATAGATCACAAAGGTAAAGTGAACTTATTTAAAATATTTGAACTCAACTTTAAGTTTAATTATATTGGATTTTATTTAAATAAATAAATAAATTTAATTAAGTATATAATAAAATGAACTTAGATAATTAACAAATGATTTATTTTGTTTACGCACTTACTTTTTTTTTAAATAATACTAACAAATGTTCTTCATAAAAGAAATTAAGGAAATATAGATAAAAAAATTTAATATTTTAATACATAAAAATTTAAAAGGGCTGCAGTATTTGTCTTTAAATGTAACTATTATTATATAGTATTCAATTGATTTGGAATGAAATATACAAGTGTTCTTATGCATGTTTATTTATATTTTTATCATATTAAAAAAATACAAAATATATAATTTTACAGAATAATTTAAAAGAATGTTAATTTTTAAGTAAAGAAAATATATATTACTTTTAAGTATAGAGGTTATGTACATACATACTTTTACTAATTAATTTTCATAATTATAGAATAGAAGTATTTGTAATTTTTTTTATCATTGTAACGATTATTTATGATGAGTAATTTTAAGTATAATTGACTGAATAAAGTTGATTGTGTTTATAATTACTAGCGGGAACACATACGCAGCAGCTTAGCAACTGTGTCTGTGTATCCGCATTTTTTTTTTCACTCGACTTTTATGATGATAGAAATTTAGCATACATACATAAATAATGTTGGATGAGTCGAAATTGAAAAAAAAAATTGATATGTAAAAGAAAAATGATGAATTGATTAAACAATTTGTTTTTTTTTTCTTCTCTAGTTTAAGTTTCTCTTCTGCAAACTTTTTCTCTTTTTCCATTGATAGATTTGGGATCGGAGAGTGTGATGATGTTCACGTTGATGATTGACTTGATGGTAGATACAAAAGAATAATGACTTTACCAAATAATATAGTTGCTTGAAATGGAATGAAGAAAGTGTTTCGAAGTGAAGGTTATTTTATTTGATATGTGAAATTTGGTGTGTAAATGAATGAGAATATACTCTTTCTTTCTTTTTACTGTTATCTTAAAATAAGGAATGCAGGGAAGAGTGGAGGAGTGTGAGAGTTAGTCTCAGTGTAAAAATAGTATATTAATATTAATTTAAAAATTAAAAAATAATTTTATTTTTTAAATAATTCATATGAAATGACAAAATACTCTATTATAATAATAAAATATATATATTAAATAAGGGTGAAATTAAAAAAAAAATATATAAAAAAAATTATAATTTTTTTTTATATATAGGTACAGATTAAAATAATAAAAAAATACGTAAGAAAAATGGTTAAAATAACGATCGACGTTAATTAATATGAATGAAATAGTTTTCAGATTTCCTCAACAAAAAGGCACTTTTTAATCTGAAAATTAGTGTTTTAATATTTGTAGAATATATTTTTTAATTGTGTGTATAAGAAAAATAAAATATTAGTAAAAGATCAAAATAATTGTATAATGTCTGGTGAATTGTTTTCATAATCAAGAGGACAGAAAAATGATGATCATCGAAAGGGATAATACGTGAAGAGGGACATGAGAATTATTTTGTAATAAGCGTGAGAGGACTACTAAACAAAACATCAATATAGTTTTGTGCCAAAAACAATAAAAGACATTTCTAGAATGCTTCTAGTTAAAAACACTTGTTGATCACGAACCTTGTCCAAGATGTCCGTCAACGTAAGATCTTTTGGTTATAACTTGAGGGGGTCAAGGTAAGATTGTGAAGCTTTTTTCAGGTCACCTACCATTGCTGCACACACATAATGCCCTTATTAACTAATACTTTAGTGTAATAAAATATCTCCAGAAACGTTAATGGACAATTACCTTCAACACTTGTGACATGACTAAGATATCTCCAACAACAACTCCAAATTTACTACTCCTAACTTCTAATCAAGTTTCAAGCATTAAAATCCTCTGTGTTTTTTCCCCCCCCAAAGATCTTACGCTAAATTTCCAACAGGTCATAATAAAAAGTCAATTTTCCAAGCAACACGATACTAAATTTTGAAGAAAAAACAGGGGTGTGCTGGGACGAACAAAAGGTTGGTGATCTAAAATAAAAATCTTCATAATATATCAACCAAGAGGTGACGAATTCATGGCTTAATATTCAAATGCAAATATTTTGGAGCTTTTCTACTTTTCCGCATCGAACATGCTTACGTCTCGCTATGGTTATTCTTTGGACTATTTTATTAATAACTTTCCACATAATAAACCAAATAAAATAAACGTCTTCTTTTTATTTATTTCTTCAAAAAATTCAAAAGGTTAGGGCGTGACAAACACAGTTAAACATGTTCACATGTTAATAATACTTCATATAACATAGCTTGTGGATTCTTCCATGGAATCATGCAATGATGAAAATGTAATCAGCTAGAAACATATATGAAGAACACGCATGTAGCTTTGTAGTTTATAGGATAGAAGTATTAAACATTTCTACTCCTTTATTTTTGTTGGATTTCAAATCTTCATACGGCATAAATATTTTAGTGGATATCATAGAAAAAAAGTGTTAATGTAAAGAAAATTATTTAAGCAATTACGGTCCACTTTTACAAATTAAGACCGTGTTTGCTTGACTTTCAAATACAATCGATTTCCGCAATGACTTTCACAAATGACTCCAAACATGTTTCCAGTAAGTCGTCTCTTTTGCATTACTTTTCTTTAGATGTTCGATCAAAATGCATAGTTTTGAAAATTTAAAAGTCCTACTATTACGTTTCTAAATATTTGGTTAATTCCCAACTTGCTTCATAAAAATCTATTTTGACTGTCACAAATTCAGATGCACAGTTTTTTCTTCAACATTACGATCAGCATCCACGTAGTACTCTCGAAAGTTTCTGTCACAAAATGATAGTCTTACAATTACGTTTGCATAAAGGCTTCGTATCAGCAAAATTTCAAAATTTATTATAATAAAATGGTAAACTGGAGAAAATATTAGCAACTGTATAAATTTAGTTTCCACACCGTGCTATGTGCTTGAACAATCAAAGAAAAAAACTGAATGAGAAACTCTTCTATTACTAAATATTAGGTTTTAAACTTTAGTCACACAAATTTGTGTGGACTCTACTATAATTAAGTGGAGTTAAAATGCTGAAGGACAAGAATTTGTTTCCATAAAAAAAAAAACTTTTTTGACAGCATGTTTCCATAAATTATATATAATTTTGATTTCTAAGTAGTATTAGGATTTTAGTGGGATGGGATAATTGTCTCCCTAACTCAAGATTAAACAACTATTTAGGTTTGACGATTTCATGTATTGTTTTAGATAATTTAGTTTTTATTTTTATTTTTTATTTTAAAGTTTATTTGACTTTATTAATGTTATTTACTAAACAAGCTTTCTAATGTTTTTTTTTGAATATGATACATTCAAGTGGTTTTTTTTTCATAACATATTGACTTTTACTTACTACCTTTTATATTTATTTTCTCGTTACTTTTAAAATATCATTAAAGTGAGTTTTATTTCTCATAAGATTAATAGTATATTACACAATGAATAATAATAATAATTTTGAAGGTAAGGAAGTGTAATTAAAATAATTGATATATAAATATAAATTAAAATATTTTATGATTAAAAAATAAAATTATAAAGATTCCAAAGAATTTCTAATTTTAAATCAAAGACTAATTTAAAGTTTAAAGTAGTTAGTAGCTAAAATTTTAGTAATTAAAGTTGAATATAAATTTAAAAACTATTTTTTAACTTTTTATTAATAATAGAAACTACTCTACATATCAATAATTTTTATAAAATAATATTTTTATTTAATTTTGTAAAAAAATATCTAAATAAGACTTAATTCAAAATATAACTTTAATAAAATTACTAACTGGATAACTATTTTGTTACCAAAAGAAGTTTTAAAAACTTATGCTCCATTAAAATTGTTTTAAAGATTAATAAGCCAATTATGATTTTGAACACGTGAAAAGTTAATTAAGCTAAAATGGGAACGTATAAAGCGATGCACACTCTGTTACTTTTACGGAAAATCTGAAAATGTGAAACTCTTTGACGCGTTGACGCGCTCCGTTTTAAACTTTCCACACGCAAACAATACTCTTTTTTTTATAGTGTTATAAACTACCTTTCTTTATTAACTTTATGAGCTACTAACTTTTGGCATCAATTGACTGAATTTTTTTTTTTTATGAATTTCATTTTTTTATGACATTTTCACGACTTAAACTTGACTATATAAGCGTGTAGTCTCTCACAATTGTGTCAACTCTCATCTTGTTAAATATTCAATATTAACTCAATTTTTTATTTTAAAAACTATCGAAGAGAAGATAACATTTTGATATTGCTAGTAAATTATGTACTCTTCTATTCTGAAGAACTTTCCCACAAATTATATAGTTGTCATTCAAGAAGATTGCCTGGTATTAGAAAAATGACAAATAAAAAAACATAAATTTTTGATTATTTTTATTTTATTTCGTTTCTCGTATATTTTTATTTACTTTATTTTAAATTAAACATCTTTATTTTAAATTAAACATCTTTATTTTATTCTATTTTTCATTTACCATATATTTCCTTTCTTCTAACAAACCCAAAAAGTTAATTAAAGGACGCGCCAAGAAAAAAGTTGCGGAAAATTTAAAGCACTCCCAACTTTTTTAATTACCAAACAAATGCATTTTAAACACGCGAGGAATTTAAAAAGCCTTGTATAAAAAAAAGTTCTCAATTTACACTGTTGAAGTGGAAATCTACACGGAAGCTTTGAGTTTGATTGGTTATACTTTTGTATAATTCAGACAATTATAGTGTCTATCACTTTAAATCACTTCAGTAAACTATTAATGGGCCAAAGTATATATAGTACTTTTTTAGGGAGCTGTGCTTATTATTCTTATTTAATATTTAAATATAAAATACTTTACGTCAATCTAATTTTTAATTGAAATACATTTTATAAAATCTATATCTTATGTGGATTCTCAAATGAATATATAGATTTTTTTTAATTAATGCAAACTCAACAACACTCCTTAAAAGTAATATTGTGAACACACGGCAAAATTTAAGCATTATAGTAGGCCACTACTTCATCTTGTTCTATTCTAAAGCAGAATCCAAAATGATTTATGCCTTAGACTGTAAAAAAAGTATATTCTATAAATACTTAAAACAATCACTGCACTTTTGCTTAAACATTTTACGAGCCTGGCCAAATATTTATATTGTGAATGTAAGGGGTCAAGAGAGTATCTTTTAGTGATTGTACAATTAATTTTACAAAAAAATTCTGACTCTAAAATAAATATTCAGTATGTAGATACGGTTAACGATGTAATAATAATATACAATTACGTCTGATGTATTGTTTATATACTGTAATTGATTTTATTATTGATGAAATCATATAAATATCATAAATTGGTAAGACGATATCCTATTCTAGTCAACTTGAAGTCGGTTAACATTTGGATAAGTTTATGATAATCTTTTTTCAAGTTCTAGTGATTTAACCTTTTCGAAACGAGGAACTTCTCCTGCGATAAGTTCAAGTCAGTAAGAATATCAAATATAATGAGTATAATATAAAAAATAAGAGTTGATAGTACTCCATGTGTTGTTTATTAGATGATCATTTATGTAGAGCATAATATATATATATATATATATATAAACTGAATTGTAATATCTCCATTTTTAGTCATGATTCTGTCTTAATTGAGTGATTAAGACTAATTCATTGAGATCCCTTGATTTATGCTTCCTTATAACGTCTGATACATAGGTCGGGCCAGACCTATAACATAACATGTCATCAGTCTTAAACATAGGTCAATAAGACTATGGTGAGTTTAAAGGTCGAAAGATGAGTCATTTGTAATATTCTATCGGGTGAGACCATTAATCAACACATCCTATACTAAACTTAAAGGATTGTCCAACCTCGATCGATTCATGTATAAATTTAAAAACTAAATTTTCATTCTTTGTTCAGAAAAAGGCACAAAAAAAATGCAATGTCATCTTTAATCATAATTTTGTCTTAATTGAATAATTAAGACTAATTGATCGGATCAGACCCATGACCTAATATGCCACCAGTCTTAGACCTATGGCAATAAGACTATGGTGAGTTTGAAGGTCGAAAGATAAACCATTTATTATATTTTATCGGGTTAGACCCATTACTCAACGCATCCTATACCAAACTTTCAGGATACTCCAAACTCTATCGATTAATGTCCAAATTTAAAAACCAAATTTCATTGTTTGTTGAGAAGAAGGCAGGAAAAAAATGCAGTGTTATTCTTGGAACATGGAGACGAGCTAATCCGTACCAGTTCCTCTTGGTGAGTGCAAGTGGGTATTGATTTGTTGGGTAGTAACTGAAGCAGATGTGAATGTTGATGGTAATGGTAATAATTATGGTGATTAACCTAGTCCTAGTCCTATTTGGTGTATTGGTTTGGTTGCATTCCGCTTGCATTTCTTGACTTCTGACGCGTATTCCAATTTACATCTCACTCTGATATCCAAGTTTGTTGACCCACTCAAATGCAGCAGCCACAAAAGTTCAACCATTAATTGAACACATCCTCCAATCACTTCACCCAAACAAAAACCCATTCTCAGAGTTGACTTCCATCCAAACTTCCGGATGAAAAAATCTATCACTACAAAAGAAAAAAATACTGCAACCATTCAAGGAACAAACAGTAAGAATCTTCTAACGTTGACTGCGAAATTTTGTAACACTTAACAACCATGTTTGTTAATTCACATGCTTAGTTTAAGATCTCACAATTACTCAGTCCTCGGTGCTAAATTTATTCCCAGTCACATGGTAATGGTGATAAGAAGTCTTCTCTTTGCCACTTTTCCCGCTTAATGCTCCTATAAAATATTAACTTAAGACAAAAGTCTAACTATTATTAGTTTCGGAACGACTTTAAATTTCCAGTTATTTTTTAAAGTTTGAAAATAAATTTACAAACCTTACATGTATGTAGCATATCATAAAGTCCGTCTTAAATTCATATAATTTGTAATTAGTAATATCTAACAATAAATATATATATATATATATATATAAATAAGCACAATTTTTTTTATTGATGCTCACGAACTATGATTTGTAAGTTAAATAAAAAATATATATTAAACTTGAAGTGAAGGTTGTGCTGAGAAGAGTGCACAGTTTATAAAGTTAAAAATAAATATTGGTAATGAATTGAAGCGTCTTGGATAGACAATGTGTATAAATGGTTAATGGTTGTTTATTGATATTTATATTTAAGAATATTCTATCATAAATTTAAAGATTTCGAATAATTAAACTTAAATATAATTAAAACAATATTTATTATTAAATTATGTCAGTAACAAAATCAGATACAAGAAAATACATATAAAGGAAGATAAATTAGACATTCTGAGTAAGAGTATATTTATTATTAATCATACTAAATGTTCTATATTTTTGAGATAATAATTTTTTCTTGAGGAGGAGTAAAGTATCGATTATTGTATAGCATGTGTACGTTATGGGAAAATATAGTCAATCTCATGGATTTGGGAGTGACGACATGGATACGCAAGAAAGACGAAAGTTGCTAGACACGGTACACATGGAACCCGTTTGGTTGAACCGCCGAACAATTTTCTCATTCTTCACTTCAACCATCAAAATCAGCATTCCAACTTTAGATATCGAAAAATGAAAGGAAAGAAAAACAAATGTGTTGCGGAGTCGTAGGTTGCAGAAAGAGACAAGTGTGAAAGGGTGGTGGTTTCACAATGGTTGAAATACTTGTTCACTTCAGAGGTCGGAATTCCAAATTTCCAATTGTTGTTTTTGGAAGAAATCAAATTGGTTCTACATGACACACGTAATGGAAGCTTCCTATTATAGAGAGAAGGTGGACCCGGTAGGGGAGACATGACACGTCGTTTCTATAATTTCATAATTAAAAGCTTTTAAATTTATCACTTAAGAGGTTTCTTTGTCAAAAAAAAGCTTAGCCTTTTTTCTATTTGAGAGATGGAATATCATAATGTACCATCAATTCTTACTTTAAAACGAATTAGAGCATCTAGATTATGCTTGTTTTATTTTAAAATTTAACCCTTTTTTTCTGTGTTTTTATTTTTGGTTTTCTTGTGAGACTTTTAGTCATCGTTGGACATCAACTACTCAACTACCTAACCCCACCAAGTCCTATAATAACCCCTATCTTTCCACTTTCTCTCCCACAACCTCCTCCAGCTGATTCATCTTGAGAGGGCTTGTATTTGCTTCAAACCAACAACAAATTGAGCTGGTTTTCAACAGCCACTTACTATCAGTTCAGATCTCCCTCCTTGGAAGTTGTCAGCAGGACCCAACAGAGAGATTCTAAAACTGCCAAGCACCCTTTTCAGGATCAAGCAAGAGAGGTCAAAGGGGTTGTGTAGTTAGAGCAACATGGTAGGAAAGTTGATGGTGGTGAGGCTTGTGTTGGCCGTATCTGTCTTGACCTCTCTCCTTCTGACAACCTCGGCACAGACACAGACATGCGAGAGCCAGACCTTCACTGAGAACAAGGTGTTTGCCTCGTGCCGTGATCTTTCTCACCTAAGCTCTTACCTTCACTGGACTCATGATCAGGCCTCAGGCAAGTTGGACATAGCATTCAGACACACTGGAATCTCTGCGACAGACAGGTGGGTTTCGTGGGCTATAAATCCCAACAATGATCTCAGTACATCTATGATTGGAGCACAGGCTCTGGTGGCTATCTCAGAATCCGGTGGTGCCCCGAGAGTATACACTTCTTCCATCCCAGGTTACTCAACCCAGTTGGCAGAGGGAGACATCTCTTATCCTCACTCTGGCTTGACGGCCACCCGTCAGAATAGTGAGATCACCATCTATGCCACCCTCACTCTTCCAAACGGTACCACCAATTTGGTCCACCTTTGGAATGACGGTCCTGTCTCTGCTTCAACCCCTTCAATGCATTCTACTGCTAACACTCAATCTAAGGAAAGTTTGAATCTTCTTTCTGGTGCCAGTCAAGCAGGATCAAGTGGGGATTCACTTAGAAGAAGAAGAAATGTAAGTACCTATTATTCTGTTTGGTTTCCTTGAGATTAAAGATTTATTCTACCATGGTTCTTCAAGGAGGTGTTTGGAATTTTGTTATACTTTTTGCAAAAATTGATTGAAGGGTGTTGATTTGTTCAGGTCCATGGAATTCTAAATGCAATGAGTTGGGGAACTTTGATGCCTCTTGGTGCCATCATAGCTAGGTATTTGAAGGTGTTCAAATCTGCTGACCCTGCTTGGTTTTACCTTCACGTTACCTGCCAAACCTCTGCATACATAGTTGGTGTTGCTGGTTGGGGAACTGGTCTCAAACTTGGCCATGACTCAGCTGGTATTGAGTATAATACCCATAGAACACTCGGAATCGTCCTCTTCTGCCTGGGAACCCTTCAGGTATGACTTATGAGATATTCTTCATTTGTTAGTTTCCGAAGCCTCTTCTTTTGAACGTTATGGGACTCACAGAAACTGCCTCTTTCGCTGAATACAGGTTTTTGCTCTGCTTTTGAGGCCAAACAAGGATCACAAGATCAGAATCTACTGGAACTTTTATCACTACGCCATTGGATACGCCACCATAATCATCAGTATCGTCAACATCTTTCAAGGTTTCGATGCATTGGAGGCTTCCGTAGGGGATCGCTACAATGACTGGAAGCACGCTTACATTGGCATTATTGCAGCTTTGGGTGGTATTGCTGTGATTTTGGAGGTTTACACATGGATCATTGTCCTGAAGAGGAAGAAATCAGCGAACAAGACAGCACATGGCATCAATGGAACAAATGGAGTTAATGGGTATGGTTCTAGTGCACAACATGTGTAGGGAAAGTGACCGAATAGACGCTGGATTTTTGGCTTCTGAATTCTATCTATATGAGTTTTGTTGTTAAACTACTTCTGTCTGTATATTTGTTTACACACGGAGTGTGTTTAGGACCCTCCCACTAGCTTAGAGTTTGGTTTTTGTATGAAATTCTTTCATAGGCTAGACAGTTAGAATTCCTGCTATTCCAGAGGATACTTTGTATCGGTTTCCATATTTGTATTTATTTACTTCCATCTTACTCTTTTTCCATACCTTTCAGTTTCAAATATCTTTGTTATGGTATCTCTTGTGGTTAGAAAAAGCTGTTAATTTTTTCTTTGTTTTTTTGGCTTGGGGCAAGAGCAGGGTGGATTTTATTGTATGTAGAAGTTGGTAAAGCTTTTTGAAAAACAATGTATTGAATTGAATTTGTTTGTGCACCTTGGAATTCAACCGTTGAGAACTGTGAATAAGAGCATAAATGCTATATAAAGAATACAGGCTGGACATGACATATTTCGATGAACATTATTGACCTAACCTCTTTGGAACGGTTTGAATTTATCGAGCCGAAGGGTTGGATGCATTATGCTCTTTTTGTCACATTCCTTCCTCATGGACATTTGGACTATTATCTTCAGCCTAGCTGGCTTTAAACTATTCCGCATCAATCAATATTTAATACACCATGATCCCCTTTTTCTCAGAGTTTGAACGCACGCCATCTTATTTTTTATCTATTTGCATTTGTTCTTCTATTTCGGCCAAACTTTTCTAAGACCATGCGAAAAGGCCAAGGCACTAGGCACTGTCCGTATCATAGGAAATTAGAAAAAGAGTAATTGTCAAAAGAATCGCAGCATAATCTAGACGGAAGTTTACGGGATGTCTCTCACGACCCATGTGAATGCCATTAATTTAAGGCGGTTGAAAGGATATGTAGGACTTTCTCTTAATAATTTTTCCAAACTGAGTTATTTAATATATATATATATATATATATATATATATATATATAACATTTATAGTCAACTTGTGACGGGAGCTATAGAAAACTAACTTTTCGAAACACAACCTAATGATAGTGAGAGGTTATGGGTCGAACTCAATTATGTGATGAAACAGTTTTAATGTCGATATCTTGAAATTAATAAAAGATATTTTATTTAATTTTTTTGTATATAAAGAAAGGAAGATGACTTGATAAAAATAACACATGACAACAATATGAGAATAACAACTCACAAGAAGTAATTCAAACTCATATTTTATACTATATTCATTATAAACACTAAATTTTATGTTCTTACTAACTTGAGTGTGAAAGTATTTTATACAGATAGAACCCTCTCATTTTCTTGAAACCAATTCATGAAACTTGCAAAGATATAATCCAGTGACCATCTCGAAGTTTAACTGACCTTAACTAATGCTCTAGTTGAGAGACGTTCCTCTCAACTAGAAGACAACCTTTTTTATAACATGTATTAATTGATCTTATAAAATATCAAATGGAAAACTATCTTTGCCTAAGTAACATTTGATGAAGTGGTGATTCACCTCCATCCATGCTCACTACATTCATGTTGTAGTGGATTATTTGCAATTGATATGATTATCTTCTCATCAATATAATAAGATCATGTAGTGCACTTTTATCCTTAATAATTCACAAACCCCATTAGTCATCCTGTGGAACTGTGTTTCTGCACTTGATCGTGTTAGTGACTAAGCTCTTTCCAAAAAGAGTTAAGTAAATCTTTAGTTTCTCACCTTTAAGGTGTTGTACGTGACAAGTAAATTAGTCTTTCAATTAATCTTTGATATCTCAAACTCAAAACTTAGTTTCCGTAAGATTGTTATTGTTAAGAAATATGACGCTACCTTTAGCAAGAGGGCTGTGGATTTTTCTATACCATTTTTTTTCATTCATTTTTATCTATATGAAACTCCATCTGAAACTATTGCCTCCAACAATTTGTCATATGGTCAATAGCCCACTTGCATCAATAATCTAAGTTCTGTTCATAGGACTTACAATTGTTGCATCCGGAAGTTTTACCATTGGAAGAGGAACTATTCTTGTCTTTCGTGGTTACAACAACACGGTTGATCTTATTTGTAGGGTTGTTGGTAAATCCCACCATTTAGTGTAGCCAATAATCTTGTAGAAGCATCGCTTTTAGTAACCAATGTCACATCAATAGGTACACGTGAAGGTTTTAGTTTTGTTGCTTGAATTTTTTCCCTATGAAGATTGAGTAGGTCCAGGACGATTTCGAGTAGACAAAAATATGCGCTGTCAGATAGCTTGAGGTGCTTCATAGTGTGTCGTTGCTTGTGATCCTTCCAAACATATGTATAACATGATTAAAAATCAAGAGGAGGATCCACCCTCAAATCCACTTCAAGCTTGGTTAAATTCAGAATCTAGTCCAACCAAAAAAGCTTCAAGGCGAGTCATGGGCTTGTAAAGGAAACAACACCGTTGGCACTTTCCTCTGTCCGAGTACGGGCATAATATCATAAAATATAACGACCATCGTTCTAGCAAGTGGGTAAAGGCTTACCATTTTGCTTAAGGACAAATGAAGATCAGTTCAATTCAAATGATTGGGTTTTCATAAAAAAAAGTCATATAACGTCTTCCCAACCGCATCCAAATTTCCGTTGCTATGTGGAGATGAACAAATCCATGCATTAAGGTTGGGTTATTACAATCGAGAAGCCCACCTTTTACTCTTATCATCAACCATCCATGTCTCCAACTTCAATTCTCCTAAAAAGGGTTATGATGTAACAAAAGTGAGGAAGTCAGATTTGTTTCGAGCACCAATGCATCTCACAAAGCATAAAATTCGCATCATCCAAGATTATTCCAAATGCAAAAGGGGTATTATTCGACTTGTTGAGCAATAACCCTATGTTCAGGAGGAGTGTTGACAAAGCTGGTAAGGAAGTTTTGGTGATGGTATGTGATTTCCATTGGGTTAATGCAGCTTGGATACCACGTGGAAAACGATATTTTCTGAATTGTTATTTCACTAATAAGCACATCTATATACAAAGTTTACAAAATATAATTTGTATCCCGATTTTCCTAGTTAGAGTACCAAAAATACTTCACACTTGTCTAAATCAAATCAACTAAACTTTAAATGAATATCAAGTTCAAAGATTCTTGCCTAATTTCCTTAAGCTCAAACCAACAGCAGCATCATTAACACGCCAGACATTGAACCAAAATTAGAGTATATATATGCTCAAACAATCACATATTCCCCATCAATTTCTATTGCAGTGCTACTTACACTAAAAGAAATAGAGAAAATAAACGAATTGTGGAAAAAATGGTTATGAACTTGAGTAAAAATAACATTAATATATTGTACTATTAGATCATTTTTTGTTAACCTTACTACATAATTTAAATCAAACGGGACCATTCAACAGTAGCCGATAATATAAAAAGAGTACACTTCTTTTAAATGATTTAAAGTGATTTATTATTGCGAAAGAAGATTTATTATTGATCACTCTGGATTCATATAAGAATTTTAAAATTCTGATAATTTTATCAGATTACTGATTAGTCGTACATTTCTTCACACCATTTGGCGCAGAGCATCAACAAGTGCATCCTTTAAGAAAGGGTTGGAAGCTGCTACTCGCTGAGATGTTATGTCAAAATCTGCACCAGACCTGAAGCAAGCGAAACATCGGATGCTGATGTAAGCATGAAATATTTCCAACATATCTGCAATGTTTATAGCACAACTAATACGATTCCTGAAGCTCCTATTGAATTGGACTCACATTATTGAGACTAGGCCCAATAGGAATGGGGGCAAACCAAACCGATACAGACACTAGAATCACTTGGGTTCTTTTACAATTTAACAAATTCTAGTTTTATTAATAATGCAATCTTTTTATTCCGTTTCCTTTACTTGGGGGCATCCCAATGACCGTATTGTGAATCAACAATTATTACTGATGTGAATAAGTGGAGAAGAATTCAGAATCAGTTTATTATTTTCTTTCTTGGAGGTTCTCCTAGTTATCTTCGAATTCAAGGAATATTAGTGTCCCTATCAATATTATAGCTTTCTAAAGTGCTAGTAAGTCAACTGTTTCAACAATATGTCACAATGCATGTCCATCAAACAATGTCTGCATAAATATCACACAAGATGAAGATGCATGTGAAATGGACTATGCACCTAATTGTGCAGAGACTATCTAGAACTTAATACTTAGTCAAGAATAAGGATATCTGATCAAAGTTACTTACGGATCAAACACGACACCTCCAGCTTCTCTAACAATGACAGCACCACCTGCCACATCCCTAGAAAAAGAAAGAGACCTCGTGAATCACATTATCACATTGCCCAACATTAATCTAGTATGAGATATTCTTACCAAGGACCACCAAAGCCAAGTTCAAAAAATATGTCCAATCTTCCACATGCAATTCCACAAAGATTCAGAGCGCAGGAGCCACTCATTCGAAGAGATCTCACCTGATGTAGAAAAGGTGTGTTAAGGAAGAAACAGTGATATCACCTTAGTCCAGTAGATTCAGTGAAAAGTCCCAATTTTACCTTGAAAAGCAAGCTTTTAATCCTATTGGTAGATTCATCTACTGTTTCTTTGTCACGTTTTGTTCCAACCTGCTCTTTCAGAAACGAGTTTCTAATTTGTTTTGATTCAAAAGGCAATATATTTATGCTAATAATAATCTTATTGTTCTAAGTTAGTATAAGATAACCTTACTAACCAAAAAGGACCAGATTCGTAGTAAATAAGCACAATAATGTGGGTAAAACACAAAGAACTCACTGGAGATACAACCTAAAACAGACTTAATACTCACAAGTTACAATCTGCTAAATGATCATATTAATCTTTTGGGAAGTTCACTTCATTGATGCAAAAAATGCATGAAAAGAAATAAAAATTGGATTTCACAGCGTAAACTATAACAGGCTTTCTTACCTCAGTTGCAAGAAGAGAGCTAATCAGTTCAGTTTGTGACGATACTGTGAAATTTCAAGGCATAAGCATAACAATCTAAATAAACAACAATCAATCAAAAGATAAACAACAGATGACACACCTTTGATGGGATTCCCATTCAAAAAGGCACCTTTTCCACGGATTCCAGTAAAAATCTGCATACAGCAATCCCAAATTTTAGTCTGTATACTATAGAACAGAGGAAAAACAAAGTAAAAAATGTCATACCATAAGGCTAATTTACAGATAAATTAAAGTCTCATTCCTATATGAATTAAGCCAATGTCTACTCCAAACAAGTCTTCCATAACTTTAAGGATAGAGAAAAGAAAACAACAGAGCAATTGATTAAGATTTGCCCATAAAATTCAATATTACCCTGTTTCTACATTTGGCCAGTATCCCAGAACAGCAAATATAAAACAATACATAATTTAACAATGTATAAAATCTGAATATTTCTAACGAAAATTTTAATTGTTTTATAGTCAATCAGTTGTAAACCATCTGCACGAGGGAAGATTTCTCACCTCATTAATAATTGGATTGTATACAACACCAATTGTAGGAGTTTTTCCAATTGTGAGACCAATGGAGACACAAACGAAGGGGAACCTGCACATAGTAGAATTATAGTCAACCAATATTAGGGTATCACAAATCCACTGTCACCTTAAACATCATAATTGATTATTACCCATGCACAAAGTTAGTAGTTCCATCCAGGGGATCAACTATCCATGTGGGTTCATCTGTAAGTTCAGAAGTGCCATAGGCAGCTGTGGTTTCTTCTCCAATGAACTAAGAACACCAATTTCAAAGAACTTAAAGGAAAATTATACAGGAAAAAAAAGAGAAAATGGTCACCCATCTTAAACTTCATTAATGATTATATATGTACGGTTCAACCTTGTGAGTGGGATAGAGCTGTTTGAGATGATTAAATATGAGTTCTTCACATGCTTTATCAGTTTCTGTGACCAAATCAACCTGTGCATCATGCAAAAAAATGTAAATGACAGTAAGTAAATGAGATATTGAGCAAGTTTATTCGTACTTCTTATATTTTAAAATAAGTGATTATTTTCATTAATTAAACAGATTTCTACCTTTTTGTTTGTTTGTCTGATCAGCTTATTTTAAAAATAAGAAAATCATATGCACTTCTTAAATAGGTGATTATTTTTTAATTGATCATTTCAAAGACACTTACTTTAAGTTTAAACAAATTGACCCATAATCTTTCATCAGTTTTTGCCATTATAATGCCCATAATACTTAATTAAATTACTATCTGATCTTCTTTATAAGAACATAGAACAAGTACAACAAACTTCTCACTTAATTTTCTCCTTCAGTCATTCATATTCCACCTTGTTGAGCTTGGTGAGTATTGGTTGCTTAGACATTGATAAGCATTAAACAATTACAAACAAAAAATCCAGAAAATTAATCAAAAAGTGAAACTTTTGGTTCCTATTTAAGATCCTAAATTTTAGCTTGATCCATACCCGGAGAAAAAGTTTTCGAATCAGTCCATGCATATGAAATAATTTTCAGTTCATTCACTGCCATCTACAACTGCTATAACACCATCTACTCATCCCTCATGGCTAGAACAGATTATAGATTATGACGTTATGTCAACAAGTGTACGTTAGGTTTTGATCCCTACACATAACACTATTTTCAAGTTGTGTCTGTACACCAATAAAAGTTTTCATATTCGTCACTTTAGGTGAAATCATTCACTCTTTGCCATCAATACTAGTGCTAATCTAAACAAAAATTATATTTCTTTCTATCTAGCTTGAGAGTAGAATGCAAAAAGCAAAAGCCGAATGCAAAATGATAAACTCTAATATATACAATCATAAAATATGTCACACCCCAGGCATGAAAATAAAACCTGATGAAACAAAAGTAGAGTGGAAAAACCAACCTCCCATTTTCATGTTCCCCACTCAAACACTTCCTTACTTGCACCACATTGATAATCAAGACTGAAGATCAGTTCCTACTCTTTAATTTTTGTTTTCCATATCTTAATGATAGTCTCTTGAGCACAGTTTTCAAATAAGGATTCAAATCATAAATTGAAAAACTTATTTCTGAATCATGAACTGTCACAAGTGGAAATAACACAAGGGAAATTCAGGAAATGGACAAATATAAGAATATTGTTATGGGGAATGGACAAGTGTCAAACGACCCTGTGATTGTAGGCAATAAAAAAAGTGCAAAGATGAGGATGGCAAATCCTTGCATGGGGATTATGTGTGAGGTAGCAATTAGTTATATAGTATATGAGAGGAGGGGAGAAAGTTATGGGCATTGTTGCATTTGTTTCTTCTCTCTAGTGTCTCTGCAGTTGCTATTGCTGAACAGGAACCTTTTACTTCATTGTTATAGACTCATTGCTACAATAGTACATACAGGGCTTTACCTGTAAACACCATTGTTCATCAATTCATTATTTCACCGATTAAGTGATTTTTACCATATTACATGAACCAAATTGAATAAAAAATAGTAATATCCGTGATCATTAACTAAAACATAATATACACACACACATATATATATATATATATATATAGAAGAAAAAAAAAATCAACATAGATAGAAAAAACATTAAGAAAACTAAAAAGCATAGATCTAAGAGTGTTTCATATAAAGAAACAAAAAAAAAAATTCTATATATTGTCATTTTAATGTCGAATAACTCGTTGCATAGCTAATAAAGTGGAATATAAACTGCAAAAGAAATCATAATTCAAGGAATAATAGTCAAAATGAACTTCAAAATAAGTAAGGGCCATGTAGGGGGACGCTTCCATGCTGGCTTCATGAAGTAACTTACGGTGGCTTCACAGAATAACAACCTCTTTCTCTTTATTTTGCCTCATTTTTCACCCTTTCGGCACACAGCCAGAAATCAGTGTGCTCACACAGGGCTCAACGACAAAATAGAGAGTTAATAACAGCAGCAAAATACAAGAGTTAGAGGTAGGGAACCATTGGCCTGGCAGGACGTTGAATAATGAATGCAAGCGACAAAAAAATGCTAGGAAACACAGAATATACAAAGCATGTGTAGTGTGTGGGAGGGGGTAGACACAATTGAATTGATTATGAAATTGACACCCGGTGAACCATGGCCCCTAGTTTGAGTTTATTGCCAGGTGAATGCACCTCGGATTGTGATAAGCATGATATGTCCAAATGAGTTGAGTACATAATAATCAATGATAGTATCACATAAGGATTTTCTGAAGTATTGTCCCTTGAATACTTGTACAATTTCATTCAAAATCAAATTTAAAGTTTGTAATGTGCTCAGTAAACTTGAGTATATCCACGCAAGAAAGAATTAAACGAAGTTGTGTAAATAGTTGCAATACGAAAAGAAGAAAAGAACTAACAAAAAATGAAACAAATCTCTGACAGGTAGATTGTCTCGCAAATTAAGCAACAAATACATTACACAACAACTCCCAAAGGATGGCCGGTTTTAAGACTATATTGAAATCCAGACTTTAAAATTGTTCAAAATTGCAGCAGCAATAATGCTTCACTTTCTATTGAAAAACTAATGACTCGATTTTTGTGAATCTAATTCATAGAAATTCCGTGCAATAAAATGGACGAATTATAAATCTCCAAAATAATAAAGGCTTGCAATTGCAGTGGTGGCCCCACCGGTTGCAATTTCACAACATTAAGAGCCATGACAAAACCGCTCCCAATTTAAAACCTTCATTGAAGCTATAGGGTTTCAGGTAGAGAGGATGAAAAGGCAGATAAACGAGATCGAAGAGCCTGATGTGTTATTATACATTACAATGTGGTGATAGAACATTAACTAGGATTCTTGTTCATAAGATTCTCATAAACACGGAAAGTTTAAAATAAATTTCTCATAAACTAATCTAGTGTACGCATAAATCAAACCGTCGCACAAAGTAATGGTGAGGAAGAGAATGAAGCGAGAAAGGTAAAAGAAAAGAGAGTACACAACGGAGAGAATGCAAGCAAACCTGTCCTTTGTGTTCCACGTGTTTGGTCTGGTAGAAACCTTTTCGAATAATCTGGAAACCATGCGCGTACAATAGAGTAAGATAAAAGAGATACATAAACGAACGAAACGAAAAACGAATCAATTGAGAGATATTTTGGAATGAAAATGAAGTGACCTCGCCAGCTTTCTGAGCCGCGTCAACAGCAGATGCGAGGAATTCCGAGAGCGAATCTGCAATTCAATTTCAGTGAGCAGAGTTTGCAATGAATAAGAATCAAGTGGGAGAGAAAGATAGATATTGTATTGGATGGTAAAAATACCATTGTCAATGTCAACCATTTTCTTCTTCAATTGTTGTGTACAAGAGACAGAGAATGGGAGAGAAGAAGGTGGTGAAATGAGATAGATGCTGTGTTGTTGTTCTTTAGCTACTTTTTGCATGCACCTCGCTAACCAGCCTTCACCACATGACTACACCAACCACCAATCGCACTTTTTCAAGAACTAAATTCATCCATTATTAAATAACTATTAATTCTACAACTGAAAATAATATAATAAAATCATTTTCGTGTTTTTTTTTAAATCTTCAATTTTCTTTAAAGCTGAACTTTTATAAACTATAGTCTTCAATTTCTCTTTAAAATTGAAATTTAAAAAACTATGTGTCATGCACAAATAGGTACACAACATAGACAGATTTTGCACCAAAATGCAATAGAACTATATCCAGAAGTGATAAAGAAATTTGAGCCTAAGAGTTTAGAGAGATTTATGACGTCATTAATTCAGGCATATTGAATATTGAAATTGCAGATAATGGACTCAAAAAGAATCTTAATGAAAACTGTATTTTTTATTTATTTATGTCCTAAAAATAGAAAAATGGGTCTGAATAAATTGACAAATCTAAATAATTCTGAAGACAGTATAATGAAAAGGTGATTTTAGAAGCAGCAGTGAAAGGCATATGGAATATGCGGGGAGATTATCCTGATGCTTGGATTTGGTTTAGCGCCACACAGTTTTCAAAGTTTTAGGTTCCCTGGTTGTGTCCAAATAGGTACCAAACATGTACCTGAAGAAGGGGGAGGTGATTAGTACCCTTATCTCATGCTCTTCTTTTATTGGTTTGTAAAAGCCTCCTCTCATGTATCAGCCACAAATGAAGAGGCCCACTCTCTATGTTGTTGCAGAAATAGAGAAAAAGGCAGATCAATGCAATTATGTACTCCTTTTTTGGAAACTTAGATTAAAATATTTGTTATTGAAATCAATTAGCAAAAGACAAGTAGACAACTCAATGAAACCTGTTGAGAGTGCAAATTGCAGACACCAAACCTTTCAACTACAATGCCAATGATCCAATGATGAAGTTATGCCCTGCTTCTCACACTCAACTCACTTCTTAGATCATATCATTGCCTCAATTATTTCACAAAATACCAGGAATCTATCCTCATCAAAATCCCACGGCCACCCACCTCTGGTTTTGAGCTGGATAATTTTTAAACAACATGTAACTCATCAATATTTCATTTTATTTATTTAGAAGATGTATTTTAAAACACAATTTTAATTATGTTTTTTCAAATTTAGGGTGAAGTTGTACTCTTGGAAACACAATTTTAATATTTTTATTTTACAATAATTATAGTTACAAATACATTTTTGACCCTTTAAATTTAAACTAAAACTTCGTTTGTAAGCAATATTTTAGTGAAATTAAAAACACTATGATTATGCTTACAAACACAAATTTACCATACTATGGAAAGAAAACAAAAATTAAACTTCTAAAACCTGACTTTTAAATAAATTCAAAAGGATAATATTAAAATCTTGCTACAAAACCAAACTTCAACATAAAAATAATAATTAATAATAATTAATAACAGCGGCGTAATGACAAAGACTTTATCTAGATAACCTTTACTATAAATACTTTCAAGAAGAAAATAAGATTATGCTAAATTCAACTTCTCCCATAAACTAAAATCAACTCAACTCTTAACAAATTAAATGAGAACATAGTTATGGAAATTGATTTTAACTTCTTATTTTCTTTTTCTAAAAACATTATAACAAAGATTGTGTAAACAGTACTCAAACCTAGTTCAGCAGCTACGAAGTAACAAAAAATCAGCCATGAGTAGATTTAGTGAAACAAATATTGTACTACCTCGCACAGTTCATTTACAAGTCATCCTCAAATACTTTTATTACTTAAACCTACAAAGACACAATAAACCGCATGTAGCTCATTAAGCAATTTATTTATCTACAAATTTCAAAGGACGATAATAAAATTACAGCAAGAAAACATCGAAGTCTGCATGAAATTATAGTCCCATCATGATAAAAACTAAGAACTATTACAATACACAACTGCTAAATTGAAATGCCACATTGCAACGTGCGCGACTTTACACATTTGCACTTCAGGTGCATTGTTCCCAGGGTTAAAGAGCTTCGATTTCCTTCATCACTTGAGCTTTGTCAGCTTCAAATTGTTCATCCTCTGCACAATCACAACAAATATGAGATCATGAGAAACTGATAATTGATACCACAAATGCAACTAAACTATCAAGAGGTGGCATCACTTACCTTTATCAATTTTGAAGTCTTCCAATAGTCTCAGCATCTTACTTTTGTTTGCGACAAATATACTTATTATATCAGCTGGTTTATGTTGGTTAGCAGCAAATAACTGACATGACAAACAAATATCAATAAACAGATGATTCTGAACAGTAGCTTCCAAATGTTCTAAATGTGTGCTATAATGTTATTATAGTAATACCTTGAAAACATGAAATGCTTCAATCTGTATGCTCTTGCTTGACTCCTGTAGAAAGAATTCCGTACCGACCATTAGAATCCACTTTATGCACATACCAAGGTTCTTAATTTTTCCTCCAATATAGAATACTATCATCAGAACTTATTTGAACATTAGTATTATAATCTTGACAAACTATAATAGTACTAGGGTGAAGATATTTTGATGGAACTGATGCACTTTCACAGGTTAAAAACAGCAAAATATATCAAGTATGAATAAGGATTGGCAGACACAGACATAAAATATATCCAGTATGCACAAGGATTGACAGACACATACAGGAAGTGCAAAAAAAAAGTAAGGTACATAATAAGACATGCATTTAAGTGTAAAGGGCTCATACTCTAAGAAGATTCATTAAAATCCTCAAGTTGTCTCTTGAGCTCACATATTGTGTCATTACTGCTGAATTTGTACGATCAAGTAATATATCTCCCAACAACTGTTTAAGAGAAAGAAATCAACTCAGCGATCATATATACATCATATTAAATAGACAAGAAGACTGTAAAGACCAAAACTCCAACATTTGGGGCGGGAGGGGAGCAAAGAAAATTCAATAGCAGAGTGACTGTTGGCTACCTGTGCTATTTTCTGGAAAATTCATAGGTCAAATGAACTACAGATGCATGCATGAACAGGCAAAGATACTACACAAAGGAAATCCCTAGGAGAGTATCTATTGACTAGCTGTGATACTTTTGATTACAATTTTCAGGAAAATTCACAGGTCACTTGAACAACAAATGTATACACAAACAGGTGAAGGCTTCTCAAACAAAAATTTAAGTTTTCAACAGACAAAAGTTATAGTTGAAATCAAAGTTAAATTATATGGACAAACCAAAAAAATTATATAGAACCTTGACAGCTTGGCGCCTTGTAATATAGTTGGAAGATTCCAACAGCTTAGTGTTATATTCCGCAAAAAACTGAAAGCAGAAATAACAAAGTATTAGTTGATGAATAGTGGACATTAACTACTTGAATAAACTAGGTACAAATAAAACATATTAATGTAAACTGACAACCAGTATGTAAGCAGCACAAAGTTTTAAAACAAATCTTTAAAAAAAGTAATATTTTAAAAAATCCTTAAATGTAGTGAATAAACATGCTTGTGCGGTTAATGATCATATAAAAATATTAAACACATAGTTAATAACTACAAACAAATATGACTGTTTGATAGAAAATATATTCATCCACAACACATGCAGAATAATTTTCTAGAAGTGCCTATCTGTTATCAGTTCAGAAATCAATACTTAGAAGTTAGAAGCAAAGAAACAAAAAATATAAATCTACTAGGGCCATGTCACATGAATGAAAAGGATAAAATCTAAAATCGTAATTACAACTTGAGTTTCTAGATTTGTTTGTCAGTTTATTAGGCATTAACCTATCAAAATAAGCTGTTATATGAGAACCTTTGTAAATACAAAATATCACTCATGCATATTATTTGGCAATAGAATGTTAGAAAAACATAAAGGCGGCATCGAAGTGTATACACTAAAATTGAAATGCTACTTTATACATTGGTTGAACTTTGAAGGAAGAACCTACCCATTCATAATTCTTGGAGAGGAATTCGGCTACAGTAGATTTATGTCTTGTCAAGAGCTCCTGAGACAACAAAAGAATATACGGCATGAACTCTGTTGAAAATATGTGAATTGCACAAAATAAGGAATTTGTAAACACAAGTTCTTTCACACAAAATGCACCTTAAAGGTAGCTGCAGCATCCGCAGCAATGTCAAAATTTGGGAGTTGGATATAGTCAAAGAATTTCTTCATACGAGGTGAGTTGAGAACATATCTGATATAAAACCATGGAGAATTAAGCAACACTATAGTTATGATGAGAGGGAAAATTATATATCCTGGGTCATTTTTCCTTTTCTAATTCATGTGTTCAGTTTTTTTACATGAGCTTCACACACAGCACCATTCTCATTTGGCATGAATCTAGAAGGGCACTTATATGAAAAGTATAGGGAACAAAAGAACCAGTACATGACTAAGAAATGCAGTACTATTTTAACATAGATTACAACCCTAACAGCTTTCTAGCAGTCACCAATCATTAATAGCTTTGAGCTTGACAGCACACACAACAAAATGAATTTATCACATTATTTTTTCTTACTTTGCAACAATCTGATGTCGTATGCACTCCCTCAGCATTGCACCATAGTGTAAAGCCATATCTGTGTTTTCATAGCTGAAAGGCAGCATTTGTTAGTCAGTTAGATACTAGAATTAGAATCAATACCAGGGTAAGCATAACATATTGACAGCCACAGTGAGACACGTAAGAAATAACAAAGACATCGGAATATGGTAAGCAAAGACATATAAATCACAAAACTAAATTTAAAATCACAAAAATCCAGTGATCATGACGTGGCATTATCATGTCTAATTTATTAGATATTAAATTTTCAAGGTTGATCAAAAAAATTGATGTCACCCAATATTCTCTTACCCGACTATCAAGACATCCATGAGATCCAGATTTTTCTCCAGGTAATCAGATGCAATCAACTTAAACTGAACCTGTTGCCTTTGTAAATTTGCAACAACTTGAGTGGCATCTTTTCTGGCCTGCAAAAAGTCACAGTCTCCAGGTTAGCAATTAGTAAACAATAGCATAATCAGGAAGTCTCATAAATTTCATTAATACCTCCAAATTCAATTTTGGAAGACATTTGATAAACAGACGCAAAGTATCCTCCTTAAAGAACTCCTGAGTCAACTGTGCACAAGCTTCCGCAACTGGTTCAGAATCACTGTTTCCATACAGGATTTGTTTGAGTTCCCTGATGTTTTTAAACAGCTCGGACATTTGCTGTAAGATGGATCACACAAACATCATAAACATCAAACAAGAACTGCCAACTTCCCCGCACAAGAAACCAAGATCCAATGAAAAATTATCAAACAAAATAACTTCATCAGTTCCAATTTGCTCACAAATTTCACTACAGCTCTGATAATGCATGATGATGATAGCATGTCAAGTTCAATAACACTAAGTTCTATCCGGCCAAACCGAACAAACCAACAAAATTTGCAATATTAAAATCAGAGCATTAACCACCAACAATTGAACTATTAAATAGCAACTTAACACCAATTACAGTTTAATCGTGTATACTCTAGTTAGAAATATGGTGATTGACAAATCAAGGCTCTAAATTCCACTGGATGGTGACTTATTATACATGCATTGGGAATTCAAGGCAGAACTTCTTGCTTATTTTATTTTTCCAGCTAACAAGCACAATTACAGAGTTAGTTGAGATCAGACACCCGTAAAATGAGCAATTGAAAAACATATCAAAAAAATGAGCAATTGAAAAAACATAACAAAGAAATGCGATCTAAAAATAAGAAAACAAGTTAACCTTCTCTTCTCTCTTGCTTTCTCGGGTTTCAGAGTTCCGATCAACAACGAGTAGAAGATCTCTGGTGTGACGCACTACATCTGCAGGAGTGCGAGGTTTAGACTTGAAGAGACCCTTCATCTTCTGAAAGTGTTGTGTTTAATCTTCTCTTTTCTCTCAAATCACACACTCTGGTTAGGGTTTGTGATTTGCCCGAAGGAAGTGGAAGGAAAGAGCAAAATAAGAGCAAGATGAATCTGGATATTTAATTGTTTCCAATTATAATGGTTATTTATTCATTTATTTAGGTCTGAGATTTTTGTTGGAAAATTAAAGAGGAACTGAACATGGATAGAAGAAAAGGATGAGGTCGAGAGGTATTGGACCGAACACTGCTACCGGATAAACAACCCTGCTTTCGTAATTCATCTCATCTTTATTTACTCTACTGCTGTCACAAGGAACCAAATTAACAAAACAACACTTCAATACCATCACTGTCAAACCTGTAATATTTTTTAATATATAATTCCAATCATAATCAAATCTTAATATATACATTAAATTATTACAAATTATGTTTAGATTTTAAGAATTAAAATATTTGCAAGTTTTTTTTATAGAAGAGATAATTGAAAGAGAATATATAAGGTGAGAGATAATGTGAGTTATATAAAGTAAAACATAAAAGAAAATTCGTTCTGAGACAAAAGATAATTAAGAATATATTTTTTTAAACTAAAAGATATATTTGTTTATATGATTAAATAACAATAAAAAATAGAAAAAAATATATTTTGATACCATAAAATTAACTCCCATTTAATTGCAGTGACTGTGCATATGTGTTCATCCACATCCATTCATTCTGTGGATTCCTTTGGTTGCACCTTCTTTACTTTTGTATTCATTCTTCTTCTTCTTCTTCAATGCATTGATCTTTCTAATTAAATTGACCTTTTCATCTTCTAATTTGGTCTTGCAAGGAAGGTTGTTTGTTCTTAACTTTAACTTGTTTCTATGGAAGGCTCTCATAACAAATTTTAGACCAAATTTAATGTTTTAAATTTTAGCTAAACTATTTTTAACTAAAAATATGACCTAAATCAATCTGTCTCTTCCTTTCTATATTCAGATTTATTAGTTGTTGCCTTGTATATCTCCATCAATTTTTCTTATTTTAATATGATTGTTCCATACTCTAACCACAACATTTTATTTAAAATCTGTATTATTGAATTGTATTTCATATCATTTTAACTGTTTCATAGTATATGTTAGTCCATATCATTTCCTTTTTTATTGACAAATTGTAGAGTGACTCAAGTTTTACATTGACTAGAAATATTATTCTAGGTGTTAGAAGATACATGCAGAAGAATAAATGTATTTCATTAACATTGTGAGATAAAAGGGAAGAGAATACATACAGCATGAAAGGCCATGCAGAAGGGGGTGATTAGGATAAGTAATATTACCCTTTAAACTTATGGTAGGTTTTTATGAGTTTATGTTTAAAATTATTAATCAGAAACTGATTTTGTTAAAATAGCAGTTTAAGCTGGAAGAGAAATTAACTTGAAAGCTCGGCGAGAACAGTGACAATGTCGCGGTATTCTACTTTTGTACTACTTCTTAAAACGACTTTTTGTTTATGTGAATAACAAGCAATAATATTTGATCCAAGGTAAACACAATAGTCGATGGTGGATTTTCTGTCATCAACATCACTACCACAGTCTGCATCACTAAAGACAAGAATGACAGTGGAACTGTTGCATTTTATGAGTAAGCCATGGGTTAAAGTTCCGTAATGTAAGATACCCGTAATTGCTTTCTAGTGATGTTCTCGATGATTGTTCTAGTGATGTTCTCGAGGATTGTGCATGAATTGTATCCCGCTAACAAAATTATATTGAGTTATATATAACCTCTATTGTGTAAACCTTAATCCAGAAAGAATGCAACATGAGGACCTAAAATCAAGCTTATGTTTGTTATAAGGACGAATGAGAGAGTAGCAAATACATCTAAATGTCTTAAACTTAGTATAATCAGGAACATAATTAATCAATAATTTATAAGGAGTTTTATTGTTAATGACAAAAGAAGATAATAAGTTAATAATTTTCACAAAGAATTATGAAGACTTCGACTCATAATTTAACAGGTAAAGAAGCATAAGTAAGAATTGTTGAACCCATGTCTGCAAGTGTCATTATTTAGTAATATTTTATGTAAAAAAAAAACTAGGTATTTATGGATTTAATTATCCAATCTGAATTTGTGAAGAATTGAAATTAATGATATATTTTGAATTGTGAGAGTAATGAAACAAATAGATCCCAATTTTATGTGAATTACAAAAAAGTAAGGAAAGATGGAGCAAAGGAGGATGAATAGATAGACAAGAAGCCTTAAACATTCAACAATTCTTGTTCAGGCGAGTCAATCTCGTCTAGGTAGAATTGTCCATAGACTAGTGTCAAGGATCGCCAAAGCTCGTCCAGAACTCGCTCAAGGCTCGCTTGAGAGAGATTACTCTAGAGGCCAACTATGTCAAGCTCAACCAAGCGCTCAGGTCTCACCTAACTCTCGCGACTCTCTTTAGCGAAATTGTTCCAGGAAGTGATTTTTTTTTTTTTTTAAAAGATGTCACTCATCCAAGCTCAAATTAGGTTTAATACGAAAGTAGGGCGGAGATTGACGGACTGAAAGGAAACCCTAAGAAGCAACAACAAAGGAAAAATGTTCTAGATCTTCTTCTCTTGTTTTTCATCATCTTTTAGTGCATGTGATTGTTACCATGAGTAGCTAATTCCTTTCTTGTTGGGATTGAATGCAATCTTTTCAAACTCTAGTAAATAAAAAGTTTCCTAAATAGTTGAAGAGTTAATATTTAGAAGATGATCTTAATAATTTCATATTTGAGGAATCAACAAGAGTGACTCTTTTTGGTGCATCAATATCAATTAGGTCAGAATATTGTATGTTTTTGTTTATCCAAAATACATTCAGACGAGTGTGAAGGATTAATCTTTTATTTTATTTTATTTTATTTACATGCAAACTTTATTCAGAAATTTCAATATATTCTGAATTAAACTTATGTACATATTTCAATATTTAGTGAAAGTTAGTCATTAAAATTTGAAAATATCTGTTACTTGTGGGTTTGATATCCATATTTTGAGACAAACCATTACTTCTGACTCTATACACTTGCCAAAATAAGTCAACAAATATATAATATCTTGCACAATTTGAAGCATAAATCGGGGATGGTCCCTAAATATCAATGAAAACTAATTGTAAAGGTTCAATACATTAAGTATAAAATGTGTGAGAGGGAAGTTCATGGGACTTTCCAAGCACGCAAGCATTGCAAAACTGTTTGTGAGAACTGTATTGTATGTTACATGAATTCAAAACACGTTGTAGTTGTTGTTTGTGGCTATTGTATTCATTGGTCAGATGGTGAGACTATTGAGTTCATGAAGGTCTGCAGAGGAGGTGAGGGTATTTGACTCTTTGATTATGAAGATTATCACATAGGACATACTCTTGGTGGTTGTGGTCTATTCCTAGCAAAAATTGTGTGGCATCAACAACTTGTGGTCTATAGACACATCTACTCATTTCTCTTTGTAGTTATAATGAGGATGTTTCCTTCCTTATTATTGTTTGTAAGTTATGCTAGCTAGGATACTGGTATGCATAAGAGATTTTGCTTTTCTTTTGTTATATTTCTTTTTAATGTAAAATTATGATATATTGACAACTTATTAGTTTCTATAATAATAATTTTAATAGTACGGAGAGATAATAATTCTAATCGCACGCGACGATAATAATTATAATCGCATAAGGTAATAATAATTCTTTCATAATAAAATCTCAACATATATTTAAATGTTAATTATAACATATTTAAATAAAAACAATTATGTTTGTTATTTTGTTATTTTCAAGATAAACTCTCAATAGATTTAAATCATAACATATTTAAATAACAACAATGATGTGGGAACGATAATAATTTTGTCTGATCACACGGAGTGATAATAATTTTTTGACTGAATAAAATCTCAACAGATTTTAAAGGATGATAATTACAACAGATTTAAATAACAACATTTATTTTTTATTTTTTTCATGATAAAATCTCAATAGATTTGAATGATGATAATTATGAGACTTTACTTAAAATTAAATCTGTTGTCATCATTCATATTAAGTAATGACTCAACTAAAGATCTGGTCTTGGGTAACCTCTAAAGTTCCTTCTGCTTGTTTTTTCCTTTTCTCCTGGTTTGTATATATTCCATTAAACATAAGTGATTTATTTAGGTTGGTCAGACTTCTGGAGGAGGGATTGTTTGTTTCGGTGCGATTTTGTACATGAGTTGGATCATCCCTAAAGTGATTCTTATTTATTTATTATTGTTCATAAGAAAATTCACTCTTTTAAATTATTAAAATAAAACATTCTTTTTTTAATACATTAAATTATTATTTTTAAATAAAATCAAATCAATGTCACACTCCAATAATGAATAAATGAAGTATGATTTTTTTTTAAAAAAAATAATTATTATTTTTATTTATGGCAAGTGTTGAAGGCAAAAAAAAACTATAGTGGGAAAATAAAAAAAAGAATGTTCAAAAATAAGGATTTTCCAATGACATGGGACATTCGTTTGAGAATTGTCACTGAAGTTGTTGGAGCTTTGTTTTACTTGTACTCTGCTGCTTCTTAGCCTATTTATCATAAAGATATCAAGTCAACAAATATACTTTTGGATGAAAAGTATAAAGCAAAAATAACAGACTTTGGTACATCTAGAATGATTTCCAGTGATGTTTCTCACCTTACTAAAGTAGTTCAAGAAACATTTGGATACTTGAACCCTGAATTTTTTTGAACTAGTCAATTCATTGAAAAAAAGTGTATAGCTTTGGAGTAGTTCTTGTTGAACTCTTAACAGGAAAAAAGCCAATAACCCTCCTAAGTTCAGAGGAAGCCAATAGTTTAGCTTCATATTTCATCATGTGTGTGGAGCAAGATTGTGTATTTCATATCATTATGAAAGAGTGACGAAGGAAGGGGAGAAAAATCATATAATGGAATTGTGGTCTATAGTCATAGTTATTCATTTCTCTTTGTAGTTGTAAAAAGTATGTTTCCTTCCTTGTTGTAGTTTATAAGTTAAGCTAGCTAGGATACTGGTATGCATAAAAGATTTTGGTTTTCTTTTGTTCTATTTCTTTTTAATGTAGAATAGTGATATATTGACAACTTATTATCTTTTATAATAATAATTATGATTGCACAGGACGATAACAATTTTGATCGCACGGACGATAATAATTCTGATCGCATAGGCAATATTGATTCTTATTGCACAAGGCGATAATAAATCTGATCGCACATGACGATAATAATTCTTTCAGGATAAAATCTCAACAGAGTTAAATGACGATAATTATAACAAATTTAAATAACAACAATTATATGTTTTTTTATTTTCATGTTAACATCTCAATAGATTTTAATAATTATAATCATAATATATTTAAATAACAACAATTATATTTGCTTTTTCATTATAAAATCTCAACAAATTTGAATAATAATTATTATGAGACTTTACTTCAAACTAAATCCATTGTCTGCCACCCTTCATACTGGCTCAACTAAAAGCCTGATCTTGGTTTACCACTAAAGTCTCTTATGTTTGTTTTTCCTTTTCTCCTGGTTTGTATGTATTCGATTAAACATAAGTGATTTATTTAGGCAGATCAGACTGTATTTGTTATAGTAACAACTTAGTGACAAACTTCTGAGAAGAGGGATTGTTCGTTTCTGTGTGATTTTGTATATGGGTTGGATCACCCATAGAATGGTTCTTATTTATTTATTATTCCTAATAAAAAAACAACTCTTTTAAATGATTAAAATAAAACTATCTTTTTTTTACATTAAATTTATTTTTTTTAAATAAAATAAAATCAATGTCACAGTGAAGAAATTTGTGGAGTATGATTTTTTTTTTAAAAAAATAATAATTTTTTTACTTATGAAGAGTGTTGAAGGCTAAAAAAAAACTATAGTAGGAAAATATAGAAAAAAAATGTTAAAAAGAAATCGAGAATTATTGTTAACCACTAAAGTCCCTTCTACCTGTTTTTCCTTTTCTCTTAGTTTGTATATTTTTTTTTATCAACAATAATTAATGAAATTAAAGGAAACATTTAAAGGTGTCCCTACCCATATATCTAAAAGACTTTTAAAACAACAACCAACCATCAAATGCTGGACACTATGAGTTAGTTCCATAACAATAGAGCTTTTAAAAATCATTCTCTTCTCGTACAACCCCACAAACTGTTATAGACCAGCAGAAAAATCAGTTATTACTAACGGGCTACCAGCACTTAGAAGTGCCATAAGCTACCCTAGTAAGCACTCTACAAAAGACCAGCACATAGCTAGGACTACTAAGTCATTTAGCATCTCCTTTCCGTTCCAGCAAATCTGGACCAGCAGCATTGTCATCTTGATCCTCTTCCCTTCCTAGGATTCTTCTCCCTTCACTTCATTAACCTCTAACACCTTGATTAGCTGTTCCTATGCTTCCAGCTTTTGTACCATCTTCACCACCTCTAGAGCCTCCCATACCAGAATTCCTTCTATCAGATTCTTTTCCCTGATACTTCGCCAAAGATGGATAATGTTCGAGGTCTTTTCTGACCTTATCCCTGCTGATCACCTCAAGCTCCCACCAACAGCTGCAAACTTTGACATTGTTGTTAATCCAACCAGCTAGGATGTTCATAGCAAACCTCTTCCTTAGACCGGCTCACTTTCCTCGGCAGTTCTGATTTGCACCTTAGCTGCATACTTCAGAACCTTCAAGCTGCACCAATAGCATCAGAGGCAACCATGCCTTTCAACAAGGATCCAACCTAAGCCTGCTAGGAGACTCTTCCTCTGATTCTGTTTAGGAATCACTATACCAGCACATCTTTCCAGTACAAAACAGGGTATTTATACCACCTATATACCACCTTATACACAGATTTCCTACTTGGCTTCTTTGTCGTACAACTTTACCTCCTCTACATTCTGAACTCTCATACAGTTAACCCTTAATCACCATTTTGCAACTGAATCAGTCCTCCTGCTTAGACTTAGCCAATTTAAGGCTCAAGAGATAAACCATAATAGCAGGCTCTCGGACCAAATTACACAATCATTAGCAGACCCTTCTACTCCAACAGGCTCTCTTGGATACACCAACATCACCCAATCACTTAAAGCTTCTTATACAGATTTGGGGATTCAATACCCAATCTGCATATGAGGACCCTATACTTTAACCACAACCATGATTTGAGCTGAAGCATCTGGAAAATCTCTTCTAATTTGTACTTATTCGATTAAACATAAGTGATTTATTTAGACAGATCAGACTCTATTTGTTCTAGTAACAACTTAGTGGCAAACTTATGAGAAAAGGGATTGTTCGTTTCTATGCGATTTTGTATATGGGTTGGATCATTCCTAAATTGATTCTTATTTATTTGTTATTCCAAATAAAAAAATAACTTTTTTAAATGATTAAAATAAAATTATATTTTTTATTACATTAAATTCATTTTCTTAAAATAAAATAAAATCAATGTCACTAATGGAGTATGATTTTTTAAAAGAAAAATAATTTTTTTATTTATGGCGAGTGTTGAAGGCTAAAAAAATTATAGATTATAGTGGGAAAATATAGAAAAAGAATGGAAGATTATTGTTAAAACAGAGATGGTCTTCTGGTGATTTAATGTGGATAAAGTTTAACTTTTGAGCTTAAAGGAGTTGGAGGAGACCACTGACTTCAACATGAATAGAGTAATTGGAAAAGGAGGTCAAGCTACTGATACAAAGGAAGACATGTTGATTAATAGAACAATTATTGCATTGAAAAAATTTTAAGTCCAAGGAAAAATAGAAGAATTCATTCATGAATTTGTCATTCGGTCACAAATTAACCACAGAACCGTGGTAAAGTTGTTAGGAAATTGTTTGGATACTAAAATTCATTTGCTTGTTTATGAATTCATTCCTAATGGTAACTTTTTTAGTATTTGCATCAACCAAAGTAAGAAATAAGGATTTGTCAATGACAAAGGACATTCATTTTAGAATTGCCACTGAAGTTGCTTGAGCTTTGTGTTACTTGCACTGCTTTTTAGCCTATTTATCATAAAGATATCAAGTCACAAATATATTTTTTTATGAAAAGTATTGAACAAAAGTAACAGAATTTGGTAAGTCTAGAATGATTTCGAGTGATGTTACTCACCTTATTATAATAGTTCAAGAAACATTTGGTGGATACTTGGACCTTGAATTTTTTCAAACTAGTCAATTCATTGAAAAAAATGAAATCTACAGTTTTGGAGTAGTTCTTGTTGAACTCTTAACCGGGAAAAAAAGCCAATAATTCTCCTAAGTTCAGAGGAAGCGTGTCGAGCAAGATTATGTATTTGATATTATTGATGAAAGAGTGACGAAGGAAAGGGAAAAAAATCATATCATTATAAGTTAAGCTACTTAGGATACTGGTATGTATAAGAGATTTTGGTTTTATTTTGTTATATTTTTTTTAAAGTAGAATTGTGATATATTGACAACTTATTGTCTTTTATAATAATAATAATAATAATTTTGATTGCAGGAAAATAATAATTTTGATCCTACGGAGTGATAATAATTTTGATCTCAAAAGACGATAATAATTCTTTCAAAATAAAATCTCAACAAATTGAAATGATGATAATTATAACATATTTAAATAACAAAAATTACATTTGTTATTTTTATGATAAACTCTCAACACATTTAAATAATGACATATTTAAATAGCAACAATTATGTTGGGATGACAATCTGATCGCACGGGGGCGATAATAATTCTTTCAGGATAATTAAATAACAAATTGATCGCACGGGATGGTAATTATTTTGATGATAATTATAACAAATTTAAATAACAACAATTATGTTTTTTTTTTCAGATAAACTCTCAACAGATTTAAATAACAACAATTATGTAGGGACAATAATAATTCTGATTGCACGGAGCGATAATAACTAAATCTCAATATATTTTAAATGATGATAATTATAACAAATTTAAATAACAACAATTATATTTGTTTTTTAATGATTAAATCTCAACAGATTTGAATGATGATAATTATGTAACTTTACTTAAAACTAAATTCATTGTCACCCTTTATACTAACTTCATGGCTCAACTAAATGCATGGTCTTGAGTGACCTTTTAAAGTCTCTTATATTTGGTTTTTCTTTTTCTCCTGGTTTGTATGTATTCGATTAAATATAAGTGATTTATTTAGATTGGTTGTTCTAGTAGAAAGTTAGTGGCAAACTTCTGGGAGGAGAGATGGTTCATTTCTGTGCGATTTTGTACATGAGTTGGATCACCCCTAAAGTAGGTCTTGTTTATTTATTATTGTTGATAAAAAAAATTAACTTCTTTAAATGATTAAAATATAACATTCTTTTTTTAGTACATTAAATTTATTTTTTTAAAATAAAATAAAACCAATGTCACACTGCGGTAATTGGTGAATAGTGAGAAAATACAAAAAAAAATGTCCAAAAGAAATGTAGGATTATTGTTAAAACAAAGATAGTCTTCTCGTGAATAAAAAGTTTGCTAAATAGTTGAAGAATTAATATTTTGGAGATGATCTTAATAATTTCATATTTGAGGAATCAACGTAAGTGAGACTTTTTGTTGCATCAATGTCAAATATATCAGAATATTGTATGTTTTTATTTATCCAAAATACATACAGGCGAGTGTGAAAGATTAATCTTTTACTTTTATTTTATTTAATTTACATGCAAACTTTATTTAAAATTTTCAATATATTTTGAATTAAACTTATTTACATATTTTGATATTTAGTGAAAGTTGTACATTAAAATTTAAAAATATTTGTTACTTATAGATTCAATATCCATCTTTTGAGACAAATCATTATTTCTGACTCGATATATTTATTAAAATAAGTAAACAAATATACAATATCTTGCACAATTTAAAACATAAATTGAAATGATATCTAAACATAGATGAAAACTAATTGTAAAGGTTTAGTATATTAAGTATAAGATGTGTGAAAGGGAAGTTCATGGGACTCTCCACTGTGTGTGGGAACTGTGTTGCATGTTACATGAATTCAAAACACGTTGAACAATGTTGAAACTACAATAACCGAGTATGTTGTGCCACAATTGTAAAGAAGGAATGTTAGGTTTATACAATTAAAATGATTTAACATACAATGATTTGTATATCCCGTTAAAATGATTTGTATAATGGGTTTATAATTTTAAATTTAATAAACTTAGCTCAATATGACTATATAATAAAAAATATTGAGTTATCTAATAATTTTATATTTTATTACATGAGCAATATACTTATTTATGTATTATAAATATTGTTATTGTTTTATAATTACTAAATAACAATGGAAATATTTGTTTGTTTAGTCTTTTAAAATTTATTCAACTCCATAACTTAATTCATAATTGAATTGGGTTACTACATAACAAAAACTAAACCCAACCACCCAACCCAATTAAATTAAAGTCAAACAGAATCGCTTGCACTCCTAGTATATATATCTGATCTTAGAATCTTAAAATGATGAATTTTAGTGATTACCCAACCCAATTCATTTAATTGGGTTGAAAATGAGACTAAATTCAACTCAAACAGAATCACTTGCACTCACTCTTACTATGTATCTAATCTTAGAATCTTAAAATGATGATTTTTAGTGATTATGAAGGTAGGTAAAATAATTAAGTTTTTTTAATAACTAAAAATAAATAAATTAAAATGAGTATTTAGAGAATATCATACCCTTGTACAAAAAGATTTCAAATTATCTGTACCTCAAATTCTTCAGAGTTCAAGGAGTCTTAAACTCCCAATCCAAAGCAAAACAACCTCAAAAGATCTATAAGAGGTTTTAACAGAAAAAAATATTTCATACACAAAAAATAATATACATTCAAAAATAATACACCGGGTAGAAGACCAAAATATACATCCAAACCACATAATTAAGAGACAGAGGTCCTTGCGACACCTCTTATATTAACATTTTCTGAACTTATAATTAACTAAATTTTACTTTGAAAATATATAATTAAAAAAAAAGGTATGATCAGGAAATATTTTTTATGCAGAAGTCAATTTTATCTTTATGAATTAATTTTAATTTTGTGCAAAAGTCAATTTTATCTTTATGAATTAATTTTAATTTTGTGCAGAAGTCAATTTTTTCATATTTTTATTTTCTATAGTTTTTTTATAAAAAAATTCAAAAACATAATCTTATTCAGAAACTTATTGATATAATAGAATAATAATTAGTAAAACTATTTTTTTTTACTTTTTGTTACAATGGTAAGATAAGTGCAAAAGAAATTATGTTTAAATTGTTGTAGTTGTTTTGTGAAATAATATTTCCCTATCGAATATTTTATGCACTTAAAATAATTTTTTTCTTGTTTATGAATATAGTTAAACTAGTACATAATTGATTTACATTGATTTATGAAAAAATAATGTAAGAAAAATATGGTAACACGATTAGATATAAGATTCATATTTACTTACTTTTTTCTTCATATTTGCGCTTTTGATAACATAAAATTAATCTGTGCTAATTTATTTTTCTGTTTTCTTACTTAGTTACTATTTGTTCTAACTAGAAAAATGTTATCGGATGAGTGAAAGAGACATATAAAAGAGGGAATGAGATGTAATATAAAGGAGAAAAATAAAAATAATAAAATGAAAACCTCATTTTGTTCTCTTGATATTTTAAAGTAGATAATATAAAAGAAAAATTATAACACTTCATTGCATTTTTATTATATCATTGGTAAAGTGAATAGTTTATATCCTTTCTCTCCTCAGTCACTCCTCTCTTTTTATGTTATTGACTATAAACTTTATTTTGAAGTAAAGACACTTTTTGCTTGATGAAAGAAATTGCTTAATGATGCGTGCTGCCGTGTTATACTGTGATATGATTAAGTGACACTTTTCTCTCTTTCTCTAATCATAAAGTGAATAACTTTTTCTTACTAATTTGTTATTATTTTAGCAAGTGCAGTGTGACAACAAGGGTGACAGATTAAAAAGCAAAGAAATAGAAAGTTTGAAAGTAATGGAGACAATTACGGGAAAGGAAATAGTGAAAATCCAAGAAGTGGTTGAAGAGTAAAATTGACAAATAAAGAGTGTACATCAGAAGTGAATAATAATATCAATATTTTATTATTATTTTGAGGAGTGAGTGTATAAGTCTGCAATTTAAAATGAAATAAAAAGTAATAATTTAGAACAACCTTTAAACACTGGTGAGTGTTATCTTACTGGTCCACTGATTTGTGTGACTATTGACCGTAGAGTGAGCCATAATTTAATACATCACCAATTCTACACTACACGGCAGAGAAAAAAATGTGGGTAGGTTTAAATGGAAATGACCCTACACGTTGAAACTAGAGGCGCAAAATACCACTCTAATAATTCATTTCATCTCAGAACAACAATCATCAAAATGTATTTATAATTTTGATCCAAAAACTTGTTCAATAATCACAACCCAAATCAGAAATCATAAAAAAATAGAAGAATCCAACATACAACAATAAATACATCAACTGTCACAAAAACAAGACATTAATTAGGTGCGAATAGGGTTGATAACAGGGAAGAAGGGAATGATCTAGTAGGAAGGAAGGGCTTTAAAGGAAGTGAGGTTTCTGAAATGGACCCAAGTTTTCTCCCACACAACGGCCTCGTACTGGGTGGTGGCAGATCCGCCCTTGGCCTTCAGCACAAGGCGGTAGTTAGTGCCGGCCACCACCTGGGTCTCGCCCTTCAACACGCTCACCAGCTGCAGCTTCGTACCAGAACGCTTGTCGTACTCACTGACTGCATATTCCGCGATCTCCACCACGTGCTGCTCTTTCACATCCTTGATGGGCTCCCACCCGGCCAGCGTCGCTTTGGAGCGCGTGGCATAAGACACCAACATAAGAGAGAGGAGAAGAAGGCAGTGATGTCTCGTCATCATAATCACAATCACTGTGATGGGTCTCTGTTAAAAAGTGTTAAGGAGTGGGTTTTCTATTTATAGCAGAGGAAGAAGAACACGGTTATAGCGTGTTTTTCTGTGAACTTTGTAACCCTCGTGGTTCCTATATACTGTGGCTGAAACCGCGTTCCTTTTTCTGCTTATAAAATCGTTAACTACTGCTGCTTAAGGAATAAGTTTTCTTTAATTAAAAGTAATGTTGGTCGTTTTTATATATAAAAAATCTCTAATTAACATCTCAAAATGAGAATCGCTTATATAATAAGTGATAGAAAAAAATAAATAAGAAAATAATTAGTAATAGCAAAGTATATATCATCACTCTAACATAACTAAAAAAACTATACTTTCTTTTCCTTTTTGTATTTACGTTTTATAATTTTACAAGCAATTAGCATTTTAAAAAGTTTAAGTACACCGTGCTATAGACGGTTGATTAGGAGACTTAATGTAGAAACAATTATATGTTTTCTTTCTTAAACATATATTCAGTAACCTCTCTTTGATTTGATGTTAATTGAAATTATTATTATTATTATACCTATCCATAGTAAGGTTGAAAATGTCAAAAAATTTAGATAATAGAGTCTTCATCGTCTTTAATGAATATTATAAATAAAATGGTATTTTCAATGAGTTTTTAATGATAAACGGCTATTTATGATAAATGACAATCATACTGTTAATTCAATGACTTTTCAGATGTACCTCTCCTCTCTTATTGGATATCAATTGAAAGTTTATTTATGGATAAATACTACTAATCAAGACACCCTCTCAATTTATATTTGGAATAGTAACAGTTATTATTTTAAAATTTATATTGTTTATTAATATTTAGAGACTCATATCATTTGACGATTTATTTATATTTTTAATATCTCTTTCTAGAATAATGAATCTTTATAGTTTTTTTTTTAAATAATGCATGTTAGTTTATAGTTATTCTTTAAATTGATCATGGCTTCTAGTTTTAAACATTGTTTTAAGTTATGTAAAAAAAGTTATCTATGTTGAAAAAAGAGTATGCACGTTTTTATGTGGAGTTTTAAACATTTATTTTAATGTATATGTACAATTTTGCTTATATTTGACATATATAAATAATAAAACATACTCGTACAAGTATAATAACCCATATGGTGTTGAATTGCAACGTGTTACGATCTTCGGTTTTCTTGTATAAGAAGAAAACAATTAACTTTACATTTAAGCAAAATATTTAAGTTAAGAAATTTTACTACTTTCTAATATTTTTTTCGGTAAAATAAAAAGATCAAATTACTAGTATGATGTTATAATAAAAAAAAATCAGATATTAATTAGATATTAAATATTTTTTAAAAATATCGATTATTAAGAAAGTAAAAACATCGCTAAAATTTATTTATATTTTGAAGTATGAAATCTGTGATTTTTTAAAAGTTGAATTAGTATTTCAAGAGTGTAATAAGAACATTTTCAACAAGGGAGCTGTTTATAATAATTACTTATAAATAAAATTATTATTTTAAATATGTGTTTCATACTTAGTAAGATAAAAACTTTAGTATCGTCGTATCACTATACAATTTTCTTTAATTTATTCACTTATTACTTAATAAAGAAAAGCTAAGATTGAAGAAATCAGTATATTGAATGTTTTCAAAACAATTTTTAACACTTTCGTTTAATAATAAAAAGAAAAAATCGTCATAAATAATTTTAATTAATCAAAATATTTCTTTGTTTATAGAGATAGGAGGTTAGATCTATAGTAAGATTTTTTTTAAATGGTTTTTAGAAAATGAATGTTAAAGTATGAAATTGTTGTTGTTCTCGTACAAAAGAGACATAGAGAACTCCTATTGATTAAATAATCCACTCTTTCGTTTTGGTTGATATATGTTTATTTTTTCACTTTTAGGGTTTGTTCGATTTAATTCTTCTTTTTGTGTTCTTGTTCCACTACTCTAGTCAATTTCTCATTTTTTTCGTAGACTCTTGGTCGGGAGAACACTTACAAAAGGTGTTTTCATGTTTAAGTAAGTATTTGATATTCGATGCAATAAATATATAATAATAATCTTTTTTTTTCTTAAAAACTTATGTCTATTTATATATTTACAATGAGTCTGTTATCGATGAATCAAAATTAACTTATGAATAGTTATTAAGAGTCTATATTACCTAATTTTTCCTACAATTTAGTCTTCTTAATCTTCTCTTGATCTTAACGCGTTTTGAAGATGTCGGTCAGCTAGAATTAAGTACCAAGACTTCTATGTTTCGTCTGGTTCCAACTGTTACAATTGTATTTAACATTTTTTTAAAATATTTTAAAGTTTCTTCATTTTCATAATCAAACATTTAAATTGATAAAGTATTTGTTATTTAGTTGAAATTGTCCACATTTAAGTTAATAAAATTTGATAGCCAACTCATGAAATAATGGATGGGCATGCATGGCCAAAACCATGTGCACTACCGAAAGAAATCAGAGATAAGGACAATTTCTCCTAATAATAAATAAATAATAATTAATGAAACGTATGGATAAATTTGGAAAGGAATTATTTGCTGCAACCTGCCAATCAATACATCCAACTCCACCTTCCTCCCAAGTCCACCAATACACGCCACGATACTACATGAATAGAAAATAAAAATATTCATGCTAAAACTAATTTACTAAAAATATTTCTACTTGACTTTAATTTGTAAAATAATTAACTTTTTATTTTATTTTATTAGAAACATTTATATTATATATATAAGTCTTTAGATAATAAATTACACAATTGTTTTATTCCTGCATAATTCTATTGCAATTAATCCTCTCTTTAATTATATGTAGCAAAAAAGTAGTTCTGTTCGTTTGCGCAGGTATATATATATATATATATATATATATATATATATATATATATATATATATATATATATATAAAAAATATATTTTTTTATATAATGAGATATTTTTTTTTTTTTTTTTTATATATTTTTTTATTTTTTTATATTTTTTTTTTTTTTTTTTTTTA
>Ga0123342_1001038_pt1 | contig 46204 bp, 18 predicted proteins | sample Turbeawhitnodule_FD_89960 | JGI IMG/M metagenome (GOLD analysis project Ga0123342, IMG submission 89960) | Root nodule microbial communities of legume samples collected from Mexico - Turtle bean Mexico white nodule | ecosystem: Host-associated > Plants > Roots > Nodule | place: Mexico: Nepantla...
AAAACTTATTTGTAATGTAAAGTTACACTTTCAAAATTTTAGAGAATTTAGTTATAAAATATATTAAAACTATATAATTTTTAATTATTTATTTATAAATAGATTTAATTATATTTATTTATTGAAGTTTGAAAAATCTGGAATGTTTTTATTGAGGTTCTACAATAAATCTTTGGAATTAAAAACTTTCGTTATTTTATTGAGATTTTAGAATAAACCTTTGAAATTTAATAAATATTAAAAAGACTTCTGTTAATTTGCTGAGGTTGTAAAATAAACCTTTGGAACTTACTAAAATTTAAAAAATAAACTTTGTTATTTTGCTGAGATTTTAGAATAAATCTTTGAAATTTAACGAAGGTTAAGAAAACCTCTGTTATTTTGCTGAAGTTTTAGAATAAATCTTTGAAATTTAACGAAAATTAAAAAAAAAATTATTATTTTACTTAGGTTTTAAAATAAATTTTTGAAATTTAAGGAAGGTTAAAAATAATTCTATTATTTTTCTGATGTTTTAAAATAAATCTTTAAAATTCAACAAAAATTAAAAAAATCTCTGTTATTTTGCTAAAAATTTATAAAAATCTTACCAACAACTAAATTAAGTTAAAAAAAATTTCTATTAATTAAATCAATTCTTAATCTCATCTGTTAAAACACTTTTTTTTAAGTAGAATATGTTTAAGTGCTGAGATAGCCTGAACAACGCACATAGATCAAAGGAAGAACCTTTTGGATTCGTATATATATTTACTAAAAAAATATTTTTTAAACAACCATCAAAATCACTAAATTAATTTGTGATCAATTTAACGATCAATTTTTTCATTGGGTTGCAAAATTACAATTAAAAATTGTCGCTATTTTGCTTAGAAGATCTGGTCTTCGCAATTCTAGAACACCAATTTAAAATTAGTTGTAATTAAATTATTCAATATATTAAGATTCATCATAACCTTCATATTTATGCGACAGACGAAAATATTTATTTGTATAAATCTTAATATATTGTTTACAATATCATGCTTAATGTTAAAATATTTATTATTTATTTGAAGAATCGATGCTTTATAACTAGTCTTAGACTTTATTAATAAAAAAAAATTACCATAAAGTAAAAGTAAAAATGATGTTGCATAATATTTGATAAAAGATACATTCATTATATTCAGGAATAATTATAGTTGAATTATTTTGTACCACAGGTATATATATTATTTAGTTAATTTTATTTATTACAATTTTTTCTTCATACACGACGTATAATCAAAGTAAAAATATACATACTATTTAATTAGAAATGTATAGTTTATATAAAAGAAATGACTACTCATCTTACTAGAAATTAGAAATGAATTCGAAGAATAATGCAGTGAGAACTCGGTGAGATTCCACAGATAAATTTTTAATTGATCACCACGAAAAAGAGGAAGCCCACTAGAAAAAAGACTCTTTAAGGTTTAAGTCAGCAAGAGCACTAAAGATGATTATATGTGTGTCAAATATGAATATATTGTATATGATAGTTTGTACTTACTCAATAGTTGTATTTATAAGTTCTTTGGATAATAGTCATAAGGTTGATCTTAAAGTAGTCTTATGATTCATAAGTACCCGCTTAGTCATTATGATTTATTGAATTGATTGTTAATCCTTATGACGTGGACATTTATGGTATTAAAAGTTTGATTATGAAATATATATTGAGAAGCATACATTTGTAACTATTATGAAGTGAACTTTAAGCCTAACTAAACCTTATAAAATCGGTTCATGAGGTTAAGGTTTGCACCCACTTATATACAATGAAAGACTCTAATCTCTAGTCGATGTGGGATCTCTAACACACCCCTCATGCCGAGACTGCCAACTCATGCGTGAGACTATATATTATGGGTCTGATAACGGGTGGCACGATAGGTCCAACACAAACACTCGTTAGGATAAGCTCAAAATCGTTCTGATACCATATTACAAAGTGGACTTTAAGCCTAACTCAACCCCATAAAACCGGCTCATGAGGTTGAGGTTTGCACCCACTTATATACAATGAAAAGTTTTAATCTCTAATCGATATACGATCTCCAATAATAAGACTAGACTACTGAAAGGAAATAATAAAAACTTATATTTGAAATGTATTGTGTTTATGATTTTCTTGTTTATTTCCAATTGGAATTTTAGCTTGATACTGTTTCTTTCATGTTTAGCTTATAATCATAGTTGATAATGGCAAAGGGAATGTCGGTGAAAAGGAAAATGATTAAAGGTACTGAAGGCATTTTTATGATGATTTGTCAAATATTTGAACAGAACACAAGAAAAGTAGTCTCAAAAGTGGTTAATAACCTTGCAAATGCAGTGATCCTTTCTCCATTAAAAAGACAAAATAGAATTCAAACCCTAACATTTGGGATGTAAGACATGTCCAGTAATGTTACGCAAAGTAGTTAATGATATTAAATGTTGAAACCCTTATAAGTACAGGTTTGAAAGATGATGAATTAATCTTTGTCTGTAATGGTGAGGTCCATAGATCCCCATAATCATTTTCATCTTTATGGACACACATTCCCCTTTTCTGGGTAATGTTAATCCTTTTGCCAATCATTTCACTTTGTGGGGGCAAGTGTGAGTAAGGTCCACAATCTCTCAATGGAGACTAGACACCATCACTTCTCCAATTCATCAAGGTTGGTTTTTTAAGGCAAGATTACTTTACCTATATTTTATGTTGATTTTAATTTATTAATTAATGTTTATTTTAGGCTATAGTATAGAAAATTTTACATCAACTAAATATAAAAGTATTTTATCATGTATAAATGTGTAAAAACGTAACTAAATTTCAATAAATTTAAAATGTATTTTTTAATAATATATATTCATTAATAGGTTCATTCAGTCAAGAGTTATATTAGTTTGAGTAGCAACAATTTATGCGCCTTACAAAATATTAATAGAGTTTGAAATTTAAATATATAGTAATTGACAAAATAATTACTAAATATGGTGGTTGGAGAAGTGGATCTGGAGATTGGGGACGGATGAAGAGGGCCTCTGGAAGGAGATTCTCGATTCTAAATATGGTGGTTGGAGAAGTTTGAGAGATAACCGGAACCGCCGTAGGGGTTCGCTTTGGTGAAAGGATTTGAAGGAAGTTTGGGCTTCAGAGGGTTGGGGAGGGAATTTTGAGAACGCGGTTAAGTGCAAAGTTGGTGATGGAAGAGAAATTTCTTTTTGGGAGGATAACTGGTTGAATTGTGGCATACTGAAGAAGGTTTTTCTGAGGCTGTTTTCTTTAAGCTCTGTCAAAGACGCGAAGGTAGCACAACTTGGGGTGTGGAGTAATGGTGTTTGGGGTTGGCCTCTTCAATGGAGAAGGTCGTTCTTTGAGTGGGAGAAGTTGTTGGAGCGTCGTCTTTTTCAGACTTTACTTGGGGTAGGGCTGGCTTTGGGAGAGAAAGATAGGTGGCTTTGAGAGGTAGGAGAGTTTCAAGTTTATTCGGTAAGCTCTGCCTATGCCTTGTTACGAAGGGATCGTGAGGAGGACTTGTCTTCCGTGTATAGTAGGTTGTGGAGGTGTAAAGCTTTGCCTTATGCTCTTCTCACTGCTTGGAGGGTGTTGGAGGATAAGATTGTTACTACGGTCAATTTGGAAAGGCGTGGAATCGTGGTTGACAATCCGTTGTGCTGCTTGTGTGGGATGGAGGTGGAATCCCACTGCCATCTGTTTTTCGTTTGTAGATTTGCTTGGCTAGTCTGGTGCCTCTGTTTTGAGTGGCTAGGTGTGTCGTTTGTGATTCACTATGATCCAGTTTCAAACTTTTTTCAATTCGGGATGTGTAATGCTCCAGGTCAGGTAATTGAGTTTTGGGGAGCAATTTGGGTTGGAGTCGTGAGTGAAATTTGGAATCATAGGAACAATGTCATTTTTAATAGGGGAAAAGGCTGATGTGTCAGAAGTATTTGCTATGGTTCAAGTCAAGGTTTGGTCTTGGCTTTATTCTAAGTCTCGCTTTAGGATGTTCTCTTTCTCTAACTGGTGTTTGGATCTTGTGGTTTGTATGAGGCTGGTTGTTTGATGTTTTGTTCGTAGAGGTGGTTTTATGTCAGTTTTGAGGTTGTTCTTCTGGTAGGTTACTCTTGGGTGAGATGTTTTCTTGTATAATAGTGTTTAGTCATGGACCCGTTGTGATGGGCCGAATCTATCAAATATCAGGTGTTAGTTGATTTCTCGGAGTGTCACCTAGATTTGATGGGATATGACCCTGATTCGTAGGGAGTTTCCATAACTGTCATTAATTGAGTGCCTTAAATGTATTTTAACGCGGTCGGTCAGTCACCAAGATCGAGTGAGTGCTTTCGGTATCGATCGGTACAGTATTTAATATTATTATGCGTAACTAATTAATTGTTTTTTTTTTGTCTTAGGAACAACGTATTGAGTTATGATGTTTGATTCTTTATTTACTTGTGAGTTACTCTGTCTTTTTATTTTATTTTCACATAATATTTACTTTTATCTAAATTTTCAGACCTTTAAATTTCTGTTTATTATATTATTCTTTTATTTTTATTTAAATTTCTTTTATACTGGTTTATGTTTAATATTTACTTATTAATACTACTTATCAGGTCACTATGTTAGTTGGATAAGTGTAAAAAATTGAAAATAAAGTTTTGACCGGCCTGAACCTTGTTGAGAAGAAAAGTTTGTAAAAGTTTTCTTTTGACTAAATCATTGCAATTAATTAGTTAGTTAAAATGAATTTAAATGGTTAATGTTGGAGATCCCACATCGACTAGAGATTAGAGCCTTTCATAGTATATAAGTGGGTGCAAACCTCAACCTCATGAGTCGGTTTTATGGGGTTGAGTTAGGCTTAAAGTCCACTTCTTAATAGTTAAAATAAATTTACTCGGTTAATGAATGAACAAATGATATAATTTCTTTAACGAACAAGTGATGTGATTTGAGTTTAAAATTAGAAAAATCATGGTGATTAAAATCGAAATTGGTTTCATCCATTTTTTCTTTACATGTTTTTTAATTTTGTAAACTTCTACGGCAAACATTTATTTCATAAACTTGTGACTCTTAAAATCATTTTGATTGGTTTTTGTGTCAAAGTGGGATAAAACAAATACATATACATTATATAATTATGTGATGGGTTAGTGAAAGTGGGAATTTCGGTCAATAGTTATAACAAAATTCAACATATTTTTTTACTTGATTTTGGTTATTTACTGAAGTTCAACATATTCTTTTACTTAGTTTTGGTTATGTAGTATTACAAATGGACTTTAAGTTTATACAATAAATTGTCCTCATCTTTAGGATAACATATTATGGGTGGTGCGATAGCGGGTGGCCTGATAAGCCCAACAAATACTCACTAGGATAAGTTCGAAATGACTCTGATACCATATTACAAAGTGGACTTTAAGTCTAACTCAACCCCATAAAACCGGCTCATGAGATTAAGATTTGCACCCACTTATATACAATGAATTGTCCTCATCTCTGGTCGATGTGGGATCTCCAACATTTAGTAAAGTTAAACATATATTTTTTTTATAAACATCACATTTCGTTAAACTTTAAGTGTTTTGTTTGGCTTAAAAGAAAAAAAAAACATGTTATAATTTTATGTGAGTTAATATATGTAAGTTTCTTTATTTGTATATTTTGTTTGATAAATTTTTGCTTAGACAAAATAAGTATATTTGATAAATATATTTCATTTGAGAAACAATAAATTTTGAGCATTATTGGTATTTATCAAAGACTTATAAATATTTATTCATTATGTGCAAGAAATATTCATCTTTTCATTTCTCTCAAAAGAATCTTGTTTTGAAGTGTCAACAACAAGATCTCTTGAAAAACATGTTTAAAATGTATCTACACAAACAACTTTTTTATGAAAATAATGTATGTTAGCATTGTGTAGCAACATATTGTGTCAAACCCTTTGCTTTATGCTAAAAAGGAAAAAAGCCACCTACCCTAGGCCTAATAAATTATGTCATGTAGTAGAGAAGTTGTGTAAAGAAACCACATCCATTTAATGTTGCATGAAGAACATGTAGTGTGTATACCTGCTTTAATGTGACCAAATAATACTTGAATAAAATGAACTTCCATTTTACTCACAATGGCTCCAAAACAGATTTGTAGTGACTCTTTTCTTCTCATATTTATATAAATAAATTCTATTTGAAGAAAAGAGGTTGACAACTACAATATATACAAACGAGTTATCATTATCTTTAGCAATCCTTTACGCTTTTAGTTTGTGAGAAAGATCATTATTGTGTTCGCAACCATCTAGAAGATTGTGCTCAAACTTGTATTCGTCTTAGGATATTAACTCTCTTTCAGTGAACAAAATTTGTGATCATTTACATCAAAACCTTTATGTAAATAAAGTGCTTTAGCTAGGAATGGTTGGATCCAAAGAATCTTTGCACTCAGTTAAGAGTGTCTACATTCTAAAGAATACTCGATCTTAGCCAAGAGGTATGTTCCAAAGAATACTTGGTCTTAGCCAAGAGTGATTGTATTTCAAACAATACTCGTGTTTAGCTAAGAGTGGTCCAAAGAATACTTGTGTATTAGCCAAGAGTGGTTGTGTTCATAGAATACTTGTAGTTTAGCCAGAAGTAATTGTGTTCAAATAATCCTTGCCTTGTACCTTGCATCATTAGTCTGCATTAGTGAAATCTTGATCACGTTAATCGAGTATTAGGTTTAATAGTGAAAACATAGTTTTTGGGTTTAAATGAACTTTTTAACTACTTTCCTTTCTAGCATGCTTCATAAAGAAGATGAGTTTTCCACAAAAGATTGGACAATCCTCTTACGAGATTTTCTTTGAAAGTTATGAAGTATATTTTAAGTTCAAATGCCTTAAGTTTTTGTGTCAATAAAGCCATCTTTCATCTTCTTTAAAGCGGGCAAGTAACATTTTGCTTACTTAGATCTATAATATCAATATCATATAAATTATTTTTTTGTTTGGCAAAGAAGATAGTCTAACAATCAAACGATAAGACTATGCACTTGTCCTTGCTCAAACCATATAACCATCATCACATAATTAACTAATGTTTGGCAGTTATACTTGAGACCTTGAACATATAAAATATTTTGAATTGAAATAAGTGAAGAGATTTCGATAGAACTAATACTTGTTATCTTACTACTATTGCCTTTGTCGAAGACTAATTTTCCTCTGTCATGTTTTTAGAGGTCTACGAATGTAGACTTTGCCCCCATAATATGTTGTGAGCATCCATTATCCAAGAACCAGTTTAGCCTTTGGCCTCTTCCTATACAACATGTCTGCACAAGAATTATGAGCTCTTTTGGTACCCAAAATTTCTTGGGTATGTTCCTATTAGTTTTAGGAAGTTGCTTCTTGTTTCTACATTTGACACTTTTATTGTAGAGTGCATCAATTGTCCCGTGATGCAGGTCAAGTGGGCAAAGTCATAATCAAATCGAGGTGCTTGGGTTGTTAAGCTCTCAAGTATATAAAAAGTTGTGTCTTGACTATCAGCTATATCTTTTGACCTGGTAGTAAACACTTGATCCAAAAATTGAATCATGACACTTGTGTTCTTACACTCTTAAGTAGAAAAAATTACACATTTACTATCAACTATAACTTTTGGTCTAATAATAAATGTTTAATCAACAACTTTTGAACACTCTTAACTTTTTTCCATTTCTTTTATTCTTATCGATAAAATTATATCCTAATCCAAATTTGTTAGATGCATGTTTGGAAGTAGAAAATTAAATATTTAAAGTCTTTGAGCTTTTACAAAACTTTTGAAAAAATGCTTGCAACATTACGTTTTCTTCTAGAGTTTTTATTTTCTCAACATTTGAATTCTGAGTATGTTCTAAAATAGAGATCTTTCCATCAGTTTATATCTCTTTTTTAGAATTTCATTTTCAACAAGTAAAGTTTTTAAGCTTTACTTTAATTTAAAATACTATAGAGATCAAATCCTAAACTTCAAATTATATATTTTAAAACACATAATTTTAAAAATAATACTTAGCGTCACAAAATTTCGTCACTAATAAAATTTTATGACATAATATTTAGGGACAATACGTACTCCTTACATAAATTTATAAAAAAAATCATCACAAAAATTAAATTTTTATTTATCACTTTGTGACAACTTCTTTGTTATCACAATTTTTTTTATAGTGTTAGATAAAAATGCTCTATACTGTAATACCTCTTAGATAATAGGCTATTTCTGAATGAAAAACAAAAAATAAAAACTTGGAGAAAAATGAGAGAAAAAAAAGAAGAAAAGGTTGAAAATAAGCTTAAAAGAAAGAAGAAAATTAGAAAAGATACCATATTGGACTTTAAAAACGAACTCTATGATTTTTAAGATCCAAGAATTTAAAATAATTTATATTATTAATTTTGAAGTTTTATTTAAAATAATATTTTTTTCACTTTCTGAAGTTAAAAATTAATAGTAATTCTTTAAATTCAAGTGATATGATAATGCTTAAAATCACAAATAAAAATATGTTAAAGTGAAAAAATATGATTCTCTATATAATACACTTCTAACAAAATCACCTAGTACAATACAAATAATTAGTTTTTCAATAATGACTTCTAAAACTATATTAGTTTTATCTATTATTAAAAAACACAGGTAATTGTATTATTTAATAGAATAAATAAAAAATGCAATGTTATATAAAATTATAAAATAAAGAGATTCTTTCATTGGTATACACGTTATAGATTTTATTTTACTTTTTAGTTATCTTTTAATTTTTTTTCTCTAAATATTACAAAGAACTACACATACATTTCAACTACATTAACATATTAAAAATAACTCATATTTTAATAGCACAATATACTAGAAACTATCCACTATTTTTACATTATTACTATTATTAAAAAAACATAAAGATACAAAATGTCTCTTTTTCAATTTTAAAAAGAATTGTCAGTTTTTTAAAAATTTTATATGAAGCATAGGAGGAAGTAACATGTTTTTGTTAAAAGAGAGACAATGTCCTTTATACAGTTTTTATACTATAAAATGTAAAAGGTAAAGAAAACGATTCCTGTAATAAAAATAATAATATGATATAAAGTAGAAAAGATATGATATAATCGAAATATTAATAGTATATAGTTTTGTAAAATAAATAATGGTAGAGAGGTACAGGGACAAGGAGAGAAGAAGTGTTGGCCTTCGTTCCTGCTTTATAAAAGTTTTACCCTTCGCCACATTACACATGCTTCTCCACAACCTCTCTGTTCTCTTTTTCTGCCATTTTTAACACTGAACATAACACAATTCCGCCACATTTTCCGACTAAGAAACTCACACACAACTTCTCTTTCCCTTAAACAATCTCTTTAATTTTCTCTTTACTCTCATAACACCCCAAAGTTTGCTGGGAAATGCTCTAATACAAGCTTTGCACCAGAGGCAGAGACTCTATCTATGTATTTATGTATGTGTGTAAGGAATCTCACACCTTTCTTTGCATTATACACAGTACTTCAGATTTTGTTTATTACTCTCTCCAACCACCCAAATGCTCCTTTCTGCAATTTTTCATTAATGTATGTGGCGTTTCTTTTCCTGGTTCCCAAAAGATAAAAAAGCCTTCATTTTATTTTATCCTTTTAAATAATCAAAGTGGCACGCTTTCATCCCCAAAACCCCTTCTTAGATCTCCTTTCTCGGTTAAAGCTCCTTTCTTAGTAAACACCAATTTCTCAAACATTATATAATGCCTCATCAACTTCCTTCTTCACAATTTCTTTGCAATTTCATATAAATTGGTAAAGGTCCTGCATGGTGTTCACTCTTCACTGTTAAAATTTGACTTTTCAGGTTCGTTCTAACCGCTGTAGATCTACAATCTTAGTCCTGTTTCTAATTCTACTTCTGCTTCATGTTTCTCCAAAAAACCCTAAGAAACTAATTCTTGTTTGCCTTATAGTAAATAATAAACTATTTTGATGTATACACTACTTTGATGTTTTTATGTTTTTGATATTTTGATGTATAGACACTAGTTCTTAAGTCCAAACATACACAAAAGTTTCAGTTTTTTCATGGTTTATTTTCAACTTTGGTAAAGAGCTACCACAAACACAAGCACAAACAAATATTCCATTATACTTCCATTGTCTGTGTCTTTCAGAAAATTTAGCATGATATAAAACAAGCTTTTATTGTGTAAAAATTTACCATGATACTAAACTAGTAGTAGTAGTTTATCATAATTCATATAGTAAGAAAAACAAAACCTCTGTTAGTGCATGTAGTGTTTGAAGATTGAAGGTGCCTCTGGGTATATTAATGACAGAGTAGCTAAGTGCAGTTGATGCATGTGTATGATCTTAATTGAAAGTCTGTGGTAACAGTATTATACCTTTGTGTGCAGGGAGAATGGAAGGGGTAATGTGAAGGTTTTGTTGACATTTGGTATTTAATATACTGATCATATAGTTGGGTTGGAGCGCAGTCACAGCAGAGAGACATTAATACACACACATAGCGTAAAGCAAAAGGTTTGGTTCCATTAACTGCTTCTCTTGTTCTGTGAAAAGGTTCTTAATTTTTTCAAATTTTTTTACACTTGGCTTTCTACTCTGCAAAAGTCTATACCCGAGTTATTATGTTTATGTATGAAGTTTTGTGGATGTGAAATGTTTGTTGGTGTGTGAATGTGTTGATTTGGGTCTCACTTTGTCATGATTGCGATATGGGTTACCTCCACTGCTATTTTCGGCTATTTCCAGACTCATAAATACATCTCTGAAAAGAAAAAGCCACAAACACAATTCTGCAGAGAATAATTGAGGAATAGATCATATCACTTGACACACTAAATCATGGCCAGTTTAATTTTTTTGTTTTCAAGTTTTTAATTACACTTTTTCTTTTCTAAAATTCAGGTATTCTTTGTTACAAGCTCCTTATATTACTGATAATATAGTAGATTATTTTTTTAAAATGAAACTATCTAGAAATAGTTTTTTTTCTTAAGAAAAAAAATAATGATAGTTTATTATAAGTTTATTACTTTAAAAGTTACAAGAGTATAATTTTTCATTTGAAAATATCTAATTGACTGAAAATATATAATTTTTGGATTAAAAACACTTTCGTTCATATATTATTATAATATAAAATTAAATTTTATTTTTAATCCAAACATTATAACTCCTTATTATAAGTAGTTGTGGTAAAGAAATTATTTTCTTTCTGAATGGAACCACCTTATTAGTATATTTCTTTACATAACAAATAAATATATTATTATAATATAAAATTAGATTTTGTTCTTAGTTCAAATATTAGAACTACTCATTATGAGTAGTTGAGTAGTTGTGGTAAAGAATTTTTTTTTCTGAAATAAAATCTTATTAATATATGTTTTTACATAATAAATTAATTTTTAGTTTGAATTATATTATAATACATTAACATTTAGTAATGAGTTACATAAAATATTTTAAGATCTTAATTTACAATAAAAATTATTTAACTAAAAATGGCAATAAAACATTCTAATAATTTTTCTTACTATACTATATGTATGAATAGTATCAATTGAAAGTTGACAAAAGTCATTTTTATATGAAGTTTAGGACTAAAAATATATTTAATCAATAGTTTTTTATCCTCGGAAACTTCAGTAAATTACAATAGTATTAAACATTTATGGAATTGATTAACATCTAATAAAATAGACACTTCAAAAAAATTTAAATATTATTTGCAAATCTATTAGAGTAGTTTATAGTGGGAAATTTTATAGATAGTAGGAAATCCTAGATTTAAATATAATTTTGTTATTATATAGGTCCACAAAAAGTTAATGTGTAAATGTTTTTTATTCATTTAGACACTAAAATAAAAAACAATATTAAATATTATAGTAAAACTTTCTTTTCCATAACCCTTAATTGTTAACAGTTTTTATTTTCAACTTATTACTCAAGTCTAGTCTAAATAAATTCATTATTAAATAATTAATTAATAGAAAATTTATAACTTAAATAAGATTAATTTAGTCTATAAAAACTACAATGTCCTTTTTATCCTTTATCTTGTAGTTTCTTTACAAATGTCAATATACAATTTAATATAAATTAATTATTAAAGCTGCAAACAACATCAATATATTAATACGGTTTTGTATTATTCGAGAAAGAGATATTAATATAATAATAAATAAAATATTTAAAATAATTTTTTTATTAATTAATATAGTAAAAATGTATAAATTAATATTAGTACAATCAATAAATTTCCATACATACAGTTTAATTTAAAAATAAAATAAAATAATAGAGATTCTAGAAACATCTGTTCTCAAAAATAGTAAAAATAATTTTAATTAATCCTTCTAATACACTAACTCTTTAATTTAATTTAATTTAATTATAGTTTCTTATTTAATAACTTGAAATTAAAATAAAAATAATTGGGTGGTATTAACGGTGAAGACTTTTCACAAAATCTCTTAAATTTTATTTTATTCTACTTTATTATTTAATAGCTTAAAATTAAAATTAAAAAAAATGTATATATTTTAAGTTGGGGAAAATCTCAACTCTTGCATAAAATATTCCTTTATCAAACAATCAACTATCAAGATTTTCTTGCATTATCTGAGTATTTTTAATTATATGTAAGTAAAATATAAAAACTATAAATTTAAAAGAGTTTTGTTGGTGGAAAATTATTTAACAATTACGACAATGTTTATTAAAACTCACATTATTACAATATTCACTAAAAAAGAAATTAATTTAAAGAATAAAATAATTAGTTACTATTTAACTAAATTAAAGATTATTTTATAAACTAAAACAACTATTGGTATAAAAAGTAATTTTTATTATTAGTAAAAAATTTAAAAAATAATTTTTAAATTGTTATCTAACTCCTTAACTATCAATTTTTTAACTACTTATTACTTTATATTATAAATTAGTCTCTATTATTAGTATTTAAAACCTAGATAGTTAAATTAGCTATCAATTAAAAATTATTTTATAAATTTATACTAATAATAAAAATTATTTTTTATATCAATAATTTTTTAATCTTTAAATTATTATCTAATTTAGTTAATATAGTGAATAATTATTTTTTATTTCTAAATTTAGTTGCAATTTAATACATCTTGAAATTTTAGAAGATTTACATAACAAGATTATATACTTGTATGAGTAATTTAATTGTAATTTATTTATCAATTTAAAAATTATTTTATAAATTTTTACTAATAATAGAAATTATTTTATACATTAATAATTTTTTAATTTTTAAATTAGTATCTAATTTAATTAATATAGTAACTAATTATTTTTTTATTTTTAAATTTAGTTGTTATTTAATATTTTTTTTTGGATAATAAGATTATATACTTTTATGAGTAATTTAATGTGCAATTTAAAAATTATTTAAGTGCTATCTTGAGAATAATTTGTTTTAGAATTTTAAATTACATGCGTCTGTTTTAATATTTCTGATGTCAAACATATTTCAATTTATCTATAAGAATCCTGAATAAGTATAAGATACTAATTTATAAGATAATAGATGTCTATACTCTATATTAAACGTAGGATAATAAATATTGTTTAAATTATTATATGTGAATTCTTCTAAACTATGTTATACATTTTGCTTCTCTAGCTTGAAAGCTTTTAAAAATTAAGCAAATTTAATATAATCTTTTATTGGATTCCAAGTCTCTCGTAAATTTGGTATTTTCAATTAAATTCTTATTAAAAAAGTTTGTCTATTAAGTATTAAAAAAAAATATATTTCTAATTAACTTTTTCATTTAATTTTTTATGAAGGTGATGTGACTATGTATGTTATTGTTTACTTGTATCAATGTATTAATAAATTTAAAATTGTATGATTAATATAAAACAATATTTTAATTAAATTAAAAAATTAAAGTAACTTATCATTATTAAATATGGTTTTATATAAAACTTTATATTTCTTAATACGAAAAAAATTAAATAACAAAAATTTAATAAAATCTCAACTAAAAATATTTAAAATTTAATTAAATATTTGATTGTGGGTCATAATCTCAGGGTGACCTTAGGGTAGACATAGAGAGCTGAATTCTTTACTATAAAAACTTATCAATATTAATATGGTTTCATATAAAAATTTATATTTCTTAATACAAGAGGTAAATAAGATGACAGAATTTTAAACTCATTTAACAAAAGAAAGTTAAAAAACAAAAGTTTGATTAAAAATATAAAATTTTAAATATTCAATAAATAAATAAAAATTAATTAAATATTTGATAGTGGGTCTTAATCTTTGGGTGACCTTAGGGTAAAGATAGAGAGCTGAATCGGGTAAAGAATTCAGATAATCTGATACACGAATTGTCAATTGACTGTGACATTTTCACATCTGATTTTCCATTTACTTTAAAAAAGACAAAATTTTAGTACATTTCGTCCTCTGCAGAAGGACCTTTTTTTTTTTGTCTTTTCCTTACAAAAAATATTAAATAAATTTTTAATATCTTCAAGCTGCCAAATCATACCACTTCACCAGCTCCGACCCGTCATGCTCCATAATCTATAAAGAAATTAAAGAATAAAAACTAATTTTAAAATTTAAACTATTATTATTTTTTACGTCAAAATTAAAATTAATTTGTTTCAGTTTAACTGTTATTCTTTTAACTTGACCTTTAGAAGAAAAAAACTTCTATATTAACTTTTATCTCTCTTTTAATAAATATGCTATAATGTGATCTGAGGAGTAATTTTGTTATTTTTTTTCCATTTATATACTAATTTTAACATTCTCATATTTCTCTTTACATGCAAATATTTTACTAAAATATATTAAAATTGATTATATGTCAACGGTGTTGGTTTAAAAGTAACATAATTATTTTAAGGACTAAATTATAATAAACGAATTGAAAAATGATTGTGATACCAATTTAATACAGAATAATTTTTACCAATTTTTTTAACCCTTTAAAAAATATAAGAAAAAATAGATGCACACAAAACCTAAAGTTTGGAGAAGAATTAGAGGTTCTTTTATATATTTTTTTCTCGCATCAATTCAATATCAATTTTATATCATGAAAAATAAATGTTACGCCTATATTTTTTCGTGTGACTTCTTATATATTTATTGTTTAATTTTTATATGTTTACTATATTAAACTTTCAAGAAATTATAAAAATACTATATAGAAATGCATATTAAAGGAAATATAAAAGAATGTGTAAAGAATATTGTATGTTTTAATTAAAGTCTTTATTTTAAAAATTTAACTCATAATACTATCAATATCAATGATGTATTATAAGAAATCATTAAATGTATGACATTGAGATAATTATCAGGTTAAATTAAATTGCTTCCTGATTGAGTATTTTTCTTTAAAAAAATTTATAGTTAAAAATCATTCGTATTAGCTTTTAGACATATCAACTATGTAGCACGGACATGCGTATAATCTCTAAAATGTATGCGTATAATCTCTAAAATGTAGGACACATGAACACAAATCTATATATTATATAATTATGAATCATATATATTGACAATAAAAGTTTATGTGTATAAGTATATTCCAAATTGTTTTTTAGAGCAAAAAGATGTTTTTCATTACTAGTTCAAAAGGATTTGTTTTTTATTTTTATAATTATAATAAAAATTTATACAATAAATTTGAGTTTTTAGAAAATTAATGTATTTTTTCTTTTTAAAATTATGTTAGAACCGTACTAAAATTGTCATAAATCCAACAAATATTTTTTTGAATTGGACATTTCACGGATACGTGTCCTACAAGTGTCATACAAGTGTTGATATTCGATACGAGTATCCAACACTGACACGCCATTTAAGAGAAGTGTATCTGAGTTTCTTAGTATCTATGTAATCTCTTTTGGTTTTGTAAACATAAATTTTTTAATATTTGTAGTTCCTATTTTCAAAATCCCTCAAGAATAAAGTTATTTAAATTTGAAAGTCTAAAGTGTTGATGAAAATTGTGAATAAATTTAGAGGGATGTTGTTGTGTCGGTTGGATGAAAGGGACGGGACACATGATTGTTCTTCATGTCTTTGTAAAGATCCCGAATAGTCGATAAGCGTTAGCGTCAATTATAGTTTTCTAGGCTCCACATTCGTTCGCATCCAAAAGACCGAAGCCAAAGGGAACAGGACCAAAATCTTTGTTTTTTCGGCCACGCATGATAAAGCTTGCAGTGTTTTAGCCTCAGTTCCTGACATTGTTATTTGGTGGCAGCCACCCATTGCTAGTGCCATTACCTTCTTCTCATTTTGTTTTAGTCTCTTGTCTTAGTACTGCTCACTGCTTTAGGCCATGTTCTGTCGCTGTAGTTCAACTTGCCAAGATCATAAAGCTTTTCTTCTCCTTTCTGCAAAAGGAGTTTATACATGCAACATTACAACCTGTCCTTCCAAGAACTTCGACTACTGTAAATTTCAAAACATCTACTTTGGGACCACCTTTTTATTTCAACTCAAATAATTACACACCCCCATTTTCTTTCTACCTTACACCTATCGCCTATGGACATGCAACCTACACTTCCACCCTAATGGGGCATATCAAAAATTTTCTTCTCACACTCACTAACTCTTCAACTTTCTATGCTTCATTTTCGAGAGTGCGAGTAGTTTAAAGATTAATTCATAGATAAGTAATATGGGACCTATATATTTTAATTCAGTTTTTCTTCATTCCACTCTACCAATTAAAAAAATAGTGAAGTTAAACTTTTGAAAGATTTGAAACTATTTGGGGAGAGAAAAAGACAAACTTAATTTGGTTATTTAGATTTACATGCATAGCCTTTAAAAGTTTCAAAATCTAAGTTTAATAGGTATCTTTTTCTTAATTTATATAATATTAATCAATTTATTGTATAAGACAAGTTTTACTTTGTCAAATTATTTACTTTTTATAATGACTATTTATTTTCTCTCGGTCAAAATCCTTTCCATTTTTTTCATTCATATAATATTTGAAAAATATATAAATTAGGGGGATAGTATTGATTACTTTTTTTAAAAGATTATGAAAGCAGGTTGATTTTTCAAGGACATTACATAAAAGTTTTAATCTTATAATCCAATATACTAGTTTAAATATTTTTGCTCATTATGAAAGACAAAATTTTATGTTATATTATTATAGATGATAATTATTTTTTAGTTTTAAAGACATATTTAGACTTCAATTTCATATTTTTAGTTAAGTTAAAATAAATGGGGTATATTTTTTTTTCTTAATTTTGTATATAGTGACATGTTAACTTTAAAAAAATAAAAGTGAGAATTTATTGTAGTTAGGAAAGTATATATATAGATATAGGCTATTCCTGGTTTGCATGTATATAAGCACGTCACTTTATTTATGATCCACATCTTTTCAGAGAATATACAGCACCTAGGGGAAGAGGAAAACACTGTCTGGATTTGATGTTGTGCCATCCTCACCTCCTCTTTTTCCTCTTCTTTTCAGCCTTTTCAGCCGTTACAAAGTTTCATTTCTTTCCCACTCTTGTACTTTCTATTCTCTTCCTTCAAGACCACTGCATAACCGATAAGCTGAGACATGGTTTGTTTGTGAGTGAAACTTGAGACTTGTTGTGCCATAAAAACCATTTGGTTTCTTTTTCCCAGCTGGAATCTGTCTTTTTCCCACTTCCCCCTCTCCTAACAGAAACATAAAACAAACTTGCTTCTGTGTCTTTTTCACAGAACTACTCTGCCAAGTGAAAAATGAAGGATCCAGAGGAGTACCAAGTGAAGTCTAGAAGGCCTCTTTCGAAACCCACAGAACGTAGAAGAAGGTGCAGGAGGAGGAGCCAGTGCAAGCCAGAGAATTTACAAGAAGCAGAACTTGATCCACAGCTTGCTTCCTCTGCCACTTGCAAGAGTCTTGTGTTTCATCAAAGGCCTGGCTTTGGCCAACTTGGGACTAAGTGTCTCATCAAAGCTAACCACTTCCTTGCAGATATATCAGTATCTGACTTGAGCCATTACAATGTAAGTCTAATCTTATATATATGATTTATGCATGGATGATTTAATTTTAAAAAGATTTTTTTTTGCCACCCTCATGAGAGTGGTTAAAAAAAAAGTACATTGTTTCTTCCAAAATAATCAAATAGGGGTGTGGAGAAAATATGAACACCTACTCATTGCAAGGGTTGGCCTAGAATTGTTTTGACTCACTTTGTTGCGTTTGATTTTTATTAAGGTTAAAATAACACCTGAAGTCACTTCACGAAAAACAAGCAAGGCTATCATAGCAGAGTTGGTGAGGGTTCACAGGCACACTGGCTTAGCCACGAGGCTCCCTGTGTATGATGGAGGAAGAAACCTTTACACATCTGGTTTGCTTCCTTTTACACACAAAGAATTCAATGTAACATTGAGTGAGGATGACGATGCCACCAGTGGTACCAGGTAATTTTCAAGTTCCCATGTTCTCTTCAAGAGTACTTTATTTTGTTCATAATCATAACTGGTCCATGACTGTTTCTGAATTTGCACCAACGTTTGGATTTTGTGGAATGTGAGTGTCTTATGGAGTTTTAATTATTTTGTAACAGGGCAAGAGAGTTTAAGGTGTTAATCAAGTTTGCAACTCATGTTAGCATGCATCAGCTACGTGACCTTTTAAGTGGAAAGCAAGTGGACAATCCACAGGAAGCTCTAACCGTCTTTGATATTGTGTTAAGGGAGCTTGCGGCTCAGAGGTGCGTTGTGGTTGTTCTTTGAAAGTTATATGTTGACTACTTTTGTACCATTCGTTGTGATAATTTTTCTTGTTTCTTATGGCTTCGTGTGCATGTTTAGTTATGTGTCAATTGGGAGGTTTCTTTATTCTCCGGATGTAAGAAAACCACAGCAGTTGGGTGGTGGCCTTGAATCGTGGAGGGGCTTCTACCAGAGTATAAGGCCTACTCAGATGGGATTGTCACTTAACATTGGTTATGCTTCCACCATTAATAACTAATAAGCTGCAATCCTTTGTTTTCCCTTGTCATTGGTGTTTATTCAGTTATGTTTGATTGCATTCAGATATGTCATCAATGGCTTTTATTGAACCACTACCTGTGATTGACTTTGTTGCTCAAATTTTGGGAAAAGATGTGCACTCAAAGCCATTATCGGATGCAGATCGTGTCAAGGTATGAATTTATTGTGTTTTGGAATCCCTGCAATCATTGGTCGAGGAAAACTATGAATGTTACCTTCCTGTAAACTCTGCAATCAATGTTCCACTAATACTATGAATGTTGTCTTATGGAAAACTATTCAATCATTGTTCCACTACACAATTCATCAAGAATGAATGACGTAACTGTGAATTGGTGATGTCTCTAGTTCTCAAATTGAGAGAAACATTTAAGTAGTATCTAACCAAAATATGTGTGGGCTGTCACTGGAAAACAGATAAAAAAGGCCCTAAGAGGTGTAAAAGTTGAAGTTACACACAGAGGAAATTTCCGAAGGAAGTATAGAATATCAGGACTGACTTCACAGCCTACAAGGGAGCTTATGTATGTCTTTTCTAACTTAGAAGGTTGAACTTTACATTTTACACATATCCTCCTTTGAAATGACTGTCTCTTTCCCCTCTGAACAGTTTCCCTCTTGATGAGCAAATGAACATGAAATCAGTAGTTGATTATTTTCAAGAAATGTATGGATTTACTATCAAATATTCTCATCTACCTTGCCTTCAAGTAGGAAGCCAAAGGAAGGTGAACTATTTGCCCATGGAGGTAATCTTTGCTTTGAATTTAATCAAATTAAATTATTCTATCTCTACCTTTTCCATAGAGAACTCATGTGAATCTTGTCCCAGGCATGCAAAATAGTTGAGGGCCAGAGATATACAAAAGGGCTAAATGAGAAACAGATAACTTCTCTGCTGAAGTTCTCATGCCAGAGACCCCGAGAACAAGAGGCAGACATTTTACAGGTCACATTATCATTGGTTCTTGATTTTACCTCCATCCTTCCCTTTTTGATACATTTTTACTTTAGAGTCAATTGAACATTATATAGTTTGAATAGGTCCTTCCCATATACGAAATTGCAGTCATGGTAACTTCATACTTTATAGTCACGTGAGCTCTTCCTCTTCTAACATGGTTTGTTTAGTTTGCTTTATTTATCTTGAGCTTGTCTGTTTACTTGCAGACAATGCAACAAAACAATTACGACAATAATCCGTATGCAAAAGAGTTTGGCATCAGCATAGACAACAAGCTTGCATCCGTTGAGGCTCGGGTTCTTCCACCTCCTTGGGTAATTTTCCCATAATTAAATCTTTTACCTATTGTTTACTTTTGCCGTTGTGTTGATAATATATTTTGGCTCTTCCTTTTACTTATAGTTGAAATATCACGACACTGGAAGAGAGAAAGAATACTTGCCACAGGTTGGTCAGTGGAACATGATGAACAAGGTCAGCACTGACGCCAACATATAGTAGTTTTAATTCTTTTGGTGAAAGAAAAGAAAAGGAAAACTACTTGTTCCTGACTGATTGGAATCTGGTAATTTTAATGCAGAAAGTAATAAATGGAAGTACTGTAAGATATTGGACATGTATCAATTTCTCTCGAAGTGTACAGGAAGGTACAGCTCGTGGATTTTGCCAACAGTTAGTTCAGATGTGCCAAATCTCAGGCATGGTAAAGTTTCAAAAGTTGGCTAAGCCTTGTTAGCTGAACTTTTTGTAGGGACTATTTATTTGAACTGCACTCGATACTCTTTCAAATTATATATACTCATCTTTCATTATATATCATTGTCACTCTTAATCACATTCGTTGTCAAGGTGTAATGTAAACACATTCTTGTGTCACCTAATAGTTTTAGCTTTTGGGGGGTATCAGAATGTTTACGACCAATTGGTTTAAAGTTTGATCTTTTTCAGGAATTCAGTCAGGACCCTGTCATTCCTATATATTCTGCAAGACCAGATCAGGTAAAGAAAGCTTTGAATTATGTGCATTCTGCTGCTATGGATAAGCTCGGAGGGAAAGAGCTAGAGTTACTGATTGTCATTCTTCCAGACAATAATGGCTCTCTGTATGGTATGATTCTAGGCCACTCTTCCATTTGTATTACATCATAACCGTAACTAAGATGGTACTGGTTTATAATTATAGAAATGTTGAGGTAATAGTGCCTTGATGTTTCTTCATTTTGACATTTTTTTTCATTTCTTAATGCCTCATTGCTCTTGAATGTGTTTTTTCCCTGGTTGATTCCTTTATAAACATGGTTTTAAGAAAAAAAGAGAAGCTTAGCATTTCTCCATCATCTATATTTCAGTTTATCTGTGGAGAAAATTATTTCATACTTGCATTAAAGAAACAAACTCTTCGCGCAGGTGATCTCAAAAGAATTTGTGAAACAGATCTGGGGTTGATTTCTCAATGTTGCCTTACAAAACATGTATTCAAGATCAATAGACAATATCTTGCAAATGTGGCACTAAAAATCAATGTCAAGGTCTGCTACTAAATCTTGGGTCATACTTTACGATCAAAAGTGACAGGGTGGCTACATGCTATGCGAAAATCTTTACTTTGATGTCTGAAGTCTATTATTTGTAACTATTATTTTCATTTCATTTGCTTGATTAAATTATTTATTCTTGCAGATGGGAGGAAGAAACACAGTACTTTTGGATGCTTTAAGTTGGAGGATTCCACTGGTTAGTGATATTCCAACAATAATATTTGGAGCTGATGTAACTCATCCAGAATCAGGAGAGGATTCTTGTCCATCCATTGCTGCGGTAAGAATTTCCAAACTTCTATGTACAACTAAAGGATGCCCTATGTTTGATATGTACTTGATAGGACTGAGAATGTGGGCTTAGAAGTTTGCAATAAGCGCAAGTTTTGGAGAAGGAAAAAAGGGTGTGAAGAGAAATGCTGAGATGGAAAAAGATGTGACAGAATCGATTAATGAGTGAAGGGGTGGGGAGAATGCAGGGGAGAAAAATAGGAGAGAGGGGGGATAGAGAATGTTGTTTTCCTTCAAGGAGCTTGCTATGTGGCAGTAGGATCTTCACCCTACTGTATTTCTCATTGCTTTTTGAGTAATAGTAAATTATCTTACATGTCCTTTTATTCTCCTATTTATTTTTTTCTGGCCTCTAACTGATTATGGTAACAGGTTGTTGCCTCCCAGGACTGGCCTGAAGTAACAAAGTATGCAGGGTTGGTTTGTGCTCAGCCTCATCGAGAAGAACTTATTCAAGATCTTTTCAGATCTTGGAAAGATCCACAGAGGGGTGTAACTTATGGTGGTATGATCAGGTACTTAATTGGCATCTCTTTTAAATTTGTCTCTTTGTGAATGTGTTTGCTTCAAATTCATATTGGGTCCCCTGTTGTATTTATCTGATTTTTCTTTAATGGTCTTACATTGTCTTTGGTTCACATTGCTCCAAAATATAAAAGGCTCACAACCTGTATATGGGTTATTAAAGCACGGACACATACATATATAACAATTTGAACGCATTATTTCTTTGTTGATCACCATCATTGAAAAGACACCATGTAACTTAGATGAATCTAAAGACAAATTTAAATAGAGAAGGGGAAACACAAAATGTAAATGTGAAATAGATGGTTCCTTTGTTTAAAGGAAAAATAAAAACTTACACACTAAGTTTCTTACTTTTGAACTTCTTAAAAGGATCACCGTGTCAACCTCATTAATGTTTTGTGGAAACTGTGTTAACTTAGACCATGTCTGAGGAGTCTCACAGCAGCAAAATTAAATTTCTTTAAATTTGGAACTCGATTATTGACCACTAGGAAATCTTAATAATATTTTAGCATTTATCATTTGATGTTATCCAACATTTTCATTCATATTAGTTCATGCTAATTTGTGAATCTGCAGGGAGCTTTTACTATCATTTAAGAAGGCAACAGGACAAAAACCATTGAGAATAATCTTTTACAGGTAGGTTGGATCTGTTCTGATATTATTATGGGGAGGTAGTTAAGAATGTGAACTATGCAGTTACTTTAACAACAATGTTGTCTAATATATTACCAGGGATGGGGTAAGTGAAGGACAGTTCTACCAGGTTTTGCTATATGAGCTTGATGCCATCCGCAAGGTACTTGGAGAAAACAATTCGGTATATAGTTATAACTTTTATTAGTATGCTATTCTCCAATATTTATATTCTCTGTGTATAGGCTTGTGCATCTTTGGAACCTAGTTACCAGCCACCAGTAACATTTGTAGTAGTTCAAAAGCGGCATCACACTAGACTCTTTGCAAACAATCACGATGACAGAAATAGTACTGATAAGAGTGGGAATATCTTACCTGGTTAGTTTTTTCTTTTTGATTCTACCAGCTGCTAAACTTTGGGTTTGTCAGTTGTCACTATTTTAACGATATCCGAATGCAAGTGTCTAAGGGGGATGAATTCAATTGAAAATTTAAAAGATTATTTTGGCCTAAGAAAATCTTATGGCAATGTAGATACTGTGGTAGATTTTAAGATCTTTCAGTCTTCTGTCCATTATCCAATTTCATCAACTATTTGATGTAGGTACTGTGGTAGATTCTAAGATCTGTCATCCTTCTGAATTTGACTTCTACTTATGCAGTCATGCAGGAATTCAGGTATGGTAATGGTATTGTTGCTGCCACATTGGTTAGGACATAAAACTGAAAATGAAAACCTGTATAAATTGCTGAATCAGCATCTTATTGTTGCAAACCATTAAAATATCTAGTATGCAGTAGCATCGATTTTACCTTGTTGATGAACTATTTACAGGGTACAAGTAGACCAGCACACTACCATGTCCTCTGGGACGAGAACAATTTCACTGCAGATGAGATTCAGTCTCTTACCAACAATTTATGCTACACGTAAATAATTTTTGTATTCATCATCTCAAATTTGTAATGCTATATTTTAAGATGACATAACCTTCCTTAACATTTTGGTTGCAGTTATGCAAGATGTACACGGTCTGTTTCTGTAGGTAATTATGCTAAACGCAGACACTATCTTTGAACAAACTTCTCAAAATATAAAGTTACCATTATCAGATATATAAAGTTTATGTTGTGTGTGCAGTGCCTCCAGCATACTATGCTCATCTAGCAGCCTACAGGGCTCGATTCTACATGGAACCTGATGTTGTAGAGATTACTAAACTGCGAGGCACAAGATCGAAAGAGGGGCCAGTTAGGCCACTGCCTGCTCTGAAAGAGAAGGTGAAAAATGTTATGTTTTACTGTTGAATAGAGCATGTGAGGAATGTAATGTTTTACTGTTGAATGAGACGCAATAAGAGGCTTCAGTGTAGAGAAACAGTAGCATATATAGTTGACGGAAACTAATTAGAGGTGGCAAATTTTTTGTCAATGTTGATATTATAAGCAAGTTCTGCATGGAAAATTTTGAGTATATCTTTACAGTCCTAGTTTTCTCTGCGTAATGTCGTTTTAAGGTAAAGTAATATATCAAATGTTGGCATCGTTGGTTGACTCCGACAAGTTTCATTCAAGTATGTGTCAATGTTTCAAGCATGATGTGTGTTTCATATTTCATTCCTTTCTGTGTAATGATCAAAAGAATGTGAATCGCATATGGGTCCTCCTATAATGTATTATTTACTTCCAATTCGGTTCTTGAGTTGAAGGTGAAAATGTTTTAAATTGTTTATAAAGAGAATTATTAATATAAAAACCATAAACATGCACAAGTATTAAGTTTTAGTAGGTGCATATGACGAATAATGCAATTTTATGTGCTAAAATGTTGAAATAAAGTAACAAGACTACTTATGCAATCTGCCACATTTAGCAGAGAAACTAGATTTGAACTCACATATTTGGTGCATCTCATAATAATTTGTTTTTAGTTTAAATAAAAGGTTAATGTCTGATTCGAGCTTCGGGAAAATATATTGAAAAGTGGTAGAAACTAGACTTCATTCTTCTTTCTTGTGATAGTGATGCATGAAATTTGTAGTAGCACGATACAACATATGCTTTGCTGATAATATATCAAACAAAATTCTACTGGATATCAGAAACTAAAAAGCGTATGAATGAACACGGTCTAGTAAATACATAATAATATACAATGAAGAATAAAGAGATAATAAGAAAATGAAGATGATTTTTATAAGCATTCTTAATGAACACATACAAAAACGAATAGTAGTGATTGCAAAGTTTCACGGAACACACACTTACACATAATAGGAAAATAGAAAGTCTAACTAAATAGAACACAATTTGAAAGCTCACACTTTGTTCTCATATTTCAAATCAATGTGCCACAACCTAGCAAGCAATACTGACCAATGAACACTTCTTTAAAAAAAATGATAACTCATAAAATCAAACATCTTTTTTAGGTAATTTTTGTATCAATGTTCCCACACATATATAAGGCTAAAAATTCTTAGTTCATTGCTATCCCAAAAGGTAAACACTAAGATGCTTAATTATAAGCACAATACAAACCAAATTTTGGAACTTGAGAAAGCATGCTCAAAAGCCTATGTTTAAAATTTTCATAGGGTATAATTACCTTATTAATCCCTATATTTAGGATCAATATTCAATTTAGTACAGTGATTTTTTAAAAAGTCAAATTGGTCATTTTTGTTAACTTTCTCTCAACGACGTCCAATGCTGCTTATGTGACAGAGAGAATTGTTTATGTGCTGTGAATTAAAAGACATATGAGATTTAGTGTTGTGTCAGGTGGCAAGTGGAGGCCTTTGGCAAAAATAGTAAAATTTGGGGATTAAGGTTTCTCCCATTCCTTAACCTCTTTCAGTTTCTTAAAAAAGATTAACAAGTGCAATGGTTCATAACAATGTCCACATCTTTCAGTTTCTTCAACTCCCACTATTCCTTCTCTGCTTGTATCGATTAGTCACAAATTTGGAAACCCATCTGCTTTCATTCACAACATGTTATTGAGAATTTTATTCTATTGTGCTTTGATTGCCAAAGTGAGAGGTTGCATAAGGTTCTTGAATTTGTTAGTATTGTAATTGAAGTGGAAGTTAAGAGATATTTGTCTGTGGTCATGTAGAAATAGACCTAGATGTTCTACGGGAGAAGATTACGAAATTGATTGATTTATGAAAAATTGTTCCCTTCCTCCCAAACAAACTAACACGAACGTGATCTCTCTCTCTAATCATTAAGGAAGAAAAGTGTTCATTATCTTTGATTATCCCATCTGGGTTGGTCTCATTTTGTTTACTTTGGTTCGATCCAATTTTATCTGATTGAAGAAAATTGAATAATTGAGGTGTGAACGTAACTAGATGGTTCTCAAAGTGATTCTCATCAGCAGTTGCTAAAAAATGAGGTGATTTTCTTGTTTCCAATGATATTTGTTCTTTTGGAATTATGATTGAAAGAATGGGAGAAACCCTAACCCCCAAATTTTTCTAATCTTTGTCAAAACCCCCACTTGTCACCTCACACAATACCAAATCACATTTTTATTTTAATTCATAGTTCACATCAACAATTCTCTCTGTCACATAAGCAACCGTTGACGTCGTTGAGGAAAGTTAACAGAAAGAAAAATTTAAGTACTTTTTAAAAAACAAAAGGACCAAATTGATTTTTTGTAAAACTACTGTACTAAATTACCCTAAATGTAAGGATCAATAAAGTTATTATACATTTTCATAACTAACAAAATAAGGCACATTTTAAGTGGCTCTTCTTTCTAGATTTTTTTCAAAATATAGATAGAATTGTTTAGTTTAGACCACTCTCAAAAGGTGACTTTAAATGTGTTTAACTAATAAGAACTTTTTTATTAATATATTTGGATTAATATTTGGATTCATAAACTTCTGGTCAAAATTCGACTAATTTAAAAAAATATATATCTTGAACTAAGAAAAATGTGTTTTATGAACAATTTTTTCTCTAACTTTGAGTTAAGAGCTCACTTGTAAGATTAAAAATTTCGTATTGTAATATCAGATTCTGTTCATATTAAATTTCTGACCGTGGACGTAGACTAACTTTTAGTCAAACCACATTAAATTTTCTTTATGTAATTCTTCTTTTATTTTGTTCTTGTTTACTTTCTCTTTTCTTGTTGTTTTCTCTATTATTGTCTTGCATTTATGTGTATTAGACCGTTCAATGAATTGTAAAATTTTTTATACAAGGTATCACAAACATGGTTAAACCATATGAAAACCCAAACAATAAAATTGTTTAGTAAATAAAACAATCATTGCACATTTTCATAAAATAATTTGTAATTAAAAGTCTAAAATATATCTTAGTGTGATTTCAGTTCCTTGATCTCCTAAAACACAAAGGTGTCACTTTTATATCATAGGCCAAAAACAAAATAAGGAAAAAAAAATGAGAAAATGGGATTCCTTTAACATAGGTTGGCAAATCCTTCATTCCCATTTTATCAGCAAGACCTTTACTAAATGTCTGACCTTTTTTTTGCTCAAAAGCTTTTTGAGTCTTGTTTATATAGATTTTTAACGAATAATAAAGCTTTCATTTTTATGTTAAAACTTTTAAGAGAAGTCATGAAGTTTTACATGAACTCAAACACAAAACAATAAAAAAAAAAAGCAAACATAGCAAAGTTGTCATCTTTTTTTTATTTATTATTTTATCTCTGTTTCCAACTTACAGTTAGTTTTAGCCAAGTCCAAGTCTCATGTTTTTCACCTCCAAAGCTTCAACATTGCAAAAACCTTAAGGTGTTGAGGGTTTGGTTAAAACACCACTTAGTAGGCCAAGTTTTATCAAATCTTCCATCTAACCAAGCCAAAGCTTAACTTGAAGGTGCAATAAACAAGTCCTAATTATGGATATTTATTGAAAAATATAACATCAATGCACCATGAACATCCTAAAGGAATAATGAGAAGACAGTGGAGGAAGGTGAAAGCCTTGTTTGGCCAATCAATAACAAAATAAAGAGAAGGAAATACTCATTCATACTTTAAGTATCTTGAAGAAGGGAGAGGATAAAGGTGTTACTGGGAAGAAAGGTGGAGATGGAGCTCTCCTTTATCTTGGTGCACAAAAAGAGAGAGAAGAAAATAACTTGGTGTGAGGGGAAAGTGAGCTAAATTTCATACTTAAGGAATAATGAGAGATAAAATGGTCTTTTTCTTAACACTTTAAGGATGTGTTTGGATTGGGGAGGAGATGTGTGAGAATTTGAGAGAATAAATGTGTGAGGATTTGAGAGAAAAGTGTAAAGAAAGTGGGTGTGTTTGGACCGGGGTATGTTAGAGTTGATTTGTGAGGAAAATTTATTGAAGTTTGTGAGTGATGTAATGGTTGTGAAATATTTTTTAATTTTTTTTTATGAAATTTTTTAATTTTTATAATAGGTGTAAAATGTAAGTTTACAAATTTACCATTGTATTTAAAAATATTTAAACAATAAAATACAAGGTACTTTTGTGTAGATTTGAGTTAATTAAAATATTGTAAATTATTGTCAGTATCGTTGAATAATTTATTTTGGTACCTTTAAATAATTTATTTCGATATCATTAAACAATTATTTTCAGAATAATATGTAGAGTGAATTGTTCAACAAATTTATTTATAAAGAAGGAAAAATATATAGAACAAAGTATGAAATATCATACAATATGATGGAAAAATAATATAAATAAAAAGTATTGTTATATATATTATTGCATGAATGACAGATCTATTTTATAATAAACCCTTCATTTTAGCGGTTGATGTGTTGTCTCAACCTAATATATTATTATATTAGTTATTAATAATTAATACAACTTTTTTTAACATTCCAATTAGTTAGAACATTTCTTTCTCAAACCTTAAGTCGTCACCACTCGGTTTTTTGACTATCATGGAGTTATTTTTTTTGTTTTTTACTAAAATGGGGTCCGTTTAAAAAAAATTACAAATTTAGGCAAGTCGTGTCAATTCGGCACGACTTCATATGCACAAATCGTCCCAATTAAACACGACTCTGTCATGTCATACTGAAGTCGTGCCAACTTGACACGACTTCTGTCCTGTCATACTGAAGTCGTGCCAACTTGGCACGACTTCTGCCACATCATAATTTTATTTTTTTTAATTTTATTGTTTATATTGGGTAGTAAGTTATGTGATGTTAAAAATTAATTTGATACATAATTTTTTAAGAGTGTTAGTTTTAAGGAACAAAAAATTGGATAATCGTGTATTGATCATGTTTGACGGTAATGTAATACAATAACTTGATTATTTGATTATTTAAAAAATGAAGAAAATTGTTATTGAATTTTGGAAATAAATAGATAAATAAAAATTTATTGTATTTGGAAAATAAATAGAAAATTATTGTTGTGAATTAGCAAAATAAATAGTTTGAAAAGTAATGATTATAAGTGGCGACATGGGTTAAGTTAGTTAATAATCATTACTTCTCAAGCTATTTATTTTGTTAATTCACAACAATAATTCTCTATTTATTTTCCAAATACAATAAATTTTCATTTATCTATTTATTTTCATATTCAATAACAATTTTCTTCATTTTTTAATTAATCAAATAATTAAGTTATTGTATTACATTACCGTCAAACATGATCCATACACGATTATCTAATTTTTTGTTCTTTAAAACTAACACTCTTAGAAAATTATGTCTCTCATCCAACGACAAGATCCAAATTTGGTCCCTAAACTTGTTCCATACAAAGTAAAAAAATAAGGTAAGACGGGAAAACATCACCATCCTAGGTGGCTTTTCCTCCAATCTTTGCATCTGAGGGGGGAGAAAGGAGATATCACTATTCACACGGATTCACTCTCCCTCTTTCCATGCATATCCCTTGATCCAAACCATGGATATCCTCTCACATCCTTCTTCTTCAACAGTGGAGCTCTTGAAGCAAACAAAGCCTTACGATTTTTAGGCCCTTAGTGAGGGGTTGGTCCGTGCCCAATTAGGTGGGGGTATGTCTTAGAATTTTATGTCTTCTTCAGCTTAAGAAGGCTTAGTTAATCTAAGGAGAGGTTGGTATAGGTTTGACCAAAGGGGTCTATCTTAAATAGGTCATTAACCCACTTAGTTTAGGCTTTAACTTATTTGACTTATTTTAAACTAGGTAATAACAACAACAATCTCCCCTTTATCAATTCTCCTATTGGGAACAATTAATGTCACATGCAAGAATTTTCTCATTAAAAATTGTTCCGCTGAAAATTGAACTTGTGACCTTGACTTTGATACCAATTATTAGATTGAACACTTATCACTAGATCAAAGGTTAATTTTGTTTAAATTTAGTTAATGATCGAGATAATTCAACATATGTTTGATCTTTAATAATTGTCACATATATTAAATGGAAAATTAACATTAACATGCAATTAACCTTGAAGGAAGTCTTTCATTTTTTGTTTTTTCTTTGGAAATTTAAAATCCTTAATAGTTCCTTCAAGGTTAATTACATATTAATGTTATTTTTTTTTCTTAAATAAATATATACAACAATTATTAAAAATAAAATATGTATTCAATTATATTAGTCATTAAAGAGATTCAAACAAAACTAATAGAATTAAAACTATTATACTAAAACAATAGTTTCTTTTTATAGTAATAACAACGTAATAAAAACAAAATATGTTAATATTTGTTGTACCAAACCAACTATTTAATACACTACTATTAATACACTTATAATCTAATAATCATCACATACATTAAAGTGATTCCATAAATTACATGAGTAATTATGAAATGAGAAAAATAATTTAACACCGAGAAGAAAGATTTTCCACATAACTACTTTGTAAACTAAAAACTAATGTGTTTGAAAAACATATACAATTTAATTATAATTTTTAAAAATGTTAATATCTACAACTAAATGTTAACCTCTATCTAAAATTCAATTATATCTTTATCTCGGAATAGTTGAAAAATTCCTCACCAACTTAAGTCTTAAAGAAAGAGAGAAAGGGAATTGGTTCAGATGTAGACATGGCTCCACATTTCAATTGGCTTAGTGGAATAATCATCATATCCTTTTCATTGGATGTTGAATTTGGTTGAGCTCCTTAGCTTTCCTTAATTAAGATTTGAATAAAACTCACTTTTAAGTTGAATTTAATCACATATTTCTTCCTAATTCCCACCCTTTGGATATAATAATTAATAAAAGGTCTTCCATCACTTTCAAATAATAAGTTCCTAGAAAAAGTGAAACTTATGGATTCTATGCATTTTTATTATAACCACACATATAATAAAATTAATTAATTCAATTTCTTTTTTTTTAAATGGTAAATAGTAAGTCCAGGACAATAAGTAATGCCATATTTTTTTTAAGTAAAATAAGAAATAATTCACAATCATTATAAAAAAATTAATTCTATTAATTTTGTTTGAATTTTAAAATGATTGAGATAATTAAACATGTGGTTGATATTTAAGTAATTGTATACTAAAAAAATTCAATTGACTTTAAAAAGAAACTTTTAACATTTGTCTTTTTGTATTGTAAGTTTAAATTCGTAGCGATTCCTTTAAAGTTAATTGTATATTAATTAATGTTAATAGTTTTTTTAATAAACATATATCACAAATATTAAAAAACAATTATATTAGCTATTAATGAAGTTTAATAAAAATTAACAGAATTAAAAATGTTGTATTAAAGTTTTAATTTTTTTATTATACTAAAAATAAAATGCGTCAATACTTATTATATTAAAGAGACTATTTACCTTTTTAAAATACTAATAATATATAAATTTAGGTTAAATACTTTTTTTTATTCTTAATATTATAATTTTTTTTTTCTTTCAATTGTTAATTTGATTCCAATTTTTTTTAAAACGAGACAATGTAACTTCTTCCAATTTTATGGTGACGATGTGTAGTGACACATGATACTTGTCGCATATATCACATGTCATTTTTGTTAATAAATAAATTTTGACTAATGATTTATTCGTTTTTCATATCTTATGTTATTGTTATAATGTTATCATTATCACTTTAATAGAAAAGATTATATTGACTAATTTTTAAAATATATTTACAAGTGAAGTAGAAACTAGGTGTATGATAGAATTAATATCAACATATATAGTACACATGTCAAAATTAAAAGTGCATTTTGTATTAGTTTCTAAAAATTTGATAAATCAAAATCTAATTCTATTCGATTATTCTTTTCTTCTTTCTCTTCTTTGTTCTCTTCTACTAATAGAAGTTCTTAAACTCTTTCATTTGTACTAAATGACATAATACTTATATTACTTGGAGGATCAACAATTTTATGCACACAACTAACCAATTGACCAATTTAATTTTCTATTATTATCCAATAGCCTCTATACTATGTTTCATTTTATTCACATTCATTTGCCTCACAAAATCTTTCAAAGATGGTTCTCTAAAATTGATTAGTAATATCCATGTTAGTCTGCACAAATTGTTGATGTTGTGGCATTTAATATTATTGAAAGGGTGATTGAACTTGCTCACATTCATCATAATAGGATTGATGAAAATATGGTTCACAAGGTTGCAATGGTTGCTAAAAATATGGCTTTTCATAATTGTATTGTTAAACATGTTGAAATGAATAATAACTTCCATATAAAAAATATTAATTAAAGAAGTTAAATCCATATCCATATTCACAAAAAATGAAAATAAAAAAAAAATCATATATGATCCTAATGATTTCTAAAAATTGAAAAGAACATAAAACACAACAAAGCACACATTTACATGAATTGAAATAAAAAATTCCAAATATGAACTATGCTATGAAAAATTACTAACTAATTGAACCGTGCATTTTTTATTTTATTTTATGTGATTTCTACCAAGCCTATTGAATGAATTATCAATCTCAAATCAAAAGGATGCAAAATATATGAAATAGATCTGGTTTAACTTATATGAATGTCTTCCTTGTGTTTTTAACAACTTGAACGTAGATGATGCATTAAATGTGCTTCATGCACCATTAAATGTTCTTCTCCTCTTGAAGCAACGTCCCAATAAATGATTGTACTTATTCGTCCTTGGTTAGAGTTTCTTTACTTAAAATTGTGTAAAGTGCAGAATTGTACATGTTGGATAGTCTTTTCCAGATAAAGCAAGCATCAAGGAGTTGAAGAAGGTTAACACTTTTAGCTCATTTTTCAAGAGATTGTTGATGTTGATATGCTTTTACAAATCATCTTGGTAGACGAAGGAAACAAACATTCTCTGCAACATAGAATAAGCCTCAAGACATTTGTGTGAAATACGTTAGCTTAAGACTATGTGCAAAATTGTCTAAGCATAACATGTTTATCATATGGAAAGAGACTACAAAGTGTTATATGTCTATCACATAAAATACTCACATCTTACATACTCTGTTGTAAAGAAAACCCTCCTTGCCTTTCTTCCGTCTTGAGCTTCTCTTTGTAAAATCGCTAGTGGATAAATCAAAACAAAATTTTGTCCATTTCAATACCACAAATGACTTGACAATGACTAATTCGTTACTCAACTTAAATAATATTATAAAAATTCATGTCATGGTGTTAGAATGATCTTCACTAATGTTCGACATTCATCTATCACTTTCTAATTTAAAAAAAATTATACTAAATGTGTTAAGATTACGATATATTTTTTTCAATTAAAAATATATTTAAACCAAATATAAAAATTACACGTAGTTTAATTTGGTTAAGTTTGACCATTCAAAACAATATGAACCAAATCAAACCAATTTTTTTTGTTTGATTTGCATCATTTTTACGGTTTTATTGTGTAATTTTTTTATTAATATATGTATTATATATATTTTGTAAAATAAATAATTTTAACTCATACAATATATGCCTAACAAATCCCACACACAATATATAATATTGTACAGAATTCAAAAACACAAGCATCAAAATTAGTTCTTCTATTTAGTATTTTTTCCAATAATATTTTGCTTTTTTTAGCAGTTTTATCCTACAGACTAATAATGTAATGTTCACACTAAGATAACTCTTCTTCCATCTCACTCATATGTTAAATATAGTGTTGCTCTTCTACCCCATATTTATAAAGATGAACCAAGTTAGAAACATTAAATTTTTCTCTCCCATACACATATTTTGTATATAAGTGAAATAATAGATAATATAACAGTATTTAAATAATTCATTTCAATTCGATTTTGAATTGATTCCAAGATTTCAAACCACAAACAAATCAGAAACCGCTTGATTCTGAAAAAAAAAAAGTCCAAATCGATAAAAAAAAATTAATGAGTTATTTTAGATCAATTCAGTTTTGAACACCCTTAATAGATATCATCCAAATTGTGATGAAAAAATATAATTTCAAACTTAACAATAACTCGTAAGTAATTGACCGTATCAATTCTAATAGATTTTAATTTGAAATATTAATGTGTTGTTGAGACAATTTTTTTTTGCATTTATTGGGATATATTTAAAATGTGTGTTTGGTCCTAAAGTCTCACAAACTCAATAATAATTTATATTAATCTGTCTCTTAACCCACTTAAATGTGTTTTAAGGATACATAAAATTGGAAAAGAAAGCATAACCGAAATTCAGTTATTAACACTAGAGCCATGTTATGTTTTATAATTAAGTTCGTAGCATTTAAGATGTACCAGAAGGAGCAATGATTATGAAGGTGTTAATGGTGCAGATTCATGGCAAGGTAAGTCCAGAAGAGAAGCTTATTCCAGCCATGTTCCAACCCTTCATTTTGCAATCAGGAAGGGGCATCCATGTCCACTGCATCCATTTGGTATCAAAAGAGAGCCACATCATATCCCAAACTCCGTCGCAATTAGAGACCAAAGCCGCCATCACGATCCCGTTTTTCTCCTCCAAGCATCCCATCATGGCCGCATAAGGCTTCTCAACCACACCGCCAACCGTCGACACAAACTCCCACTTCCTTCCGTCCAAGCTAAGACCCCACAGTTCCACACCCTTCAAAACCCTCACCCCACCCTCGCCGGTTACCCTATCACCCTCTGATTTCACAATCATCATATACCCATCACCGTATACGTGTAACCGGTCCATCACGTTCCCCCAGCTGAATCCGACGCTCAAATTACCGCCGACACCCCTCGCGTAGTTAAATCTCGGCCGCAGAACCACGGCCGCGTCGCACTCCGGTGTTGACGCAACCAGAACGCTCTCTCTGGGCCCGTGAACCACGTTGAGAAAAACGTGACCCCCGCCACGTGGCGACAGTTCACTCGCGCCACTCTCCACTGCCTCCGTTGACTTCCACGTGTCAGTCCTGGAGTCGTACACAAACAAAACGGGGTGGTTCGCGACGAACTCCGCGAACATGAAACGAAAGTGACCCGACCCGGACGGTTCGGTGACAAGCTTCATTCCGGATCGTCTCCACGAGGAGGTGCCACGTGGACCCAACGGGGAGGGGGGGATCTTCTTAACGGTGACGGAGACTAAGTTAACAGCGACGACCTCGCGAACGGTGTTGGAGGCAAATAGGAAGACGTTGTTGGAGGCGGCGAGGAAGTAGAGGTCCTCTCCGTGGAAGTGAACCGGTTTGAGAAGGTCCGCGATGGGGATCCGGAACCAGCGATCAGAGCTCCGATCGGTGAAGGCGTGGAGCACGGCGTCCCGGAGCCAGCGCTTTTTGTAGACGAAGAGCCAGGTGGTGGAAGTGGATAGCGTGTTGCACTGGCGAACGAAGGTGTGGTCGGAGATGATTCGGGAGAAGGATTTGTTGACGAGTTTTAAGCGAACGATTTCGGGTAGGACGAGGGAGAGGAAGATGTCTTGGATGAGTTCCTGTGGGAGGAGGCAGAGGCCAATGGCGTTTTTGGGAGTTGAACTCAGGTGATCGTCCATGTAAACACAGTGGACTGTGTTTGTTGCCGATTTTGGATTTCAGGTGGGTTGGGTTGTTGGATTAATCGGTGAAGTTTATATGACAGAGTCGTTGTCTGAGTGTGGTTGGGTTTTGACAAGGAAGTTTAAGATGATGAAGGTTTTTTATTTGTTGGACAAGGACCTTTCTACTTCATCAATTTTTCAATACCCTTTTCATCATCACATATAGCCGTCGCAACTGCTCAGATCACCGTCCGTCGGAATCATACCTTATCCCTCTTCTTAACAAAACTTTACTCCTTTTTTTTCTCTTCTTCTCTTTTCAAATGTTACCCCTGCATTATTTTATACATGCTTCTATGGATACTCATGGATATACTTTTTATTTTTATTTTAAATATATCCTAATTTAAGAAATACACCCTTTACAAAGTCTAGCTTCATGGATTAAAGAGTATGATTCCTAAGAATAAAAATAAATAAAATTGCATCTTTCTAAAAGTAAATTTAAATAGACGGACTGCAAAATTTAAATTTAAATAACGTTAATCTATTTAAAAAACACTTTTAATTTATTATAAAAGACTATTATGTTAGACATAATTATGAACTTTACATTTTATTTAAGTTGACACTTAAATTTTAATAATCATCTATCATAAACAACACAATTATATTTGTTAAAAAACTATAAGTAAATATGAGATTCAAAACCTATAAAAAATAATATAAAAAATCAATACTTAAATAATTTATATTTATTAATAAAAAAATTTTAAAATCTTATTATATCAATAAAATTTTTCAAGAATGAAACCTAAATTAACAAGCTTGTAATATAAATAAAATATACATTTATATAATTGAATCCTTAATAATATTTTATTATAAATATTTTTTTTAATAATCTTATTTTCATCACTCAACTCTGAAAGAAATATCTAAATAAAAATCAATAATTATAAATTATTTTTGCTAAAACTAGAACAAATTATTAAAAGATAAATTTTTAGAAGTGATGATAGAATATAAATTATATATATATAGAGTGTGTGTGAAATTATTATTAAATGATAGATTAAATATGATAATAAATGAGTTGTTGTATATATTATTAGCATATATTTTTTAGGATTTTCCATTTTTTACTTTTATATTTTCTTCCTATACATTTCAATTTTTAAAAAATACTCATTTTTTATTCTAATTTATAACTCTTTCCATTTAAAAAAAATGTTGTTGTGTTACTCTTTATTAGTATCTTGTGAGTTCTTATTTTGAATATTGTATTTGATAATAAAAAAAATATTATTAGAGATTAAGGCTTTAAAACTCTTAGATGGACCCATTCAAAATAGAAAACAACTTTATTTATTCAATATAGTTATATACTTAATAATCTAAATGACTAATTGTTATATTTTGGATTATACAATTAATAATAATAATATATTAAGTTTCAATTGTAACTTACTAGAGAAATTTTGGATTATAATCTAAAATTTGAATTTTTACTTACAAATGGTGGAATTCATAACCTATTTTCATATTTACTAATATGAAAAATATGTATTTGGCTTTGTGTAATTCATAAATTATTTTTTAATTTTTGGATTACATGTTCCAAAAGAAAGTTGAAATATTTATTATTTGAAAAAAATAATTATGATATGAAAAGTTGTAATGATGATTATGTTTGATATAATGGATGGCTAATTTTAGAGTAAAATGTCGAATGAAGTTGATATGTTAACTACTATTGATCAAATTATTGATATGATGAAATTGGATTCAACGACAAACAAAATTAGTTTAAAGGATTGTAGTGAAGTTTTAAAGGGATTGTAGTGGAGGTTTCGCAACCATCAAAGTGAGTAAAATATTTTATTATTTGTACTAAAAATGTGATAAATAACATATCATGATGTTGTGGAATATTTGTGTAGATGTTTGGTGTGCACGATGACCTACTTTAAACAAGTTTGAAGGGATAGTATTTAAGTTTGGATTTTTAAAAGAAATATTTTGAAAATGAAGTTTATCTTAAAAGATAAATTCAATTATTTTATCCAAATAAGAAAATTTAAATGCAAGATATTTTACTTACTATATCCCAACAAAACATTTAGAAGATATAGATAATTCAATAAAAACTAATTCAAATAGTATTTTAACTTCTTTGGGAATGTTGAAATCACTCATACAAATATAAGATAAATTTCTTATTTTTATCTTTATTCTTTCATTATATAAAATTAGGTCTTAATTTTTGCTCTCTGATTTAATGATAAATACTTATATAACAAGTATCTATGAATTTGATACTTGAACTTCTCTCCATTTACTATACTTACAAAAAAATGGCATGTTGCCAAAAAGTTATAAGTAGCTAACTCAATCTCATGCGTCTACCATGACATTGTCTGGTCTTTGTCTAGGCATTGCCATTCTCTAAGCCCAACAACTCCACCAAGATCACTGTTCTTGTTGTCACATATAGAGTAAGATACATGTAGATCTGTCTCGCTATATAAATGTGAAGGAGTGTATATCATCTAATGTAATGATCATCTCATCAAAAGTCAAATGAAAGTTATTAGTTTCTATATGGTCAATAATACTTTGTTTTTTCATCTAATAACTATTGTAGTATAAGGACAATAAGCTAGAATTATGTACTACAACCTCAATGTAAAACCCTAAATTTATTTAACTTCTATTTATGTGACACTAATGTTAACTCACCACGGTCCTAAAAAACAATATTCAATATCTTAGTTATTTCTTAACAAAAAAAACATGCCAATTAAGTCTTGCTAGCAAGAATGTATCTACTAGTCTCTAAAAATATGCTTCCTCATGCACCACTCCATATGCATATGCTCTACATGCACATTATCACCTGTACGACCCACTTCACAACCTCTCTTATGAATGGAGGTTGTAGATATTGTGCAATCAGTTTATTTTCTAAGCATGAACTTTTACAAGCAAAAAAATTGCATAAAAATGCAAAAATCAAGGAATAAAAAATGATTAAAACCTATAAAATATGAAAAAAAAAACTTTATTCTTCTTTCTTAACAAATATGCAAAGATGTGTGAGGAAAAAATTGTTAAATATATATTATATTAAATATATATTTTATAATTTTTATATTAAATATATATTATATATTATATTAAATATATATTATATATTATATTATTAATTCATTCATATTATATTTATATTATAAAAAATAAATAAAATTAATTATATAATATAATATAAACAATAATAATTACTAAATAATAAAATATTAATAAATATATAAAATATTAATTAAAATAAACTAATTATAAACATTAATAATAATTTATGAAATAATAACTATAATAAAATAATTAAAAGAATTATAAATAATATTAGTAATAATAAAATTAAAATTATTAACTAATTATAAAATTATTATTTTGTATTTAATTAAAATTAATTTATTATAATATAAATAAATTATATATATATATATATATACTATTTTTAAAAGTTTTAAATTTATCATCAATATAAAATCACACACAAACTTTTATAAAAAAAAATTTATTTTTTATTATATTTATCTTAATCTAAACAACCTCACTCACAAAAGTATACAAATTTACTCCATCATATCTATTCCCCAATTCAAATAAAAGATTAAACTCACCGAGTTGAGAGGCACTACCCTTATTCTAACCTTCTAAATAAAATAAAATAAAATAAAATAATAGAATATAAGATAAAAATATGTTAAAAAACAAAAGATAATGAGACAAAAGAAGAACTATTAATGAGTACAACATAAACACTTCCCTGTGGAGGAAAAATAATAGTAACTTTGTTATGAGGATGAAAGTAAAAGGTTATTATTTAAAGAATTGTTTTTGTATTGGTAGCCACATGGGACAAGCGTCCAACAAGGATTCCAAACCGAAGGCAACGTCATGGGCGGTGTCGTTGGTAGCAGTATGAGTCATGGATGTGGAAATTTGATGTTGAAGTGATGCCTGAGGTGGTTATTTTGTTACAGGGAGTGTGTTTACTTGGTAATATGAAATTATTGAATTAAGAATAAGTGATTGGGTGGACATGAAAAAGAGAATGAATATGAACCAGTGGTAGTGTTCAGGCGTTCCCCAAATAAAGGTCATCAGCACACCACGCGTGCCCTCTCATAGTGGTGGGGTGACTCATGCTGCCCTCTCAACAAATACAAATCACCTTGCCTCTCCTAATCACGACATTGCCATTATTTAATTGCTAAAAGTATTGGTGGAATTTTTTCTGATTTGAATCTCAATTCAAGTGGTGAGATTTAGATTCTTCAAGATCAAAGCTTGCTTTTCATAAAATTTTGTTTAGTATCATATTCTTGAGTGGTATCATACTATTTTGAGAAATATTTATTCTACTATAGGTAATTGATTTCATATACCTAACTGAAATTCTCATAATTTTTTTGGAATAGGAAGGATTTTATTTTTTTTTGGAATAGGAAGGTTTTTATTTAGGTAAATTCCATTTTCTTAAGTGTATTTCTTGTTTTATGAAAATTATTGTAGGGACAACTAACTCTATAAGAGGTTGAATGGAACTTGAACTCGGTTCGTGAATTTAAAAATAAAATAAAATAATAGCATATAACAAACAAAAAGAAGAGAGAAATATGTACATATTTATATTAATTCACCATATCTTTTAGGTTACATCTGATCCCCTTAAGCAAACTGCTTAATAGCTTTTCACTAAATGAGTTTCAACACCTCTCCAGTACAAGTATTTTACACAGCTCTATGTACAAGTTCTACACCTCTCAAGGTACAAGTATTCTACACATCTCCAAGTACAAGTATTTTACACATCTCCAGGTACATCGGGTTTTAACATCTCTCTAGGAAGATGTATAAACATCTCTAGGTACACCAATTTTAATCTCCCTTGACACTATAAGACCTCACAAGATATGATAAAATACTTTCAAATAGAGAACAATGTGAAGGATTTAGAAGGTTTAACATACAACTCAACTCATTGGACACTCTTATGTAGTAGATATAATCTCTACAAATCACACTTTCTTTTTCACTCACACAAACTTGAATTTCACTTGATATTCTTGTATATCGCCTCTGTGTGTTTCATCTTCGTTTTAATGTCTTTATATGGTTTTTAGAATATGACTATTTGAAGCTTGTTAGACGCTTCATATGGAAACTTCTACTCTAAATCATCTCGTGTGTGTCTTGAACGTGTGTTGCAATTTGAAATGTTTTTATCTTTGTACAAATATGAATGTTAATGTTTTTAATCCTCTTAACATGTAATCTATTTGAATCTTCATTGTTGTAATTTGTCTTATCATTATTAGATGCTTTATAAAGCAACTTCAACTTTGATGATATTTGTGCATCTTAACCAACTAATATCACATATAAGCTTTGAAATGTTTCTTCATTTGTTGATAATTGAATGTTGAAGCTTGAAACTTCTGCAGTTGAACTTTCCATAAATCTCATAGTGCTATTTTATCTCTCTCGTATTAGATGCTTTAAAATGAATCTTATGATATGAAGGTTTCAATACATCTTGATCATTTGTTAAACTTTTGAAATATTTTTATATCTATGTATCTTTAATCATTGAAACTTTATTATGATTTCCTTATTGTCTGTGCAAATCTCCGTACTGTAGCTCCTTCATTTTCTCGTTAGGTGCTCTAAAACGAAACTTTGACTTAGAATACGCGTCTTAAGGGTTGTAAGAAATTTCTTGAAATAATATAAATATCATAATCAATAATAATCACTTGAGTTAAGGGTTTTCACTCATTTCTACATAAAAGGGGCAAATCTCACCCTAATGATTCTACCACTATGCAGTTGTCCATGTGTACCACATTATGTCACTTTGTGTGTCTAATCATCATCAACTTAACGCCATTGAAGTCAATTTACAAAAGGGACCAAATTGAATCACTTTAAACAATGTTGGACCATATTGAACATTTTAACAATCGAGAGACGAAATTGACTTTTGATCCTTAAAATAGAGATCAAAAAGGTAATTAAACCATATATTTTTTCTAGTGGATGACATAGCTCTTTTCGTGTTGTTTGATTAAAAGCCCTAGGTATAACTTGACTTCCCCCGTCATATTCATTTGAAACTAACCCCACATCAACATAAAAAAAAAACCATAGCTTCAATTAGTAGAAAAAAATTATAAACATAAATTTGTATAATAATGAAAAGATTATGATTACACTTTCAAGAGACACATGTGACACATGGAATAAGGAAAAATCATGTAAAGTAGTTACAATCATCTTACACTTATGAAAATGATATGTGTTGATTAGAAACTCTTCATGTGTCTTCTCCAAATGCATGAATTGTCGATACATATTGGAAATTCTTGGATTGTAGAATATTCCAAAACGATCACAAAATATTCTATGATTTAAGACTTTTACAAATTTTAGAGTTTTTTTATTTGTTTTTCTAAATCTTTCAATTTTCCTATTGTGAATCTCCCTTTATGGATTTATTTTCTTCTATATTTTTTCTTTATCATGCTTCTTGTATTCATTCTTATTGTTTCTTCTTCTCCATCCTTAGCAAGCTATTCCTTATCCTTATTACATCTATTGTTTAACACAGATCTCCCATGCTAGCATCAATCTTCAAACATGTTAAGTCAAGTGGAATAGATGTAACTTGAAAAGTGTTTTGCATTAAAAGCATCCTTAAGATGTCATAACATCTAACTTATTCATTCAATTGACAAAGACTATCATGTGAAGATACTGCCAAAATTACCAACTAATGCATCAAAAACCTTTTTGGTATTGTTAATGTAATAAAGTAACTTGTAGAGATAGAGAAATATGGTCCAATCATCTCCAACTACACGAACTTCTAAGAAAAGCTTTGACATGCAATGACTCCAAAAATATGCATCCTCAACGATCCTTTTGGATACCTTTATAAGGAAAGAACTACCATGCAAGAACATTGGTGAACATAATAAGAAAAAAATTGTCAACATTACACTTGTAGGTGATAAAATGGTAGAAGCCTTAATGCAATAACAATTATTTGTCCTCTAGATGACTAAGTTAGAGAGAGATTGAGAAATCAAATTATAAAGGCTTCACTTGTATGTGAAGTAATTCTCTAAGAGCAAATAAAATTTATATTTCATGTCCACTCTAAAGAGCGTTAACCTTATATCAAATAACTTTATTGTTGTGTAGCCAAGAAAAACTATATGTACTTAGCCTAGAGAAGTGTTGTATGCTTGGTGAGTTTAGTGGAAATCTAGAGGGGCTTTGCAAAATTTGCCTAGAAAGGTCTTACAGACAACTTTATTGTTGCTTTTTGTACTAAATTGTAAGCCATGAGTTGTAGTGACAATACTTGTAATGGTTCTGGATATTGTTGTTTAGGTTTGAAGAACTGAACATAGCCTTGTTTGGGTGAACTAATAATCTCTTACATGTGTATCATTCGTTGTATCTCTCTATAAAAGGTTTGTGAATGCTACTTATAAAATCCATCAGATGACCCCACTTATGTGATGGGCACTTGTAAAAAAATTTCAAACATGTTTTTAAAATTCAACTTTATTCAACTTTCCTTACTAACCTATAATTTGAAGTTAGATGCACAAAACTGAAATTTAAGTAACTAAACAAATTTTACAAACAACTATTGGTTCATCAAATGACTACATGTTGTGTCATCAAACAACCTTCTAATACACAACATTTATAACTATATGAGGACTCCAATAGATTATGTCTACTACCACTAGACGACCTATTGTAGAAGGAGTTCAATAAACCAAGATCTACATTTTGTGTATTTGTATAAGTTAGAAGTGACACAAATAATACTTATAATTTTCTGATTAATGTGAATCTCTATTTTTATTAAAGGAGAATTGAAAGGAGATTTTTTTTAATGAAGGAATATAAAAAACAAAGTCTTCATTATTTTTTCTATTAGACATTTAGATTATGTTTCATTGTCCTTGGAAAAGTCTTAATAATATTTTGAAAATTATTTTTCAACTAGTATATGTTTATTTACCATATTTGCCTTTTAAAATATTTTTCTCAAAAGTTTTAAAGTTCTCTTAAACTTCCCTTCTAAAACTAACATACTCTTTCAATTACATGAGGTGGTGACACTGTATATAATACTAATGTGCCAAGATTTTGAGAAAAAAAAAAAGGAGGAGTTATGTTTGATTCCTAGATTTAACTAAGTTGGACACACATAGATTATAAATTGTATTTACTAAAAAAAGATTTGTTTAAAGTACTTATTTATCCTTTTAGTAATTTTCTCTTGTAACTATTGTATTTTTTTTAAAATTTTCATTGGATTGTTTCTTAGCTTTGGTCTTACTGGTGATTTTTGTTGGAGATCCCACATCGACTAGAGATTATAGCCTTTCATTGTATATATGTGGGTGCAATCCTCATCCCTATGAGCCGGTTTTATGGGGTTGAGTTAGGCTTAAAATCCACTTTGTAATATGGTATCAGAGCCATTTCGAGCCTATCCTAGCGAGTATTTATGTTGGGCCTATCGCTATCGGGCCGCTATCGGACCACCCAAAATATATAGTCTCACGCACAAGTTGACAATCTCGGCGTGAGGGGGGTGTGTTGGAGATCCCACATCGACTAGAGATTATAGCCTTTCATTGTATATATGTGGGTGCAATCCTCATCCCTATGAGCCGGTTTTATGGGGTTGAGTTAGGCTTAAAATCCACTTCGTAACAATTTTCTTCCTAAGCTCTTAACTGGTTTCTCTTCATGCCCTTATCATTAACCATTCTCTAAACCAAATTTCACCCAACCTAATTAACATAATTAACCAACTAACAAACCTAACATTACTAACAACATAACTAGCAAAAACAAATCAACTAACCATTCAATCAAATTAACAAATAATATTTAATAAACACGTATTCATATACACCAACTCATATTCAATTTTACTAACAAAATAAATTCTCACCTTTGTAGCCAATTTCCATCATATAAGCTTTTGACAATAATTATAAGTTCCATGTTTCTTCAAAGAGAGTGCTTCTCTTTGGTACCTGTTTGTCATTTTCATTCTTTATGCTTTAACTATTTGTTTCATTATTTCTTAGTTTTATCCTTTTCTTTTTTATTTTTTGTTGTCTTTTATTTTGTCTTTCTCATTCTCTCTAGTTATATGATTATTCATCAATTAGATTACAAAAATGATGGTTGAACAACCGGTAATGGAGTTGCTCCAGCATACAATCGCCCATGTGGCAAAACTAATAATATTTTATTTGGAGTTGTAAGGCCCGTGAAAATATTTTGAAAATATTTAACATTTGGGTGGAAGGGTTAGAATGTGAAATTAGGTTATAACAAATTGGGGCTTTAGCTGCATCATTCCTCTTTCACTTTGTTCTTCAGTTTGCTTCCTCTTCTATGCTCTTATCCTTCGTTCTTCAATGCCTTCTTGTTCTCCTTCATTCTCCAGTGCCTTGATGTTCTCCTTTAGTTCTCCAGGGTCGTGCTCTTCTCCTCTAGCGGTTCTCCAATGTCGTGCTCTTCTCCTCCAACATCCTCTTCCACCTTTTTCTCAAGCTTTCTCTTCCATCTTCTATTCCACCGTTTATCACTTGTGCATCTCTTTTCATGGCGATTGGGTTTAAGGATTGGTGACCAAAGGTAATACATTTTCTATTCATTTCTTTATTAAGTGAAACATTCACGTTGTGTGATTTGTGTTGGGTGATCCGTGTTATTTGTCATGTTCTTACCCTTGTATGAGCCAAAGTCAATTTCTTGCACACACACTTAAGACAATATATTTTGGAATTTCATGTTGGGGTTACTTGGTGGCTCTATATTTGGCTTTATGTTATTATAGTATTTGATTTGATAGTAGTATGTTAGGATACACAAATATGAGGAATTGGTTAGAATTAGAATATACAAAGAACTACATCTGATGTGGTCATAGTTGTCTGTGTTTAATATTTGCTTTTTTTTATGGAGTATGACTTGTTCTTTTGTGGAATATATTGTTAAAATATATATATATATATATATATATATATATATATATATATATTTTTTTTTTTATTTTTTGTTTATA
>Ga0123342_1001039_pt1 | contig 46178 bp, 20 predicted proteins | sample Turbeawhitnodule_FD_89960 | JGI IMG/M metagenome (GOLD analysis project Ga0123342, IMG submission 89960) | Root nodule microbial communities of legume samples collected from Mexico - Turtle bean Mexico white nodule | ecosystem: Host-associated > Plants > Roots > Nodule | place: Mexico: Nepantla...
AATTGTCTGATTTCGTTATGTCCATGCTTACTATTGGCTTTCCTTGTCTGAATCAGGTTTTGATATTTCTGAATGACATATTTGATACCCTACTCAAAGCACTTTCAGATTCATCTGACGAGGTAGTGTCCTGGTGATAGCTTTTTCTTTTCTGTTTTTTCGTCAAATCATAAATTTTATTTATTGTAATCTTTGTGCAAATGTCTAATAAAGTTGTGGTTCTAACTGTACATTTATAGTGTTTACCAAAATATTACATAGATAAGTTAGTGTGCATATATGTCATTTCAACTTAAACAATCACAAGTAGTTTGAGATGCTTAGTTTCTAACCACCTAACTCAGGTGTGTGGTCTGTGACCTAGGAATTCTGTTATCTAATGTTCTCTCTAGCCCTTTATATATAAGAAACAAAATAGTGCATTTTTGGTCCCAATTATAAGAAACATAAACTCACTTTCAGGTGTATTAATAGTTAAACTCCTTTTATGTCCTTAATTTATTGTGAAATCTATTAATGAAACACCCAGTATTTCCCTATGCAAGTGGATGTATTCATTGGTCGGAAAAATTATCTCGAGTTATGTATAGTGTCGTTATATATAACGACTACCTAAACCATTTAGTTCTGTGGGCATTTTTGGAATAAAATTAACTAAACCAATTTTTTCGTTCTTGATGAATTAAGTATTTGCTCTTTTTATATTAAGGGCTGGAGAGAGTACTATTTACGGGTCAAAACATTACAATTTGTTCTAGAGTAAATTATATTGACATGACATCCTTTGAGATTTTCTCAAATTAAACTGAAACCCTAGTTTTTTTAAAATTCTTTTCAAGTATCCCCTTTGTTTTAAACAATTATCTTTTCTCTACTTTTTACATTATACATGCACCCCCTTAAGTTTTAGAATCATACTCTTACTTACACCCCCTAATAAGGGGGGTCATTGTAATGGTGAAAAAGCAGGAGGTGGAAGTGTAATTTGAGAAAATCATAGGGGGTTCATTGTAATTTACTCTTTGTTCTGATAAATATTAGTGGAAAAGCAGTTTTTTCTTTCTTGGTTGGGAAGACTTCAAATCCCTTTTTAACAACAGTACCCTTCTCAATACATTCTCAGACAAAATGAACAAGACCATTCAGCGCATGCCCTTCTGGAGGAAGGGGTAAATTATCATGGTACTGCAAGCCATATTATACAGGGAAAACATGATGTTTGGTAATGCTTCAGTTACCCAGATAATGATTAAAAGCTGACAGTTGCCATTTCCCATTCCATCCTCCAATAGTTCTCTCAAGTCCAGTACTAGGCCATTGTCTATCATCATTTCTCTAAGATATGAAGTTTTCTAGAGAGAGAGAGAATGTGGGAGATTATAAAGTTGGAGAACATCAGAAGGATGAATGCTCAACTCTGTTGCTTTAAAATTCAAATTTTATTTTTCACTTTTTCATTTTGGAAGCTCGTCAGTTACAACTCTCCCACATAATTGCTGATCAGGAGCAGTAACTTCTAACAAAATGTCCTTACAAATACTTTCTAGTGTTTTTTTAAAAGAAAAATTGTGCCTGAAATTAGTTTATACCTGGTTTTCCTTAGAAGGCCATATATATAGATATCTTGTATATGCCCTCTTGACTGTTAAACAGTTGTTTAAATATTGTATCAAATCATCCAGTTAAACTGGTTGGGATCATGAATCAGCTACGTCTATGGTTTGAACATTATCTGGCTCAACCATAGTTTGATCATGATCAAACCACAATTTGTGGTCAAACCAATTAAGTAATTACTTGGGGGGATCTGACCAATAGTTTGGACATCATCTAGTTCTTTCCATCTCTGGTTTGATTTTTAAAAGATTGTTTGAGTTTTGACTGGATAAAAAAAATTAACTTTACCTTGTATGCTATTTTTGTAATTTGGGAAATTAATAATTCATTTGAATTGTCCTTGATTAATTTCAATTCGGTAATATTAAATAGGTTGTGCTTCTAGTGCTTGATGTTCATGCATGCATTGCAAAAGATCCCCTCCACTTCCGGCAGCTCGTTGTTTTTCTAGTGCACAATTTCCAATTAGATAATTCTCTTTTGGAGAAGTAAGCTCTTTTCCTTTATCCTATGAATTCTTCTAGTTATAATTTGCTATATGTTACTACTGATATCCACTTTTTCTTTCATTAATTTTTTTCTTTTATACTATAAATTCCAGGCGTGGTGCTCTGATAATCCGCCGCCTTTGTGTTCTTTTGAATGCTGAGAGAGTCTATCGAGAACTTTCTACAATATTAGAAGGAGAATCTGATTTGGATTTTGCATCAATTATGGTTCAGGTTTGTGACTTTTCCAAGTGCTAAACACTGACTGCAGTGTATTTTCTTTGTTTTTACTTGGAAATTCATTTGGATTTTATGCAGTCTTACACATCTCACTCATTTGAAAATGTGGATTTACTAAGCATTCATGCTTAACAGCCAAGACCCTTTATTTGATCCTCCAAAGTTGTATACGTCACCACATTAAACCTTCAACAAATCAGATTAGTTTTTAAAAGATATTTTTTGTTGCAAAATTAGTCCCCAAAACTTTAAGTTTTTACTAAATCTCTCAAATATTCTTTTTTAACTCTGCTTTAATCATCCATAAAAAGACTGATATGGTGACATTTTAGACTTTTCCTTTAATCTATCATTAAACTATACCTTCAAAGATTCCACTTTTTAACCACTTTAGTCCTCCTTAACGACCAATATAATGAACTTTTAGATCTTGTGGGATTAGTTGGGTGACAGATTGAATCTTTAAAGCTCTAAATCGGCAACAAAATCTTTAGAGGTATAATATTATGGTAGTTTTAATTTTTAGTGACTAAATTATTGACCCAAACTTAAAAAAAAAAACACTAATATGGTGACTAATAACTTTGGAGTACAAAATTGATGGATTTTACTTTTTGAAAATAATATATTGTTCTGTAATGGAATTTTAATCTAGAGATTCCAAAGATCAAAGCTTCTGCTATTTGTCAGGATAATGTTTTCATTTTTTTTATCAAAAATGCACAATGTAGGCTTAAATCTATTTTACGGAATTGAGGTTATTAACTGATGTTAAAGTTTAAACTTCCTAGATGATGTTGGGATGAACAGTTGTAGGATACTATTTTCAGTATTATTAATTTTTGTTGCTTTTTTGTTCCATTGTTGTATTTCTTTTTCCTTTTCCTTTTCTTTAGTCTGAAGGTAAACTGTCGCATGTAATGAAGCTGTATTCATCTGCATTTATTTTCCCCCTTTCTATAATATTTCAGGCTTTGAATTTGATCTTACTTACATCATCAGAATTATCTGAGATTCGAGATCTTTTGAAGCAATCACTTGTAACTCCTGCTGGGAAAGACCTATATGATTCTCTGTATGCTTCTTGGTGTCATTCTCCAATGGCAATTATAAGTCTATGCTTTTTAGCTCAGGTAGGTCTCTATAACGAGATTTTGATTATTTTTTGTCACTCCAAGTTTCTCTCTTTCTGTAGCAAGTGCACAAGTGCCTCACACACTCATTGTAATCAATTTCTTTTTGTTGATACTAGTGTTTGTAATATTTGGATTACACAACTTCTTTTCAGTAAAATAAAATTTGTCTTCCTGAACAGACTTACCAACATGCCAGTGCTGTGATTCAGTCACTCGTGGAGCAGGATATTAATGTCAAATTTTTGGTCCAACTGGATAGATTGATCCGCTTGATGGAAACTCCAATCTTTGCCTATCTTCGATTGCAGGTGCATAATTAAAACCTGTTTTTGTATATTTTTTATCTTTTTATTCTTGTAACAATATATATTTTGTACTTAGTCTGGTAAAATACGATAGATATGTAATAGAAACTGAGAGACGTTTCGGATAGAGTAAACTAAAGAGGAGAGAATGCAGACACATGATCAATTGTTCATCACATTGGTAAACTAGAGAGTACTAGTATCAAACTGGCTATCAAACTGAACAAATAACTAAACTTACCTAAATGATGGATTATGTTTATTATTATTATTTTGTTAAAATAATAAGCAATTATTTTATTCTCATGATAGTTTTTCATTTATCTTACGACACTCCAAATACTAAATGGTTCTTGTTTGTATCAAACCTCTAGTAGGCATTTATTAGCAACAAAAATACATCTGATGCAGTCTTTTTTTTTTTTAACTTAAAAAGGTGAAGGTTAACATATTAGTAGGATGAGTTCTCTAATAGGCATTACTCATTATTTATCTTACTCTGTTTATCCTGTAAGATGAGCATTCCATATAAATAAGGTAATTGTAACTAATACCCACTGTGAATTGAATATCAAAGGGTGCATACTCAGAAAGAGCTTTGCTCTTTTATATATCAAATTTTAATTACAGATCCCATTTTTGGAGTTGATTTACCATGCTATACCTCACTCTCATGACTTGTCACAGTGGCAATTGTAATTGTGTCCATATAGAATTTTTTGTGATGTGGAACCCTTTTACTGGGTGTTTGCGTTCCCCTTTAAGGACAGGTAAAATGATGTAATACATCAGTTGTAATTTGAAAGCCTGGTTGTTTCTATAAACATAAAAACATATATAGGAATATTTAATGTGGTTCTCAATCCTTTGTGGTGCCCTTTATTGACATGGGCACCTTATACTATTCATGTGCTGTTCCTCATGTTAGATTTTTCCATTTCCTCATTGTTTTGCAGCTTCTTGAACCTGGAAGATATATTTGGTTATTCAAGGCTTTGTATGGTCTCCTGATGTTGCTTCCTCAGGTATCTGCAAACATTTATTTTGCCTGTTGAGAAGTTGTAGTTTCCTTGTATGAATAGGATGCGTTTAAATATCCTTCTAAACATAGTATCTTGGGGGATCCAAACAGTATTTTATTTCTTTATTTTCATAGTTTCCTTTTTTCCAATCATAGGGATCTTGTTCCTTCTTAATAGGATGAGTGAAAAAAAAAGTAATACTTGTGATACAAATTAATAAAGACAGAGAATCTTTTTTCAACTTGGTATCAGAGCTCTTGATCTTGGAGAGCTTTGTTATATCCTGCATGTTAGTCGGATTTAAGTTTATTTTTTTGGACACTTGGATATGTTTAGAAATGATATTTTGGTTGGGAAAAGAAGATTTGCAGTTTGTGCAGTATCGACTTTGGGTTTTGCATGGTGGTTGCAGTTTGCAAAAGAATGAGACCCGAGTTAGATGGGCCATATGAGCAGACTGTTTTCAGTTCAGATTTGTTTTGCGGGTGCAGACTTAAATGGATCGGCTGCCGCTGCACCCACTTCTACTCCGAGTGTGTAGGTCATGTGCCTACTTCTTGTGAGACCTACTTGCCATTGACCACACATATAGGGTCGTTAGACACCATCTATTCCATTCAAAGGGATGGTATCATCTAGTTCAGTTCCATTTTGTCCTGGATCTACTCCAACTTTTGTGACTACTTTTTTGAGTTCCAATTTTGGGTATGCTATGTTTTTCAGTTATGGTTGACTCTTGTGTCTTAGTGATTTTCCCAATGTAGTGGTGGGTCTATATGTTTGTAATTATCGATAGTGGGGCCAAGGCCAATACCTTTAAAGAATTCTTAAAGGACGTTTGAGGTTGAGTCATATTGATGGTGGGGGTTCTCTCCCAATTCACCCAAAATTTGAGGGGTCAGACAATGAAGATTCGCTCATTATGACCTGGGTGTGGCATTCTTTGGTTATGGAAATCAGCCATAACTAAATGTTTTATCCTTTTGTGTAAGAGATGTGGGATTGAGTGCAACCTTCTTTTTGAGGAAGGATTTTGCTGCATGCTAGTAGGAATTTTCATAGAACATAAGCTATTGAATAGTAATTTGGGTATTATGGGGTGTCTAAGTGCCACGTCGAGTAGTATGAGATGTTCAGTAGAGTCTTTAAGTGGTTGGTTTTCCTCCCTTAATTGCCAACCATTGAGGGTGGGTTCCCCAAGTTCTTGGTACTTATTAGTGCCCTCTTCCTATTGAAGTATCAAGGAATCCTTAATGGATTATGGATCAAGTTAGGCTAGAACTAGAGTTTGAAGATGTCTAAAGCTAAGGCCATTGCGCATGTTGTGGTTGTGGAGAGAGGAAAATTCTTTAAATTCCTCCTTGGCCTAAATTCAATCCTGTTTGGGTATATTATCCTAAGGAAGTTGAAGCTTCCCTTTTTATTTGAAGCATGGTTATCAAACTCGCGAGTTTACTCATTCGAGTTTACACTTACCCTGGACGAGTTCACTCGTAAGCAAACTCGTTTTTGGAGCAAACTCGGTAGACTCGCTTGAACTTGCGAGTTTGTGACCGAGTTGGCGAGTCTAGAGGGATTTTTTTTAAACCCAAAATGTGCTTTGGCTAAGGTCGTTGTGTTGTGGTTGTTCATTGCGTTCGTGGTCACCTCGCCGTTGTTTGTGGTTTCGCCTCGTCGCTGTTCATGGTTGCTCACCTCGTTGTTCGTGGTGGCTTGCCTCACCTTTGTTCGTGGTAATGTTCATCGCATTCGTTCTCACCTTCGTCTTAGTTTTGATTGTGCGATAGTCACGTTCATGATTGTGCGGTGGTTGCTGAGTTTTGATCGTGCATTGGTCATCTGGTATTAGGTGAAACTCTTCGTGGTGCTGGTGCATTTTTGGTTGTTGCTAGAGATTGTTTTCTAATTAGAGATATTAGGGCAGCCAAATTGGAGAAATTTTGTTTTAATTAGGAAGATTAGGGTAATAGATTGGGGACATTTGTTAATTAGGAAAATTTTGTTTTAATTGGGGAGATTAAGGCAATGCGTATCGGTTGGAAAAAATTTAATTTTCATGTGAAGTAAACTCTTACGAGTTTACAAAGCTCTCATGAGTTTACATAGACTCTCGAGTTATATAACCTTGATTTGAAGTGTTGAAGATTAGTCATGCTTGATGGAGGAAGCTCCAACACAGGTTCAAAGGAAGAGATCCTACCTAGTGTTAGCTTTTGGAAGAGGATTGACCTTTGAAGAAAAGTAACCTGCGAAGGGTTACCGTGGGGAGTATTGCTTGTATTATAAAAGGTTAGGGAATACTATAGAGACTCATTATAAACTTCACAGTATGACAATGTTCTTGAACTAATGGGTAGGAAGCATAGGAGTTATGCAATGATGAGTAAACGACACTACCTCAGATCATGATGAAGTAGATCCACCAGTTGCACAATCTCAACTTGAGCATGACATATAGCCTAAGGGAGATTTGATTGCTGAAGATGTTGATTGTCCATAATTAATTCTCTTGGCTCGTTTACCTTGTCCATGAAGTGTAAGAGCTCATTCAATACCTTTAGCTATCCTTACAGCTACATACCTTATTAATTGGTTACCTTACCCACTTTAGTCTTAAATGATGTTAGTCATGTTGTATTCCGAGTGTCCTTTGTTTCTTCTTCCTTTATGTCAAGTTTGTCATGTCATATTTTTGGTTGCATTACATTCATTTTCATAGTCTTTATATCATGTAAGTTAGACATTAGGGAAATAAATGTCTGTGTGGGTTGCCCCTCCAATAGAAAGAGGTATAAGTGTTGTCATCCTCAAAGTCGTTGAATATTTGTTCCATATATGTCACTTCTCTTGAAACAAAGTGATTCTTTGTCGGTCTTCAACTTTTTGCTTTTCTTGTCTTTGTGGATGCCCAAGGATTCAATGGTGAGGTCATAGATGAAGAAAAAGCCCATTATGAAATTGAAGAGAAAGATGTCCTTTGGTACGAAATATCAAATGAGGGAGAAACCCACCCTAGTTCTACAACAAGAAAAGTCATCTTTACACAACTTCAAGCAAAGGCACTCTCTGATAAAGGATTAAGTTATTCTAGCTATCAGGATGTTGCTTCAAGGAGAGAATAACATTTAATGCATCTTCTTTGTTCAAGCTGCTTAGATGCAAGCAAGACATTCATACAAGTTGAAGCTACTCAATGGCCAGAACAGGATTTGCAACAACTCTTTTCTTCAAGACCTATATAAAGATATCCTTCGAAAGAGAAGAACAAGAATCTGAGCCATAATTTGCAAAGTGCTGAAATGTTGCCAAATTTATTTTCCATGTCTTAAAAGCTTTGTAAGAACACTATTGTGTTTATTAACAAACTAAAAGACAGATATTCTATGTGAAGGGCTATGGATGGAGATCAATCTTGATGACCTCAAAATTAAGTTTGAGATCCCTATGAAGTTATTTTGTGATAACAAGTCTGCCATTGCTCACAATCTAGTTCAATTGCGAAACACATAATATTGAACACTTCATCAGAGAAAAGCTAGACAAGTGGTCTTATTGTTAAAACTCATGTTCCTGTTGGATTCCAATTGATGTTCTCACTAAGGGGCTTTCTACTACTAAATTCCAGGAGCTTATAGACAACTTGAGAGTGATTGATATTCATTTACCTACTTGAGAGAGGGTGTCTTTAATACAAGGAGATTAAAGATATTGTACTTTATTTCCTTATTTTCAAATTTCCCTATTTCATATTTTAATGATTGAGAAAATGTAATTCTTGTGTAGAAACTAATAAAGATAGTATCTTTTGCGAATTTCTCAGCATTGTGTCAGTAACATTCTTTTCCTGGATATGTTTGTCTGGTCAGTAAGTTGAATGTATGATATTGTTTCTGGAGTACATGCTTTGATGTTTGTATATTAACTCTCTTAATACTATTAATATGCAGCAAAGTGCCGCCTTTAAGATACTAAAAACTCGTTTAAAAGCTGTGCCATCATATTCATTTAATGGTGAGCAATTGAAGAGAATGCCTTCTGGGGATCCCTACCAATTTCATAACGTGCCTGATGGATTTCGAACCATTGAGGATGGTGTTGTAGCCGAAGATGGTGGGAGCTCACGAAATAAAATAAATTTTGCTGCAAGACTACAACAATTTCAGCAAATGCAGCACAAGCATCGGGTGCTTGCCAAAACGCAGGCAAAGTCACGCAATATTTCCCCTTCATCGTCAAAGGTTGCTGATCTCTTCATTCTGCATGTTGATTTTGTATTTTATGTTTTGTGTTTCACTTAAGTTATTGGGTAAAATTTCGTAGAAGAAAGAGAATATTGGTAATGGAGGGGAAGAGATGGTACCTGATTTATAATCTCTTGTCTGTATTATGTTTGTGATTATTTGATCTATTCTGCAGGAGGCACAAAGAGAAGAAGAACCAAGAAGACCCCAATCTGTCGAACGTAATGTTCCTCCTTCAAGATCATCAAAGAGAAGTCCAGGGAAGCTACAATTATAATTTAATATTGCTTCTGCTCATTAAGTCTTTGTCTAGAGACTATGTGAACTTTGATGGGGTTGGTTATGATCTGTAAAATTGTAAATTATAGTAGCTTGCTTGTTTTACCACTTGTTATAGAAGCTGGGATGCTAAAAAAATGGGTTTATGATTCAACCCTGGGCTTTTCCTAGGCTATTCTTCTGGACTGCTTCTTCTTGAACCTCCATATTTTCTTGTATCACTCCATGTGAAAATATCTTTTGTGTCACTCCCATATGGAATTCTGGATTATATAATTCGGAAGCTAATTTCATATTCAGAAAAAACTTCTGAATTATGTAATCCGGAAGCTAATCATGTATCTGAAAAAAAAAAAAAAAGTTTTTCAGATTACATAATCTGAAAGCTAATCTCATGTATAGAAAAGACTTATGGATTATGTAATCTGGAAACTAACCACAAAAGGTTTCCGGATACATAATCCAGAAGCTGAATCTAAAAAAAAAAAACTTTTGAACTATATAATCTGAAATATTAAAGAAGAATATTTTTGGAATACAAAAATTTATGGTGGTGTGACACGAAAGTATGGAGGTGGAGAAAGAAACAGTCTTCTTTTGACTTTGTACAACGTGATACCCACGTGGTTCTGTTATTTTTTTAAAAATTTTAACCATGTGTGCTAGAGGGAGATAATTTATTAGTAAAACATCTTGTCTACCTGCTCATCAAACATAATAAGGAATTAGCTACTTCCACGAAGAAACTGCACAATCAGGCCAAGTGTAGTGCAATATGTGTATACAGTTTTAGCATTTGGATTTGGTTTATTTTCATGACATCAAGTCTGTGATTGTTTATCTGTTTAATTCAGGTGAACAAATACAATTTTCTATTTGAAACCCTTCAATTTCACTTATAAACTTGAGTTTATATCTATTTATATACTATAATTTAATCTTATTTCTAGTTTATTTATATAGGATTTTCAACAGAAACAATAAACTAAATCATTACTTATTGAATCTTTAAATATTAAGATATTATATATGTTCAAGAAAGTTTGTTTTATGTATTTCATGTATTTTGAAAATCTTATCCTATTCTTGTGTTTCAAAATGTATTGCATGAATTTTAGAAAGTAAATTTCAGAAAAAATTCACTTTAAAGAAGTGTAAAATAGTTATAATGAAAATTATTGGAGTACAAGTTCAAAAAGGGGGTGCATGAAGTAAAAACCCTTGACTTTAAGTGCTGGCCTCTACATAACAACAAATATGAAGAATAAATAATTTTTGGGCTCTAAATTATGTTATCCTTGTAATTGTAACACGGTTGATCCTTTCTCCACCGTATCATACTGACATGAAATGTCAGATGATTTAAAATTTTTGCCTCCGTAAGTCAAATCACAAAGTTCCAGATATACAAATTCAGAATTAATGTTACTTTTGGATTTTACCATCAAGAAGCTTACTTGGACAACATAAAGGACATTCCAGATGTTAAAATTCGTAAGCAAATATAAATGAGTTTTGGATCACAATTTTTAACACAATTTACATCACACCATTATGGATATAAAAATCCAGAACTTATAACTCACTTCCGGATGTGATCATCCAGAAGCTTAAATGAAATACGAAAATAACCTTCTGAATTTTGAAATCCAGAATATATAAAAATCACTTCTGAATTTGTGTATCCGTAAGCACAAATGAAATGGATGTTGAATTTTAAATTTTGTTGCATGTCATAAATGATATGGTGTAGGAAGAAATTGTCTAGTAATATTCATACAGAAGGCCATTTATGGCCTCCATCCTTTGTTGTCAATACTTTTTGAATTACATAATTAGATTTTGTAAAAATATTTGAATTGTACAATTTGAAAAATTAACCATTTCTGATCAATCTTTACCTAATATTCAACCAAAGGTTATGCTCAATCAACCAAGACTATATTATAACAAGTCTAAAGCGTGAGTAAAAAATTATTCCTAACTAAACACTTCTTATACACTTTTATCAAAAATTGTTAACCAAAAATATTCAAGGCTTGTAACATTTTTGGGAAACATATTTTCAAAGGATTTCACTATATATGATAAGTTCCTTGGTATTCTATTTTGCAAGAATCATGATGAAATAAGAACTAAAAAACTTAACTACCCTTAATTAAAATGTGAATTATATAAATCTTAACTTTTGATTTATATTTTTGACATGATATATATAAGTATCTATGACACGTCTGATGTTCACGTTGGAGTTGGTGCACCTTATAAGTGATATCTTTCTTGTCCAACAAAATTTGAAGACACAATTACCAAATTAATCTAAATAACTTTCTTTCCATATCAACTTCATAGCAGAGAGAAACCTTGCACAATTATGCATAATACGTCACAAGTCAACAAATTAAACTCTAATACAATCCAAAATATGAAGCAGAACCATTTTCAAAATTCCAGAGCTGGATATAAGCCTCAAACAAGATATTTTTATTTCCATGTACATAAATCTACACTGATTCTGATTATCAGTTTCATATATCAGCATATCAAACCAACTTTCTTGTGTAAGGCTTTTCTAGCCAACTGCAGATTAAGCAGCTGAATCCTAGTGAGTAAAGATTTCACTTTCCACATGGGTGGAAGGATATCAACTCAACTTAAGTTAACAAACTCACTCACAGAGCATATATCTTCTCATGATCAGAATCATAATCATCTGCATCTGATATGTTTACTGAGTAAGACCATGAGAAAGATTTGCTTCCACTTGGTCTCTTGACTAGTCTCTGGGAATCACCACGGAGTCCAAAACGTCTCCTAAAAACAAAGTAGCACAAGTATGCTAGAGTGCCAAGTAGAATTGGTGCTCCTAAAAGGGTGACACCAATAGCAAGCCATGTTTCCTCTCCAACCACCACAAAGCATATAGCAAGAAAAGCCCCACAAGTGCAAGAACATGCAGCCCACATAAGCTTGTTAATCACTGACACAACCTGCCTTTGAGCCCTTGTATCCCAAGCCACCAAAGTGATTTGAACAACAACAACTGCAAGAGAAATGAAAAGAGCTGTAGCATTCAAAAGGCAGAAAGCACTGAAGGCAACATCATCGGCTATGTTTGCCTCTCCTGCCTCCGGTTGCTTCTTTCGATATTGACCTGGTAAGCTGAATAGGGCCATGAATGCTATTGAGCCAATGAGGACGGATACTACTGTGACAGAATTGATGGTGTTCTGCACTGCCTCTCTATGAATTTTCTGCAATTCCTTCGCGATACCAGAAACTCGTCTGCGAGTCTTTTCATTCTGTATAAGCTGTGATTGCACCTCGTGTTTTATATCACTCACAGCTCTTTTGAGTTCCATGGCTTCATTCACTTTCCCAATATGCCTGGCATGCTTGGCACCACATTCTGTAAGGGCCTCCTTGATTTCCAAAGATGAATCTCCATATGGCAGTTTATCTGCCAAATCCAAGGCTGTTTCCTTCTGATTATTGATGGCATTGACATCTATAGCTGTGTAGATTAACAAGAGGCTCACTATCTGAAATAAGAAGAACCATGTGTCAGTAGAGACAAGACAAATTCATTGCAAGAGAGGCTTGCTACAATTTTGAGAGCAAAAACTGTACATGTATTTTGTCTACTATATCAGGTTGTAAAGTATGAGTGCAAATGAAACTCACTTTCTATCATATGAACTGCGTGTTTGGTTTTGTGTTATGTACACACAGTTGTCTAACAAAATTGCGTCAAATACAAATAAATGATGTAGAAGCTACAGATTTTTGTCTGACTTGGGTCCAGAGTGAAACATTAAACTAAACATGCACAAAGACAATTAGGAGATAAACAAACGATTTAAGGTTGCATAGACCATTCCTGAAAATCCAAGATTGTAGTGTGGTGCTATTTTATTGTTACTGTTTTACTAGCATACAAAATCACAAGGCTAAAATCCCTTGCCAGGTCATCTATGACTAGAGTTTATTAATAGATGTCTCTGAATTGCTTCTCCTTGAACAAGATTTTGCAGCATACCATTATTAACACACCTGAGTGCAGGGCATCAAGAAAATATGTCCTGCTATTGCAAGCTGAAGCATCAACAATCTCTTTAAAGGGTATAAACAAATATTGATTACAACTATCAGGTAGTTTATGGTTTGAAAAATGCTTTGATACAGAATGAACCATACTTTTACAGTAGAAGTAGAACCCTGTACCTTTAACAAAACTCCCTATCATTCTTATCATGTTATCCATTAAACTATTCCGAAAAGCCTGAAACTAAGTTTCTGAAAAGACAAATATCAGCATGAGCTAAGTCAAACTGAGCATTTATTCTCAAGAATAATGAGCAAATGCAAGAATACATGCTGATTCAGGATACTGTGCAAGAGAGAAATGCGACCTCATACTGTTTATGGTCAAGAAGACTAAGAAGCTATCATAATCATAACATCATGAAAGATTGGATGGACCAATTTATACTAAAACTGCAGAAAGCTCGGAATAAAGGAAATCAACTATGTGGCTCAATTGACCTGTGAACGGGCTTTCCGGGTAGCCATGTGAAGAGCAGTGTTTCCCTTCTTATCTCGTTCATTCAATATCGTAAGATCAGCTTGTAATATCTCTTCCACCACCGAAGTACTTTGTCCTTTGACAGCCATATGTAATGCAGTTTGACCCTTTCTATCTTTGATGCAGACTATTCCAGAATCACGGGCAATCAGTGCGTTTACAATGCGAAGGATGCCATACCTAGCAGCATTATGCAATGCAGTTTTGCCGTTTTTCCTTACTATCATCATTGAACTCACATCAACATCCAATATTGCATTCACCACATCCAAATGATCGTGAACAGCAGCAAGATATAGGGGACTAGTGTTAGAGGAGTTGCATATCTTACAAACCTCAGGCCAAGTGCTCAAAATTTCCTTTACAATATCTGGACAAAGATTGACAGTCAAATATATCAGAATTGAAATCCTTATTGTCATCATCGTAGCAGTGAAGTTAATTGCAATATGATAATTCTCCCTTTGTCTCAATATTTGCACTTTTGTTTGTTTCCCTCAGTACCCTTCACCCATAAACGAGAGACTAATCTAAGAGTCAGAGAGGGAGACCTCCCAACATTGGTTCTTTTCCCATTTTAGGACCTATAAATACCATAACATAAATTGTAGCGAGGAATTTGATAGTGTTACACGTTTAGTAATCAAACTATAGCTACCATCCTGAAATCCTGAAATTCTACAAGATGTGCTATAATTTGACCTATGACATTCTTGGTGAACATGATCAATTTAAAAGACTACCTAAAGAGAGAATAAAATCAATATCAAATAAGGCATATATGTAGCAATTCATGGTTCTAGTATAATATTTGATCTTTCTAGTTGATGATAATATGTTGAAAAATGAAAGAAAGGAAAAATGCCTCCTTGAAGATGGAATGTGAGGTCTGGAAGGTGTATTCCATAATGTTATATATCGAGGTTGAAAAGGTAAACCAAAATTCTTAAACACTCCACTTCGCAACATTTGAATATGGGTTTGCCTCATTTTGGATAAGTAAGTCTTGCAAAACCTTTATGAAGCCTTTATGAAGCCTTTGGCTGATGCTAGTGAGTGATGCACTGTTTTCCATCCCTGGGAATCTTTACATTGGAAGACTGCCATTACCATGTTTTTGTTCAGAAAATTCCCCATTCAAAATTGAATATTGGGATTAGGGTGATGTTCACAGATTGATCAGAAAAAGAAGAAGATTTTTACCCTTTTGAATTTCCTCTCCCTTCAAAAAAAGCTGCGAATCAAGGGAGCTAAATGCATACATACCATCAAACAAAACAACCAATCTCATTTTTTTAGAATGGGTTTATAGTGAATTGATTCAACAATCCTTCAACAGCAAAATCCATAACCAACTCCAAGAAATGACACACACCCAATTTAAGAGCTGAAAAGTGGAAAACGAAACCAAAGAACCAAAAGGAAAAACCTACCCAAATGGCCACTTTTGGCTGCGATGTGAAAGGCGTTCATATCAGAGTTGGCCCTGATCTTCAGCACCTCCAAGTCACACAAACCAAGCAAGAAGCTGAACACCTCAAGATGACCAATCTCAGCAGCAATATACAACAAAGTTTCTCCTGCATCGTTCTGCATAGACATCAGCTCAGAAATGACCCCTTCTGATGAGACCTCACCCATGCAATTCTTCAGCTGCTCCTTGAGCCCTTCAAGGTCCCCACATCGAACCGCGTTGAAAATGGCTTGGTGGGTTATGAAAGTCATCGCCTTGGAGTCCATAGCACCCTCCTCCTCCACCTGCACTACAAAGTATTCAACTTTCACTTCTTGTGAACCCTGTTGTGTTTGGGGTTTAAGGTTGATATGGTGTGAAGCAAAAGAGATAGAGACAGAAAGAGAAGCAAGAGTGAAGGAAGAAGAGAAGAGATGAGAATTATCTAAGTGGAAGAAGGATGAGAAGTTGGCAAAGACACGTTATTTGGTATTTATTTGTTTGGTTTTGGGATGGTGGGGTCGTGTTGCACAGAGAATGCATGTGAGTGTTAGTGTTGTTTGTTTCTATGTAAGCATATTCCTCCATTTTCATAACCTTCTCCTCTTATGGCTATTCTCTTCATCAAAATTTGATTCTTCAAAAAGTTTTCATTAGAGTTTTCTTCTTTTAGATAATCTCTTAACTCCTTCTAATAGTTGTTAACATAACCCTATTCTAAAAAAAAAAAAAAAATTCAAATAAATTTTTTTATGTTACATCATTATCTAATTTGAAATTTTAGGAGTTACTTCAAGTAACCAACTATCATTTGTCATATGAAAAAAATATTATTAAAATAAAAAATATAACTATCATTTATCATAGTACGAAAAAAATATTATTAAAATAAAAAATACAAAAATCTGAAGACTAAACCAAAACTCATATGTTAACAAAATGGATACATAAGATAGAATATAAATAATTATAAGAAAAGACTATATGAAACTTTTAAATTTACCAACATAATTTTTATCTTTTTCAAAATTCTACAATTTTTCATGTTTTCACAATAGTATTTATCATCAATAAAAGATATTCAAATAAAATCTACAAATAAAAATAAATAAAAATGCAAACTACAATTTCATCATTTCACTATCCATGGAAGAAAACTCACAGACATTATCTTACTTAATTTTGGTCTGGGTCTTTTATCATATTTAAAATTCCACTTTATTATAAATTTTATTATTAAATAAATTTATTTTATTAATTTATTTTTTATTAGAAGACCAATAACTTTAGCTCCAATGACAATAAATAAATAAAACAACTCAATATATATTTTATATTTAATAGGATTGTTGATGGTGATATATAAAAAATATATTTTTAATATAAAAATAATCAATTTTCTTTTCTTTTTTTACCATTAAGAACTCAAAGTTAATAAATAAAATATTTCTTGTAATATATTTTACTAATAATCATTCTTTATAAATACATAAATTATTATATCATATAAAATAAAAAAAGTTATATGTAATTACCCTTTTAAAAAAATAGTTTATGAAGAATAAAAGCAGTGACATTTAAAAAAATATATTATAAAATTTATTTTTCATAACCTACTAAAGATTTAAATGTATTACGTATAATTATCTTATTTATAGAAAATAATTAATATATTACTTAATTTAATTATTCATAAAAAAATAGTCTAATTATATTATTTTAAAATTCATGATTGCCTTAATTACATTAATTAATACATTATTATCTTAATTTATAATATTTATTATTACCTTCTTTCTATTAATTAATATTTTCTATTTTGAATGTTAAATTAACTATATTTAATTGTAAGATAAAAAAAAAAGAGAATCATGGACTCAAAAGTGTTTTTCTTCATTATGGAAATAATTTTTTTTATCAGCAATAAAAAAATCAATAAATGGAAACCATTTTAGGGGTGGTCCAACCCTTTTACAAGCTCACAAAAAATTTAACTCCTAACTCGACACCCAAAACCGCCGGATAAATGACCAACCAAACCAAGCGTTAACTAGCTTTATCGAATCAACCGTATACAGGCCAAAGAATCCAAAACCCAACAGGGATAGGAAAAATAAACTTCGCGGTACTTTGCAGCAATCCAAGACTACACTTTTACTTGCGTCGAGGCAAAAACTTCTAACACATCTACCACTCCTCCATTAAAGAGGACCGAGTTCCTATGCTTCCAAATTTCACTCACAATTCCAACCCAAATTGCCCCCCAAACATCATTAACCGAAACAGAAGTCTGACTCAACCTGAATTAGATAAAATATCCCAATAATAATGAAGAAACAAATCATAATGAAGGGATATATTTTTTCTTCCTCCACATAATTTTTTTTCATTAATTTTTAATTCTTCAATTTTATTTAAATTGTAGGAGCAAAAGAAGAGTGAGTTAGAGATATAGTAGAAGATAATAGTATTATATATAATGGTTCCAAATGTCTCATGTTTCAATAAGCAAAGGGACACTAACTTTCAATTTTTGTAAACATAACTTTGACAACAGCTTTCCACAATGATTTTGTTTTTTTTTAGTAAATTGAGGTGTCATTATAAATTAATTATTAATATCACTGTTAAATTTGTTGTTACTTTTTGACATTATAACTACACTTTCAAACATAACCATCGTTATAAATGTCCAACAATAATGATGGATTACATTGAAATCGTCATCATAATAATTAAATTAAATAAAAGATAATAATTTATATGTAAATTCAAGAATTGTTTTAACAAAAACAGTCGTTATATGTTTTTTTTTAAATTGATTGTTTTTGGTTGAAACGGTTGAAACGTATCAAGAATGTAATTCAAATAGAGGTCCAATTACTTATGAATTATCAAATTAAAAAAATATAAAAATGGTTAAACATATACTTAAATGCATAATTAAATTTTACAGAAATTATTATTAAAATAAGTAAATTATTACAAATACAAAGGAAGGAAGCCTTCAATTTATAAAGATATTATACTATAAAATTATATTATAATATCATATATGTAAGGTGTTATAAATATTAACAAAATATTTTGTTCATGTAACTTTTACATAATTTAGTACTTTTGAGGTTAGCGATGATATTTTGTTAAAAAAATAACATATTTTGAGGTTAGCGATGATATTTTGTTAAAAAATAACATATTTTTTTTTAAAGTCGGGTTGTAGTATGGAGTATGGATGTAAAAAAATATTTTTATTACAATAATATTATAATATTTTAAATTAAAATAAGAGTGACCATATTCACTTTACACCCACAACAAAATATTAATATTTGTAATAAAAAAAATTAAAAATAAAAAAATCCTTTTAATGAAAATATAAACAAAATGTAAAATGTTAAAATAATTTTCAAAATTAAAAAAATTAAAATATTAATATTTAGTGGGGTGTAAGGTGGAGCATGGGATAAAAAAAACCATTTTTCTTAAAATAATACAGAGGAATGATATATGACAATTTGCTCCACTATACAACCCTTAATTAATTATATAAAAAATGATATTTTTGTAATTTTATATAAAAATTGAAGTTTTAGACAAAGAAAGAATGTTATATACTGGAAGAGCAATGATAATTTGACACCTCTTGCTCCAAATTACACATCTTCAAATGACAAAAATATCTTTTTACACTTTATAACCTCTATCATTTGAAAGGTGTAATTTGGAGCAATGCAAAAAGTGGGTGTGAAAATAATATTTTTCATAATGTATATTTTTAATAATAAGTTAAATATAATTAAAATATTATATTGTTTCACCAAGTACATGTTTTTTTTTTGTTTGATTGTGATGTTAAAATATCAGCACCTTTAATTGTTTTCTCCGGTTTGGATACTGAAATTAGAGTGAATAAGAAAGAAAATGATGATAATTGATCTAAGAATGGTATTGATGGATCGAAGTGCTTGAATCGCGCAGGAATGGTTGTTAATATAGAAAAACAAAAACCAGCCACTCCTCTTTCCTTTCCAATAATAACATTCACAGATTCTTCTCTCTTCACAAGAAGGACTTCTTTCTCTCAGTTTCTTCGGCGTTTGCTTCCACCAAGCGTCCAAAACTCAAACCACAACCATGGGTCTCAGATCTCTCTTCGGCAAGAAGAAGAAACTGCCCAAGACAACCTCAACCTTATCCAACACATCATCTTCATCGTCACCACCGTCATCGCTTCCATCCTCATCGTTATCGCTTTCCTTCATGCACAACCACTCACGCGCCCCCGTCACCGTCGAATTGGAATACGTATTCAGAAAGTTCGACACCAACGGCGACGGAAGAATCTCCTCGTCGGAGCTCGGCTCCATGATGAAGTGCCTCGGCCAGCACGCCACCGAGGAGGAGGTTTCCAGAATGATCCAGGAAATCGACTGCGACGGCGACGGCCACATCAACTTGCAGGAGTTCATCGAGTTGAACACCAAGGGCGTGGAGCCCGACGAGGTTCTCGAGAATCTCAAAGAGGCGTTTTCCATTTTTGACATCGACGGCAACGGCTCCATCACCGCGGAGGAGCTGCACATGGTCATGGCCAGCCTCGGCGACGAGTGCTCCCTCGACGAGTGCCACAGGATGATCGCCGGCGTCGACGGTGACGGCAACGGCATGATAAATTTCGAGGAGTTTAAGATCATGATGACAGGGAACAAATAAAATTTAATAAACTTGTTGCACTCATCAAATCAAAAGGTTTCTTTCTTTTTTTTTCGTAAATTTTTTGTCTCTGATTTTGTTTCGTTAGTTTATTTGGAAAGATCAGAACTAATTCTTCCCCTCTCTTTTGTATCTACTTTGAAGGGGAAGAATTAATTCTGATTTTTCCACCAATTTTTTCCCTCGACAAATCAACGTGGATAGATGCGTGTGCGTGTGTTTCCATTAGTTGTTTCTTTTTTCTGTTTATCACTCAGTTTCGGGGAAATTAAATACGCTGATTCGATTCCTTCATATCAGATTCTGTCTCTGCATAGCTGTTTCCTTCGTCTTTCAAACTCGATTCAGTTTCCTCACTTTCTTCATTCACGTTTTATGATTTAAACACAACATTGATGTTTTATGGCATTGACACGGAATAATCGAGGCAAAAATACATATAATTTCTAAAATGTAGGATACAAATTATGCAAAAATATATATAATCTCTAAAATGTAGGATACAAAGACACAAATTATGCATAAATATATATAATCTCTAAAATGTACACAAATTATGAAGAAATATATATAATATCTAAAATGTAGGATACATAGATACAAATTATGTAAAAAACTCTAAAAATGTAGGATACAGAGACACAAATTTATATATTGTATAATTATGAATTATATAGATTTACAATAAAATGATTCAAAAGGATTCTCATGACTGATTCAAAAGGATTTGTTTCTTATTTTTATAATCATAATAAAAATTTATATAATTTTTAGAAAGTTAATGTATTTCTCATTTTTATTGTATTAGAATTGTGCTAGAATGGAACAAATATTTTTTGAACGGGGACGATACATGTTTTATGAGTGCCGTATCTGATACATGTGTTTGACATAAACATGTCATTTAAGAGATTTGTCTGAGCATTATAGGTTTTATGTAGAGCATTATAGGTTTTATGTAGATGAATTGAAGTTAAGCATTCTATTCAAATACGAAGAAACATAAATGAGATTAGAATAAGATTTATCGTGATTCAAGGGCTAAGGGAGTAGTATTAAGTGTGATGCATGGATGCAGATTCGAAAAAACCATGGAGTTTCACCATGTGCGTGTAGCAACCAAGGGTAAGTCCCTTCAAAATATGAAAGGAGCAATGACAATAACAATAATAGCTTCACCAATCGCAATTATGTGTTCTATAAATAATAACCAAATTTCAAAACTCATTTTCAATGTTCTGCCTCTGTCTTGCAATTAAATCCATGGATTTTAGATAGAACATTAACATGAGAGTGAAGGTTGAAGGAACACTATGTCACATGACAAAGATCGATGCTCGTGTGTTGTAGCAGATTATGGTAATAATAATGAATGATTTGCAGCAACAAAACGAAAGAGTGTAGAGAAATTACTGATAGAGCTCTTAAAGCACAAATCACCAATCACGAGAGAATGAAATATTACTCAATAATGGAATAACAAGATTTTCAATCAATTTCAATAGAGGTAACAAATTAGCCCATTTTTATCCATTATATGCTCCTAAAATTAATTAATTCACTTAAGATTTGAGTTTTCATCTAAAGCAAAAACGTTGGATGTAATTCAATGTAAAATGTTTGTAATGTTAAGTAAGAATTCGACATAAATGTGGGAGACATAAATCTCCCATTTTTTTTTATTCCCGATGGCTCAACAAAAACCCTAAAAAATGGACTATGATAACAACTTAACACAATAATATGTTGTTGAAAATATGAAAAATGCACACAACACCAAAGTCTCTTATGTAAAAAAGTTCCACTTATTTTTAAAAAAATTCACTATGCATTTTTTCGTCATATTTTTATCTGACATAAAGTGTGTGATGTGGTATATACTAACTTTGCTCTAGTGTTTGTGAACACCTCATTTCCTATTTCAAGGATTTCTACAAATTATGTGTAACCAAATTTTCAACTAAAAAGCTTAAACCACCTTAAAATAGAGACCTCTTGAAAATAATACATGTGATCTTTTTGCAGCATTAGTGTAAAGATTCCCTAGCCAAAGGAAGGGAATTTCATTTACACATTCATTAAAATGCTTCAAACTAGTCAATTAAGAAAGTTGTGATACAAAGGAGAGTAGCAAACATGGAATAGGTCGAATCCCAAGTTGTCTCACAAATTCGAAGTGAGAAGGTCACAATCAGAAAATGGGTCAAAGAAAACAAAGAAGACCATGTTTCTTCTAGTGAGAATTCCCTTGGGATTCAAAGAATGGTTGGTTCTAAAAGAATGATACTCCTCAATTTAAACATAATGACCTATTTTGGATCAAACTTCAACAATTTATTTTATTTTATTTTAATTGTATGCTTAAATAACTAAGTGGAAAATATATTTTTATGTATCAAATCATGCTAAACACAATATTTATTTTTGTTCCTTATAGGGAGATGGGACTTAGAGAACTATTGAAGTCTTCGTCTTCCTCTTTCGATCGAGCAGGTTGTTGGGTGCTTGATTGAGGTTCTTCTCGTCTTTGTGCTTCTCCTTTGGCTCTTGGTCTCGGGTGAACACCGAATGGGGGTACCTGCGGAAGGCACTCTAACGCTCAAGTCAATAAAGCGGGTGATCAGTATTCGGGTAGATGCACAGTAATAAATGACGTACCTTTCTCCTTGGGATGTGTGCTATTTATATTATTTTAATGGGCTTACCTTATTGAGCCTGATTAGTGGAATGGATCACACTTATGAATGTATTACCTATCCTTAATGACAGATTAGCTTCACTGACATTGGTTTGAGTGTTAATGGATTTATGTGTCGGTCGGTTGGGCCGTCCGTGGTGATTTCCCTTGTCTCGGCCGGGTTCCCTTGTCTCGGTCATGTTTCCCTAGTCTCGACCAGGTTCCCTAGTCTCGACCATGTTCCCTGGGCTCGATCAGAATTCCCTTGTTTCGGTCAAATAAACTGCATCTCGGTTAGGGAGACCGAATCTCGGTCTCGCCCATACCGGTACAGTTGCCCCCCAGACTCAAAGATGGATACATCCAATGAGTCTTGAATGGTAGGTGTCGGTCATACCAATACAATTCTAGTCCAACAAACGATTGGGTAACTAAACGAAATTAAGTACAGTTTAAATTATACTTTATTTGATAATTATTCAATTTAAAAATACATCATAATTATTATGAAATTCTTCAAAAACACTATATAATCGACTACCAACCAACTGAAAAAACCACCATAATCAATTATCCTGAAGATATAATCAACATTTTACACTTTTCTTCACTCACGTCTTCAAACAACGACGTCACTCACATTTCCATCTTTATAAACAATGGAGCAATGTAAACAAACACAATATTGGAAACAGTAGTGGAGTGAACCTTAAAAGGAACAAGTGTGATACAGCTGTAAGATGTAGATAATGTTGATGGTGTCCACGTTAATAGGAACAACCAAAAACGTCTTCAAATCAAACACTTGAAGCTCTCTCTTTCAACCAAGACAAATAAAATTAAGCTCTCTTCCCTCTTACATTCTAAGAAGAATCTCTCCATTTCACACTCTTAAACAAAAAATAGAAGAAAAGGAGTTCAATTTCATTTATTATTAACATATTCATAATCATTATTAATTCTACAAGTAATTTAAAACTTTATTAGAACATTATTGGCTAACTTAAATATTATTCTTATTCTTATTATGGTTATTATTTAATTGTATTATTACGCTTTGAGTTATAGCTTATAATCTGGTTCTAATACATAATCGATTTGGGAAGAATAATAGGTTGATGTATAATCAGTGTAAGAATATAATATAATATAATTACACCTTTTTATCCTAGTGGAAATTATTTTTTATTAAATACATGATGTATTTATATTTATAAAATAAATTACGTTATATGTATATATTAATCTATATTTTTAGATAAATCCACTCTATTAACATTATTTAACATTATAAGAAAAGAAATGTTTTAGATGTATTTGAGTAAAAGAATTTACACAAGAGAGTGATCTATCCTATTTGGAAAAATAAAATTCTCCAGAATTCATTTCAAATATTATTTTTGAAACGTATCACTTTTGGAAAAAAATCTAAACAATTTATCTTCCTATTAGAATTATCAGTATCCGTTTATGATCTATCGATACAACTAAGTTTATTATACATAAATACAAAATTAACAAGACTAAATCAGTGATTAAATATTAATTAATATATTCTTAATCATGATTTAAAGTCTTAATTCTACCTAATATCATCATATAAATGGACAAAAAAAATAAAATACCTCATCATTTATATTAAAACATATAAAATACATAATTAAAACATATTAAATACACTGAAATCTCACTTAAACATTCAAATATCTCATACAAAATAAAATAAAATAAAATCGACCGAGATAAATGACTTTAATCCCACTAAACCAAGAACAATTTGTATAACAAAGTGACAAATTAATAAAAAAAACACCCACTAAAAAAAAGTTATTAAAAGGATTATGGATTCTGTGTGGAATGATGTGGAGCACGTGGGAACGGTGAGATGAGTTCAATTATTCGTTTGTTGCTTTTGAGAGTCTTCAAAGTTCAACAAATCAAAGTTGGGTACTGAGAATGTTGAGAATCGTACGTCATGGCAGACGCATAAAGTGCAAAACCATCACATTTAAATCCACACCCAAACTTCACTTCACTCACTCACTTCCAATGTTGCCACCTCCCGGAACCGTCGTATTTAACACCGTCGGAAGACCCCAATACGGTTTCGACGTCTTCTCCGTCGACCTCCACCGCCACCACCCTCCGCCTCACGCCTCCACCGACCACCGCCTCACTGACGGTCTTTCAATTAACTCCAACGCGCAATTTGTTAGTCACCAAAACGACGTCGTCTTCGTCTCCGAACGAACCGGCTCGCCCCGCTTCTACATTACCCGACCCGATAATAAACCCAAGCCTCTATCGTTTCTCCCCAACGCTCTCTTCCTCGATCGCCCCATCATCAGAAACGGAAACCTCTACTTCGTTTCCACTCACCACCAACCTGAAGATGTTTTCACCAGCTGGAGCGCCGTTTACTCCTCCGCCGTTGAGGAGGGCGCCACCGCCACAGTTACTAGACTCACCCCGCCTGGCGAGGTGGACTACAGCCCCGCCGTGTCCCTCACCGGGAAATTCCTTGCCGTCGCGTCTTACCGCTCCCGCTGTTGGCAGACTCACGATTTTCGCGAACTACAAACGGAGATTGTCGTTTTCCCCGTGGCCGACCCTGGAAAACGAGTCACTGTGAGCGAACGCGGGGGCTGGCCAACGTGGTCGCGAGATTCAACGGTATTCTTCCACAGAATCGCCGACGATGGATGGTGGAGCATCTTCCGCGTCAATTTAAATGATTCGGATGAGCTACCTATATCGGAAAACTCGTGCTCGCCGATTCGCGTGACGCCGCCGGGGTTGCACTGTTTCACTCCGGCAGCTTTCCATGACGGGAAGCGCATCGCCGTCGCAACTCGCCGCAAAGTGAGCGGTTTCCGCCACGTGGAGATTTTCGATCTGGAATCGCAAACGTTCCAACGAATTACCGAAGATATAAACCCTAACTTCCACCACTACAACCCTTTCGTCTCGCTGGACTCCAGCCAACTCGGGTACCACCGATTCAGAGGCGAGTCAACTCAGGGCGAGTCAAAATATCCACACCTCGATAAAGTGCACTCTCCGGTTCGCGACTTACAGTTACTCAGGCTTAACGGCTCGTTTCCTAGCTTCTCCCCCGACGGCGATTTAATCGCTTTCAACCACACCTTAGAGGCCACCGGCGGAGTGAAAGTCGTTCGATCAGACGGTTCTCAACGATGGACTTTACTCAAAGGAAGGACGTGCTTTCACAACGCGTGGAGCCCAACGGAAAACGTGATATACACCTCCATCGGTCCAATCTTCGAGTCCGTTTCCAAAACGGTGCAAATCGGTCGTATTGAATTCGACCCGGTTCATTTCACAGACGACGGTGAAGAGGTTCCGTTTAAGCTGACGATTCTGACGAGGGAGGAGACGGGGAACAACGCGTTTCCGGCGTGCTCCCCTGACGGAAAGAGCGTGGTGTTCCGGTCAGGGAGGTCGGGGCATAAGAATTTGTACATAGTGGACGGCGTTGAGGGGGAGTTTAACGGCGGGATACGGAGGTTGACGGAGGGGGAGTGGATCGATACGATGCCGTGCTGGTCTCCGAAAGGGGATTTGATAGCGTTTTCGTCGAACAGGCATGAGCCGAAGAACAGCGAGGTGTTTGGGATTTATTTGGTGAGGCCCGACGGGAGTGGGTTGCGGAGGGTGGAGGTGGCGAAGGGGGTGGAGGGTGGGAGGGAGAGGTTGAATCACGTGAGCTTCAGCGGCGACGGAGAGTGGCTGGTTTTCACGGCGAACTTGGGCGGCGTGACGGCGGAACCGATAGGGTTGCCGAACCAGTTTCAGCCGTACGGGGATCTGTATGTGGTGAGGGTTGATGGGAGTGGGTTGAGGAGGCTGACGTGTAATGCCTATGAGAATGGAACGCCCACGTGGCACAATGGAGATTTGGTGTTGTGCCACGTGGATGGTGATGGAGAAGGTGAGAATTGGGATAAGTTGAAGGGTGAGTTTGCAGAACCATTGTGGATAACGTGTGACGTTTGATATCGTTACCTGTGTTTATCTTCTTGTCTAATGTGATGTTCATGTCATGGCCAAATAAATTTGGGTTTCTTTTCATAATTTCTTGCTTTTCAAACTCACTCTTATACTTACCATTTCTTTCTTAGTCTAACTCAACCTCATAAAACTGATGATGTTTAAGTTCACTTATATATTATCTCATAAAACTGATGAACTAACTCAACCTCATAAAACTGATGATGTTTAAGTTCACTTATATATTATCTCATAAAACTGATGATGTTTAAGTTCACTTATATATTATGAGATTATATATTATGAGATGATGTTTAAGTTCACTTATATATTATTTTAATATCTACCTGGATCTCCAATTTTAATTTATTAAAGATTTTAATCTTTAATCGAGGTTTAGGACTTTAATCTCGTCGAGATCTTCAATTTTAATTCCCTAGATTTACTTTATCCCATATATTTGTTTATGTGTGTAAAACTGATTTTTTTAGTGAAATTGGTTTTTAATTATTTGTTAATATTGCATGAAATTGTGGCATTAATCTTAATCTACCGTTACCTTTTTCTTAAAAACTTTCTTAAATCAGAGAAAGAGGATTTTCATGAGTTTTCATGCATTATAACTTTGCAAGACTAGCACAGAATTAGAAATTATGATTAAAAATAACAAGAGACGCATTTGTGTTCTTCACTTTCATACATTATTCAATGCATGATCATTATTATTGAGACACTTTTAGTTTTATTGAGTTTTTATTTATTACAACCTCAAAATACATGTTGAAAATGTTTGAGTTGTTGGTTGTTCGTTCTTATCCACAAACACAATTACCCCGATAACAAAAAGCTCCTGCTAATCCATGACAAAGTTCGGGAGGGTAAGCAATGCAATCTTGGGTTTTTGAACATGGATATCTTGGTTTATTCCTAGATGAAACACCTGCAAAATTAAATGTGTTAGAAAATTTATTTATATATTATAATTCAATATTTAATATATAAACATTTTTTCTACTATTCATCTTAACAAGTTTGTTTTTATTTAGTGGGTGTTTTTATTTAGTGGGTAACGGATAAAACATTAAGGAATCGTTACACATCAGTTAATAGTTGATCTATAACATATTATTAAGATAAACAATAATATAAATAGAACTATCAAAAGAAGAATTAGATATGTTTTTTTTTTTATATTCTACGATAACACATTTAAAACCCTAGCACTGACTCTTAAGCGTCGGAGTGCAATCGCAAGTATCCCTACCAACCGAATACTAGCATGATCGACCTAATACCAGCATGATGAGAAGGAGACTCAAAGGAATCTTAAAGCTATCGACACATTAACAATTGTACACCTAACGACATCTACTACCCGGGACCCTCTTTCCACACAGGTACAATATCATCTCAATAAATAAGGTTATCTCTAACTCAACTTTTAAATTTAGCTAATAAAATCCGTAAAATATCACCTACAATAGAAAGTTAACTGAAAAATAAATACAATAAGAAGCTTGAATGAAAGAATGTTGAAGAAAAACTACTTCATTAAGAAGATGTGTATTTTGTTAAATTTGAATTGTTATACCTGATCCTCCTTTTCTGAAATTGCATTGACACTTTCTTTCTCCATTGATAGCAACACAACGAACTGATTCTCTAGGACAACCCAAAAGAGGAAGGATTTGGATGCAATCTTTATCAACAAAACATTGATCCTGATCAACAGCTATTGTGTCTGTTCTTCTTGTCTTTGAAGGTGAAACACCTGAAATCTTACATCTATACTTTTAAAACTTGTGAATATCACTAATATATATATATATATATGGTCGTAAATGAATATATTTTAGTTCTAATTGATTAATTAATTTTGTAATTAGATCAAATGATAAATGATAATGTGGTTACTTTTACATCAATTTTTAAATATTTATAATTTAAATTAAATATAATTGTGTATTTATATTTTTTAAATATTATATAATAATTTAAATTATACTCTAAGGTGACTTAGGTCAGACTAATGACTTAGATTCTTTTTATCAGCAAATAATTAAGAATTTTTCCTTTGTCAGAAAAAAAATTAAGATTTTTTCCTTTATCAGACAAAAATTAAGAATTTTTCCTTTATCAGCAAAAAAGTTACAAATTTTCCTTTATCAGAAAAAAATTACAAATCTTTCCTTTATCAGCAAAAAAAATTACGAATCTTTCCTTTATCAGCAAAAAAAAATTAAGATTTTTTCCTTTATCAGCAAAAAAATTAAGAATTTTTTCCTTATATTTGCAAAAAAAAATAAGAATTTTTCTTTATAAAAAAAAACAAATAAGAACCACTTCAAGAGTGATCTAACCCTTACACAAAACATAAACACAAACACTTCTCACTAGGAGGTGGCAAAGTGGGACAAGCCATGCAGGCTGACCCACTGAAAAAAACGCGAGGCAGGTTGCTTATTTCAACCTGCTGGCCCGCTTAGTCCCCCCACATAACCCGCAGCTTGCGCGGGTCAAGTGCGGGGCGGGTTGACCCGCATAACTTTAAAATGTATAATTTTTTTTCTACACCCTCATATTTTCTTCATGTAGCCTCATATTTTACATTCTGAAATTTTTAATAGCATCTTACTACGCATGTTTCATGAAAATAATATTATGAAACCATTTACCTAATGCATCTAAATAAATAAAAAATTCAAAATTTTTATTTAAAAAAATAATTTTTTAATAAATATTTCTTATGCGGACCAACCCTCATGCGGAACAGACTACAAAAATCAGCTCACAAATTCTATGCGGAGCAGACCTATGCGGGACGGGCCAACCCGCATTGCCACCCCTACTTCTCATCCAACAAACCCAAACTCATATAGGGTATAAACAACACACAATCAAACAAACACCAACTAGATTGAAATCAGACAAATGACGGATTCCAAACTTTCTAATTAAAAAAAGAAAAAAATTCAGACACCAAACTTAAAAAAAAATCAAGTAAAAAGATATTTAGCAGTAGATAAAACCTTTAATTGAAAAAAAAAAATATTACTTACCCTACACATACAAAATGAATTACCCTGCACATACAAAATGAAGTGACAAAAATGGACTAAGAAACTTCACTAAATTAATGTTAGTTTAATACTAAATATAATATCAATTGTAACAAATACCTTGAGAAGCTGCTATTGCAAGAAAGACAAACAAAAATGCAAATGTGAATGAGGGATTTGACATATCTCCTAAATTGCAATATTTTGATATATAAAAAGAGAAAGAGAAGAAGGTTTTATGTTTCTTCAAACATGTTCATGATTTCAATTTATAGACAGAAATGAACTTTGTATGAACACTAAAAAGAACGATGTCACATTCATTAAAGTCATTTTCATTCCTTATAAAATTAAATTTAAAAGCAGATTATATTACATAATTTTATTAAATTGTAAATTAATAAAATACATTGAATGCTATTAAACTTTTCAATCAAATTATTAACTGGAATTATTTTTAACCTTAAATATCTTTCACTTTGACGTTTTAAATATATATAAAAAATCAATTAAATATGGTATATGTACATGAATCTAATTTTAAAGTAGAGTTAATTAAATGATTATTTTTCTTTAAAATTAATTTCTAATTAATAATTGTAGAGTTAGTCTTATATATTTTTACATAAAATTGTAAAATTTCCACAGAATTAACCTGCTATAGAACTCATTTAAGTTGTAAGTTTAATTGATGAAACTAAAATATCTGCAATTTGAAGGAGTTATAAATTTGAAGAACTGTTCATGTACTTTGACTCATGAACCCTAACCAAGATACCCTCCAAAAATTATGTGTATTTTTTTCTTGGAACTTTCCTAAAATAAGAACGATCCAATAGATGAAGATTACCTTTGAAAAATTCACATAATTGAATTCAGAAAACACAATGGGACAACCTTGGAAAATTTTATGTTTAAAAATTTCCAACAATCTTCTTATGTAGAGTCAAATTGAGTCGGTACGAGTCATTATTTCTAACTTATTTATCAGATTATTGGAGATCTCATATCGACTAAAGATAATGACATTTCATTATATATAAATGGGTATAAACCTCAAACCTATGAGCCGTTTGTATGAGAAATGAAAGACTCTAATCTCTAGTCGATGTGGGATCTCCAACACAGATACATCAAAATTTATCTCATTTATAGATTTTTTAAAAGAAAGTAAAAAAATCAAAACATATTTATATGAATTAAGTATAATTTCTGACACAAAAATTATAATTAGAACTTTAATTATAATTTTACGCGTTTATAAAGACCACTTTTTACACGGTTGACAGATGTTGACCAAATTGACCACAGATTCCATTGGTTATAATTAGTGCATGTTGACACATTCTATAAATTTTTTTGCTAGTTACTGTTTATTTAATTATTTTTATTTTTTTATAAAAACTTTCATATTAAATATTATTATAAAACTTATATCTTATTCAGGCTGACACGAAACGATTACATAAAAAAATTATATTATTAAAAAAAATAAAGAAAGATAGAAAATTAAATGAAAAAAAATTGTAGAAATTATTATTTATTAATTTCCATGATAATATATATAAATAAAGAATATTAATAGTGCGTTAAAATAATGAAAGAATATTAATAATGTCTTAAAGATAATGAATTATTAATTTATAGAGAATTTGAAATGATTTATAATCAAATATGTTATTTTATTACAAAATTTTAAAATTGTATGAAAGTAATTGAATTATTTAATATTAAATTTCTTTTGAAATATTTTTTTTTTCTTTTTTATGTTTTCTTTTCAGTTTAATTTTGTTAACATTAAAAGTATCACTTTTGAATTGATGACGATTAGACTTCTATTTATATTGTTAGAACTTATTTTTATATTATATATTCTTCCTCAATTAAAATATTAAGCTTCTCTCGGGTCAACGTGAAGGAGACTTTTTTTTTTGTGTAAACTAATTTAAATTTTTTGACATTCTGTTGTACTTATATATTTTTTTATGACTATAGTTATTATTTTTTATCATTGATACCAACAATAGTTTGCTAGGATTTTTTTCTTTCTATTATTTATAGTTGATATTAATTGAAAATAACTTCAACCGATATTAAAATATAAAAAACTTTGTAAATGGCATTTGAAAAAATCTTAACAAATTTTAACTAAAAAATAAAATCAACTGGATGAATTAAGAAAATCAATATTAATATTTTCTTAATTATTACTAATTGTTTAATATTTAATATTTTTAAATTTTGTGATCATTAAAATACTTTATTAAAAAATAAAATTTAATAAATTTGATTATCTAATTTAAAAATTAAAATAATATCAATTAGAAATTAATTTATTTAAATGTGTTTAAAACAAGAAGTTTACAGTTAAACTAGCATATCACTTATTCCTTTAAACCACTTCCATAAACCAACTGCCACTGAACAAGTGAAAAAAAAAATATTTTTTCTCCATTTCTACAATACAAAGATATTTTTTTGAACAATAAGATTAAGATCTAGATTTTATAAAAGTTTTGACAACTACAAATTTAAAATTTAAAATTTAGATTTAGGATTTAAGATTTCACACTTATAAATAAAAAATCATTAAATAAATATGAAGATAGAGATATAAGATTTTAAAAATAATATCTATGGATGAGTGTTTTTTACATTGGTTAAGTTTTATTCTATTTTTTTATAAGTGTTGGACATTTGTGATTTAACTTGATTAAATTTTTATTCTTGATTAAATTTTTCATTAAAAGAAATTGGTTTAAGATCTTAAAAAGTAAATTAAAGTTAACTTTCACAATAAAATTTCTCTTATACTACTGAATTTTTAATTTATTTTAATAAAAAGAAAACTTTTTTTTTACCAATTTTTAAGATTTTTTTTAAAACACAAAAAGAAACACTTATTTCTTAGAAATTAAGCCATTATAAAAAGATTTTCTCTTACTAAATTTTAAAGTGTTGTAAGGATATATAGATCAACATTAATTAGATTTCAATGAACCTTAATAAATATTAAAAAAAGTTTTACCGACCAAAATATGAAGCTGTTATAAATAATTATATGTGGTTCACATAATAAATAAGGTTTGAATAATTTGACCTTTTCCGTGATTCATCAATCATTGCACAAGTTTTGGTTGGCGCAAAAGCTAATTAGCGTTGAAAAGTGTCATAGTCAATATAGTAATAAACAAATAAGTAAAACATATAAAATGAATTACCTAAATCATAACCCATTTATAAATTAGGTTATTTTCAGGTTTCAAAACACAAAAGGAACATGATGGCATGACTGAAACAACTTCCAAACTAATGAATGCACCCACAAATTTCTATCTAAAAACAAAATGAGTGTACATATCATCAATTATAAATTCATATTAATGGGATATAGAAGTGTTTGGTGTCACAAAGAAAAGTTCGGGCTGAGATTACTAGTAAAGAAAAAGATGTAGAATTTACTTATTTTGATTGGTGTTTGAAACCTTTGATATCTATGAAAATTATTAAATATATTTGCTCCCTTTATTTTGGTATGTATTGTTAACTCCTTGTTTTTGGAATGAAGAAGTTATGCGTTTTACAGATTGGTCTTGAGCAGTTTGTTCCTCTAAATGGAGTAAGGGGATATTATGCAATAGAAGCATATGCCTCTTACATTAAAGAGACTTCAAGGAAAAGCAATAGTGATATGAAAACGATATCTAAGGTTTTTTGTTGAGTTCGTGGTAAATTCAAGTGTTGTGTTATTTATAAAGAGGATTTTTAAAAGTTCATCTAGTTTTTGAGGTTAATGTTGGTGCTCTGATTATGTTTTTTTTTGTCTGATGTGTTGTTGTACTTTGGTTGTTGTCAAGGTAGACTTCTTTCGTTGTGTTATTTTTGGTTTAGGGATAGTTGATAGTTTTTGTTGGGAGCTTGAAATAGGTTGGGGTGTGAGACTCTATCTTATTTTTTCTTCTTATTTCTTGTATAAGAGTTTGGTCACCCCATACGTAATCTATATTTATTTATTGTTTCTGACTGATAAAAAAAAATTCACATCAATAATCATTTATTTAATATAATATTTAAAATAAATAAATCAGATCATACTAAATAACTGTATATTTAATATAATATCTAAGATACATAAATCTATTAAGATATATAAATTAGATCACAACTCAATTATAAATTTTTAGTTATAGATTATTAATATAAAATTTATTTATATCCCATAATAACTTATTATGTTTTTTAACTATATAAATTCAAGAAAATCTATAATAAGTGATAACATTATGGGAAATTACATTCAATTTTTGATACTTTTCTATACTCACAAATATCATGGTCTTTTGTAAATGAACTTTCAATCTTTTATTAGAATCGATCAACATTACAAAACTAAGTCTGCTAGAAGTATGTAGTCTTCTCCTTTTTACGTGAAAATTCTCTAAATCCATTTTCACTGATAATTAAAGTTATATGTTTTTGTTCTTCTGTAAAGTGAGTCGTTCAACAAGAATGTCTAATGCTTCCTTCATCCACCAATGCTGACAAACTTCTCCAGCTTCATCAACACTCATCTGCATAAAGTGATAACAAACACAGAATTAGTAAAAAAATAAATTATATACATGCATACATTTTTTTAAAAGAATAACAAGTGTTTTATTTAATAAGCCATGCATTAATATACACATTTTAGAGGGTGACTCATGGTCACAAAAAACCTAAACTAGCATCTTAGAAAATGATGCAACCATGATCATTATATTAAAATAAGTGTTTCACAATTATATATGCATTTTTTTTAAAGTGAAATTGAACATTTATAAAAACTCTGATGTTAAGTATTATTATAAAATTTGACATCTGAATTAGGCTGATACTTCAAGTAATAACAATATCTATCACTACATGAAAAATATTATTAAAAAAATATAAGAGAAAATAAAAGAAATTGACCCATTCAAGCACACAATATTTATTAGTTAACTCTTGGACATACCCATGTTCTTCTTCTTAGATCTTTCTCAGGCCACAAGTCAAGTTGTTCTTTGACTAGCAAAGGAAACATGTGACCTTCATAGTATGTGCCATGTCTTTTGCTCATGAAGCTCCATTCACCCAATTCATGCTGCAATATCAAATCAAACTAATTTTTCACTTTTTATTATATTTAAACCTAACAGAAGAAACTAATTTCACTTTATAAAATAAAATAAGAGTATATCAGAGAGATTTTTTATAAATTAAACTATGAAAAAAATTATTGAAATATCTTCCAAATATATTCAAAAGTACCTCAATTATTCCAGTAACTCCTGCTTCTTCTAAGGACTCCCTGTAAGCTGCTTCTTCTATAGATTCATCGAGTTCCCATCCTTCCTAAAATGCACAAATATTTTATGTTAAATATTACTAAATATTATGTTAAACCCTAAACCCTAAATATTACTATGCATGAATTAATTAAGATGAGGTAAAAAAATTCAGTTATAGTAAACACCAACTTTATTCATGCATGTAAACAAAAATCACCACCCAATTGGAGAAAAAAAAAGTATTCATACTTTTAAAGTTGTATGATCATGGGTCGAGTCCGCTAGCATACTTGAGTGGATTATTTCTGATCTGAGAGCTTTTATAAGAGATTTCATATTTACTCCTAGATAAGAGAGATGGAGGCAGAGATCATGCTAATTGGTATATATGCGGGATTAGAACTATTATGATTAAATGTGATTAGAAAACGAAAAACAGAAATAAAGGACAATAGAGAAGAAAACAAAAGACACAATACTTTTTAGGATCGGAAATCACTATTTATGACTAAAGTAAATGTTTTAGTAAGAAGACATCTCGATTGGCTTCAACAAAATAACTAATCATTTCTCATCATATATGTTTTAGAATTTGAAAATATATGAATTATAGTTTAAAAAAAACATGTTTTCAACTTTAAACATTACCATAATCATTTTCCTTCAACTTTTTAGCATACTATTACAAAAATATCGTGTCAAATTAACTTTTTAAAAAAAAAACATTAGTCACCCAAGTTAGCCATCTATATAGAAGTATAAATGAAATAAAACGGGTGATTTTTTCTCTTGAAAGATTATATTTGGTTTGTGAATGAAATGTATTTATTTGTATATTTGTGGAAGAAACGACAAAAGTACCTTGGGGAACATTAATGCTTGGCCTTTTTGTGAACTAACCAAAAGCACCTCCAATTCATTGCTCACATTGCCATCACTCTCTTCTTTATATCTGTAAGGTATGCACCTGCAGAAGTAGACATTGAATAAGTTTCAGACAATAAAACCCAAAAAGCAACCATTAAGACACTAAAGAAGGTATTTTAATAAGAATTTGTTGGGTGAAGTTACTACTCTCGTTCGATACGAGAATGTGTTGGAGATTCTATTTCGACTAAAAATTAAAATATTTCATTATTTATAAATGAGTGTAAACCTCATCTTATAACCAAATTTATGAAATTGAATTAGGGTTAAAGTTCACTTTGCAACTTTTACAGTAAAATTGATTTAGGCTTAAAGTTCACTTTGTAACTTTTACAATAAAATTGAATTAGGCTTAAAGTTCATTTTTATAACTTTTACAAAATAGAAAACTAAAATCCTACTTTCACAGAATAGAAAGCTAAAATCCTACAACTTCACCACATTTAAAGTTTCTCTTTAAAATGAAAGTTTCTTCATGCATATAGATAGAAGATACCCAGATAGAAGAAAACAAAAAAGATAAATGAGAAACAAGAGTATCATGCAGATATTCAAATATTAAACCTCTATAAACTCCAGCAAAAAAGCTAAAAAACTTGAGCTTTTATTCATAAAAAACAACCCTTTTGTTTTCTACTCTAGAAAGCTTGATTTGTGTTTCATTCCCTTCCACCTTTCCTTTTCAGGAAAAGAGAAACTTCCAAAACACATGCCAGCTTCAGATGAAGTCTCACGACAAAACACCTTCAGAAACAAACCCAAAATTAAGAAACAGACGTCAAAAAAAACAGGACCAAGAACTGAAATGATGAACTCACCCCACAACTTGTCTGCCACCACTACTGTTGTACCTCTGCATCTCCCTTCCCGTTCGAGACACCAAGCAAACCATACTTAACTTCAACACTTCCACTTTCAGAAACCTCGAAAAAGCAAAACACAGAACAGTATTCTATGTATGTCTTATAAGAATACAGTATATGAAAGGTACGACAAAGTGTATATATGTTTAGGATTTAAGGTTTAGGGTTTGTATAAACGTTAATCGAAAAATAAGATGAAGGATTAGAGGGTTTAGAATATATATATATATAGGTAATAAAGGGTGCTTGTGGAAGCGTTTGTAAAGCGCGTAATTGTCGCATATTGTGGAAGGAAATGAAAAGAATAAATAATAAAAGAAATAATAATAGAGAGATATTAATTATTAATTATTAATTATTATTTGCCGAGTCAATGAGTGGGCGAAGAAGAATGTGACGATGGAAGAAGTTACTACCAAGTCCATGTATATATAGAATACTAGTATGATAGAGAGAGAGAGAGTCAACACGAGTTAAGTTGACTTTTGGAATGTTCATGCATTACCATTTGCATGGATTGTGTATTTCGTATAATACACTCTACAATATTTGATTAATTCCTTTCTTTTTCTTCTTCTTCTTGGATGCACACAATTTGGTGAGAAATTTCTTTTGATGTAAACTATAAATTTAACTCAATTTCAAAAAAATTGAATTACATTTTGAAAGAGTTTAAAAGAAATAATAAATCTTGTTAGGATAAATTTCAAATTTAATTTAATATCATAAATCAACTTAAAATGTGGTTCACATTTTATTTATTATGCATATATATTATACATAAATAAATTTACCAAAAGAGAATAATTGAGTGGTTTTTTTCAAATATTTTTGCTATATATTATTAGTATAAAATCATTAGATAGAAATTAATTGTAAAGATAAAAATAATTAATTGTTATAGTGAGTCAATTAGATATTTTTTTAGAGACAAAAAAATGATTGATGTCTAATTTAGTTTCTATTATTAATATTTTAATTACCTACCTTCCTTACTTCCTTACTAATTTTAGAATCTCAATATTTAATTTAATTAATATAATGAGTAATTAATTTTTTTTTAGTGTATATATTTAAATTTAAACTTAACAGTGAGAAGAACTACATTAGCAATTTCTCTTTTAAGGGAAAGTGATTCTCCAAATGATTTATGTATAGTTGGGTTAAATATACTACATGGTATGATAATCTTGTTAGTTAATGCTTTAATTTTTATTTAGCAGCTAGAATTTTTATCACCTTAATTTTATTTTTCCATATTTTTGGTTTTTAAAACTATATATGTGAGTTTAATAGACTTTTCCATCTTTTTTGATGATTTGAAAATTGAGTTAAGCTGGATTAGTTGACATTTTAATTAACCAATCAATCCAAATGATAGATCTAATCACTTCTTGATTTAGATGTGAAGGAAAGAGATAAGAAACAAACAATAAATGTTCATAATTTGGTTGAAAAAGTAGGGACACATACATAAGAGAAAACTTAATTATTTTCATGTGATCCCACCATAAAAAATAATAATTTATTCTTTTTCATATTGGAAGAAAATAGAAAGGAAACAAACTCTCTTATAATATATAATAATAGGTTTATACTAGGAAAATATGTTGTATTAAAAAATGCATTTTAATTAATATGATTTTTATTTCTTTTCTCTTTTCACTTATCAAAACAAGTGGGAAAGTTTGTTTCCTCTTTATTTTTTATTTATTTTAACAACTATTTTTCCTTCATTTTTTTTTTTCACTTCTTATTTTTTTCATTTATAAATCAAATAAAACATAATAATTATTAATATTTCCTCATTTTTTTATATAAAAGAAATTATAAGGATTCTTTAAACTAAAGCTAATACATAATTTTTTATATGAATCTTAAAAAAAACTAAAATTAAGATGTAATATAAAATAAATTCGAGAAACACACAACATTATCACCTCCCTTTATCTTTTTTATTTTATTTTATTTTTCATTTCTTTTTTTCTTTATCACCTTTCTTGGTGACTTGAGTCTTAAGTGTTCTGTTCTATTGTACCAACTCTTTCATGTGTTCAATGTTCAAAAAGAATTATGTGTTTCTTTCCCTTTAGCTTATTGTGATTTTTAACTCCCTTAATCAAAACAATAATGTGATCAAATCGATGAGGCAATGTTCTAAGGATGGTTGATCTTTCTTGCACCATATCAATTCAAATTTATATCATGCACACTGACGTGAAATATTTATTTTGTCTTTAATGATTTAAAAGATTTTGTCTTCTAGATATTTTTATCTATAAGTCAAATCACAAAGTTTTGGATATGCAAATCCATAACTAATATGTCCCTTCCGAATTTAACCATTCATAAACTTATCTGAACAACATAAATGACCTTCCAGATGCCAAGATCCGTAAACAAACATAAATGAGTTTCAGATCTCGATCCTCAATAGCATTTACAACACACCATTGTGAATATGGAAATCCAGAACTCATAACTCACTTACGGATACGGTTGTCCAAAAGCTTAAATTTAAATTTGGAGTATATAACAACCACTTATGGATTTCTCAATCTGTAAGCAACTATGAAGTCAAAGACAATGTTGAATTTTAAAATTTATATTAGATGCATGTCTTTGATGATATGATGCAAGGAGAAATTGTCTTTAAGAATTTCTTTTAAACAAATGTTTTCATCCAAACTTGTCCACGAGCTTTCATTTTGTTCATCAATAGCTATTGAAATACTCAAAAATAGATTCTTGTTCAAATATTATAACCAATTCATACGGCTTTCGAAGGAATTGCAATCTTACTTTCTTAGTTTTGTCAACTTTACATTAAGCCTTCTTGAAATCTTCCAAGCTAAATTTGAAGTTTTTGCCTTTGAAATTTTCTGAAAGATTTTCAACCCTACACATTTATTGAGAGAGAAAACACATTTCTTTGTAATTTCTCTTCTTTAATGTTGAAACATATTTATCTATTGTTGAAGTTCCTTCTTTCACAATCTCAAAACTCTTACTCTTGATACCACTTTGTTAGAGTTTAGAGTTGATAAACTCAGTTCTTTTTATACACAAATATACACCGAGAATTCTTAAATAAAAAATATGGGAATAAATAAAAACAATATATACTATGCTACTCACTATATACATATAAAATGTATAAAATTATTAAAATAAATTTATTTAAAACAATTACTATGGCAGAAAACAGATAAATTTATATTAATTAGGTAAAGTTAAGTTTTCCCTATTTATACCTGTCTGAACTCCTGCACATTTAGTGTATCATATTATTATTTGATGAATCATACAAGAATTAAAATAGTAAAATTTATACGTGGATAAACTTGTTAACTTAGAATTTATTCACAGAGATAAATTTCATTGGTATAATAGGTTTTCATCTATTTTTTTCCGTATGAATAGGTATAGGTTATCTATGTAATGTATCAATTTTATTAATATATGAGTTTTAGTCAAGTCTTCATATCTACTTGTATTTTTTTTTCTTTAATAATATTATTTTATGTGGTGGTAGATAATTAGTTACTTGAGGGGTGAAAAATGAAAGTCATGATTTTGAAAAAGTAATTGCACTCCAACCTCATAAATACTTCCAAAATGATGTGAAAAAAGTTTAATGATTTATCCTGTAAAGTTTTCATAATAATGTCTAACATGATAGTTTTTATAAAAAAAAATTAGTAAAATTTGTATTTACAAAACAAAATTTATAAAGAATAGAAGTAAAATGCATATATTATATGAAAAAAAAACCTTTTCTAAAATTTTGATAGTTAGAATAAAACCCAAGTTTTGAAATACAGTGATAGAGGTACCTGGGATAGCACGGGGAAGAGTATATGGAGCCGAAGTGAAGCTGCTGTGACTGTGAGAACCACCACAGTATGCTCCGAAACCTTTGGAAACGTTGTTGTCGCCGACGTTGGGGTCCCACGTTCCTCTGTTCCTCACCCACTTCGATGTTTCACAGTGCCACCTGCGTGGAGGGAAACCCTGGGTGGAGATGGAGAACCGAAGAAGAACCCTCGCTTCAGATTTCTCATCCTTGGCCCGAATGGGTCCAACTCATCAAGTGCTTGCTCCACAAGGGACACTTTCTTCACGAAGAGGGAAACTTGTTTCGCAACACTGCTTTGGACGCCAAAGATTGCAATGCCATTAGAACCGCGTGCCTCAATTTTGGGAGAGACCACTTTCATATTTTAAGGTAAAGTAGTGTTCTTTGGATTCATTGTTTCATATAATTTGGATAACTCTAACTAATGACATGGTTAATCGACACATACTCAGAAGAACTTTGTCAGGATAGTGATTATGGTTGACCCTTTTGGTGAAAGATACTTGGGGTTTGCACAAAAGGAAAAAAAATGTAATATAATCTTTATTTTTCTTTTGGGTGTTTAATTATAATCTGTTGTGTTTGGGAAAAGTTTTGCTGTGAGTGTGATATTTAGGTTATGCATGCAAGGTGTTTGAGTTTAAAATTCTGACAGACTGAATACTGCTAACTAATTAGTTTCAGTTAACAAATCTCGGACCTTGGTCTCTAACCGAGTTTAATGGCATCTTCAATTCATGTAGCAGATTTCAACTGGTGGAATAAGGCTTTTGTTGTTGTCATAACAGATTGGACTTCCCCCCTTGCCCCTTCTGATCACGCTTTAAATAACCTTCATCACTATGATGTTACTATTTTTTTGGTACATATGAAGTGGGAGTGCAGAAGGGTGTATTGAACCATTTTCATACCCAATTCTTGAAAATTTGCTGATAAGGTTGTCGATGGCACATTATTGTTTTTATAGTTTATTGAATGTTATAAGGGAAGTGACTTATTTCTGAATCCATCCCTATGTGTCTGTGAGTTAAATGAGGAAAAAACAAGCAAGGTTAGGATGCCCTGTGGATAAACTTGGTTATTGGTAATGCTATGAGGATGTAATTTTTTGCGAATGCTAGGTTTCCCTCCTCATTCAAACAAAAAACATAAGATGAAAACAAGAAATCATGTAGAAGTAGGTATCGAATGAAATTGATGTGGTAGTTAGTTTTTCTTACTGCAGAAAAACTGCATCGCAGAATTGATGCTTTTTTATTTTTGTTTGGAAGGAAGAGAGTGAGAAGCATGTGGGAATATATTGTTGAGGAGCACTTCAATATCATCTACAACATCCAAATGAATATGAACCTAGGCATGATTTAAATCTTTTTTTGTATTACATATTTGATGCTATGGGCAATTTTCGAAAAACATTATTATATCAGATACATGAATCTGTTTAAAGGAGTCAGAGGATCATGCCATGTCTAAAAGAGTTGATTCAAGTCACGAGAAAAGATGAGAGGGTTTTCTTCCATCCTTGCTAGCTATTATAGAGCATGGTTTAGGATTAGATAGCCACAGATGGAGATCTCATATCTGGAATTGATTTTATAACCTGTATAATGTAGCCAAAAATAGGGCCTAGGTTTTAGTAATACCATATCTAGTCCAGTGTGGACTTAAGGATTTATGTGACTTCCTTGCTGATGGATTAAAGTCAATCAGGATTTTGTTTTTAATTCCTTCTTCATGTAATGGAAAAGAATTTTCACTATAACTTATTTTGCTAATGCTTTTACTCAGATTCCTATCACGAAAAGATATAGGAGTTACTGTGGCACTTGGATGCCCGAGCTTAGATAGGAAAGTGGTCAACTCAGGAAAGCGTCTCAGAGCATATGTGGGTATTGATGAGGGAAATGTAAGTAATGACTTAGATTCTACTATCATTTGCTTTTGTTTGTGGTATACTATACAACTTTCTTTTCTTCTATATCCAAAACATGTTCTTTACATTTAACCAATAACTATAATTTGTATGGACTGGTGCTTCAATCAGGTATGCAGTTCCTGCAATTTGAGGGGGGACTGTGATAGGGCATTCGTGAAGGCGCGCGAAGATGAAGGTGGAAGAACAGTGGATGTTATGCGTATTATGTTGACGTATGGGCTTGACCCGATTACTGGTTCAGTGGATAACAAACCGTGTCTTACTAAAAAGGTAGAAGATTCAGTTAGAAGATTGCTGAAAGAAATAGTAGAGCACAGTACCAAAGAGGAAAATTCTAATTTTCCAGACAGCACAGAGGTTGTCATGGGAAATGTTCATTCCAATCAGCAAGGCAAGGGCAAAATAGATGTTGCAATGATGAAGCAAGGGGACTGGCTTTGCCCCAAGTAGAGCTTTGTTTCCATCTGCTAATTATTCATTGTATTGAATCATGTACCAGTTTCTTATGCACTTGTTTATGTTTCCCTTTTCATCTTTCATTGGGCAGATGCAATTTCATGAACTTTGCTAGAAACATCAGGTGCTTGGGCTGTGACAGCCTCTTTGAGGAAAAAATCAAGCAATTGAAGCAGGAAAACAATCACTTACCTTTGAAGAAGGGAGACTGGATATGCAATATGTAATGGCTGTTAATATCATGTAGGTTTGTTTGTATATATAGCACTAATATTTTCCATTTTAAATTAAAATCAGTTTTTTATTTCTGCAGATGCAATTTCCTGAATTTTGCAAAGAATACAAAATGTTTGCAATGCAAAGAGAGGCCTTCCAATCGTCACCTTAATCCTGGTGAATGGCAATGTGACTCGTGGGTTCTTCTTAACCATACTGTTATTTTGTTTCAGTTCCTGTGCCAATTGAACAGTTTTTTTTTTTTTTTTATTTACTTGTTCTATGAGGCTCGGACACTCTTCTTGAATGGCGTGTCAGTATCGGACACATGTATCAGATACCGACACTTGTAGAACACAACTTATTGTATAAATTTTTATTATAATTATAAAAATAAGGAACAAATTCTTTTGAACCAGTCATGAAAAACATCTTTCTGTTACAAAAAAAAATCTTAAACATATTTGTGCACATAAATCTTTATTATCAATTTATATAATTCATAATTATATAATATATAGATTTATATTCACGTGTTCTACATTTTAGATATTATATATATCTCCGTATCCATGTCGTATAGTGTCCGTGCTTACTGATATCTTATTGGTGTAGGTGCAATTACCTCAATTTCAGAAGAAACATGGTTTGCCTGAAATGTGACCATAGACGGCTTATAGTATCAAGAGCTTCAAACTCTTCTCTTCAACCTCAGCAAGAAGATATAAACCACCATAAGATTGGCAAATTTGGTTTTGGTGCGTATCAGGGTGAAAGAAGTGGTGAAACACATATGGGTTTTGAAAGAAAGAAAAGGAACAAAGATTCACATATGTGGAGATTTGTTGAGGACAAGAGTGAAAATCACAAGACCTTAAATAAATCAAATGATCCTATAGATTTTCCTATTGTTGGAGGCAAGACTCACTTGGCTGAGGTACAAAGGAGAGAGGCATATAAGAGTGAGTTGCCAAATGAGTGGAGAAGGCCTCCATGGCAAAGTGAAACTGATGATGAGTTTTGTTCTTCAGATAACCAGGACACTGATGATGAGTTTTGTTCTGCCAATAATCAGAGTGCTGATGATGAAGAAATGGACGAATGGTTCGGAAAAGGCAAGATTGGAAGGTAGGATTGTAGAATAGTCTAAATTTCCTTACACTATTATCAATGTAGAAGTGTTTTTTTGTCAACCAATACTTCAAATAACAGCTTGTAATTGTAATTATATGACAATTGACATACACTATTTATTTAGAAAAATGTTAGTTTAAGAATTATAAATTGAATGAAATCAGTTTACAACTCTAATTTGACCAGTACAATCTCAAAATTCTCAATTTCGGTGAAAAGTAATTTTTCTTTTTAGTTATAATCTGAATCAGAGTTGTCAATATAACACACTCATTTATTTATGAAAAAAATTGTTACACCAAAAAATAAGATACATACATTTGACAAACCATTCTAATAATATAATAATATTTTACATTAAAAAATAAATTAAATATAATTAAAATATTAATTTATTTGTTTATCAAGTACATACTTATTATTGTGTATTGTAGAATATATCACCACCCTTTATTTATTCATTTAGAAAGACTAACTTTGATACTAAGTTTTGATATTTGAAAGAAGCATGAAAGTTTTAAGTTCAAGAAAATATGTAAAATATTTCAGAGGAATTTTATAATTTTTGTGCTGAAAGGATAGGTTGATATAAGGTTAGAATGTCAGATTTATTTTTTATACTAGAATGTTTAGATGCAGAAGTTTCAAAGTGTAATTTATTTTTATAAAAAAATGAAATGTATTTTCATAAAATATATTGTGTGGATAGAAATATGTTAAATAAATTGAAATTTTAAGAATCTGTGAGAAGAATTTAATTATTTAAAATTTGAAGTTGTTCGTGTTCTTTTTTTTTTTTAATCTGTGCTGTGGTGTGGCACATCATTGGTTTGATTGATGCATGCTAGTTTTATATCTTAGTGTTTACTTTTTTTTATAAAGTGGTGTTTTCCAAGTGATATTAAATACCATTTTTTTATTAACATCAATTAGAATTATTTTGAATAGATCTTAGCTAGGAATGATGTAGTTGATGTGGATGTAAGTTAGGATTATTTTTTTATTAATGTCAATCATAGCTAATATTAAAATGACGATCAATGAAAATTAGATTTTTTATAGTCAATGTAAGTCAAGATTTTTAGCTTTATTGACAATGATTAGTTTCAAATTAATATTATTAAAATTATTTATCATCAAATCAAGTTATAACTATTTATCCATACATGTTTGATGTTAGTGGGGTTTTATTTAGATATTAGCCAAAAAACTTCTATTGGAATTTTTAGTAGCTATTTTTCATCTGCTAAAATTATTTTATGAACAATATTTCTAATATTATTTGATGATAGTTTTTGTATTTAATATTTTTTATTTAGTAATAATTAAAATACTCAATTCAAAAAAATAATAAACTTGAATTTTCTTGTTCAAACAAAATATTTGAATATTAAAAATTAAAAATAAAAGTAAGTGAAATGGAATATATTTAAACTTTTTAAAAATATAGAATTTCCTATTTGGGTGATAGAATTTTGACCATAGAATAATAGAATGTGTTAACAAGGGAAGAACGTTTTGGTGATCCTAAAATCATTGAGGATCATATTTTGGACTTTTATAAAAATCTTTATGCTGAGTCTATTTCTAATGTTCTGGATACTGATAATATGGAAGATTTTATTGGTACTTATATTCCTGCGATG